>Ga0111538_10008559_pt1 | contig 13731 bp, 11 predicted proteins | sample SoiMethybrSBSTD1_FD_79669 | JGI IMG/M metagenome (GOLD analysis project Ga0111538, IMG submission 79669) | Bulk soil microbial communities from a Populus tree surrounding site in Tennessee, USA - Soil MetaG P. TD hybrid SBSTD1 (version 2)... | ecosystem: Environmental > Terrestrial > Soil >...
TATCTATGACGAAGACCTATTTGATCCATGGGTTGCCATGCTACTCGATGCGACCTTGAACAAGCCAGCAAGCGAGTCCGGCTTGGAGCGCGCCTACTGGAACCGGCTGAGCATCGAGGCCTTCCTAAATACCCAGGGGATTGGTGTGGGCCTGGGAAGTACGCGTTCCTCGAGCTGGGCGATATCGGTGCTCGCGCAATTGGGAGTTCTCGGTGCCATCGGTTTCGCGGTCGCGGTCGGCGCCCTCGTCCTCGGCCTGGTGCATCTCGACGACAGACGCCATGGCTCGCTACCAGCCAGCGCATCAATGGCCGCGCTTGTCGGGGTGTTCGCCAGTTGCTTCGGCGGAAGTGGTGCCGACCCGGGCACCATCTTTTTCATTGCACTGGCCATCGTCTCCGCTCATTTGGGGGCCAGCGAAAAGCCCGCCCTAAGCGTGCCTGATGCGAGCGCATCGCGATAGAACGCGCGGACGGTCAAGGTTCGGAAATGTCGACCTCTCGGCGGTTGGCAAAAGTCTCGATCGACACCTTCTCGCGCAACCGTTTGGATCCGATCGCTCAGCTGTAGAATTGAGCGCTGAGGCTGCAGCAACGGTGCGCGTGGGGAAGCCCGACGGCTTGCGCCCTATTATGCGCCTAGCGCGGCCAGACACGGCATCAATGTTGTTGCGGCGGCGCGCCGCGCGGGGATTGAGCCCACACTCAAGAGGTATTGTCGACGCGCAGCACGGCTGGAATGGTCTTGAGCAGCAAGATCATGTCGAGCCAAAGGGACCAATGGTTCGCATAGTAGTGGTCGAGCGCCACGCGCTCGGCATAGCTCAAACGGTTGCGGCCGTTGGTCTGCCAAAGTCCGGTAATCCCAGGCCGAGCCCTGAAGCATGTCCGCGCGTGGGCGCCGTAGCGCCCGAGCTCGGCGGGAACGATCGGACGGGGGCCGACGCAGCTCATGTCGCCGCGCAAAACGTTGAAGAGCTGGGGCAACTCATCGAGACTCGATTTGCGCAAAATGTTACCAAAGAACCCGACCCTCGGATCGTGGCGCAGTTTTTGCGTCTCCTGCCACTCGCGCGCGGCGCTTGGGTTGTCTGCTAGATGCGCCCTGAGGATCTGATCGGCGTTCCGCGCCATGGTGCGAAACTTGAAGCACACGAACATGCGGCCGTTGAGGCCAATGCGTTCGTGATGGAAGATGACCGGCCCTCCCATGCAAAAACGAATGGCAACGGCAATCAAGATCATTAATGGGCCGAGCAACGCCAGGACCAGCAAGGCGATGGCGATATCGAGCGTTCGTTTGCGTACGCCTCCGACCGGCGCGGGCCGCGGAAGGTTTGCAGGCTCGGGTGAGGCTCGTGTCTCGGGACTTGGCTGAACCGCTGTAATCAGGGCACGCCGCGGTCGGCTCGTGCTTCTCGTTTTGGCAAGTCGCAGGCGCGCGCCGGTCGCTAGTGCAGCGCCGCCGTGATTGGTACTACCGCCGCGCATACGCGATCCATCTGTTCATTGGGGTCGACACAGGTAGTTTTTCGGGAGTTGGTGAGGCGTGCAAGTAGCGCAAAGGACTTAGACACGGTCCACCTTGGTGGGCGGCGTTATGCCCTTTTTTCTTCAGGGTTCTGGCAACTTCGGCGGCCGGAGCAGCAAGCGCCACGCGAGCACTTAAAGCGAGTGAATGCGCGCATGCACGGTGGCCGCGGGAGCGGTGGCGGCCCATAAATACATGGCCGCGCCGAGGGCCGGATCGCGGGGTGGAGGTCGCGATTTCCAATCATAGCGCAGCTTTATCATGTCGGTGTCCGAGGTCGGCACGCGGACGGTGGTGACGACAATTCCGAATGCACCGGCTTCGGCCGCCAGATAGGCAGCGACGCCTTCCAGCGCGATCTTGCTGATGCCATAGCTGGCACACCCAAGCGGTGGGGATTTATCGAGATTGGCAACTTCGGAAGATACATTGACGATGCGCCCCGGCCGCTTGGCCTCGAGCATCCAGCGCACGGCCGCGACGCTCGCCTCGAACGGTGCCGTCACGTTCGTTGCCACAACGTCGGCCCATTCGGCGTCATCGGCGGCCCAGGGTGGGCACGCCAGCGGTGGCAGAACGGCACCGTTGTTGATGAGCAGATCGAGGCGACCGGCCTCGCGGATCGTCGCTTCCACCAACCGGCGCGCTTCACCCGGCCGCGCCAGATCGGCTGCATGGCTTCCTGCCCGGCCGCCGGTCGCAGAAATCTCGGCCGCAACCGCCTCTGCCCGTGCCTTGTCGCGCCCGTGCACCATGACGTATGCGCTCCGTTCCGCAAAAGCGCGCGCGGCCGCGCGCCCAATGCCACGCGTCGAGCCCGTTATGAGGACGACTTTGCCAGCCAACGAGCCGATGTCATTTTGCCATTGCGGCGGTAACCGCTCGGCGTGGCCCCGCGGGGGATCCGAGCGCTGGCGCAGTGTTGGGCTTGCATCTTGCTTCGAGGACATGGGCCTGACACTCCGGCAATTCTTACCTTAGTTTTTGTAACAGCCCTGCGGCCTCGAGCTTGCGGGCCGCGGCGCTGAGCTCGGCGAACGGGCGCCTTGCCTTTTCCGCGATCTCGAAAATGCTGTGCCGGCCGTCGCAGTAGTTCAAGGTCCAAAGCAAATTCGTTTCTTGCCGCCGGCGATCGGGGTGACCGGAAATGTCACTATAAAGGCCACGTTTTCCCAGCTGTGGTTCGCCGTAGGGACTGAGGTTGCTGTAGTGCGCATCCTGCTCCAGAATGTCGATTGTCGCCTCGATCGCAGCGAGGCAATCTTCGACCTGCTCCAGGCTGACAAAATCGAGATTGTCGGCCGAGGTGTGGTATTCCGGATAGCTCGCATAGGGCGTGCGCGATATGCGCCCGACGGGCAGATTGAAGCCGGGCGAGCAGTATTGCCGCTCATCATATCCTAAGGGTTCAAACTCAAGGGTCTTCCCAGGCCTATGCCAATGCGCCAGAACGTGCGCTGCAGCGCGATCGATTTTGGCATCCCCCCGGCGCGAGCTTTTGTAGGTGAGAGCTCCCGGGTCACCGATACCCGCAATAACCAGGCCGTGCTTGATGCACGCGATCGTGTCCTGATTGCGGGCGAGCCAGGTGATCGGACCAATGGTTCCCGGCACGAACAAAAAGCGGATCGAATGGCGCCGTTGCGCGCGCGCATTCAGTCTTTTCGCTAAGGCCATGGTCGCCGCAATACCGCTCAGGTTGTCGTTGGCGAGCGACGGGTGGCAAATATGCGTGGAGATGAGGATCTCGTCTGCCTCCGCTCCGGGCAGGAGCAGCTCGCCATAGGTCAATGCTCCATCAACGAGGCTAGCGTCGATGACGACCTCGTATCTCCCCTCGCCCATGCTGCGGAGCTGCCGTTCAGATAGGCAAAAGCCCCACTGCTCGCCGTAATAGCTGGTCTTGTAAGGAATAAGATCGGGTTGCTCCGGCAGGGTGAATAGGTGCGCTCGGAGGTCGCTCAGCGAAAGTTGTGCGCGGATAGGGCGCGAATAGCTCATGACATGCAGGTTGTGTTTGCGGAAATCGATGATCCGCTCGCCACGCGCGTTTGCGACGTAGGCATCGTGAATATTCCATTCCTTTGGAACCACCCAATCGAGCACCTGCGTACCACTGGGCACTTCGTGGATGACGAGGGGGAGCTGTTCGCGGATGATCGCCAAGGTGCGGCGTACCCCGAGCCCGGTAATGGAACGGCAAATCGGGTAGAGCTGCTCCATCAGGCGGCGCATAGTCTCTCGATCGCGAGCTGGTGTTGGGATCTGCATCGAACGGCTTCGTGTCTTTGGCGAGAGTGCAGCAAAGGCTGGCGGGCGTTCAAACCTGCGCGTGAGGGCCATCCGACCTCAATTCAGGCCCAGATCTTGAGGCTCGGTATCGCGGTGACAAACTGGGTGCCGGATCGACGCAGTGCAGCTAGCTGTTGCATGATCTCATCCTTGAGATTCCACGCCAGTATCAGGACGTAATCAGGTCTGAGCTCCAGCAGCGAGGTGGGTGGCAGAATAGGGATGTGGCTGCCGGGAAGCAGGCGACCCTGCTTATGGACGTTGCGATCGGCGACAAGGGCGATGTCGTCGCGGCCGATCCCGCAATAGTTTAGGAATGTGTTGCCTTTTGCCGCCGCGCCATAGGCGGCAACCCTCTTCTGCTCCAGCTTGGTTTCGGCAAGAAAACGGCGCAATGCATCGCGGCAAGGCGCCATCTGCGCTGCAAATGCCTGATAGGTGTCAAGTTCGCTGAGCCCAGCCGTCGCCTCGGCGGCGCGCATGGCGAGGAGGCTCTCGTGTTCGCCGACATCGGTGCGCTCGGAATGAACGATATAGTAGCGCAATGATCCACCGTGGGTGGACAGCTCCTCGACCTGGAACACCTTGAGGGCGTGCCGCGCGAGCAAGCGCTCGGCAGCGAGCAGGGAGAAATAGCTATAATGCTCGTGGTAAATCGTATCGAATTCGCTGCGCTGCATGAGCGGAAGCAGATGCTGCACCTCGATGGTTAGCGTACCGTTCGGTCGCAGCAGTCTAGCGATAGCCGCGGTGAAGGAATTAAGATCGGGGACGTGCGCCCACACGTTGTTGGCGATAACAAGATCGGCTTGCGCATGCTTTGCGAGCACCGTCCCCGCCGTGCTGCTGTCCAGAAAGGCGATTTCGGTCGGAATCCCCTTGCTTTTGGCGGCAAGCGCGACGCTGCTCGACGGCTCGATGCCTAGGCACGGAATGCCGGCGGCGACGAAGTTCTGCAGCAGATAGCCGTCATTGCTGGCCACCTCGATCACAAAGCTGGATGCCTTCAGGTCGAAGCGCGCTATCGCCGTATCGCTATACGCCTTGGCATGCCTCAGCCAGCTTTCGGAATAGGAGGAGAAATAGGCATAGTCGAAAAAGAGCTGCTCGCGCGGCACATCTGTATCCACTTGCACCAAAAAGCAGTCGGCACAGACCACGGCGCGCAAGGGAAAGGCGCACTCGTTTGCGGCTGCGTCGAGGTCGCGCAGATAGGAGTTGGCCGGGGGCTGCACGCCCAGGTCCGCGAAGATCGTGTCGAGCCTGCTACCGCCGCAGCTGCGACAGGTCTTTCGCTTGGCGGCGGCACCGAAACTCGCGGCTGCGGAAGAAGTCGCAGTTTGCGTCTGGCGAGGACTGGACATCTCAGCCATCTCGGAAATCCGGCCAACTCTCGTCACGATCGGAAATGAACGCGGGCGTCGATACGGGCCAGGCAACGTTGAACGCCGGGTCGTTCCAGCGCACGCCGCGTGCCGAAGCGGGTTGATGGGGCTCGGACATCAGGTAGATCACGTCGGTGTCGTCCTCGAATGTCAAAAAGGCGCTGGCGCGTATGAGCTTGTCTTCCGCGTGCGGTGGGGCCTGGAAGTGAAACCCGCGTAGCGTATGTTTCCTGCGATTGTATGAAATGTTGAGTTGTGTCAGCTGGGCAGGGAGACCGCGTGCCTCAAATTCGCCGCGGCACCAGCCGCGTGCGAAAAAGTCCCGCTGATCTTCGTTCTTCTGCACGCCAATCACATAGGCGCCAGGGATGTCCATCGGCTTGAAGATCAAGTGGCGTGATCCCCTTTTTCACAGCTGGCCAACGGGGCGGTGGGGCAACGGGCTTGCGCTGCACAAGTCTCGCATATCCGCGGGGCCTTCCATTGCCGCAAGGCGAACCACACACGCGTGCCATCAACTGCCATGCCTTAATCCGCCCAGACCTTCCACGGTGCGCCTTCTTTCCAAATCTGTTCCAGCAGATGCTTGTCGCGCAGCGAATCCATGCTCTGCCAATAGCCGGTATGATAATAGCTCGACAGCTGTCCACGCTCGATGAGCCGATTTATCGGCTCGTTCTCCCAAACGGTGTCGTCGCCATCGATCAGATCAAAGATCTCCGGCTCGCATACGAAGAACCCCCCGTTGATCAGCCCACCATCACCGACGCGCTTCTCGCGGAAACCATCGACACGCGAGCCGTTGCTGCTCAAGCGCAGCGCGCCGTAGCGTCCTGGTTGGGTGACGGCGGTCAGGGTGCACCAACGACCTAATTGGCGATGCGTTTCCAGGAGCTGTTGAATGTTGACGTTGCTTACGCCGTCGCCATAGGTCAGGCAGAACGTTGCATCCGCCAGCAGATGCTTGACACGTTTAAGCCGACCACCCGTCATCGTGTTGACGCCCGTGTCGACGACCGTGACGCGCCAATCCTCCGGCACCTCTCCAAGCCACTGAACACGGCCACTCTTTAATTCTATGGTGAAATCAGTCGTGTTCATTTGATAGCGCAAGAAGTAGTCGCGGATGGTTTCCACCTTGTAGCCACCGATGATGACGAAGTCCCGAAGCCCGTAGTGGGCATAGGTCTTCATGATGTGCCACATGATCGGCCGTCCGCCGATCTCGACCAGCGGTTTGGGGCGGACAACCGTCTCCTCGCTCAGCCGTGTGCCCCATCCACCTGCTAACAAGGCTACCTTCATCGATTGGCTCCCTATGGCGGACAAGCAGCCTCTAGTGCAACGCCATCCACTCCAAAGTGTCCGACAGCCGCTTCTCTCGGATGTGGGACCGCAATAGGTGAAGACGCACGTATTTCGAGGCGCGGAACTCGCCGTCCTTGAAATCCATGTCGCGCAATCCGGCGATCATCTGCTCGATCGACTGCGGCAACGTAATCATGGGCTGGTGATGTGGCGCCAGCGCTCCAAACAGGCTGAAATCCACCCGGTACGAGCGGCTGTCGACGGGCGCCTTGGAATTGATGTTGACCGTGGTACCGGGTACCGCTTCGGCAACGGTGTGCGCAAGATCGCGCACTTGGTAATTGCGATCGTTCGAGCCCGTGTTGACGATCAGGTAACGCCCGCCCTGTTCTGGCGGACGCTGGATTGCCCAGTCGATGGCACGGGCCATGTCGGCGACGTCAATCAGCGGGCGCCACGGCGATCCATCGCTCAGAACAGTGATCTCGCCGCGGGAAAGGGCGCAGGCGACAAAGTCATTCAGCACCAGGTCCAGCCGCAATCTATCGGACATGCCGCAGGCCGTCGCGAACCGCAGACAAGTGATGGTCATGTCCGTGCGAAGCTGGGCGAGCTCCTGCTCCGCACCGACTTTTGATTTGGCATATGCCGTGGCCGGGCCCAGCCGGTCGCCTTCGCGGCGCGGAGCGCTGTCCGCCACACCATAAACGCTGCAGCTCGAGGCAAATACGAAGTTCCTGACGCCCGCCTGGGCAGCGGCATCGGCAATCGACACCGTCGCGGCTTGGTTGATGGCGGCGGTAACGCCGGCAAATTGCTCGCCCATTGGATCGTTCGAGACGGCGGCCAGTTGCACGACGGCCGTATAGTCCTCGAACATGGCTGGATCGATCGACCTGACGTCGCCGAAGAACTGCCAATCGAGCAATCGTTCGGGCAATGACTTGGCCCCTGTCAGGCAATGGGCAAAGTAGCTGTTGTCAAACCCATGGATGATGGCCGCCGGATGCACAGCCCGTAAGTGGCGGACAACGGGAGGCCCGACATAGCCCATATTCCCGAGAATCAGAATTTTGGCCGGCCTAACAAGGGCTGGGCGCGCACGTGCGGCGAGCTCGCTGTGATCTTTGCCCCTCACTCGAATTGCCATCAGGTGCTCTGCCCTAATTGCGCATAATGTGCTGCAAGCGCGCGTCGATCTCCTTTGCAGCGCGCTCGTTCCAGACGTATGGCTGGCTCATGCCCTGCCCCCGTGGGCGCACAAGCTTTGCCCGACCACTCTTTCCGGCGCCACGGGCCTGCCGAAGCAGTCGCCGCGACCCGACCGCGAGATCGGCGTAGAACCGCAGCAGGGTGCGAATTTCGCTGGCATTGCCGGCTCGAGAGCTCGGGCTGGGCGCGACACCGAGCTCGCACCGGAGCAACTCGGCGACGAAGCTGGCATTAGTGCTGCACGGCCGCGCACCAAATAGCCGAGCCAGGCGCCGAGGCTGAGAAGCTCATGGGCGTAAACAAACTCCGGATACACGTAGGCGGCATTGAAGCTCGCGTGCAGCGAGCCGACGAACGCATCAGTGGGGCAGATGCGATGATCGTGCTTGCCTCCACGCCGTGCCGTCGCCAACATATGGTCAAGACACGACAGGACCGACAGTTCGAACACCCAGCATTCCCTGGTGAATTGCGGGGTTGCCGCCGTTTGGTTTGCGCGCGTAGTTTGCGCCAGCGGGCAAAGAGGACCGAAGAACCTGCATCGTGCCGCCTCGGCCTCGCGCACGATCTCTCCAGCAGTCAACGTGGTGATTGTGCCGCTCGCAAGAATCAACTCGAGCGGCCGCGCTGCGTGCCGTGGCCGATCCTGCTGCAGTTCGGGCAGGTGGTGCGCGGCAAATGAAATGTGGGCAAGGAGGAGGCGCTGCAAATAGGCAGCAGCTTCAGGGGGCACCGTGCTTGCCGGACGAAAGCGGGCGGCAAGCGATGGGATCAGGAAGGCGAACTCGTCGGCGCCCGCGCTTCTCCACCCGCACGGGGAGTACAATTCGGCGAGCGACTGTTGGACGAGCCCATCCCCCCAGATGGGCAACTCAGGCGTGGTCCCTATGTCTCTAACGAACAATTTGCCGAGCGCGCCGACCAATGGAGGAAACGCAAGCATACGCCGCCCTGCTGCTCGACCCGTAATCGAGCTCTGACCGCGATGATAGTAAATGCCGGGGTTGGCGAGGCGAAACACGTCCGAAGGACGTAGGCGCCCTACGCCGGTCGGGTGGGCGCCTGTTCCGCAATTCTTCCGCAGTTGACATTTGCCCCTTGTCCTTCCAGCCGAAAGGGCGCCGCATCGGGCAAACACTTAGGGCGTAAGCGACGTGCCTCGATAGGCTTAGCGACCGCGCATTCGAGCGTCTTGTTTTCGTTGTTGCCTATGGAAGAGTCGTCCGCTCGACAAGTGTCGAAGAAGCAGGCGAACCTCAAGCAAACGAGCGCCCATCTGGTGACGAGCGGGCCAGGATTGACGGGCGGACATGTGCCACTGCCGACCGTCGAATATGGAAGGGCGCCAGGCGCGAATCCCAATCCTCCTTCGAGTGCCAGCGCGGCCGCGGCGCCATCGCCCCTAGCAGTTGCCGGAGTTTCGACCGCTCGCGTCGCCCTAGTGCACGATTGGTGCCCCTCGTTTCGAGGAGGCGAACGCGTTCTCGCCGAGTTTTGCCGCATCTTCAATGCGGCGGACGTTTTCACGCTGTTTGATTTTCTGTCGCCTGAGCTCAAGGCCCAGTTCTTTCCCGGCGTGAACTTCCACACCTCGATCGTCAATCGCCTGCCGCTGGTCGACAGGTATTACCGCGCCCTCTTTTCCCTATGTCCTTTCCTGATCGAGCAGTTTGACGTCACCTCGTACGATGCCGTGGTCTCGTCATCGGCCGCTTTCGCCCGCGGGGTGTTGACCAGACCCGACCAGCCGCACGTATGCTACGTGCATACGCCCGCACGTTACGCCTGGGACGAGCAGTTTTCCTACCTGGCGCAAGGGCGGCTCGGCTATGGGCCGAAGGGCATGCTTTTTCGTTACCTCCTGCACCGGCTGCGTACCTGGGACGCGCGTACCGCACATGGCCCGGATATCATGCTGGCGAATTCCAACTACGTGCGGCTGCGCATAAAGCGCGTCTACGGACGTGACGCGAGCGTGGTCCACCCGCCGGTCGCGACGGCGGACCTGCAATTTGAAGCGCACAAGGACGACTATTACGTCGCTACTTCTTTTTTGGCCCCAAACAAGCGCGCGGATCTGGTCATCAAGGCGTTCCGCGAAATGCCGTCCCGTCGTCTGATCATGGTCGGAGACGGATACCGCAGCAAGGAGCTGCGGGCGCTCGCCTCCGCCAACGTGACGTTCACCGGCTATTTGCCGCGCCGCGAGTACGTACGCACACTGGCTGAGGCGCGCGCCATGGTGTTTGCCGGGTGCGAAGACTTCGGTATCACCATGGCGGAGGCACAGGCCTGCGGAACTCCCCTCATTGCCTTCGGACGCGGTGGCGCGCTCGATATCGTGCAAGCCCTCGGCACTGCGCCGGAGCCAACCGGCATTCTCTTCAAACAGCAGAGCGTTGAGGCCATCAAGAGCGCCGTTGAACAATTCGAGAGGCAGCGGCAGCGCATAGATTGCAGTGCCTGCCGACACAATGCGGATCGCTTCTCAGTGGCACGGTTCGAGCGCGAGATGACCAAAGCATTGCAAGTCGCCATAGCCCTGCACGGCGGCTGACTTCGCGCTGCTTTTCTTGGCGGCCGCCGCGGTGGATCGGCCTAGTTTGCCAGCGTTGGCCGAACATGGGCAGGGCGGGTAGCAGCGGTCGGCATCGGCGGGCCGCGGCCATCGATGCGCCACATCTCCTCGAGATAGCGCTGCGCGGTGTCGGTCCAGCTATAGGTCGCGGCCCGCCACCGGCCACGCTTCACCAGGTCTTGCCGCAGCTCGCCGTTCCGGTGCAACCGCAGGATTGAGGCAAGCCAGTGCCGCCGATCGGTTGCGGATGCCAGCAGCGCTGCATCGCCACAGACCTCGGGCAAGCTCGCTTGGTCGGCCGCAACCACCGGACATCCCAGCGCCATCGCCTCCAGCACGGGCAGCCCGAAGCCTTCGCTGAGCGAGGGAAAGGCCAAACACAAGCAGTCTTGCAGCAAGGCGGCGAGCTCGGCATCCGACACTCTGCCGAGCCAAGCGATGTTCTGCGCGGCTGGGTTCGCAAGCTGGCTGCGAAAGACCGTGCCGTCGGCGCTGCCGACCACGGCCAGGCGGAGTCCGGCGGCCGCCAACTCGGGAGCAAGGCTCACCAGCAACCCAACGTTCTTATGCGGCGCTGGGCTCCCCACGATGACGATCGTGTCCGGCCCGGCGCAGGCGGTCGTGGCTGGGGAATGCCGAGGTTGCCACTTGAGCGCATGTTCGTGCCCGTTGCCAGCGACGAAGATGCGCTTTTGGCTGGCGATACCGAAGCGATGTAATTGCTGGGCGGAGTAGCGCGAGACCGTGGCGATGCTGGTTGCAGTGCGGCCGAGCGCCGGCAGCAATGCGCGATAAAGCGTCCGAAAAGGCAGCGTGTAGCTGTCAGGCGAGGTACGCGTATTGACGTCGTGAATGCACAGGATCTGCTTGCCTGCCCACAGCGGGCCCGTATTGCAAAGGCTGAGCACGCCGTGTCCCAGCCGTGCCGGCAGCGCGAATTGTTCCCAGGCGTGTCCCGTCAGGCTCGATGGAAGCACCCTGGTCCGGATGGCTTGCAGGGCTAGCGGCGCAGCACATCCGGTCGGCACCAGCACGTCGAGCTCAAGCTCGCGGCCGAGCGGATGGCGGCAGGCGAGATGTCGATCGAGCGCCAGGAGAACTTCATAGGCATAGCGCTGAACGCCCGTTATTGGCTGGCTCAGGAAGCGACCATTGATGCTCCAGGATCGCTGCACATTGCCCTCAGCCAAAACGAGCGTTTCTCGGCCCAGCAGGAGACCGCAGATGCCTTCACCTGGCAATTCACTACGCCAAGCAAATGCGGGCTTCTCGGCCCCTCTGTTTGGATGAGACCCTACCTCTTTGGCGCAAGTTGTCGCGGTGTGCCAGCGCTGCCAGGCTGAGGTGACTTCGCGGAATTGGGATGCCTCCCGTTGGCGAAGCGGCAAGCCCTCGCCAGCGGGTTCCGGTCGGGAACTGGAGGCCTACCAGCAGTGGTGCTCGCGCATGACCCTCCGCCGAAGACGTTGAGCTCCCCGCTGGTTGCCGGCGACCCGCCGCGCGCCGCACGCTAAGGTAGCCGTGCCGCGCCTGGCATCGACATCACCGCAGCGGCTCAAGAGGTCATGCTTCTCAACTCCAAAATTTTCGTTCTGGTGTTTTTGCCGGTGACCCTGATCGGGTTCTTCTGGATTGCCCGGCGGTTCTCCGCCGAAGCCGCGCGCGTTTGGTTACTGGTGGGCTCATGGCTGTTTTATGGCTGGTGGAGCCTTGCCTATCTGGGCCTGCTTATCGCCTGGATGCTGCTCAATTATGCATTTGGGCAGGTGCTCCATGGGCTATCCCGGCAGAGCAAAACAAAGCGCTGCCTCGTCCTAGTGCTGGCGCTGGCCAGCAATATCGCCTTGCTTGGCTACTTCAAGTACGCGGCGTTCCTAGCCGACGGCATTGCGCTCCTGGTAGGCATCGAGTTTGCCGTGGCCGCCATTGTCCTGCCGCTTGCCATTTCCTTTCATACCTTCCAGCAGATCGCCTATCTGCTCGACGTCTACAACGGCGCTGCCCCGCGCTACTCGCTCCAGCAATACCTGCTGTTCGTCTCGTTCTTTCCGCAACTGATCGCCGGCCCGATCGTGCATCATCATGAATTGATGCCGCAATTTCGCGATCCCAACATCTTTCGCTTCAATGCCGTTGATGTCAGCGATGGCTTGGCCTTCTTCGTGATCGGTCTCCTCAAAAAGTTGTTACTGGCTGATCCAATCTCGGCACTTTCGACGCCTATCTTCGTCGCTGCGGCGGCTTCGCCCCCGGCCCTGTTCGAGGCCTGGCGCGCAGCGCTGGCCTTCGGTCTTGGTCTCTACTTCGATTTTTCCGCCTACTCCGACATGGCGGTCGGGCTCGCGCGTATGTTCGGCATTCGCCTGCCCTACAACTTCAACTCGCCTTACCAGGCGACGTCGATCATCGAGTTCTGGCGCCGTTGGCACATGACGCTTTCGCGCTGGCTGCGCGACTATCTCTACATTCCCATGGGAGGCGGCAGGAGGGGCTCCGCGCGCCGCTACGCCAATTTGATGATGACCATGATGCTGGGCGGGCTTTGGCACGGCGCCGCATGGCCTTTCGTGTTTTGGGGCGCACTGCATGGGCTGTTTTTGAGCATCAATCACCTTTGGCATGGCCTGGCTCGATGGGCCGCCCGGCGTGGCTGGCGGCTCGAGCTCGGACGCGTACCGGCGCAGGTGCTGACGCTCCTCGCCGTCACACTGGCGTGGGTGTTCTTTGCCGCCCCGAGCTTCTCGGCGGCGATCGCCGTGCTGGCGGGGATGGCAGGTGGGAATGGCAGCATCGGCACGAGTAGTGATGCCGTCGGCCTGCTGCTGACCGAGGGTATCGGCGCGGCGCGCGAATGGCACGGCATGCGCGGGATAGTCCATGGCCTGGCCCAGCACGCCGCGCTCTTGGCTGGCCTGGTAATCGTGCTTTGTGCTCCCAACAGCCAACAGATCATCGATGGGAGCGAGCCTGGCACATCGCCCGTCCTAGCGCAGCACCACTGGCGTTTTCGCTACGGTTTCGAGACCGCCCTTGCGGCCGCCGGAGGACTGCTGCTGTCCCTCGCGCTGATGACGGACGTCAAGGAATTCGTGTATTTCCAATTCTAGCCAACAAGGCCTGCGCCACGAGGGCCCACGCGCGCGGCGGTGGCTGTCAAGAATGTTCGGCGCGGCCGATGCCGCGCCTCCACTTCAATCGCCGCCAAATCTGATGCATCAGCAAGCCGGCAACATATCCGGCTTGGTGCGTACACAATAGGACAAGCGTCCAGAAGACAAGCCTTGCGGCGGAAATGTCGGCTACCAGCCCTGCCACGATGACTAGGACCAGCAGGAGGCCGCAACTGATGATCAAGGCGGACACACGAAAGAGGCTGCCCATCAGCACGCCCGTGGCGATTGCGAGGAACAACGCCCAGTCCACAGA
>Ga0111538_10008560_pt1 | contig 13729 bp, 11 predicted proteins | sample SoiMethybrSBSTD1_FD_79669 | JGI IMG/M metagenome (GOLD analysis project Ga0111538, IMG submission 79669) | Bulk soil microbial communities from a Populus tree surrounding site in Tennessee, USA - Soil MetaG P. TD hybrid SBSTD1 (version 2)... | ecosystem: Environmental > Terrestrial > Soil >...
GCGGGCGCTGCAGTTCTTCGAGGATATTCTTCGGAGCAAATGAGTTTGCGGTGGGCCTACCGGTTCGCGGCGCCGACTCCGCACGAGGCACCCCAGCGCGCTGGGAAACGCGCGCCGGGGACCCCGCCGCCGGGAAAGCTCCTGCCGCTCGTACTCGGTCGCTCCCGCCGCGAGTAGGGGAGATAAAGAGCCATAACAGACCTCTGTGCCTTTGTGCCTCTGTGTGTCGTAGTCATGTGCGACAAGCAGTCGCGCATATAATCCTCCCGTCCTTTTTCCGGGAGGCCGTGATGAGATCCGCTATCGCCTGTCTCGCGATCCTCGTATTCCTGGCCCTGCCGGTTGGCACGGCCACGACGGTTGGCAAGCCTGAAGAAGTCGGCCTCTCCTCCGAGCGGCTGCAGCGCGTCGCGCAGATGATTCAGCGCCGCATCGCCGCCGGCGATCTGGCTGGGGCCGTCGTCGCCATTGCGCGCAAGGGGCGCGTCGCATATGTGAACGCCCAGGGCGTGATGGACCTCGACACGAAGCAGCCGATGTCCTCATCAAGCATGTTCCGCATCGCGTCGATGACCAAGCCGGTCGTCGGTGTGGGTGTGATGATGATGGTAGAGGAAGGGAAGCTGCGGCTGAACGATCCGGTGTCGCGCTACATTCCCGAGTTCCGCAACATGAAGGTCGCGGTCCTGCAGACCTCGCCGGCCGGGCGAGGCGGGGGCGCCGCAGGCGCTGCGCCACCGACCCCGCAGTTCTACACCATGCCGGCGCAGCGCGAGATCACGATCAAGGATCTGCTCACGCACACCTCCGGACTGGGCAGCGGTCCGATGAGCAACAGCGACATCGAGAAGATCGCGCGCAAGGACGGTGAGACGCTGGCGCAGTACATCCCGCGCCTCGGCGGCACCGCACTCGAATTCCAGCCGGGGTCGCGGTGGGCCTACAGCCCCGGCGCCGGCTTCGAGACGCTCGGCCGCATCATCGAGATCGCGTCAGGCATGCCGCTCGACCGGTTCTTCCGCACGCGCATCTTCGATCCGCTCGGCATGAAGGACATCACCTTCTGGCCGACCGATGCGCAGATGCCGCGCCTGGCGACCGTCTACTCGCGCACGCCGACGGGACTCACCAAGCAAGTGATGCCCAACGACACAATGTCGCGCAACGTGTATTTCCGCGGCTCGGGCGGTCTCTACAGCACTGCCGAGGACTATCTGCCGCTCGGCATCATGCTCGCCGGCGGAGGAGAGATGAATACCAAGCGGCTTCTCAGCCGCAAGACCGTAGAGATGATGTCCGCAGCGCACATCCCCGACACGCTGCAGGGCCGTCCCGCCGGCGAAGGCTACGGCCTCAGCGTGCGCGTCGTCACCAATCATGCGGCGCGCGGGACGATGCTGTCGGACGGCACGTTCGGGTGGACCGGCGCGCAGGGCACACACTTCTTCGTCGATCCGAAGGAGGAGCTGACGGCGGTGCTGATGGTGCAGACGTCGAACGGCGAGATTCAGCGCGATTTCGAAGACCTAGTCGCGCAGTCGGTCGCGGATTAGTCGTCCCGCTGACGATCCGGGGCGAGCGCAATGCGCCGCAGCTCGCCCCGGTCCAGCCAATTCACCAGACACGTGCTGCAGGTGTCGATGACCACGTGTCCCGGTCCCCCATAGTGATGGCTGACGAAGGGCTGCCCGCATGACGGGCACTTCAGCGTTCGCTCTCCCGGCTTCTGATTGGACGGCACCGTCGTCCGAAACGCGCCGACGTCGTAGGCGCGTACCGCGTCGATGATCGACGTGAATCGGTTCATCTCGATCAGCAGACCAGCGCAGCTGGGACAGCAGAGAAGGGGGTGGCCGTGCAGCCGGCCCTGTGACAACGGCGTCGAGCAGACCGGGCATGCCTCTAGGGTCTCGCCGAGCAGCTCCAACTCCACGGGAATCGCTGGCGCCTCCTGCTCGGTGCCGCAGTGATCGCAGATGAGCAGACCCTTGTCGCGGACGATTCGCAGCGGCGCACCGCAGTTACGGCAGTCGGGCACGTCCGGATTATCGGTGAAGTCCGGCTAAAGCCGGACACTACGACTAGGGCGCGGTCCTCGTCTATCCTTGCATAGTCCATGAGCGGAACGGTTCACCAGAAGTTTTCGGCCGCGCTCGACGATCTGGTGGCACAGATCAAGGAGGATCGCTCGATCCTGGCCGTGATTCTCTGCGGCAGTCTGTCGCACGACACGGTCTGGGCGAAGTCCGATATCGACCTGGTGCTCGTGACGATCGACGACAAGAAGGTGGATGCGAGTGACATCGCCTTGTACGCCGACGGCGTGAACGTGCACGCACTCTTGATGCCGCGCGCGAAATTCCGGGAGACGGTGGAAGGCTCGGCCACCAACTCGTTCATGCACTCGTTTCTCGCGAAGGGACGGCTGCTCTATACGCACGATCCCTCCATCGAACAGTTGTGCGGGCACCTCAGCGCGATCGGCGATCGCGATACGCAGTTTCAGCTGATGGGTTGTGGCGTCGGTGCCCTGGCGTGCATCCACAAGGCGCACAAGTGGTTCGTCACGCGCGCCGATCTCGACTACACCGCGCTGTGGATCCTCTACGCCGCGACCCCGCTGGCCCAGATCGAGATCATCGGCCGCGGGCTGCTCGCTGATCGCGAGGTGGTGCCGCAGGCGGCCGCGTTGAATCCCGAGTTCTTCAGGGTGATCTACACCGAGGTGCTCAACGCCAAGAAGACGACGCGGGCGGTCCACGCGGCGCTCGACGCGGTTGACGCCTACGTCGCCGCGCGAAGCGATCTTCTCTTCGCCCCGATCGTGGAATACCTCGAGGAGGCTGGCGAAGCGCGCTCGGCCAGCGAGATCGAGACGTACTTCTCGCGTCATTTCAACATCAACGGCGTGACGACGGCCTGCGAGTACCTCGCGGACCAGGGCCGCATCGGCAAGGCCTCGATCGCGGCGCGTCTCACCAAGCGCAGCAACGCTGACGTGCAGGAACTGGCCTTCTTCTCGACAAGCCAGTCTGACGACCGGCCTCCACGATGAGCACCTCGTCGCCAGCGAAGTCCGCGCGCACGACCATCGCGGTTCAGGGCGCGCGTGTTCACAACCTGAAGAACATCTCGCTCGAGATCCCGCGCGATCGCTTGATCGTCGTGACCGGTCTGTCCGGATCAGGCAAATCGAGCCTCGCCTTCGATACCATCTATGCGGAGGGTCAGCGCCGCTACATGGAGTCGCTCTCGAGCTACGCCAAGCGATTCGTCGCGCAAGTCGCCAAGCCCGACGTCGATTTCGTCTTCGGCCTGTCGCCGGTGATTTCAATCGAGCAGAAGACGCTCACCAACAACCCGCGCTCGACGGTCGGCACGATGACCGACATCGCCAGTTATCTGAATCTGCTGTTCGCGACCATCGGCCAGTCGCACTGCCCGCGCACCGGCGAGCCGACACCGAGCCGGTCGGCAAGCCAGATCCTCGAAGCCATCCTGTCGCTGCCATCGGGTACCGAGATCGAGCTACGAGCGCCGGTGTTCAAGGTCTACGGCGAGGACCTCGACTTCGTCTTCACCGAGCTGCGCAAGAAGGGATGCCGTCGCGTGATCGTCGACGGCGCCTTCGTGGACATTGCCTCGCAGCTGGAACTGGACGAGGCATCAGTGCGGGACATGGATGCCATCGTCGATCGATTCGTCGTCAACCGGAAGCACGAGAAAGCCATCAAGGCCGGCATCGCGGCGGCGCTGCTCGTCGGTGACGGCCTGATACAGGTGCACATCCTCGCCGGTGCGAGCAAGGCCGATGGGGAGAAGTTCTATCGAGGCCTGAGCAGTGCCACGCATCACTTCGTCTACGGCGACATCGGCCCTAGCTATTTCGTCTTTAACGATCCCGAGAGTGCCTGCCGCACCTGTGGCGGACTCGGTGTGGACAAGCTGACACATCCCGAGCTGCTGATTCCCGATCCGAAGCGCAGCATCCGCGGTGGCTGCTTCGTGAAGGAAGCGTTTCGATACAACCCCGACACCTGGGACGGGCGGGTGATGTTCAGTCTGTCGAAGAGCCTGAATTTCTCGCTCGACACGCCGTGGAAGGATCTCAAGGAGAAAGCGCGCAACGCGATTCTCTACGGGATCGATCCCAAGAAAGTCGTGCTGACCTCACCGCCCGAGGCCAAGGTCAAGCGCGACGATCACGAGGGCAAGGAGGTCGGCTTCAACGGCATTGCCCGGCGCATCGAGCGGTGGTATCGGCGCTATCGCCAGCGGGGAGAAGCCAACTCGCGGATGGAGGAGTGGCTCGACAAGGTGATGGTCGAGCACATCTGCCCCGACTGCAACGGCGCGCGACTGCGCGCGACGCGACTGCTGTTCACGATCGAGGGCAAGAGCATCGACGAGATGGGGCAGCTCCATTTCGACGAGCTGCATGCATTCCTCGGGACCATCAAGCCCACCGGCCGTGGCGCCGACGCGGGACGTCAGGTGCTGAAAGAGGTTCGCGGCCGTCTGAATCTGCTGCTCGGTATCGGCCTCGACTACCTCAGTTTCAATCGACGTTCCGGCACGCTCTCTGGCGGTGAATCGCAGCGCATCCGGCTCTCGACGCAGATCGGCTCAGGTCTCATGGGCATGCTGTACGTGCTCGACGAGCCGAGCATTGGTCTGCATCCGAAGGACAACGTCAAGATGATCGCGACGCTCGAGAGTCTTCGCGACATCGGCAACACCGTTATCGTCGTCGAGCATGACGAGGACACCATTCGCGCTGCCGATCACATCGTCGAAATGGGGCCCGGACCAGGCGTGCACGGCGGCACCGTCGTCGTGCAGGGCACGTTCGCGGACGTGCTCAAGTCGAAGGCGTCGCCGACCGGCCAGTTCCTCTCAGGCAAGCGATCGATTGGCATGCCGAAGCAGCGGCGCACGGGCAATGGCAAGGTCCTGACCGTGCGCGGCGCGCGCGAGAACAACCTGAAGGACGTGGACGTCGCGATCCCCCTTGGCCAGCTGGTCGCGGTCACCGGCGCGTCGGGTTCGGGCAAGAGCTCGTTGGTGAATGAGATCCTCTTCAAGGCGCTCTGGAAGCGTCTGGTCGATACACGAACGCTGCCCGGCGAGCACGATGCGGTCGATGGCATCGAGCACGTGCACAAGGTGGTGAACATCGACCAGTCGCCGATCGGACGGAACAGCCGGTCCAATCCGGCAACTTATATCGGTTTCTACGACACCATCCGCGACCTGTTCACGCAGGCGCCGCTCTCGGTGGAGCGTGGCTACAAGGCCGGGCGGTTCAGTTTCAACGTGAAAGGCGGGCGCTGCGAGGAATGTCAGGGCGAGGGCGCGATTACCACGCAGCTCTATTTCATGCCTGATGTCGAGGTCACCTGCGGCGCGTGCAAAGGCGCGCGCTTCAACAGCGAGACGCTCGAGGTCACGCTCCGCGGCAAGACGATTGACGATGTGCTGAACATGTCGGTGGAGGAGGGCGTCGTCTTCTTTGCGGAGGAGCCGAACATTCGCAAGAAGATTCAGGTACTTGCCGATCTCGGGCTTGGCTACCTGACGCTCGGCCAGTCAGCGACGACGCTGTCTGGCGGGGAGGCGCAGCGGATCAAAATCGCCACCGAGTTGAGTACGTTGCAGCGCTCGAAGCACACGCTCTACATCCTCGACGAGCCGACGACGGGGCTCCATCTGGCGGACGTCGAACGACTGCTCGAATCGCTGAATCGCCTGGTCGATGCCGGGCACACGGTGCTGCTCATCGAGCACCATCTCGATGTGATCAAGACGGCCGATCACGTCATCGATCTCGGTCCCGAGGGCGGCCACGCCGGCGGCACCGTCGTCGTCGCCGGCGCGCCGGAGGACGTGGCGAAGTGCAAGGCGTCGCATACGGGGCGATTCCTGAAGGCGCATCTTCGTACGTAGTGTCCGGCTTCAGCCGGACGGCGCGTAGTGTCCGCCTTCAGGCGGACCTGCGTCGATCGCCGTGGGCCCCCGCCGGGAAGCGCCACTATACCTGTCCTCCTTGCGATCAGAACGCAGGTTCCTGGTTCGAATGGTAGACTGATGGCATGCGGGCTACCATCGACAAGGCAGGGCGCGTCGTCATTCCCGCAGGGATCCGCGAACGCGCGGGCCTGACGCCCGGCGCGGAGCTCGAGATTTCCGAGGACGACCTCGGGATCAGGCTCGAGCGGGTGGCGGCCGGTCCCAAACTCGTGAAGGTTGGGCGGCGACTGGTCGCTCGGCCGACGGTCTCGCGCGATGCGCGGCCCAACCTCGACATCGCGACGCTGATCGACGACGAGCGCAGCCGCTGGCCGTGAGTGTCTTCCTCGACACAAGCGTCATCCTCGCCGGCTTGATCGACTTCGGTCCGCAGAGCGCTCCCGCGCAGACGTTGATGCATGCCGTTGCCGAGAAACGGGTGGCGGATTGTGCGACTGGGTGGCACTGCTGTCTCGAGTTCTATTCGGTGGCCACTCGGCTGCCACCTGAATTCCGAGTCTCGCCAGCGGATGCCTTGAAGCTGCTTGAAGGAGAAGTGTTCGCACGAATGGCAGTGCACGACTTGCCGGCAGGCCAGCGGCTGCCGATGCTGCAGTCGGCGGCACATGACGCGGTCGCCGGCGGGCGGATCTACGATTCGCACATCGCCGACGTGGCCCGCGCGGCGGGTGCTCGTGTGATTGTCACAGACAATCGCCGGCACTTCGTCTCGGCGCTGCGCTACGACCTGCGCGTGGAGACGCCGTCTGAGTTTCTGGGCAGCCTCAAAGCCAAGAAGCCCTGATGGAGTCGCGAGCCTCTGTGCCTCTGTGTGTCGTAAGCCAGTGAATGTCGTGACGACGAAGCGCGGTTATCTCAGCATCGCCTCGACATTCTCACCCGCGGACTCGGCCTGTCTCAGGACCATCTCGTAGTACATCCCTCGCGCCGACATGAGCTCCTCGTGCGTCCCGCGCTCGACGATGCGGCCGTCTTCCATCAGCAGGATCAGATTCGCGCGGCGGACGGTCGAGAGGCGGTGTGCGATGACGAATGTCGTGCGGCCGGCGAGCAGTTCGGCCATCGACGCTTGAATGAGTTGCTCGCTTTCGGTATCCAGGTTGCTCGTGGCCTCGTCGAGGATCAAGATCTGCGGGTTGGCGAGGATCGCGCGCGCGATGGCGAGCCGCTGCTGCTGGCCGCCGGACAGCTTCACACCTCGCTCGCCGACGAAAGTGTCGTACCCCTCGGGCAGCTTCTCGATGAACTCGTGCGCGTTGGCGCGCCGCGCTGCGTCCTCGATCTCCGCCGCGTGCGCGTTGTGGCGGCCATATGCGATGTTGTCGCGTGCCGAGCCGTCGAACAGGAAGACATCCTGCTGCACGATCGCGAGCAGGCTGCGGTACGACGCCAGCCGGAAGTCTCGGATGTCGGAACCGTTGACCAAAATCCGTCCCGTGGTCGGATCGTGGAAGCGCGCGACGAGGTCGGTGACCGTCGTCTTGCCCGCGCCGCTTCGTCCCACGAGCGCGACGACGGAGCCGCCCGGCACGGTGACGTCGAAGTCGCGGACGACCGGCCGTCCCTCGCGGTATTCGAACTCGACGTGCTCCAGCACGATCTCATCGACGACGCGTGGGGCCAGCCGCGCGTCGGGCGGATCGGGTTTGTCGGCCGGCATGCCCAGCACTTCGAAGACCCGCTCCATCGCGGCGAGCGACCGCTGCAGTTCCGAGAACGAATTGACGATGCTCCAGACCGGATTGAGGAGTAGGAACATGTACCACTGGAACGCCATGATGTCGCCAATCGACGCGCTCGCGACGATGTTCAGATAGCCGCCGAACCAGGTGATGACGACGTTCACGGAAGAGACGAGCAGGCCCCAGCCGGTCCACAGAAACAGCTCGCGGCGTTGCGCGAACAGTTCCTTGCGCAGGACGGTGTGGCGGCCGCGCATGTAGTCGAGCAGTTCGCGCTTCTCGCGGCCGAACGCGCGCACCACGCGGATGCCCGAGAAGGTTTCGCCGACGCGGCCGTCGATCTCCTCGACGTCCTTGCGCACCGCGCGATAGATCGGGCGAATGCGGCGCGCGAAGACGAAGCTCATGATCATCGCGCCCGGGATCACCAGCATGGCCATGATCGCCAGCCGCCAGTTCAGGGCCAGCAGGACGCCGATCGCGATGAACAACCGAATGAACGAGATCGTTGGCGAGACGATCGCGCCCTGCAGCAGGCCGGTCGTGGTGTCCACATCGCCGGTGAGCCGGGAGAGGATGCCGCCGGTCTTCATGTCCCACAGCTTGGGCAGCGGCAGATGAAGCAGCCGGTCGAACAGCGATCGCCGTAGCGCCAGCATCAGCTGCGTGTTGAGCAGCCGCTGGCGGTAGTCGCGCAAGATGCCGACACACGACGCGAGGATGATGACCGAGAGGAACGTGAAGCCAGCCAGGTTGAGCCGATTCAGGCGCGTCGCGGTATCGAGCGCGGTGTTCAGCAGTACTCGGTCGATGATGAACCGCATGAACAGCGGCTCGATCATCTGAAGCCCGGTGCCGATCAGCGCCAGCACGAAGAGCGTAGCGACGCCGTAGCGGTGCGGCCACAGCCAACGCAGATACTCGCGGAGATACTCACGCCGTTTGCCGCCCAGCAGCGCGGGCTTCGCTTCTTCCGACTCGCCGATGTCGGGCTTCACGCCCTCGGCGATCGTCCGCTTGCCACTGGCTTCATCGGTACGGTCGTCGAGCCGCCGGTCGTGGTAGTCACGAACGAAGTGCTTGTAACGCTGTCGCGACGAGCGCGCGTGACGGCGACGAGGATCGTGCGGCTTGCTCATCGGGTTAAGGGGGAGGGGCACCATCAGTATAGAATCGCCCTTCTATATGACGCGTTCTTTTGCATGTGCGGTGACGCTCACCGCTGTGTCCGTGACCCTGGCCGCCCAGCAAGGGCAGCCGCAGATCGGCATCGCCCCGGTGACGTTGACCGCCGGACCCTACTCCTTCGATACAGCCGAGCAGCACCGGCTGAAGGTCACCATCGTCGCCAGAGGGCTGGCGCATCCATTCAGTTTGGCGTTCCTGCCGAACGGTGATGCGCTCGTGAGCGAGCGAGGCGTGCGGCTGCGCGTCATCCGCGGCGCCACGGGTGCGCAGGCCAAGGTAGACGCGGATCCCGTCGCCGGACTACCACAGATGCCGACCTTCCGGACCGGTGGTCTCCACGAGATCGCGCTGCACCCGAAGTTTGCGACCAACGGGTTGATCTACTTCACCTACAACAAGGCCGGAGAACTCAGCCCCACCCCCGCCAACCCGCAGCAGCGCCAGAGCGCGATCGTGCTGGCACGCGGCAAGTTCGACGGCAAAGCCCTCACGAGCGTCCAGGATCTCTTCGTTGGCAACTGGAACAACGGCGCGAGCGGATCCCGGCTCGTGTTTGGCCCCGACGGGTACATCTACATCACGACCGGTGCGCCGTTCGGCGATCAGGCACAGGACACCAACTCCGTCTACGGCAAGGTGCTGCGTCTGCGCGACGACGGAACTGTGCCTCCGGACAATCCGTTTGTCGGGAAACAGGGATACCGGCCGGAAGTGTTCTCGATGGGGCATCGCGATCAACTCGGTCTCACCATTCATCCGGTCAACGGTGCGGTGCTCACCGCGGAACACGGTCCTAATGGTGGCGACGAGGTCAACGTGATCCTGCCCGGCCGCAACTATGGATGGCCGAAGTGGAGCTACGGCCGCACCTACGAAGGACCACGCTGGTCGGAGACGCCGCTGGCGCCTGGGATCGAGCAGCCGCTCATGCTGTGGATCCCGTCGATCGCGCCGACGGGACTGATGTTTTACACCGGCGATCGATTCCCGTCCTGGAAGGGGAATCTGTTTGTGGGCAGCGCGCGCCGCGGTGAAGTGCCGCGGACAGGCGGTCTCGAACGCGTGGTGGTCACCGACAAGATGGAGGAACTGCGTCGTGAAACGTTGCTGACCGAACTGCATCAGCGCATTCGCGATGTGCGGCAGGGCCCTGACGGCCTGATCTACGTCGTCACGGATGAAGATGATGGGGCGCTGCTGCGTTTGGAGCCGGCGCAATAGGACTTCCTTTTTCCCTCGTTTCCCTGGAAGGGTTCAATGACAGTAGCCGTCGCCAGCAACGCACGAGACCTCGGAAAGTCCCTCACTCGGTTAATGGAGATTGCTTTCGGGTTCGTCAACTCGCAAGCGCTCTTGAGCGCGCAGGAGCTGGGTGTGTTCGATGCGCTTGGCAACGAATCGATGCCCCTCGACGCGCTGGCAGGACGGATCGGCCTCAGCCCGGTCGCGTGCCGTCGGTTGCTGATGGTGCTTGTGACGCTCGAGCTCGTCGAACGCGACGGCGACCGGTTTCGCAACACTGAGCTGGGACGACTGTGCTCGGCGTCGTCGAGCGTCAACCTGGGAGCGATCGCGAAGGTCAATCCCTTCTATCACATGTGCGAGCACCTGACCGGCGCTCTCCGCGAGTACAGCCCGCGATGGCAGCAGGCGCTTGGCACCACTCCGCAGGATGCCTTCGCGACGTTGTATGCCGACCCAGTGAGGCTTCGCGAGTTTGCCGAGCTGATGAACGCGATCAGCGTGCCGCAAGGGCGGCTGATTGCCGAGGCCTTCGACTTCGCGCCGTATCGCTGCATCATGGACGTGGCCGGCGGACCGGGAGGCCAGTCGATCGAGATTGGGGTGACGCACCCGCATCTGCGCGGGATTGTCATGGACATGGAGCCGGTGTGCGTGGTGGCCCGAGAGCAGATGGCGGCCAAAGGACTATCCGACCGCTTCACGGCGATCGCCGCCGACCTGATGACCGGCCCCTATCCGTCAGGTGCGGATGTCATTCTGCTCGGGCATATCCTCCACGACTGGAGTGACGAGACGTGCCGTCGCATCCTGCGCAATTCGGCCACGGCCTTGCCCGACGGTGGGGTGCTGCTCATCAGCGAATCCGTGCTCGGCGAAGACTTCGCCGGCCGGCAGTTCGCCAATGTGAAGGACCTCCTCATGCTGGTGGCCAACGAACCGGACGCCAGAGAGCGCACGCTCAGTGAATACCGGGGGCTCCTCGACGAGGCGGGATTCGATGTCGTGGACGTGATTCGGTTCGAGGCACCACGCGACCTGATCGTGGCGCGAAAGAGAAAGACGCAATAGTGAAGATTCGTTCGATATGAGGAGCATCGACATGAACACACGTATCAAGTGGTTGGGCTTGGCGCTCGTCGTGATGACGCTCACAGCGTTGGCGTCGTTTGGGGTGTCCGCGCAGCAGAATCAGATGTCGTTTTTCGTGACCAGTGCCGGGTCCGGCAACGGCGCCAACGTTGGCGGCCTGGCCGGCGCGGACAAGATCTGTCAGACCCTGGCCGCTGCCGCGGGTGCGGGCAACCGCATGTGGCGCGCGTACCTCAGCTCCGGCGCGGCTGCCGGACAGCCTGCCGTCAATGCGAAGGATCGGATCGGCAAGGGGCCGTGGATGAACGTGAAGGGCGTGGTCATCGCCAAGAGCGTCGAGGACCTGCATTCGGACAACAACAACCTGAAGAAGGACACAGCGCTGACTGAGAAGGGCACCGTCGTCAACGGCGTCGGCGACACGCCGAACCAGCACGACATCCTCACCGGATCACAGTCCGACGGCACGCTCGCGATGGGCGCGGACGGCGGCCCGGCGACCTGCTCGAATTGGACGGCAGCCACCGACGGCATGGGCGCGGCACAGCTCGGACACGTCGATCGCATGGGTCGTGGCGCTACGGGCTCGTCATGGAACAACGCGCATCCGTCGCGCGGGTGCTCGCAGGCGAATCTCGTCGCCACGGGTGGCAACGGATATCTGTACTGCTTCGCCGCGAACTAGGACGAAGGCGGGTCCGGAGAAGGCGGGTCTGAAGACCCGCCTCTACGAAGTGTTTTCGTGAGGTCTTCCATGAATCGCATGCGTGCTCTGCTTGTCATCGTCGTCCTCGTGCTCGCGCCTGCATCGAGCGCTCACGCGCAGTTGCTCGCGGCCAAAGATGGCCCGATCGTCTACGGCCATCACCATCTAGCCGTCTCCGATGTGGCGGCCCATAAGAAGTTCTGGGTGGATACGCTTGGCGGCGTCGCGGTGACGATTGGGACGCAGAACCGGGAGATCGTCAAATTCCCGAATGCGCTGCTGTTCATGAATCCAGGAATGCCGACGGGCGGAAGCCGGGGAAGCACGGTGAATCACATCGGCTTCTCCGTGCCCAACCTGCGGCAGACCGTCGATAAGCTGAAGGCGGCCGGCTACAAGATGGTCACCGCGAGTGAAGCACCGCCGACCGTCAAGGTCCAGGACGACATCGGTCTCACGAGTGGCGGCGATGTGTCTGGCATCGCGTACGTCATCGGTCCCGACGACATCAAGGTCGAGATCCTCGAGATCAAAAAACAGACGATGCCAATCGTCAGTAACCACGTGCATTTCTTCAGCCAGAAGCCCGAGGAAGTTCAGGCGTGGTACGTGAAGATCTTTGGTTCGAAGCCGCGAGCCGCGGCAACCAACGGCATCATCGGATCCGATCTGCCGGGTATCGGTCTCAGCGTGTCACCGTCGCCGACGCCGGTTGTCGGAACCCGCGGTCGCGTGATCGATCACATCGGGTTCGAAGTGAATGGTCTCGAAGCATTCGTCAAGAAGCTCGAGGCCCAGGGCATCAAGCTGGATCGACCCTACACGCCGGTCCCGGCGTTGGGAATCTCGATCGCGTTCATCACCGATCCGTGGGGAACGTATATCGAATTGACTGAAGGCCTCGACAAAGTGTCGTAGGTCAGCGTATCGCGAACGTCTTCTCGTCGAGTAGCTGGCCGTCCTGTGTCCGCAACTCGACCTTCCATGTCCCTGTTCGTTCGGCACTGATGCGATTCTGGCTGTAGGTGCGGAAGCCGCTTGGATTCGCGCGGATGCGAAGCGGCACGCGCTGAACAAGTGTGTCACCCCGATACCAGCGATGCTCGATTGTGGTGTCACGTGGTGATGCCACTCGCGTGTAGAAATACATGACGCCCGGGGCTTGTGCGCCGCTCGCGGGCGCGCAGGACCACGCGCCGGTTCGTGTCAGGCTACTGCACACCTCGGCGGTCAATGCTGTGACCGTTGCTTTGGTCGTCGTCGCAGCCGGCCGTTCCGGAACAGTGGGTTCGGGAGCCGGAGGCGCGGGCGTCGGAGGCGCGACACTCTCCGGGGCAGACGAAGGCGTCGCGGCGGCTGTTGCCGGAGCAGCGGCTTCGGTCTGGGGTGCGCGTGCTGGTTCTGTCGGAGCGGGGGACGGCGCAGGCGCAGCCGCGCTTGGTGACGGCGGTGGTGCCGACGCGGCGCGTTCGCGCGACGAATTCGAGTTGATCAAATACCAGCCGACGACAGCGAGCATCACCAACACCGCAAATACTGCGGCAATCGCTGGTGCGCGCGACGGTTCCCGAATGGCTGCCGGCGCACTGAGTGTCTTCGGTGTGACGGGTACCGCTGAGGATGAGCGCAGCGGAAAATCGTCAAGCGACGGTGGCGCAGGCGGTGCCGAGCGAGGCGATGGAGGAGCCGCGGCCTTCTTCGGCGCAGCTGGGGGCGCTTTCGGCTGCGGCGGTGGCTGTGGTGCGGGCCGTGGTGGCGGCACCGATGATGCCGACGGTGCCGGCGGCAC
>Ga0111538_10008563_pt1 | contig 13723 bp, 18 predicted proteins | sample SoiMethybrSBSTD1_FD_79669 | JGI IMG/M metagenome (GOLD analysis project Ga0111538, IMG submission 79669) | Bulk soil microbial communities from a Populus tree surrounding site in Tennessee, USA - Soil MetaG P. TD hybrid SBSTD1 (version 2)... | ecosystem: Environmental > Terrestrial > Soil >...
AATGTCCTCATCTATCCGTGCGAAGTTCAGGGAGCGGCGGCCTCTCTTCAAATCATGGAAGGCATCGACTATCTCAGCAGGAATACCGACGTCGACGTGATCCTCGTGACCCGCGGCGGCGGCTCCCTCGAAGACCTGTGGCCTTTCAATGAAGAACGCGTTGCTCGTGCGATCGTGCGGTCCACGAAGCCGGTGATTTCCGCTGTAGGGCATGAAGTGGACTTCACGATTTCGGATTTCGTTGCGGACTACCGCGCCCCAACCCCGAGCGCGGCGGCAGAGGTCATCTGCAAATCGAAGGACGAATTGTTCCAGAAAGTCGAAGGGTTTTCAGGCCGTCTGCAAAACGCCGTGCGTTACCGCTTGAGGACCCTGAGACATTTCCTGGATTCCAAGGTTGGTGCCCGCGGTTTTGCCGTCGCCGAGGCCCAACTGAAACGCCTTGCACAGCGAGTCGACGACCTGGGGTTTCGCTTGGAGCAACTGGGACGTGCGAAGACTCTTTTCCAGGGACGGCGGCACAGGGTCGATGTTCTGCAGCGTCGCGGAGAGGCCGCAATCCAGCTTCGTTTGCGTCGTGCGCATGAGGCTTTCGCCCGGATCGCGCACACACTGGATGCCATCAGCCCGCTGGCTGTCCTCGAACGCGGATACGCTGTGTGTCTCACAACGGAAGGAAAAGTCCTTCGAACCGCGGAGGGCGTCGAGTTGAATGATCCCGTAAAAGTGCGCCTGCATCAGGGAGCCTTGCTGGCGATCGTAACCGGGAAACAGATGCCATGAGCGTGGAGCAAAAAGTTCTCGACCTTATGGGCCGCGCGATGGGTCGGTTCGAAATGCTGCGTCCCAATGACCGTATCGCTGTAGGCGTTTCAGGCGGCAAGGACAGCCTGTCGTTGTTGCACGCACTCGTGGCGTACAAGAAGCGTGCTCCATTTCCTTACGAGCTTGTCGCAGTAACCGTCGAGCAGGGAAAGTTCAAGCTTCCGATACAGGCGCTGGGCGAAAAGATTCGAGGCCTTGGCGTCGAGTGGGTTATTCGCGAAGATAGGAAGACGCTCGAGTTGATCGCGCAAAATATTCCACACGGTTGCGACGTCTGCAGTCGCCACCGCCGGTATCACTTGTACAACATCGCGGACGAACTGAAGTGCACGGTGCTCGCTCTCGGACACACGGCGGACGACTGTTCTGAGTCTCTCTTTCGAAACATTCTCTTTAACGGAAGGATCGGGTCTCTGCCGCCGGTGGCGGAATCTCGAAAAGGCGGGCTGCGGCTGATCCGCCCGCTGGTCTACGTGACGGAGGATCTCTCGACGGAGTACGCGCGGGCGCAAGGATTTCTTCCTATTGCCTGCATCTGCGGCGAGAAGGAAAGCGTAAGGAAGGAAATCCGGGAGTTCCTGGATTCGATGAAGGCCCGGCATCTCGGGATTTCGGATTCCGTAACAGCCGCTTTGGGAAACGTGAACACGTACTCGCTGTTTGAAATTCGGGGACAGACTCGCAATTCCGCAACCGCGGAATGCGCGGAGGACACGGATTAAGCTTTCCCACCCCTTGCTCTACTGAATTTCCTTCCAGATTTTTACATGGTGCGTCTCGCGAAGGAACAGCGATCCCACCACGAAAGTGATTGCCGCTACCGTGATTGGATAGTACAGCCCGGCGTAGATGTTGCCCGTCTCCGCGACCACGAACAGTCCGATCAATGGAAGTAATCCGCCGAACACGCCATTGCCGATGTGGTACGGCAACGACAGGGCGGTGTATCGAATCTTTGCGGGAAACGCTTCGACCAGGTATGCCGCGATGGGCCCATAAACCATCGTCACGAAGATCACCTGAATGAAGACCAGCAGAACGAGTTGCCTCGCCGCCGCGCTCGCAGTGAAGTCCGAGAAAGTCGTGAATGCGAGAACTTCCTTGGCGGGAGTTCCCGATCTGTCAACGAGTGCAGTCAGAGAAAGGGCGCCCGTAACAGGATTGGCTTGCGACGCGACCGTCACGACATTCGATCCCGCAGCCTGCTGCATCGCCTTGTAAATCGGAATGTAGGAAAAGGCTGCGAGCAGGCATCCCCCCATAATGATTCTCTTTCGGCCAATCCGGTCCGACAGACCGCCAAAGAGCACGAAGAACGGCATGCCCAGAAGCAGCGCGCTTGCGACGATGTAATTCGAAGTTGTCGCGTTCACCTTCAGCACGGTCTGCAAATAAAACAGCGCATAGAACTGCCCGGTGTACCAGACAACACCCTGGCCGGCTGTCGCTCCGAACAGGGAAATCAGCACGTGCTTCAGATTATGCCAATGAGCAAAAGCTTCCTTAAGAGGCTTCGCGGACGTCATGCCCGCTCCTTTGAGGTGCTGAAAAATCGGCGACTCTTTCATCTTTAGCCGAATGTAGAGCGAGATGCCCACAAGAAAAACGGAGATCAGAAACGGCACACGCCAGCCCCACGCGCCAAAGGCTTCCTTCGTCATGGAGTTCTGTACGAACAGGATCACGGCAAGCGACACGAACAGGCCAAGTGTTGCGGTGATCTGGATGAAGCTTGTATAGAAACCGCGCTTGCCGTCAGGAACGTGCTCGGCAACGTATACCGCAGCACCGCCATACTCTCCGCCGAGAGCAAGGCCCTGCAGGATTCGAATGAGCAGCAACGCGATCGGTGCGGCCATGCCGATTGTCGCGTACGTCGGAAGAATGCCGATAACTGCCGTCGCACCGCCCATGATGAGCAGTGTGATCAGGAAGGCGTATTTACGTCCTACGAGATCTCCAATGCGTCCAAAGAACAGCGCACCAAACGGGCGCACGATAAATCCCACCGCAAATGTGGACAGATAGGCAAAGTACGCGAGGGTGTCATTGCCTTGAGGATAAAAAAGCGGCGAGATCACTGAAGCCAGACTTCCAAAGATATAGAAGTCGTACCACTCGATCATTGTGCCTACGGACGACGCGGCAATCACTTGCCAGATAGGCTGTTTCATGGTGCGGGATGATAACGCATCACAGGAGATTCACGGACAGTGTTTCCAGAGAATCAAATACAGGAAGGCCTAGCGACGACAGTCGTTCCTGGGAATGGTGGCCTGAAGCCAACAGCAGGCATTCCATGCCAAGTTCCTTTGCGACTGCCGCGTCGTGAGTCGTGTCTCCAATAATGACGGTGCGGTCCGGTTCAATACGGCATCGCTGAACGAGCTCTCGTCCCGCGGCCACTTTACCCGCCGCGAGGTTGTCTTCAAGACCTTGTGTCGCGTCGAAGAGTTCCGCGATTTCGTAGCGACGCATCATTCTTCCGAGCGCGTTTTGCTCGGTGCCCGAAAGAACAAACTGACGCGATCCGGACTCGCGTATCGATTCCAGCAGGGATGGCACGCCAGGGAATATCCGGGCAAGATGCAGACGTTCTTCAAAGCGCGAGCAGAACTTCTCACTGATCTCATGGAAGTCGTGCTTTTGGAGATCCAGGCCGGCTCGCTCGTAATAATCCCGGACAGGGAAGTCGAAGATTTCCCGATAACGAGGCAGGCTCAGCTCTTCCACACCATATTCCCGCAGCAGTTCATTGACGACACCGAGGGCAAGAGTGAGGTCGTCCAGCAATGTGCCGTTCCAGTCCCAAATGACGCAGTCGTAGTTCTTCATGAGTGTCCCAACGGGCAATTTTCCGCAGGCGGTATCCCAGCCAAGGTCCTCTTACACGGGAAAGATCGACGGGATTTGAAATGCCTCACCTTCTTTGACCTGAGGAAACGGGAGGTTTCGGCCGGTTTGCCAGATTGCGTCGAACATCCGGCCCTGTCGTTTCATGGCATAGTCAGCGATTCGAATCCAATTTTCATTCGGCCGTACCAGGGAGCATGCCTGACGCAACTGTATGGCGATGTGTCGCTCAGCAGTATGCGGATTGTGGATGCACGCGGCGATGAACGCGGTTGCGGGGGAACGCCCAATCCCGGCCTGGCAATGAATCAACAGCGCGTCCGCAGGATCCCACTCCTGAATGAAGCGTAGAAACTGGTCGAAGTGAGCAGGTGTGGGCAGGGCATGAGTTAGCAGCGGGAGATGGACGTCGTGGAACTCCAGGCGCAAGTGTTTCTTGGCATAGACGGGCCCGAGGTCGGGAAATTCGGACCCGGGATCAAGCAAACTCACCACGCGGGAAGGTTTATGACGTTGGACCATTTCCGCCACTTTTGATCGTGGGCAAACGAAGATTGGCATGCTTCTCTATTCTAATACGCCGGGGAATAGGCGGACTTTTGGTACGGGATCAGATTGGACATGGGACGTCTGACTTGGGAGGACCTTTCCTAAATGTCAGATGTCAAACGTCCCCTGTCCCATTCTTACCCAAATCCAAAACCATATGGATCTCGTCCACGTACCGGCCTTCCCAATGGAGCGCCCGCGGCTCCCGCCCCCAGAGCTGGAATCCGTTTCGCTCGTACAACCTCTTTGCTTCGGGTGCGGTCTCGGTCACAGATAAGGACACCTGCTCCACACCCTTCCATGTTTGTGCCTGGCGAATTGCGGCATGGAGTAGCGACTCGCCGACACCTCTGCGGCGATGTTGCGGTGTGACGTACATTCCCCAGATCACAGACTTGTGGCGCTCCTTGGTGCGCTCCTCACGAACGATGCCAACGATGCCAACGAGCGAAGCCGCGTCAAAGGCGCCGAAAACGGCCGAATACTCTGGTGATGCGAGTCTCTCCCGCACCATTTCAGCCAGTTGACCAACGTCGCGCAATGTGGCGCCGAAGGCGAGGGGATATCGTTCCAAAGCCTCCCGGCGCAGGACAGCCCATGCTTCAGCGTCCTCTGGACCAAGGTTTCGGATGCGGAGTGGCATGCTCATGGAAGGGTTTACGTTAGCAACGCCGCTGGAATTCTCATAAGAGTCATTTGAATCAGAGCACCGCTCATTCCGGGCAGAACAAAACATTGGCTCACGGAGTATCGCTCCAGGTTTCGCCATAATCCTTGTCGAAGGCCACCTGCTCGTACCAGCGAATATTGCGAAAGCGTGGGTCGTCTTTAATAGCGCGATGGATCGCGTGGCAGTACGTACTGAGTTCTCCGTCGTTTGAATTGTTATTCCCAAAAACGCGCTGAAGAAACGGCTTGTGGAGGTACGTGTGAATTTGCCACTGGCGGGGTCCGTCATCAGAGAAGCCAATGATGGAGTTGATCACAGCCTTGCCTGCTGAGCGTTGGATTTCCCACGCCCAGCCTTCACGGTTGCCGGGTTCCGTGACGTCCTGGCCAGCAGACCTCAGTGCACCGGCAATGAACTCGGCAAGTTCGCTTCCGGGCGGTGAACCTTCTGTCGGGAAGTCTGCCTCGAAGCTAACGAGTGTTCTGAGCGTCATCGTTTCTACTTAATAGAGTTCTCTGGTTCTTCCGGAAAGAAAGCGAACCCATGAACGATACGTGGCACTTCCGTCTTCTTTACTCTCTCGACCTCCCTGACGATGACGCGCGGGGGATCGTCGGGAGGGTTCAGTGACTTCAATTTTTTTTCTGAATGAAAGTGGCTGACTGCAACCTTCCTGGCTTCATCCATCGAAGCGGCTTCGACGAAGCGTGTGGTGAAGAAACCCATCCGCTGCTGGCGCCCTTCCATGTGTAGCCAGATATTCTCCCCGTCAAGGAGTACGCGAAAGTACGGCATATCGTTCCAGTGGCGATTCTGGGGTCGGGTCGCGGGAAGGGCAAGATCGCTTAACGAAACACGAAGAAATCGATGGCTTCGACGATTGGGGTTTCCCTGGCTTCTATTGCTTGACGACGCATAGCGGACAGGCCGCTCTCAAGCTCGTCGGCAGACAATCTGGCGATTACCGAATCTCCTCCAGCTGAGAGCCTGTCCGCATAGACGCTCCAGTTCGGAGCGATCGTTTGCTCAATCTTTTCCGAAGCCTCCAGATGAAATCGGGCACTCTCGAATGTGTCTCGAAGCTCGTGGTGACTGGGCAAAACTTCGTTAAGAATGGCCGGCGTTGACGGAAAAAACGGAACGAACGGGTATGCCTGGATCTGTTCGCGTGTGCCTGTCCGAACGAACACCCCACCTCCTTCACGAAGAACTCGTCGGCATTCTGCCGCCGCCGCCCGCCTGTTCGTGAAGTGGTGAAAGCTCATCGAGATGAAGATCATGTCGACCGAGTCAGACGGGAGCGGAATGGCTTCGGCCGGTCCCTGAAGGTACTCGACACGATCGTGCTTCTTTTCAAACGCCCGTTCGAGCATCTTGATCGACGGGTCGATACCGGTGACCTCCGCTCCGAAATATGCAGCAAGGGCTGGGGAGAACCGTCCTGTGCCGCAACCGAGGTCCAGAATCCGGATGATGCGGCGACCTTGAACGTGTGCTGCGAGAGCATGCATCCAAAGATCGAGCACGTCCGGAGCGAGGTCGCGACCGCGATCGTAATTGGCTGGCAGGTTTGTCAGGTCATAGTCCATGAGATTTCAAGGCGTATCCGTGCTCGCGGGCGGCGAGTTCAAGCGCAGTGATGGACTCTTTCCAGGGATGCCCTTTGAACTCGAGTCGACGCATCCCGTCACGCGTCTGGATTAGCAGCATGGGCGCTTGACGCCAGGCCTGATAAAGAAAATACAGCCCACCAGGGTACAGAAGAACCATCATTATCGAGTAATCGTAGACGATTCTCCATAGATCAGCCATTCGACGATTTCTCGTGTAGTCAGAAGCCCCAACAGCAGCATCGCGACGCGCTTTTCAAGGACTTCCATCGAGCTTTCGTTGTGTGGGTAATTGACAACAACCGTTTCGATACCCGGCGGAGCAACGCTGGCGAAGGGCTCGAAAAGGTCGCCGGTTCCATCGAGGCCGGGCAACAAGAGCGCTGTTGTCGCCGCCATCAACTGGATTCTGGGAGTACTTCCAACAAGCTGGTGATCGACGAAAAGGAGTGCTCCGGCTGCGCGGCATTCCCGGGCCTCACGGAGAGCAGAGCAGACAAGCCGGCTTCGGTTGCCGCGTGAAGTTCCCGTGTGACATCGGAGACAAAGAGGATTTCAAAAGGGAACAAAGGAAACTCTTTGGAGATGGCGGCGTAGCTCGCAGGGTCGGACTTTGCCCCCGTTGTCGTGTCGAAGTATCCGTTCAGGTAGCGCGTCAGATCGCCGTAGCGGGTAGTGGAGAAGAGCAGTTGCTGGGCAAGAATGCTTCCTGAGGAATAGATCCGCACGTCGATGCCCGCCTTCTTCCAGCGTTCCAGGGCTACCGGGACGTCCGGAAAGACTTCGCCTCGCAATTCTCCGCGCCGAAAACCTTCTTTCCACACCCTGCCCTGAAGTGTCTTAAGAGCCGTGGATTTCCGGTCCTGGTCCATGAGCCAGTAAACATACTCCAGAGCGCCAGAGGCCCACGCTGGAGGGGCGAGTCCTCTGGCAACATCGGAGTCATATTCGTCCTTGAGCGACCGCCTCGCTTCGTCATCGAGATATTCGGGAGCGTGCGCCCGGGCATACGGAAAGAGCACGTCATGGACGAAAGAGATCGGAGTGGTCGTGCCTTCGATGTCGAGCAGGATTCCCTTCGTCATCTACTGGACATGCGACGCGCCAAAGCAGACCGGTTCGTATTTCTTTTCCTCGGCGCTGTCGGTGTACACGGGAGTCCACCCTGAAGGGTCCTGGAATAGGCGAATGGCGCGAATCTGGCGGTCCGCGCACAGGTCAAACCAATGCCATGTTCCTCGGGGAACTCGAATCAGATCGCCCGCTTCTACTTCAATGGCGACGACGGGCTTGCCTACGGGATGGATGTGAAACACGCCGTGTCCGGCCAGAATGAAACGCACCTCGTCCTCTTCGTGGAGATGTTCGCGACTGAACTTTGCCAACATGGCTTCCAGGTTCGGCGTGCTGTTGGTGACATTGATCACGTCTGCCGTGACATAGCCTCCGCGTTCTTTGAGTTCACTAATCTCCCTCTTGTACGCGTTCAGGATTTCTTCCTGTGGAGCGTCCGGACGGGTGGGGTGCTCAGGCGTCCATGTCGAGTATTCGATGTTGATGCCCGCGAGATACTCCTTGATGGACTCTTTGGTCCTCAGTGTCTGTCCCTGTTCGGGAATTCGCACAACGGCCATATCTCCTCCTTGTTTACGTCGGTCCCATCGTTTGCCGGCGTCCCACAGCCTCCATCAGAAATTCAAGAATCTCGACATGACGCGCGGCGGTTGCGAGATCCTTTCCCCACGTGTACATCCCATGGCGCCGAACCAGCAATGCGTGAATCTCCGTTTGTTTTGTGAACAAGACACGCGCACGGTCTGCAAGCGCGGCCATATCCTGGCTGTTCTCGAAGATTGGAATCCACTCGCGATGTTCGTGTGTTTGGACCCCGTCCAGCCCCTTGAGCATTTCATAGCCTTCGATCAGAACGCCACCCTTCGTATGGTAAAAATCCGAAAGGATCGTCGTCCACACCGAGTGTGTGTGCATTACGGCCGCCGCTCCGGTAGAACGGATCACCTCAAGGTGGAGCAACGTCTCTGCTGACGCGCGTCCCGCGGCGCTCTGAAGGACCTTGCCCTGAGCGTCAATTTCCAGAATCTGACCGGCGTCCATCCGGCCTTTGTCGATAGAACTGGGCGTGATAGCCACACGTAGAGGCTCTCGCGACAGTACTGTACTGAGATTGCCGCTTGTTCCCAGCATCCAGCCGCGGTGGTGGAAGTCCGTGCCGAGGCGGACGAGTTCTTCAGCGGCTTCATGCGAGTTCATAAGGAAGCCGGGATTATACTATCGACTCATGCTTAATGCCTTTCTGGCCGTACTGATTCCGCTGCTGCTCGTTTTCGGGCTGTATCACCTCCTTACGTGGTTCAACGTGTTTCATATCAATGAGCGGGTCTACTGGAGGCGCGTCGGCCTGACCGCCGCGATTTCCCACTTTTTTCTCGCGACGGGATTTTTTTTGTTCACCTGGCTGGAACTCCAATCGAATCGCGCGTTTGTCGAACTCGGGGTGACTTACTCGACATACCTGTTTCAGCGGTCGGCCTTCTGGCAGTTACTGAGCATCTTTGACACGGTGCCGATGCTCGGCATTCTCGCGGCCTTCACACTGATGGATCGGTCTGGAGTTTCAGGTGGGGTTTTGGCGGTGGCGATAGGGATAACTTACGTTATCGGAACACTCCAGTGGTATTACGTCGGTGGGGGAATTGGGGCCGTTCTCGAAAAAGTCTGGGGAGGCCTTAAACCGGCGAGGATGGCGAGGAGTGGTTTCAATAGACCTTCGTAGGATTGACAGAGTTGCATGCCAATGCGGAAATGGTGTGTTTGATTTTGAGCGTGATTTGTTAATGAATACCCTTGTTGCCCTACAATAGAGCACCCATGAAATCCTGGCTATTGGCGTTGTTTGTGGTTTTTGCGGCCCCAGTGTCTGCTGTTGCCTCGGAATTGCCCAGAGTTCTCGTCATCGCAACCGGCGGCACGATCGCGGGTGAACAGCGCGATCCGGGTACGCAGGAAGGTTATGAAATCCGCCGTCCGGTTGGAGAGCTGGTGTCGGCTGTACCGGAGGCGAGAAAGTACGCTCGCATTGAGACCGAGCAGTTCAGCAATATTCCGAGCACGAATATTGCACCCGCTCATTGGCTCCAGCTTGCAAAACGCATTAATACGCTTTTCCGTGAACGGGCGGATCTCTCCGGCATCGTTGTCACCCATGGAACCGACCGGATGGACGAGACGGCATTCTTTCTTCATCTGGCCGTGAGATCGGATCGCCCCGTTGTACTCGTTGGAGCCCAGCGGCCGCCAACGGGCATCAGCCCGGACGGCGCTTTGAATCTCCTTGCCGGAATACGAGTGGCAGCGTCGCCTGAGGCTCGAGGAAAGGGCGCACTGATTGTCATGGACGAGCGCATCCTGTCGGCCCGTGATGCTGAGAAGGTTTATGCGAGAAGCGGAGGATTCGGCGCGCGAGAAATGGGCTGGCTGGGGATTGTCGCTTCGCATGGTGTCGAGTTTTTCTATGCGCCCGCCCGCAGGCACACCACGACGGCAGAATTCGATCTCACCGGCATTACGGAATTCTCTGCTGTGGAAATCCGGTACTCCTACGCGGGTGCCGGCCCCAGCAGCCTTGATGAACACGTCAAGGGCATCGTCGTCGCAACCACCGGATTCACTCCGGCAGAACGCACGTTTTATGAAGGCCTTCAGAAGAAGGGAATTGTTGTCGCAGCGACGTTTCCTTCGGGCGAAAACGTGGGTTCCCCGGCGCCCCATAACGAGAAGGACCCCGCCAATATCGTCGCAGTTGAAAGATTGACACCGCTGCACGCGCGGATTCTGCTGATGCTCGCCTTAACGAAGACGAACGATCCGTTGGAGATTCAAAGGATATTCAGCGAGTACTGAGCAAGGGTTTATGCCATCGCGCTGTTCCTGATTCACGGACAACCGGCATTACGCGGACAGCTTTCTGGATCGCTTCCAGGCAAATCCACCAAGTGCCAACCCGGTACCTAACAGGGCCAGAGAGGACGTCTCAGGCACGGTGGTGGCGGTCCATTGTCCGGGAGCAAGAAGGTTGTGAGCGCAGGAAGCCGGAAGACTGCACGGGAAGAAGGTATCATCGATCATCGCCAAATCCTCAATGCCGGATGCATCTCCGATATTTCTGGTGAAAAGAAGCTCCGTGGTCGACGCACCAGTAACCTGAGCCCTACCCAGGAGAGTCCAGGTGAGGACGTTTCCAAATTGATCCAGCGAAAACTGCGCAATGGATGTTGCAAGTCCAGGGGTGCTGTTGAGAATCGATACAGGTCCTGCCGTTGTGGAGACCGTAAGTCCCCAACTGGTGGCCGTGTAGTTTCCGGCACCTGTAAAGTCGATGATGGCCTGTGCGGTGATGCGATCGCTTCCCGAGATTAGTGTGCCGATCGCAGCTCCGAAGGGATTGCCCTGATACTGCAGGCTGATTGGTGTCGCATTTGCGAGCACGGGAATTAACAAGACGCAGGCCACAAGAAGAAATTTTTTCATTTGTCGGTTCCACCCTTTAATAACCTGGTGCCCAGGAAATTTTTCAAACCTACCCAGCAGCTACAGGCTCAACAAGGGCTGTGGAACAGAGCAGAAAAAGGAGGACTGGAAGAGTCGTTACCTCTCCCACACCGCGAGGCCGCTGCATACTGCAGGAGGCTCCATCCACTGCCGCTAACAGCCAAAACTTTCAAAGCAACCGAATCCGTGATCACGTTATTCTTCTATAAGACGGATACGGGCGCAACTTTAATACCTGAAAATTCCAATACGCGAGCAGTCGTTACTGTCGAGTCGGGAAAATATTGACGAATGGATATCCGTCGGGCAGGGAGCCGCTAGACTCCCCCGGAAATCGCCGGAACAATCGCGATCTCCGAACCGTCTTTCGCCCTGGTGCTGAGATTCTCGAGAAACCGCACATCTTCTCCGTCGACGTACACGTTGATGAAGCGGCGAAGACTTCCCGAGTCGTCACACACGCTGTTGCGAATTCCAGGGAATTTGGTTTCCAGTCTGTCGATGACTTCCTTTACGGTGCCGGCGTCAACTTCCACAACTTCCGCGCCTCCGGTATGTTTTCGGAGTGGAGTTGGGATCACGACCTTAAGCGACATGGGCGACTCCTTCGACGACGCGTTCGAACGCTTCGATTTTCGCATCGATCACTTCGGGCGTGTTTAACGTCACGGCGTCGGGCGTCTTCAATCCGTTTCCGGTGATACAGACAACCGTGATTCCACGCCTGTCGATGTGGCCCCCTTCCACCAGCTTTTTGGTCACGGCGACACTCACTCCGCCGGCCGTTTCCGTATAAATGCCCTGAGTCTCCGCCAGCAGTTGAATACCCGCCGAGATCTCCGTATCCGTCGCGTCATCGGCCCAACCGCCGCTGTTTTGAATGAATCCGGAGGCGTAGTAGCCATCGGCGGGATTGCCGATCGCCAGCGACTTCGCGATGGTATTGGGTTTGACCGGCTTGATGTCGATACTTCGCCGGCGTACGGCGTCCACGATCGGATTACAACCGAGAGCCTGCGCCCCGTACAGCTTCGTTGTGACGGGTTCCTGGAGCAAGCCCACTCGCTGCAGTTCGTGGAGCCCCTTGTGAATCTTCGAGAGGAGAGCGCCGCCGGCCATGGGCACGACGATGGATGTGGGCGCATTCCAGCCGAGTTGCTCCGCAATTTCAAAACCCATAGTCTTGGAACCCTCCGCATAGAACGGGCGGAGATTGACGTTCACGAAGCCCCAGGGATGGCGTTCGGCGATCTGTGCACACAGACGATTCACATCGTCATAGTTGCCGCGGACCGCGATCACACGCGCGCCGTAGATCTGAGTTGCGGTGACTTTGCTGCGTTCAAGACTTTCGGGAATCAGGATATATGCCGGGAGTCCAGCGGCCGCTGCCTGCGCAGCAACCGAGTTTGCGAGATTGCCGGTCGACGCGCATCCGACCGCTTCGAGCTTGAATTCCAGTGCCTTGTTCACTGCCATCGACGTCACGCGGTCCTTGAAAGACAACGTGGGATAGGAGACGGCGTCGTTCTTTAAATAAAGGTGATCGAGGCCGAGTGCTTTTCCCAGCCGATCCGCCCGGACCAGGGGTGTCCACCCGCTGGCGAGGCCCACGACGGGGTCGGATTCCACAGGCAGAAGCTCGCGGTATCTCCAGAGATTTGCCGGTCGGGAAGCGATCTGTTCTCGTGTGAGGGTGCGAGCGATAGCGGGGTAGTCATAGTCGACTTCGAGGGGAGCGAAACAATCTTCGCATCCTGCCTGAAGCCGCGCCGGGTATTCCCGGGAGCATTCGCGGCACCGGAGCCCTTTAACGAAACTCATTCAATTCTCCCTTCACTGGGCTAAACCAAAAAGGCTCCGTACCAAACGGTACGGAGCCTTTTTAAATACCTCACGGACTGTTTAGCAGTTTTTTACGTGGAGCAAGTTGCCTTAAATCGCCACGTATCAGTACGTACATTACAAAGATCGAAAACTGGCGTCTGAGCCGTCCAGAAACTTACCCCGGCCTGCTCCCGGCGTCAAGTTCTTTCCATGTTTTCAGGCGTGGCCGCTCACTGTTCGCAAAGGACGGTTCAGCTGTGCTGGCACTGTCGTAGTGCTCCCAGCGATTGCTGTTGTCCACAGCAAAAACATCGTCGAACACCATCGTGCATAGCCGGAGAATCAGGACCTTTCGCGGATTCTTGACGCAAATTACCGTGAAATAGCCATCCGCCTCGAGGAACTTCCAGCGCGCCCGGTCTTCATCGCTCAGTGTTGTCACGCTGTCGGTAAGAACGTCGCGAAGAAATCGGAGTTTGAAGCCCTCGTGCAGTGCATTCGTCGCAATAATCATTTCCGAGCCGGACTGTATGAGCAGGGCGTGGCTGCGCTTCGGAAACGTATAGAGCTGCAGGAGCGTCATTAACAGGGCAATCAACCCCACGGCGCCGAGCGCCACCATCGCGATCCGCAGAGTTTCGGAAGCCTGAGAGTAAAGGGTTATCGACGTCACTACCGCAGACGTCGCCAGAATCAATGTCAGAAAATAGAGAAACCGAATACGACCGAGTTCGGTCCGTTGCTGTACCACCATGGCGCATAGTATACCTGCCGTTGAGGTGTCTGTGGGGCAGGAACGCGGATTACACGGATTGGAAAT
>Ga0111538_10008564_pt1 | contig 13723 bp, 7 predicted proteins | sample SoiMethybrSBSTD1_FD_79669 | JGI IMG/M metagenome (GOLD analysis project Ga0111538, IMG submission 79669) | Bulk soil microbial communities from a Populus tree surrounding site in Tennessee, USA - Soil MetaG P. TD hybrid SBSTD1 (version 2)... | ecosystem: Environmental > Terrestrial > Soil > Tree...
CCTTGCAGTCGTAACTCTGTCTTGGGCGATCCAAGTGCTGTCACCGCCAAATTCCAGGAATCTCCGGCGCAGCTCCCCGTTGAATTGAAGACAAGTTCCGCCCTGCCAGAAGAGCCGAACGCGCCCGTGACGCTCAGCAGTACCACGAGCAAAACCCACACGGTTCCCAGAAAACCTCTTCGATTTCTCAATGCCTTCATGTGTGACTCCTGCTGTTTCTTGTCGACCGCGCCTGGAACACCTTCTGGAAAGTTTCTAGAGCTTTCGCAGATAGGCGAGCAGCGCCTGGCGCTCTTCCGGCAACACGAATCCACGGTCGAGGACGAGACCATTGGATGAGAGAAACGCTGGAAGCAACGCGGGTGGCGGGCTCAATCGGGCAACGCGTCTGAAGAAAGCGTCGTAGTGGTCGAGCACTTCCTCGAGTGTCGCCGCCGAGTTGTTGTGAAAGTAGGGGGCTGTCTTACCGATTCCTCGGAGTTGGGTGACGTCCATTACGCCAAGGTCCGCGGGTTGGCCCGTGAGAAGCAGTCGTCCTGGATCTGAGGTCGTCACGCGCTGGATGGCGCCGTTCGCGAGCGTGATTTCGTAAGTGCGCGCGTTGCGACTGAGCCGTTCCGGACATGCGAGGAAGCCGTCGGTGCCTGGACGAGGGCAGGCGGACTGGATGTTGTGATAGCGGACAGCAATCGGACGCACGAGGGTGGCATCGGACGTGGACGTACTGGGATGCAACGAACCCCCGTGGCACTGGGCGCAAGCACGGTTAAAGACTCTCTTGCCCTCCTGCTCGAGTTGGTTCAACTCGGGATCGGGGTCAGGGAATAGGGTTGAGCCGGAACGGATCGCGTTCGCGAGCCCCTCGACTCCGGCAGATGAGAACAGCGTCGACTGGAAAGCTGCGAGGTCATCCAGCAGGTCCGCCGGCGGTTCCACCGTCACTTGTGCGTGATCGATAAGCGCGCCGCGAGCCTGTTCCTGTAAGGTGCCGAAGCGGGCATCGTGCTGGTAGCCTCCCTGCCTGTTCGGACCGTTGGGGTCCTGGCCGAGGATGGCTACCCGATTCTGCGTCGGCGGAGCCCAGGTCGGCGCGACGCCGTCCGGTCCGGTGATCGCGACGTTGAATACGGGCATGACCGCACGCCAGAGATCGACGGAGATGTCATTCGAGAGCTGTCCGGTCGCTGGATCGATGACCCTGACGTTCCGAGGCAACGGCATCGTCACGCGAACGAGCCCGTTCACCACCAGGTTCGAGAAGTCCCTCGCGCTATCGCCGTTTAGACGGAAGTCATCGGCGTCAACCGGCCGAAAGAGAGGATCGTCCGCGTTCTTGTTTTGCGCCAGCTTCTCCAACAGCGCATCGAATCGGGCCCTGGCAATAGCCGGAGAAAGCTGGAACGAGTCCGACGGCACGTGGCAGTCGGCGCATGCACGTCCGTTCCCACCAAGCTTTTTGAGATTGCCGTCATTGAACGCCGCACGACCCCGGGCAATGTCGTCGCATGGAGTGTTGTCGCAATCGAGTTTCGTAACGCCGTTTCCCTGACCAGGTGCGGCTCCCATGTTGGAGTTCGCCAGGAAGGCCAGTCCCAGACCAAATGTTGCCGCCAACGCCAAGTTAAGTCCCGATGTCTTCATGATTTCCTCCGCTTCGGATTCCACAGCTAATCCGAACTTCTTTGTTCACGATGCCCTGCCGGTCGAGTTTCTTTACCGCCCTCACTTGAGAAAGGCGTAAATGGGTTCTCAAAGCCGCCAGGACTTCAAAAACTTTTGAGTTTCTGATTTGTGTCTGGAAGTCATCGTGGTCTTTGTCGATTGATGGCAATGAATAGGAGAGCGTGATACCGTTCGGCTGGCAATCGATGACCGCAGACACTGCATCCACACGTGAGCTCACCGGGTTATTGCAGGCTTGGTCTGGTGGAGATCAGCAAGCTCTTGAAATACTGGCTCCGCGAGTCCAGCAGGAACTTCACCGTATTGCTGCCCGCTACATGGCCGGCGAACGCCCGAACCATCCGTTGCAGAGCACGGCCCTCATCAATGAAGCCTACATTCGGTTGATCAATTGGAAGGACGTCCGCTGGGAGAACAGGGCGCACTTCTTCGCCTTGTCTGCGCAATTGATGCGGCGGATTCTTGTCGACTTCGCTCGCTCTCGAGACCAGGTCAAACGGGGAGACGGTAAGGTAGAGGTGACTTTGGACGAGGCGTCCCTCGTTGAATTGGGGAAGCCGGCCGATCTCGTGCAGCTGGATGAAGCCCTCAACAAACTCGCTGAACTTGATCCACGCAAAGTCCAGGTTATCGAGTTGCGATTCTTCGGAGGGCTGAGCGTTCAGGAAACCGCGGTGGTCCTGCAAATATCCGATCGTACTGTCCTTCGCGAATGGAATCTCGCCAAAGCATGGCTCTACCGGGAGATCAATTCCTGAATTCCTGAGTAGTCGCGTGAGTCGTGCTATAGTCAGCCGGTCAATCCTCCTCTTGCCATCGATTAGATCGGAGAGCGCTAATGAATGCGGAAGAATGGCTGCTCGTCGAACGAGTCTTCCATGAGGCTCTCGATCGTGAGCCCGGCGAGCGCGCCCGGTACATTGAAAGAGAGTGTTCTGATAGTCCGTCTCTTCGCCGGGAGGTCGAGGGCCTTCTCGTCTCACACGGCCTGGCCGGAAACTTTCTCGACTCCGGGGCTGTAAACACCGTTTCCATCGCAACAGCGCCGCTTGCATCGGGTACTCGTTTAGGCCCGTACGAGATCCTCGGACCGGTTGGCGCGGGTGGAATGGGTCAGGTGTACAAGGCCCACGACCAACGGCTGACGCGCGACGTGGCGGTCAAGGTTCTGAAGCATCTGGATTCGGATCGAGCCGCCTGGGAAAGATTCCAACGCGAAGCCCGTGCGGCCTCTGCGCTGAGCCATCCCAATATCTGCACCGTCCATGACGTTGGAGAAGCGGAAGGCCAGCCCTATCTCGTCATGGAGTTGCTCGACGGCGTCACCTTGACTGCCTACATTGGCGAGAAGCCCCTTGAGACCAATACAACGCTATCGATTGCCATACAGATCGCAGACGCGTTGGAATCCGCTCACGCGAAGGGCATCATCCATCGCGATATCAAGTCGGCCAATATCATGATCAACAGCCGGGGACAGGTGAAGGTCCTGGACTTTGGTCTGGCAAGACGTCTCGACATGACGCGAGGTCAGGCAGCTCCGACGCCGGATGCGGTCAGCGCAGGAGGGGTGAGAGGTACACCGGCATATATGCCGCCGGAGGTCCTGCAGGGCGCCGTGGCCGACGCCCGCGGCGATCTGTGGTCTCTCGGTGTGTTGCTCTATCAGATGTTAGCCGGCCATCTGCCCTTCACCGGCGAAACGGTTTATGACATCGGCGCCGCAATCTTGAAGGATCCAGCGCCTTCTTTACCTGCGAGTGTTCCTGCAGATCTACGCGCGATTGTCGAACGCTGCCTCGCGAAGCAACCAGAGAAGAGGTATCAGAGTGCCGCCGAAGTTCGTTCCGCGCTGGAAGCGCTTCGGACGCCTGCGGCTCCTGCGAATGGAATCAGCCGGCGAACCTGGCTGAAAATCGTCGGCGCCTCGGCTGCCCTCCTGACGGTTGGTGCGGGCGCCTTGCTGCGGCGGCGCCCGCCAAGAGATTTCCTTTGGAAGGACAAACTAGCTTCCCCTAAGTGGACAGCGTTGACCGACGAGGAAGGGGACGAATTTTCAGCAGCGATTTCGCCGGATGGAAACCTCGCCGCATATATCAGCGACCGTGACGGACACATGGACGTCTGGAGCGGCCCCATAGCTCCTGGCACCAGACATGAAAACCGGACCAACGGAAAGTTCAAACTTCCGAACAGTGGCCTCAATTTTCGCGGTGTCGGTTTCACACCGGATAGCGCCGAAATCTGGTTCGGCCACAACGTTACGGCCCCAAACCCCTCCGAGGCCTATCGGATACCAGTTAACGGTGGTACTCCGCACAAATTTCAAGGCTCTATCAGCGCCAATCCGATGTGGTCGCCGGTGGACGGTCGAGTGGCGTATCACATGGTTCAGTTTGGCGATCCGATTTTCGTGGCGAGCCCTGACGGGGACAATCCGGTTAAAGTCTTCGAAGCCAAAGACGGAGTTCATTGCCACTTTCCCACCTGGTCGCCGGACGGCCGGTTCATTTACTTCGCGATGGGCATTCCCACAACGGAGGAAATGGATATCTGGCGAATCAGCGTACCCCCTGATGGAGAGGCGACCGCGCCTGGTTTCCCACGCGAACGACTAACCTCCCACAATTCGCGGATAACTCATCTGGACTGGCTTGATTCGAAAACCTTGATCTATACCGCGACGGGTGAAGACAGCTCGGAACAATGGCTATACGCAATGGATGTGGATCAGCGCATCCCGTACCGCTTGTTTACGGCCGTCGAGGAGCAATATCTCTCTGTGGCGATCAGTACAAAAAAGCCGCGACGGTTGATCGCGACAAAAGCAGCGCCGATCTCCACGCTGCACACTCTCGCGCTATCAGACCGGCTCCAGACGTCGAAGGACGTAAGGTCCGTTGACGCGCTGAACACGCTCAACAAGCGAGTCCTTGCGCCTCGTTATTCTCCCGTTCATAAGGTGGCCGAACTCGACTATCTCTTCTTTCTGTCCTCCAAAGGAGGACGGGATGGACTGTGGAAGCTGGAAAACGGAAATCCCTCGGTATTGTGGGAGGGGACCGACGGTGGCGTCGTGGCCCCGCCCGCCATTTCACCAGATGGCCGGAACATCTGTTTTTCCTATCGCAAACACGGACGGTCGGGACTCTACGTCATGAAATCTGATGGAAGTGAGACGCACCCTATAACGGATTCGCTCGACGTGCGGGGCGCTGCCTCCTGGTCTCCCGACAAGAAATTCGTAGTTGTGGCCGCCAACAGGAAAGGCGCGGAGACGCGGGTGTTCAAAGTACCCGTCGATGGAGGCGAGCCGGTCCCCCTAACGGAAAGACTATCCTATGACCCGATCTGGCTTGCGGATGACGACTTCATTCTCTACTCCGAACCTGGGGAAGGGGCCAGAACCATTCTTAAAGCTGTGACTTCGAACCGCGCAGAGCTGAAACTTCCCCAAATGGATGAGCTCTCGGGAAACCCCGGAATCGCTTATCGCCTTATCCCGGGCCGAAGAGCCATCATCGCCCGCATCGAGAATAAGCAGAATAAACGGCAGGGTTTCAGTTCGGTAGATCTGGAAACTGGGAAAATGCAGCAACTGGCGGAACTGGAGTCTGGAACCCATATTCGCAATTTCGATATCGCACTCGACGGCAAGAGCATCATCTTCGATCGCGTGGAGAACCGGGCCAACATCTGGTGGGCGAATCTGCCGGAATAGCTGCCATCGCGTGGCGGTTTTCCACATCCATTTCCGCCTTAAAAATCGGGGACCATTTTAAATGGCTCCCGACTCGTTGCCCTGAGCTGCAGGCAGAGGAGTGTCCATGAACATTCAGATTGAACCGCTATCCGTCACGCGAATGAAGCGATCCTTGCTCATGGGTCGCTGCTGCCCGGCTGCTGTCTCGAATGAATCCCGCGCAGCGGTTGACGCTGGGCATCGCGATCGATTCGTCATGACCGTGGTTCTGTGCCTGGCGATGACCGTAGGTGTAGCTCCCGCAATCGCGCAATCCACGCTTGGGACCATCAGAGGTACTGTCCTCGATCAGAGCAAAGCGATAGTCCCCGGCGCCACTGTCACAGTTCGCAATGAGACTACGAATATTTCGAAAAACGTGCTGACTGACGAGAATGGCGGATACAGTTTCCCGCTGATGATCGGGACCTATGAAGTGACCTTCGAGTTGGCAGGCTTCAACAAAGTGGCGTACAAACGCGTGGAGCTGACGCTGAACCAACCTTCCGTGCTGAACCCCACATTGACTTCGGCCGCCATCCAGCAAACCGTGACCGTCACTGGAGGCGCGCCCGTTATCAATACATCCAGCTCGACAGTTGGCGACCTTTTCGATGCAAGGAGAATGAGCGACCTGCCGAATCAGGGAATGGGCGGCCTGGGGGGCGGGTTCAACGACGTGTTCAGCCACGGCCTGTCTGTCGCAGGCGTGGGGCAGATCAACCAGGGCAACAGTGGTTTCCCCATTGGCACAGACTATGCGGTGAACGGACATCCATTGCGCTCGAATGCCTTCAACATCGATGGGCAGGATGTCACCGACCCTACCAGCACGGGGCGACAGGTTCCCTGGAACATCCCGGATGCCGTTCAGCAGTTCCGCATGATCACCAACCAGCCCCCGGCCGAGAATGGCCGTGCGTCGGGCGCGATCGTGAGTGTGGCCACCAAGAGCGGGGAAAACCGTTTGCATGGCAGCGTTTTCTGGTTTCATAACTCAAACTCCTTCAACTCGCGCAGCAATGTGGACGAGTCTGGTGGTTTAAAGGAAGCCCCGCTTCGCATCGAGAACCAGTTTGGCGGCACAATTGGCGGGCCGATCGTGCACGACAGGACGTTCTTCTTCGGATCCCTCCAGCGTTGGACCGACCGCAACCTTTTCTCCGGCACCACGATCAGTTCAGCTCCGACGGAGGCCGGGCGCGCTGTGTTGCAAGCTAACGGCGGAACGCGCGTGACCACGCAGGCGCTTCTCCAAAGCCTGCCGGCGGCCACAGGCAACCAGACGGGCACTATTCCGTACTGCTTCAATCCAGCGAACCCTACAGGTGCTCCGCCGACGCCTACTGACGATCCCAATAACCCGGGCCAGTTCGTATGCGCGTCGCCGGTGACCGGCTGGTCGGCCTTCGCCGTGCCGGTGGGGACGTTCAACAATTCGAATCTCATCCGATACAACGACTGGCAGTGGTCGTCGCGCGTCGATCACACGTTCAACAGCCGACACTCGATTTTCGGCCGCTACATGTTCAACGACGACATACAAGAAGGCGTTGGACAGGCGACTCCACCGGGTCTAGCCAATATCGTCCCTTCGCGATCGCAGGCAGCGACGATCGGATTCATCTCGACGTTGTCTCCGGCTTTTCTGAACGAGTTCCGTGTGGGCTGGAGCCGGTTCGCGTTTTTTACGGGGCCGGAGAATCCAAACGCGCTGCAAATACCGTCGATCGACATCAGACAAATGTCCCTCATTGGCGCCTCTTCGGTCGTTCCGCGCACAGCCCTGGGTTATCCCGCGAATCTTCCAGAGGGCCGACGAAGCAACATCTATCAACTCGTCGATAACATGACCTGGACTCACGGCAACCACACGACGAAGTGGGGTGTGGACATTCGCAAGCAAGACATGGCTTCCGAGGCCCATTCCAACGAGCGCGGTCAACTCCGATACGACTCCCTCACCAGCTTTGTGGCCGATTTCGCCGAACTGGCGGCGATCAAGAGCCCGATCCCCGGTGGTGAGCTCCAGACGCATCTTGGCTGGACTGACCTGTTTTTCTTTGCCCAGGATGACTGGAAGGTGACGCGCGATCTTACCCTTAACCTGGGGCTGCGTTATGAGCTTCCCGGCAACGCCATCGAAAGCCTCTATCCGCTGAACGATCGAATCGTCGCCGCAAACGGCAACGATGACCTGTTCCGGTACAAATCGCGTCCGCCGAGGGACAAGAACAACTTCATGCCGCGGTTTGGCTTCAACTGGAACCTGGGAGGCAAGAACAAGCTGGTGCTGCGCGGGGGGTACGCCCGCACGAACGACTATTCCTTCCTTATCATGACCATCGGTGTTGCAGGTGAGTTCCCCTTCCAGGGAGGTGGCACCGGCAGGGGTTCGGGAAGTATGGCTAATCTGTCCACACTGGCGTCACCGTTGCCTCTGCTGAGTCAGACACTGTTGTCGGAGGACTTCCGGACTCCGTACTCGGACCAATACAGTCTGGAGGTTCAACGCGCATTAGGGGTGAACAGCGTTGTGAGACTCGGCTATGTCGGCACGAAGGGCACTGGGCTATTCCAAAGCCAGGAAGGCAACCCGACGACCCGATGCGGACTTGCGAACTGCCCGAGGGTAGACACCACACGCGGGTCCATGCGCGTTCGTTCCAACACCGGCAGCTCCATTTATCATTCGATGCAGGTCAGCTTCGACCACCGGTTTTCAGGGAATATCAGCGGCGGCGCACACTACACTTGGAGCTCATACATCGACAACGGTTCCGATCCATTCAACCCTTCAACCGCGGAAGTCGCCACTCCGCAGGATCCCTTCAACCGCAGTGCCGGCGAGCGGGCCCGCTCCACATATGATCGTCCTCACCGTTTGACGGGCAACCTCGTTTACGAACTGCCGTTCATGAAGAATCGGCCAGACGCCATCGGCCACATTGCAGGCGGGTGGCAAGTGGGCACGCTGCTCACGTTCCAGAGCGGTTCGCCGTTTACAGTGCTCAACGGAGCCGATCCGGGCGGGGTGCTACTCGGCTCGCTCGTCGGCAACCCCATCCGCCCGAACTTCGCCCCGGACGTCAATATCGACGCGTTGCGGAACATGGGTATCCCGGAAATTCGGCGCCGCGTGCTTGAGGCAGGGAGTCCGTCGGTTTTCTTCCGCGCGACGGGATCGCCTGGCGGTCCGACGGCGGTCGCGCCACTCGGCAACGTCCCGCGCAACCTCCTGCGCTCCGACGGGCTGGTCAGCATCGACCTCAATATCGTCAAGAACATCAGGATCGCCGAAGGCCAAACGCTCCAGTTCCGTGCCGACATGTTTAACCTACCCAACACGCGCAACTTCGGCATCCCGAACGCCCTTGCGAACAGTACCGCGTTCGCTTTTCTGAACGAAGGGGGTACCGACGGCGGAAACCGAAGGATCTTCCTGTCCCTGCGCTACAAGTTTTAGAGCTGGCACCGGTTCTTGATGCGGCCAATCAATGTCACCTGGAGCAAGGGCGTGATACTGGCCTTTCGAGTCTGTCGTTGCTCAGGACATTAGTGCGTATCCGGCAGGGAGGCATTGCCGCATTGTTACGGACTACAGGTAAAACTACTATCTTGCTTCGCCGTACGCCACTCGAGCTGCCGCCGCTGGACTTCCGGCCCAGTTTGGATATTTGGCGCGAAACTCGGTGGTGATGGTATCCGCAGTTTGATCGACAGTTTTCCCTTCGCGTTTCAGGTCCGCGACACGAGTTTGGAGCGCCTTCAGGTACGCCCGATTCGATTCAATGAGAGACTCGTCGCCCATTTCACCATGACAGGGAACGATGCGAATTGGCCGAAGGGGCTCGACCTTGTCGATCGAGTCAATCCACGCTTGAACGCTCGCATTATTATTGAAGGCCAGGAAGCGGCGATTCATCAAAACATCTCCGGCAAAGAGAACCCGATCGCCTTCGATGAAAATGAGTGTATCGCCGTTGGTGTGCGTGCGGCCGTACCACAGCAGTCTGACGCGAACATCCCCCAGATCCAGAATCTTTTCGGAATCAAAGAGTTCATCGGCTGCCCGGAACTTTGCGTCCTTCATCAACTCTGCATTCGCCGCCGATCGCGTGGCGAAGTTCGGTTGCACGCCAAATTCTTCGATGTCCCGCTGCTGCGCGCGGGCCCGAATAACCTTCGTGGACGCCGGGAACGCCGATTCGCCCAGGATGTGCTCGGAGTGAAAGTGTGTCCCAACGATGTAGATGTCGGCGTTGCTCAGCTTCTTCACTTCGCGCAGAACAGTCTCTCCGTTCTTTGGTCCAAGCCCAGTATCGATCACAAGAACTGCTTTACTGCCGACAACGATACCCACATTCGGCACACCGCCAACGTTGCCATCCGGAATGACATACACATGCTCCGACACCCTGGCTGTTGCGTTCTCCTTAACCAGGGGCACCGCGGGCCCGCCCGGCTGCTGAGCGGCAAGAAGGGATACTCCCAGCACCAGCACACCAATGACTGGTTTAAGTTTGTCAGCAATTAACCGTCGAGAAGAGTTCATGAGACGACTATAGCAACTGCCTACCCACTGAGGCACGTGGAAGCTGCGGCACGTTGACTTTGTTTTGGTTGGGGCTCACGTTTGAGCCATCACAGGTGACGACGAACCAGCGGCTCGCCCGTTCGGCACGCTCGCCTTTCCTTTCATGTCCCGATGGTATAACGGACCGTCGGCGGAGTACGCAGCCTGTCTGAATCTCATTCCGGCTTTGCTTTCGCTCTCCGATACTTGGTTCGATTCCAAGACACTGGTTGGTAAACCAATAACGTCCTTCGCGACGGAGCCGGCCTTAGCGCAACCGGCAATCGGCCCTGTGGGTTAAGCCCCCCGCCGCATCTCGGTGGCACCGTCGCAAAGGATTCAGGAACAGAATGCCTCTAATTATTGTCATCGTCGTCTTAGTCGCGTTCGCAATTCTCATCAAAGTTTTCCCGATCCGCTTAGTCACCATCTACGAGTTCCAGAAGGGGCTGAAGTACTCGAGGGGGCGATATACAGGAACACTGGATCCCGGTCAGTATTGGATCATTTCAACATTTGCTGCGATCACTGCCGTCGACATTCGTTCGGAGTTCGTTGCCGTTCAGGGACAGGACGTGCTGAGCGCTGATGGTGTGACTCTCAAGGTGAGCGTCGCCGCAGAGTTTCAGGTAGCAGACCCGCACGTCGCGGTGAACAACAACGCGAATTACCGCTCGAGTCTGTACATGAGTCTTCAGATGGCGCTGCGTGAAATCATCGGTAAAGAGAAAATAGATACGGTGCTCGAGAATCGGTCTTCTATTAGCGCCAGGCTGATGGAACTTACTTCCGCAAAAGCAGCACAGTTAGGCGTGAAACTGATTGCAGCCGACGTGAAAGACATCATGTTGCCCGGCGACATGAAGAAAGTGTTCGCGCAGGTTGTCAAAGCACAGAAAGAAGGCCAGGCCGCTCTTGAAAGAGCTCGGGGCGAAACCGCAGCTTTGCGGAACCTGGCGAACGCAGCCAGAACCATGGATGACAATCCCAATCTACTGCAGCTAAGAGCTCTTCAGGCTCTTGCGGACTCCTCGGGAAGCACGCTCGTCTTTGGAGTGCCCAACGGGGCATTTCCGCTGGGCCGTTCCGACAGCACGAGTAACCCCTCAACCAGTTCTCGGGAGGAAAAATAAGGCCCAGAGTCGGATTTGCCGCGAACAGCCGTTGACTGAAAGTGGCGTATGCGGCAACACCTGCAGCGCTCAGAAATTCTCGGCGAGACGTGAGCATATAGACCTCCGGAATATTGAAAGCAATCCGGCGCATCATACGGCGGTTCGATAGACCGTCAACCGACGCGGACGCGATGGCTCTGGCCGCACCTGGCGACGACGGCAGGCCCCAGGCTTCGAGCTGCATTATCCCTTCGGCTGAGTCCGCCTATCTGGTACAACAGAATTCATGATTGCGCAGTCCGGCGACCCGGAAACCAAACGAAGCATGGGATCGGCCCTTCGAGTGTTCGCAGAACGTCGCGTCCTGGTGATGCTGATGCTGGGGTTTTCGGCAGGGCTTCCTTTCCTTCTTGTGTTTGACACACTGTCGGCATGGCTCCGAAGTGCCGGGCTGACGCTCGAAGTGATCGGATACTTCAGCCTCGCCACGCTCGCCCACTCTTTCAAGTTTCTCTGGGCTCCGCTGATCGATCGGTCCCGGATTCCATTTCTCACGAAGTGGTTCGGACATCGACGCTCCTGGATGCTGGTCTGCCAGGGGTTGATGATGCTCGGTCTCTGGCTGATCGCGGGAACCGATCCTGTCACGAACCTCGGGCTGCTGGCCCTGTTCGCTGTCTTCGTCGGGTTTTCCTCTGCCACGCAGGACATTGTCATCGATGCCTGGCGAATCGAAGCTGCTGAAGAATCACGTCAGGGAGCAATGGCCGCCGCCTATCAGTGGGGCTATCGTGTCGCCATGATTACCGCCGGCGCCGCGCCGTTGCTGCTGGCAGAAGCCTACAGCTGGAACATCTCCTATGCCGTGATGGCAGCACTCATGGGAATCGGAATGCTGGGCGTATTTGCTGCGCCGAAGGAAAGCGCGCACAGGGCTCGTCCGATCAACTCGGAAGGTATGCAAGCCGCGCCGGCGAAAGAATTCCTGGAGTGGTCCGGACGATTTCTGATTCTGGCGGCCGGTGCGATCCTGGTGGGCTCCGGACTCGCGGCCAATGCATCTACACTCGACTGGTTGCTGACCACATTCGGCGCGGGCGCAATGGGAGATGCGGTTGTGGACGCCTGGCGTTCCCGTTCCGGAGTGTGGTTTCAGCTGTTGAGCGTCATTGCCGGTTTCGCTCTTGTCTTTGTTGCGGCGCGGCCGATCCCGGGAATGCGTACTCGTCCGGGACTCTATCTGGCCGCAGCGCTGGGCGATCCGCTCCGCGACTTCTTTCGCCGGTATCAGAATACCGCGGCGTTGATCCTCGCCTTGATCTGCCTCTACCGCGTGTCGGATTTCGTGTTGAACATCATGAATCCGTTTTATCTGGATCTCGGATTCTCGCTGGTCGAGGTTGCGGAAGTCCGGAAGATTTTCGGAGTCGCTGCGTCCATGTTCGGCGTCTTCGCAGGCGGTATCGCGGTGGCGCGGCTTGGAATGATGCGCGCGCTGCTCATCGGCGCATTTGCCGGTCCGTTGAGCAATCTCATTTTTATCTGGCTGACCATACAAGGACACAGTGTGCCGGCCCTTTTCGTGTCCATCGGCGTGGACAACACGCTGTCCGGCTTTGCCGGAACCTGCCTGATCGCCTACATGTCCAGCCTGACCACCGCCGGATTCACCGCGACGCAATATGCGTTGTTCTCTTCGCTGTATGCGTTGCCTGGACGACTCATCGCTTCGCAATCAGGGCGCATTGTCGAAAGCGCCGCGCAATCCGCAGCGTCGGGCAGCTGGGTTTCGAGATTGATGGGACTGTTTGCGGACCTGCCTGCAGAGAGTTTTTCCAAGGCGGCGGAAAAGTCGGGGGTGACACCTGCTGCACTGGCATCCGGATACACGGTCTTCTTCCTCTACTCGACCCTGATCGGCGTTTTCGCCATCGTGCTCACTTTCATGGTGGCTCGGAAAGAGAAAGCACTCATCCCCGAAGCGGTTGCAACTCCGGTTGCTCAGACGAACCGCTAACCTTCCGCTGTAGGCGCGGTCTATGACCGCGCATTTGGCCCACTCGCTTGCGAAAGTTGCGCGGTCATAGACCGCGCCTACAGCAAAAACGACAACGTTCCCTCCCGTTGTGCAAAACCCCCTGGTCTACAATTCAAGCGTGACGCAAAGAAAGTCGGCCGTTAAACTTTGGCTCCATCAGCCGCGGGTGATTCAATCCGCGGCTGACTCCGGGTTTGCACTTTATGAAGAAGTTTTTCTTACTACTCGCCGTTGCTTTGGCGATTGCGTTGGCGGCGGCGCCGCGTCCGACACCGGTTCAAGGCCTGCAAACAGGTCTCCTGTTCGATGACGTCTTCCTTCGCCATCTCGCCGGTGTCGATCATCCTGAACAACCTGCCCGGCTCACCGCAATTCGTGAGGGTCTTGAGCGCGCAGGACTTTTCCGTCGCCTGACGCGCATCAGTCCGCGTCGCGTGACCGACGACGAATTGATGCTCGTCCACAGCCGTGCCTATGTCGATCTTGTCCGAAAAGAGCTTTCCGGTCTCCAGCGCACGACGGACTTGAGCACAGGCGATACCGTGATTTCTCCAGGCTCTTTCGATACC
>Ga0111538_10008567_pt1 | contig 13722 bp, 9 predicted proteins | sample SoiMethybrSBSTD1_FD_79669 | JGI IMG/M metagenome (GOLD analysis project Ga0111538, IMG submission 79669) | Bulk soil microbial communities from a Populus tree surrounding site in Tennessee, USA - Soil MetaG P. TD hybrid SBSTD1 (version 2)... | ecosystem: Environmental > Terrestrial > Soil > Tree...
GAGGCGGTCGGCGACATCTCCCGCGTCGGACAAGAGGAGGAGGTCATTGCCGCCCAGCGGAGGGCTTCCCCCTTGACCCTCTCCCAGGACAGCGATGCTGCGCAGGCGCTCGGGGATCGGAGGCTGCAGGACGTGCCGAATACGGCCCTGGACGGCGTTCCAGAGGCCGGCGTTCTTGCGCGTCGCGAGATGCGCTTGCGACTTCCGCCGTCCGAGCCGCAGCTCGCCGACGAGCAGATAGGCGGCCGCGCCCACGAACGGCACGAACGCCACGACGACGAGCCAGGAGAGCGCGGGGTAAAGGGAGCGCTTGCGCGAGACGACGACGGCCGCCATCCCGAGGCGCACCGCCCATTCGACGAGCAAGACATAGTCCGTAGTGGTCATGGGTTGATCCGATCACCAGGGGGTCGACATAATACCGCCGTGGCGCGGCCGACTGAACCCACGCGGCGAAGCCGAGATCGCGGCCAAAGCACGCCGCCCGGCACCGGCACGGATACGCCGGCAGCGTCCGGGGGCGTGGAGCTTCATTGGCCGGGCAAGCTGGACCTATCCACCGTCGCTGCGCGCGTCGCCGCCGCCCCCGTCCCGATCGAGACGCGGGAGTCGTATGGCGCAAGCCTCGAAGCGTCGAACGGTGCCGCTTCCGCCTGGCGTAACCTACTCGTGCAAGGCGACAACCTGGACGCCGCGCGCGGGCTCTCCCCGTCTCTCGCGGGAAAAATCGACCTCATCTACATCGACCCACCGTTCGCGACGGGCTCCGACCGCCAGGTTGCACTCGAGATCGGGGAAAACGGGCTTCGCAGCGCGCGCCGCCGCGAAGGCGGGATGGCCACTCGGAAAGCCTACCGGGACGACTGGGCGGGCGACCGCGCGGGCTACCTCGAGATGATGCGGCTGCGCCTCGCTGCGTTGCACCAGCTCCTCGCACCCACGGGCTCGATGTTCGTCCATCTCGATCGCCGCGTCGCGCACCACGTGAAATTTCTGCTCGACGAGGTTTTCGGAGAGCAGCGCCTCATCAACGAGATCGCCTGGTGCTACACGGGGCCGAGCTCCCCCGGGATGCGCTGCTTCGCGAACAAGCACGACATCATTTTCTGGTACGCGCGAGGCTCCCGCTGGACGTTCAACGCGGATCCGGTGAGGCTGCCTTACAGCGAGAGCACGCAGCGAAACGAGGGTCGCCGCACCGGCTTCACGACGGGAAACCCCAACCTCGTCGTTGCTCTGAATCCTCGCGGCAAGTTTCCGGAGGACTGGTGGCACATCCCGGTCGAGGCCCCCGCATCGGTCCTGCGGACGAGCTACCCGACGCAGAAGCCCGAGCGCCTCCTCGAGCGCATCATCCTGGCGGCCTCCAGCGAGGGGGATATCGTCGCGGACTTCTTCTGCGGCTCGGGCACGACGCTCGCCGTCGCGGAGCGGCTCGGCCGGCGGTGGGTCGGCTGCGACGCGAGCGCAGTCGCCATCCACACGACGCGCAAACGGCTCCTCGGAACGGCTGGGCGACGCGCTTTCGACGTAGCCGCGGTAATGCCAGGGGTGCCGGCGGTCCGGGCTGCCCCGCGCACGCTGCGGGGCGCGCCGGAGGTCGTGAAAAAAGCTCCCAGCACGGTCCGGCTCGAGGCGACGGCGCGGCGGGACTCCGAGGGCAGAGTCGCCGTCGAGCTCACGGGCTACCACGCCGGCCCGCGAGGCGAGGTGCCGGGTGAAGTCCGGTCGCGCGTCCGAACGTGGTCGGACTGGATCGACTTCTGGTGCGTGGACTGGAGCTGGAGTGGACCTGCCCGCGGAAAGAGCTCGCGGCGCGACGCGGCGCTCGTGGCCGGCTTCGTGGCGTACCGCACGCGGCGGAGTCGCAAGCTGCCGCTGACGACCGGCTGGCGCCCGGCGCTGCAGCCCGATGGCCGAGGGCCAGCTCGGCTCGCCGTCCTGGCGATCGACGTGCTCGGCCGCGCGTCGATCCGGAGCCTCATTCTCGACGAGCGAGAGGCGTGCCGCGCGAGGTCAGCGGATCTTGACGTCGAACGGCTGGAGCAACACCACGCGGTCCCGCGCCGCGCGAAGGAAGTGCACGATTCGCTCGAGCGCCCGGTTCGCCTCCGAGTCGCCCGCAGCGAGCGTCAAGAGGTCCGGCGCAAGCGCGCCGAGGCGCAGGGCGTCGCCGGGGAGCTGCGCGTCGAGCCGGCTCCGCGCGAGAGCATTGCCGAAGGCTTCGTTCAGGGCCTCGAAGACGTTCGGGGCCGGCGGCAGCTCGAGTAGCTCGAGGCGGTCATCGGCGGGCACTTTCGCCAGCTCTTTGGCGATCTGGACGGCCCGGCGAAGCCCGCCAAGCTCGTCCACGAGGCCTTTCGTTACGGCGTCGGCGCCGGTCCAGACGCGGCCCTGCGCCACGGCATGGATCTCCTCCCTCGTTTTCTTGCGGCCTTCGGCGGCCTTGTCGACGAACTGCCAGTAGAAGCTCTCCATCACGCGGCGGAGCGGCTCGAGCGAGACCTGCTCGGGGTCCGCGAAAGGAGAGAGGCCGGCAGCGTTCTTGCCGCGCGAGACGCGCTCGACCCGGATGCCCAGCAGATCCATGGTGCCGCTCAAGTTGACGAACGCGGAGACGACGCCAATCGAGCCGGTGAGCGTCTCGGGATCTGCGACAATGCGGTCCGCCGCCATGGCGATGTAGTAGCCGCCCGAACCCGCGACGTCGGACATGCTGGCGACCAAGGGCTTCTTCTTCTTGGCCTGGACCAGCGCGTGCCAGATCGCATCGCTCGCGACACCGGACCCGCCGGGGCTGTCGATGCGAAGGACGATCGCCTTCACCGTGTCGTCTTTCGCCGCGGCCTGGATGGCATCGACCAGAGTGTCCGAGCCGAGCGTGGAGCCGCCGCCGAATGGGCTCGCCTGGCTCTTGCCGCTCACGATCACGCCGTTGGCGTAGATCAGCGCGAGCTTGGGCTCTTCGCTCGAGCGCTGCTGCGGAGGCGAGAACACCTCCATCAGGACCTTGAACAGCGCGAACGGGTTCTGAGTGTCGATCTGCATCGAGCGGCGCCCGTAGCTCGTGGCCAGCTTGAGCGTGTCGACGCCCAGGTCCGCCTTGATGTCGCCGATAAAATGGTCCACCGAGGCGACTTCGTCGACGAGGCCGAGGTCTCGCAAGTCCGCGCCGGTCAGGCAGGATCGGTCGATCGCCTCCACGACCTGCTCGGCGGGGATCGATCGGCCTTTCGAGATGATCTCGACGATCGCGCGGTAGCGGGACTCAACGAGGCCTTCGAGCACCTCGCGGAACGCGGGAGACATCTCCTTCCGGGCGAAGTTCTCGAAGGCGGATTTGTACTCCCCGACGTGGCTCACGAGGAAGCGCACTCCGAGGCGGTCAAACAGAGGCTTCATGTAGAACGCCTCCGCCATGACGCCGGGCAGGATGGCGAGCGCCGCCTCGGGAGCTTCGATCCGGTTGGCCACAGACAAGAGGATCAGGTCGATCGTCGTGGGCTGCTCCGTGTAGGCGTAGATTTTCTTTCCGGCCGCTTTGAACTCCTCGAATCCCGCGATCAGCTCACGCGCCTTGGCGAGGCCGATTTCGGGCGATTCGGACCGCAGATAGATCGCCGCCACCGCCGGGTCTTGTCCGGCCTTGCGGATGAGGTCGAGCAAGCCGCGGAAGTTGAGCCGCGACGCGCCGAAAGGGTTCTCTTCGGCGACCGAGTCCTCGATCGACCCGCGGAGCGTGAGCTGCACGACCATCGCGGACTTCGGCTCGGGTTTTTCGTCCTTCGCTTTTTCGGCGACCGGCTTCTCGGCCTTCTCGCTCTCCGCTTTCTTTTCGTCCTCTGCTTTCTTCTCGGCGGCCGGGTCGGCGGCGGGCTTCTCGTCGTCCAGCGTCGCAGCCGGGGCAACGAGGACGCCTCCGAAGACTCCGAAGAGCAGCGCGGCGAATACAGCAGTCACGACGAGGATTCTGGAATCGGCACGGAGCATCATTTGCGGAACCATGGTGGTTGTCTTTGCCTCGGCGTGGATTCACGGGGGAGCCGACGCGGCTCCTACCAGTACGTTTATCGGCTACCCAATGGGCAGAATCATACCATCTTCCGCCGCCAGGACCCCAGGAATGGGCCTGCGCCGCAAGGCCCGCGCGACGTCGTCCGAAAGGTGCACGAGAATCACGCGTTTCGCCGCAAGCCGGGCGCGCAGGGCGCGCACTTCCTCGAGCGACACGTGCGCGAAGTCCTGTTTCTTGAGCGACGTGCACTCGACGAGGAGGACGTCGCAGCCGCGGCTCAGCTCCTCGAGACCAGGGCACCAGCGCGTGTCCCCGCTCACGCCGACCGAGACCCCCGGCAGGTGGAAACGGTAGCCGATCGATGTCGGGTGGTGCTCGACGGGCACGACGTCGTACGCAAAGCCGGCGCGGGAAGACGGTCGCGTGCGAGCTTGGAGCCGGGCGGCTCGCCGCACAGGGAGCTCGACGTGTTCGATCGAGAAAGGGAGCCGTCCGGGCACGAGGAGATCCTCGTAGCACGCGCTGGCGAGGTCCGCGAGCCGCTTCCGCGTGCCGCGCGGGCCGAAAACGGTCAGCGTGCGCAGCCGCCGGTCCAGGAACTTGGCCCGGAGGAGGAAGAAAGGCCAGCCCGCCGTGTGGTCGCCGTGCAGATGCGTGAAGAAGACGGCGCCGAGCCTCTCCGGTTTGGCTCCGGCCTTCTCCACGCTCTCCATTGCCGTGGGGCCAAGATCGACGAGAAAAGGGTCGCCGCGGCGCGGCTCGAACCACAGGCACTGGGAGCCGCGCCCGTCGGTGTTGAAAGCATTGCCGGTGCCGAGAAACAGCACGCTCGCGGAGCGGCGCATTCTGCGAGCCTCAGAAGAGAAGCCTTACGCCCTCGGGGATGAGGGACGGCGCCAAGTAGGCATACATCAGCACGATGACAGCGACGATCGACGCCAGAGCGATGGAGTGCCACAGCACGGCGAGCAAGATCTTCCCCTCTTGCCCGACGATGCTCGCCGAGGCGGCGGACACGACGATGCTTTGGGCATCGATCATCTTGCCCATCACGCCGCCCGCGGAGTTAGCGGAGCACATGAGGATCGGGCTCAAGCCGAGCTTCTCCGCGGTGATTCGCTGAAGGCTCCCGAACAGGGCATTCGAGGACGTGTCGCTGCCGGTCAGCGCGACGCCCAGCCACCCGAGAAACGTCCCGAAAAACGGGTAGAGGAATCCCGTCCGCGTGAACGCCAGCCCGAGGATTGCGTCCATTCCGCTGTAGCGTGTGACGAATGCGAGGCCCAGCATCGGCGTGATCGCGAGGATCGGCACGCGCATGCGCGTCGCTGCACGGCCGAGGCTCTGCGTGAAGCCTCGCGCTCCGTGCCCGAGGAGGATCGAAACGACCACGCACGCCGCGAAAATGCTCGTGCCCGTCGCGGACAGCCACCGCAGCTCGTACACCGCTTTCTCGGGCTCTTTGGCTTTTTCGGGAGCGACGACTTCCGTCGTGCGGTAAACCGCGCCGTCGAGCTGTGGGACGGAGACCTCGTACTTGGCGCGGAGCGGTCCCCAGGCCAGCCGATCCATGCCGGCTTTCTCGCGGAGGAGACCCCAGCCGACGACGAAGAAAAAAAGCACGATGAAAGGCAGCCACGCGCGTACGACGCTGCCGCGTGTCAGCTCCACGGCAGGGGCCGGCGCGATCCGCGGCCGCTCGAGGCCGGCCGGCTGATTGCTGGCTGGCTCTGCGTCGGCAGCGGCGTCCTCGGGAAACCTCCAGACGCTCGCGGGCCGCCAACGCGTCAAGAAAACGGCCAGGATGGCCAGCGAGACGAAGCCTGCGACGATGTCCACCAGGCCGACGTCGACGTGGTTCCCCCAGACGTACTGCGTGACTGCGAACGACACGCCGCAGACGAGGATCGCAGGGAGCACCTCGAGCGTCTCCTTCCACGGCACCATGGTCCGCACGAGCCAGAGCGGCACCACGACCGACGTGATTGGCAGAATGCGCGCGTTCATCGCGCTGAGGTCGGCGATGGGAAGGTCGCTCACTTTCGCCAGCATGAGGAGCGGCGTGCCGATCGAGCCCCACGCTACGGGGGCCGTGTTCGCGATCAGGCAAAGCACGGCCGCCGGGAAGGGCCGAAAGCCGAGGCCCACGAGGAGCGCCGCGCAGATAGCCACCGGCGTCCCAAAGCCTGCTGCGCCTTCGAGGATCGCGCCGAACGAAAAAGCAATGAGCAGCACCTGGAGCCTTCGATCCGCGGTGAGCCGGCCGATGGACGCCTTCATGACTTCGAACTGCCCCGTGTCCACCGCGATCTGGTAAAGGAACATCGCCGCAAAGACAATCCAGCCGATGGGCAACAAGCCGACGGCGGCTCCGTAGGCGAACGCTGCGGCGGCCATGGGGAATGGCATCCCCACGAAGTACACCGCCACGAGGATCGCCGTCACGGCCCCCGCCGCGGCGGCGACGGGTGCCGGCAGGCGCTGGACTGCGAGAGCCCAAAAGAGGACGACGACCGGCAGCGCGGCCATGGCGGCGCACGCCCACCAGGGCAGGCCGTGCGGGGTGTAGTCTTGCGTCCAGGCCAGCGGTGGAGCCGCCAGGAGCGGCGAGAAGAGCTGTGCGCTCGGCAAAGATCCGGATCTCCGCGAAGGACGGTGTCAGCGGTCGAAGCAACCCATTGAACGCAATCGCGGGTTGCGAGCGCAAGAGGACGATGCGCGGAGCGGAACGCGCCGGGTCCGAGCGCGAGCGCCTGTCGAGAGCCGTCAGGGGGCTAGGGACTTTGAGCCCGAAATGCGCTCTCGCAGCTCGATGATGCGCGCTTTGATCCCGAAAGCGCCGCCGTCGAACTCAGGGTAGTTCTTCTCGGTGTTCTCGAGGACGATGCGCGCGACGCGCAAGTCGGCAGGCGTCGCCCTCTCCACGTACGCGCGCAGGATGAGCAGCTTCGACAGCCACCACGGCTCGCTCTCCGCCTGCGTGACGCTCTGCACGTTCTGGAAGACTTCCACCGCGAGGTCAAAGAGCGCGCTTCGGCCCTGCTTCGACTCCTCCTGGTAAGCGACGCCCAGCTCGAGGTAAGCAGTGAGCAAGTTGGACTGCTGAGGACTCGCGAGCGCCTTGGGATCGATTTTCTTGTCGGGCGTCAGGAGCTTCGCTTCCTGGATGATCGCCTGGTAGCGCTCGCGGGTCTTCTCCCAGGCGGAGGCGTCGGTGGCAAGGAACCCTTCCAGCCGGGCCGCCTCGATCGTTCCGCGGAGCCGCTCCTTGGCGTCGATGGGCCCGAGCTTGCCGTCGAGCGCCAAGCGGAGCAGTTGGAGAGCGTCTGCCAGATACTGCGGCGCTTCGAGACGGGCGCCCGGCGCGAGGACGAAGCTCGCGGTCTCGGGCAGGTGGTTGAGCATCTTCGCGTTGGCTGAGAGCGCCTCTGCAACACCCAGAAGTTCGAGCGGCGCCAGCTTCTGGCCAGTTTTTTCCGATCCCTTGGCCCACTGCAGGTAGAGCTTGTGCGCTTTGGCGAGCATCGCCTCGATTTTCGCCGGGTCTCCATTCTTCGACTTCAGGTCGGCCGCTCCCTGATCCAGCCGCGAAGCGGCGAGGCGGAAAGCCGGCAGAGCCGAAGGGCTCTCGGGAAACTTCTCCAGCAGAGCGTCGACCGTCTTCTCAGCTTCGTCGCTCTTGCCCGCGGCCAAGTAGCCACGGGCTTCGAGCGCGAGGACGCGTGCGAGGCGCGGATCATCCTTGCCCAGAGTCTCTGCGTAGCGCGTAAGAGCCTCGAGCCCCGGCTCGTACTGGCCGACCGCCTCGTGCAGCTGCAGCTGCGCCCGCTGCGATACGGCCACGAAAATCACGCTAGAGCGCTGCCGCATCGCGCCGGCGCCTTGGACTGCGGATGCCGGGTCGTTGAACCGCTCGAACAGCTTGTCGAGGACCGCGAGGCCCTGCGTCATCTCCGACTTCGCCTCGTTGGCCGACGACGGCTGCTGTTCGCGCACGTCCCAGAGGGCGCAGCCATTGACGTAGCGGCATCGAGCGCCGGCAAGGAGCGCCGTCTCGGCAGCTTCCGCGTCGCTCGGGACTTTGGCATAGAGGTCCGCGGCTTCTTTGTACCGCTTCTCGCGCTCGAGCTTCTCCGCCTGGATGCACACGACGTTGCGAGCCACGGGGTGCGTGGGCCACTTGGCGAGCAGCAAGCTCAGGAGAGTTTCCTTGGCGCTGTCGTCTTCCGCGTGCCCGCTCGCCGAGTACTCGCTGGACAGCGCGCGCACGGCTTCGTAGCAGGCTTGAGGGGCCAGAGGATCCGACTCGTGCTCCTTGACCACGCGCTCGAAGTAAGCAGCCGCCTCCTTCGGCTTGCCGAGGTGGAAAAGGCTCTGCCCCGCCTTGAAATAGGCCTCCGGCAGGATTTTCTTGTTTTCTTCCGACGCGCTGGCCAGCTCGATGGTGCTCTGCAACGTCTGGAGCGCTTGGGCCCAGTTCTCGCTTTCCTGGAGCGCCGTGGCGAGGACCAGCAAACGGTCCGGCGAGGTCTTGCCTCCCTGCGTGGCGCCCTCCGCAGCCCAAGCCCGCACTTTGTCTCGGGCCGCGGCGCCGAGTTTGCCCGTGGGGTCGGCGCTCATGACCTGGGAGGCCAGGGAGTAAGCGCCTTCGATGTCGCCCTTCTGGAAAAGCGCATCGGCTTTCTGAAGCCGCAACGCGTGGCCCGGGGCTCCGTTCGCAAGCGCCGGCTCGTCGCGAAAGACGCGCTCCACGAACCGGACGACCTCTTCCGGATTGTGATCTTCGAGGTAGCTGCGGCAGAGGTCGACGTACGCGCTCTGAGCGATCCCGAGGTGGTATTCGCTGGGCTCTTTTTTGGCGGCTCTCACGCGGCGCAGGATCGTGGCGGCTCCTTCGAACCGGTCGCGGGCCACGCTCGGGGCTCCGAGCTCCCAGTGGCAGAGCCCTTCGAGCCAGAGCGCCTCGAACGCAACGGCTTCGTCGGCGTAATCGAACTCCACGTCCTCGAGGACGGAGATGGCCTCCACGATCACTGACTTCTTCGCGTCTTGCGATAGCCGCGGCAGCCGGCCATGCTCGAACAGCGTGCGGGCGAGGTCGAGCTCGGTCTCGGGCACATCTTGGTCGTCGGGGGCGCCAGCTTCTCCCTTCAGCCCACGCAGGTGCTCGCGAAGGCGGAGCGCGGCGGCTTCGTACAGCGACACCGTGGTCTCGAGTAGTGCGTCTCGCCTCTGCGCGGTCTCGCTCGGCTTCAGGGCGCGGAGGGCATCCGCCGCTCGCAAGGCCTTACGGTGGAAGCGCCAGTTGATTCCACGCTTCGCCAGGGCGGTGATGTTGCGCTGCGGGTTGGCTCTCAGGCAGGCGCGGAGCAGCTCGATGGAGTCATCGAGAAGCTTGAGCGCGGTATCGAGCTGGCTTTCGGCGTCCGACCGCGCCAACAGCACCTCCGCCCGGATGAGGTCGGCCGAAGGCTTGAGCTCGGGGCGTGTCGCGAGCTTCGCCGCGGCGACCTCCGCCCGGTCATACTGGCCGCTCCGAGCCAGAGTGATCGCGCTGTCGAGCTCGTTCTGCGCTCGAGCTGCCGCCGGCGCCGCCGCGAGCCAAGCGGCAACGATCCACCAGCGTGTGGGAAGGCGCGCCTCAATCGTCGTCAACATGGAGCGGCCTCTCGGTGCGGGGCATTCCGATCACTTTGGGGAAACGGTAATAGGCTTCGATGGTCATGGCAGCGATGGCGGTGGCGTACACACGGCCGCCCTCGCAAGACCAGCGATCGATGGGCTCCCAGGAGCCCTCGGCGCAGCGCCCCGCGAAGTCTTTGAGGTGCTGGGTCTCAAACAACGCGCCGCGCAGCCCCTCGCTCCACTGCTTCCAGCGGGCGTCCTCCGCGCCGAGCACGAGCGACAGCGCGTGGGTGGCGTTGTACCAGTAATAGAAGTCCACGCGGCGCCAGGAGTCTCGATCCGCCAGCGTCCAGCGCGCCGGCGGGAACGCCAGCAGCGTGTCGACCGCGGCCTGGGCTTTGGGAGCGGACTTGTCGGACAGGAAGACGGAGCTGATCGCCATGCCCGCGGTGAGCGCCGGCGTGTAGTAGTACTGCTCGTTGAGGCCCGAGACGCTGACCAGCCTGCCCGCGTCCTTGGGACTCAAGTAGGCCGTCAGGAGGAACTTCTTCGACTCGTCCCAGGTAGCGCTCTCCATCGTTTTCTTCGGGACGTTGGCGAGGACGGTCATCTGATCGAACCAGCGGTGCAGGTCCTTGTAGATGGACTCGTCGCGCTCGAGACTGGCAGCTTCGGCAGCGCGCAACACGGCCACCGCCCAGGCGGTCACGGAGGAATCCGGATCGGCGGACCGTGGCGTGTACCGCCAGCCGGCGCCCGGGGTCCTCGAGTTCAACAGGAAGCGGATGGCTTTCAGGGCCGGCTGCCGCAGCAGCCACACCCGCGTGATTCCATAGGCTTCCGTGAGCGCGAGCGAACCGAGGAGGTGGTTGTAGATGTAGCGGTCGACCTCGGGCCCGATCCGGCCGGAGGAGTCCTGCGCCGCCACCAAGAACTTGCAGGCTCGCTTGACGACTTCGCCGTAGGTCAGGACTTTCTCGCCCCCGAGCACTTCCTTGGCTTCTCGAGCGTCAGCGGTCTGCGCCGATTCAACGGGCTCTCGGCTGTTGGGCCCGTACCCGCCGCCGAGGAACGCCAGAAGCGCGAGGCCGGTCACGCCCACGTCGTACTGGTCGTTGCCCGTGAGCTCGGAGCCGGCGCAGTCTTCCGTGAAGCCGTAGCGGCCGCAATTCTTGTGGAACTGCGTCGTCGACCAGGAGCCGTTGGCCTCCTGGTGCCTCGCCAGCCAGGCCAGCGCCGCTTTCAAATGTTTGTCTGTCACGCTTTTCGGCCGGGCTTTCGTGTCGGCGCTCCGGGCGCGGGACGAGCCGCTTCGATATCCGCCCGAGCCGCTCCCTCCCGCGCTGTACAGACCGCTGACGCCGATGGGGGCGCCGCCACCGGGATCCGAGCCGTCGTCGGATCCGCCCGACTCCGAGCTCGAGTCCGCCGCGGAGCCCGGGTCGGCTACGAGCGCCGGATCGTCGGGCTGCGTCGGGTCCTCCGTCGGAGGCTTTTTCTGCGGTGGTGGGGCATTGAGAGTCGGATCCACCTTGGTGTCGGGGCGCCGAATCTGCGTAATGAAAGCGTTGTCATCGTCCACCATGGCCTGCTCGATATAGAACAGCGTCGCCCCCAGCAACACCGCACCGTGCAGCACGACGGAGACGAGGACTCCGGGCGCGCCGTTCAGCACGGAGCGGCCCAGGCCGGGGTGGTCGAGGTGGTGGTGGTGCGATTTGGTCGCAGCCTCGGAGTGGGGCTCGTGCGGCTCGGTGGCTTGCGTCATGCTATCGCGCTCCCACGAGCGGCTTGGCAGCCGGCGCAGCAAACTCGATGCGCTCGAGCTTCTCCTTCTTGCAGAGGTCCATCACGTGTACGACCTCTCGCCAAGGCACTTTGCGGGCGACATCGAGCACCACGGGGAAATCTTTCTTCCCTAGCTTCTCGTGGTCCGCGCTCATCTCCAGGACCAGAGTGATGAGCTCGCCATCGCTTTTGGCGGGCGGACGGTTTCCGAGACGGCGCGAGGCGCTGTTCGTGCGCTCGTCCCAGTCGATCACGATGCAGATATCCTCGAGCAGCTTTTTCTCCACGGTCCCCGTGATGACGCCGCCCTCTTTGGGCAGCCACGTCTCGATCTTTCCTTCCAGCTCTCGAAAGTGGAAGGAGCACATAAAGAAGAGCACGAGGCAGAAGATTACATCGACCATCGCCGTGGCGTTGATTGCCACGGGGTTGTCGGTTTCTTCTCCGATATTCGAGCTACCCGCCATGGTCTTGTTCCCCGAAGAGCGTCAATGCGGCACCGGTTTGTCCGGTACCGGACGTGCTGCGCCGCACTCCACCTGGTAAATGCCAACCTGCGCGCAGGCAGTCATGACGTCTTGCACGAGGCCATAGGGCGCGCCTCCGTCCGCCCGGACCATCACGCGGCGGTCCGAGCTCTTCTGGTCGGGGCCGGTGCCGCGCCGCAGATCGGCCTCTTCTTTCAAGAGCTCGTTCAGTTTTTCAGGGTCGGTCAGGTCCTGCCCGCGCACGGCGATCCTCCAGTGCTTCTCGTTCAGGCAGGCGCTGCCGTTCAGCCGGGCCACGCAATCGGTCTCCGAGTGGAGTTGATGCAGGATATTGACCGTCAGGCGATCTTTCGTTTTGCCCTCGGCTTTTTTGTCCTCTTTCACGTTCATCGCTAACGGCAGGGCGACGTCTTCGATGTCCCGCTGACCCATGTCCGCCCCGAGCATGAAGAAAAGGAGCATCAGGAACATGATGTCAATCATGGGAATGAGGTTGGGGGATACGTTCTCCTCCATCCTCGGTGTGCCGCGGCGGCCCATAGTTTAGGCTCCTTTCTCAGCGCGCCGTGCGTTGCGGGCTCGCCGCCGACAGCGGCGGGGCCGAAGCGGACAGCGAGATCTCATCCTCGAGCCGCGCCAGCGCTGAAGCCAGCGCCGCGTCGTTGGGGCGCGCCGCAACGGCTTCTCGCGAGTATTTCAGCGCCGTCGTCAGGTCGCCTTTCTCGAGCGCCACCTCGGCGAGGCCCCGGAGGCCGTCGGCTTTGAGCTTTGGCGTGCCGGATGCCTTGGAAAAGCAGGCGATGGCCAAGTCGTAGGTTTTCCGCTCGAGGTACATCGAGCCTGCAGTGAGGTGGATCGTGCCGTCGAGAGCGGCCGCCTTCTTGATTTTTTCGTAGGCCGCGACGGCTTCGTCGGACCTACCTGCTGCCGCGTGAATTTTCACGAGGAGGGCCTGCGCCTCCTCGTAGTTCGGGTCGGATGGGGCGACGGCGAGCCACGGCAGCGCCTCCTCGCCGCGCCAGGCAGCCACCAGGAGCGACGCTACCTGGACCTTGGCTTCCGGCGGAGCGGACGCCGGCTCGTTCTTGTAGCTCTGCACGAGCCAGTCTGCGGCGCGCGAGGGGAGGTTGTGCTCGAGACAAAGCGTCGAGAGCGTGGAGCAGAGCTCTTTCGAAGCCAACTTCGAGCCAGCGGCAAGCTCCAGGTAATCGAGGGCCCGTCGCTTGTCGCCGAGGCTGAGAGTGCAGTAGCCCAGCTTCTCGAGCGCATCGCCATCGAGGGGCGTGCGCCTGCGGACCAGGTCGTAGTACGTTCGAGCCTCCGCGTGCCGACCCGCCTCGAACGCGATGTCCGCGAGGATCTTGATCGTGTCGACGTCGTCCGGCTTCTCGATGAGCACCTGCTCGAGGGCCACGCGCGCGGATTGCAGCTCGGCGGGATTCTGATCCGCTTTGGCCACTTCGTAGCGCGCTCGACCCACCATGGAAAGGAGCTCGGCGTCGCGGCGGCCGTCCGCGAGCTCCGGTAGCCACGTCTCGATGGCCGCGGGGTACTTCTTGGCGTTGAAAAGCAGCCGGCCGAGGTTCCTGCGGGCGGTGCGATTCGAAGAATTCGCTTTCAACGCCTCGCGGTACGAAGCTTCCGCGTCCACGGGGCGCTCCAGCTCGACGAGCACGTTGCCCCTGAAAGCAAGGAGGAGCGCCTGCTCGGAGCTGTCCATGCCCGGAGGCAGCTCTTCAGTTTCTTCTTTTGCGGTTTGCTCTTTACCGGTGGCCGGGTCCTTGATGGTCCGCTGGACGGGCGCGA
>Ga0111538_10008569_pt1 | contig 13722 bp, 17 predicted proteins | sample SoiMethybrSBSTD1_FD_79669 | JGI IMG/M metagenome (GOLD analysis project Ga0111538, IMG submission 79669) | Bulk soil microbial communities from a Populus tree surrounding site in Tennessee, USA - Soil MetaG P. TD hybrid SBSTD1 (version 2)... | ecosystem: Environmental > Terrestrial > Soil >...
CCGAGCCTGCGCCTGCCGCTGCAGAGCCGGGTCTACCAGGAAGCGGCGGCGCCGACGTTGGTCGTGTGCGCGCGCGGTGCCCGCGGCGCCGGCCCGCGCGCTGCACACGTCGAGGTGTTGGAGCTCGAGCAGCGTGACGGTGTGCTCGAGCCGAGCGCGATCGTGGCGGCGCTCGGGGAGCGCGGTCTCACGCGCCTGTTCATCGAAGGCGGCGGGGTCACCGTGTCGCGATTTTTGGCGGCGCGGGCGCTCGATCGCCTGCACGTGACGATTTCGCCGATTTTCATCGGCGCCGGACATCCCGGGATCTTGCTGCCAGCGATTGACGATCTGCGCGGGGCGCTGCGCCCGCGCTCGCGGCGCTTTTTGCTCGGTCAAGACGTGCTCTTCGACTGCCAACTCGACACCTCGGCATGACGGTTTCGGAGCGGTTCATCGTTCCGGCGGCCGGTGCACAAAGCTCGGGGGGCAATCGGTACAACGACGGTTTTTTGGCCGCGCTCGGCGCGAGCGCGGAGCGGTTCGAGCCGGAGGCGGCGCTCCGCGCGCTGCGCGCCGGCGAACCGGGATTTTACTGGCTCGACACGCTGTACCTCGCGCACTGGAGCGCGCTGCGCGCGATCGCTCCGCTCGGCGCGCTCGGTTTGCTCGTGCACTATCTGCCGAGCCTGGTCGAACACCGCGGCGAGATCCGGCGCGAGCTCTTGAGCGAGGCCGAGCGGAGCGCGCTCGATCGGGCCGACGCGCTGCTCGTCACCAGCTGCTGGATGCGCGAGGCGCTCGAGCGCCTGGTGCCCGATCCGCAGCGGCTATTGGTCGTCGAACCCGGGCGCGAGCCGGCGCCGGGGTTGCAGCCGGCGCCACCCGCCACGGGCATGCGCGCGTTGCTGGTGGCGCATCTGGTGCCCGGAAAAGGAGTCGTGGCGCTGCTGCGCGCGCTGGCGCGCGAGCTCGACGGCGCCGACCCGCTCGAGCTCAGCGTCATCGGCGCGCCGCGCGATCCGGCTTATGCGGCGGAGTGTCACGCGCTCGTGGCAAACGATCCGAAACTTGCACGAGTCGTGACCTTCGCGGGCGAGCTCGCGCCGGCGGGAGTGCTCGCGCGGATGGCCGAGAGCAACGTTTTGCTCTCGTCGTCGCACTTCGAGGCCTATGGAATGGCCCTGGCGGAAGCGCGCAGCGTTGGTTTGCCGATAGTGGCGCGCGCCGGGGGCAACGCCGGCGCGCTCGTCGGCCCAGCCACCGGCGGTGAGCTGTGCCCGGACGATGGCGCGCTCGCGACTGCGTTGCTCCGGCTGTGCCGGGATCCTGCGCTGCACGCGGAGCGCCTCGAGCGCGCGCAGCGAACACGCCTGGCCCCCCGGCCCTGGTCGGAAGCTGCCCGCGACTTCAACGCCCAGCGGCGATGTCTGCGAGCGGGGGAGCGCTGCCCGCTTGCGGCGAACGGTACGACCAATGAAATGCGCGAGCAAACGACGCGCTGACCAGGCACGTGCCGATCACGAGGGCCGCGCTGGCCGGGGTCCCGGGCAGCGCGAGCGCAACGACCAGCCCGACGGCGAGCGCCGCGAACGCGTAGCGCCCGAAGCGCGAGCGTGGGAGCGGACCGCCCGGCGCTGGGTGCAGCGCCAGCGCGAGCACGTAGAGGTAGCGCAGGATTCCGGACGCGAGCACCCAGACCGGGAAGCCGCGCTGCCAGAGCACGAGCTCCGCCATCAGCACCATCAGCGCGTCGACTTCCATGTCGAAGTGGGCGCCGAACTCGGAGGCGGTGCCGCGGCGGCGCGCGAGCCAGCCGTCGACTCCGTCCAGCGCGAAAATGCCGAGCACGACCGCGCCGAGGAGCGGGCCCGGCACCGCGCTCGCGACGAGGCCCAGCGCCAGCACGAGTCCGAGCCGCAGGCTGGTAACGAGATTGGCGGCTCCGAAACCGCTGCCGGGCGTGAAGCCGCCACGCGCGCTTTTCAGCAGGATCGCGAACGAGGTCGCGCCGGCGAAAGCGACCGGCCAGGCGTGCCCGAGCGAGAGCGCGACGCACGCCGCCGGCAGGATCGCGAGCGCGTGACCGCGGCTCCAGCGCTCGAGCGTCCGATCCATTGCCGGTGGCACGTTAGAACCTACGGGCTCGACGTTCACGGAGTTTCGACGACATGACCCGCGAAGCGCGCGCATTCTGGATCACGGGCACGAAAACCGCGGAGATCCGCGCCGAATCGCTGGCGAGCCCCAAGGCCGGCGAGGTTCTGGTCGAGGCGCGCTATTCGGGAATCAGCCGTGGCACCGAGGCGCTGGTTTTCGAGGGGCGCGTGCCCGAAAGTGAGTACCAGCGCATGCGCTGCCCGTTCCAGTCGGGCGAGTTTCCGGCGCCGGTGAAGTACGGCTACTCGAGCGTTGGGCGCGTAGCCGAAGGATCGAGCGTGCTCGAGGGGCGATGGGTGTTCTGCCTCCACCCGCACCAGACCGCCTACGTGGTGCCCGAGTCGGCGGTGTTTCCGCTGCCGGACGGTCTGCCGCCCGAACGCGCCGTGCTCGCGGCCAACATGGAGACCGCGGTGAACGCGCTGTGGGATGGGCTGCCGCGGCCCGGCGATCGCATCACCGTCGTCGGCGCGGGAGTCCTGGGATCGCTCTCTGCGTATCTGGCGCGGCGGCTCGCGGGGACCGACGTCGAGCTCGTCGATGTGCTCGACACCCGCTCCGACGTCGCGGCCACGCTCGGCGCGCACTTCGCCTCGCCCGACGAGGCGGCGAAAGATCGCGACTTGATCGTGCACGCGAGCGGCACTCCGGAAGGGTTGCGCACCGCGCTCGATCTCGCCGCACCCGAGGGGACCGTGCTCGAGCTCAGCTGGTACGGCGATCAGCAGGTCCTGGTCGAGCTCGGCCGCGCCTTTCACGTGCGGCGCCTGACGTTGCGTTCGTCTCAGGTGGGTCAGGTCAGCCCGAACGCGCGGCCGCGCTGGACGCGCGCGAGCCGGCTCGCTTTTGCCCTCGAGTTGTGCCGTGATCCCACGCTCGACGTGCTGATCGACGCCGAAACCGAGTTCGATGCGTTGCCGGAAACCATGGCGCGGCTTTCGGCTCCGGCGCGCGGCGGGCTCTGCCACCGCGTGCGTTACGCGTGAGAGCGCACGGAGGATCCATGTACAGCGTGTGTGTTCGCGGCCACATCATGATCGCCCACAGCTTCCGCGGTGCGCTGTTCGGGCCGGCGCAGCGGCTGCACGGTGCGACCTACGTCGTGGACGTGGAGTTCAGGCGCGCGGTGCTCGGTGAGGACGCCGTCGTGGTCGACATCGGGCGCGCCGGCGAGACACTGAACGCGGTGCTGCGCGAGCTCGACTTTCGCAATCTCGACGATGAACCGGCGTTTGCCGGCAAGAACACGACCACCGAGTTTTTGGCCGGCGTGATCTTCGAGCGCATGGCCGCGGCGCTGCGTGCGGGCAAGCTCGGTGCGGACGGTCGCGGCATCGCCGCGATGCGCGTCGTGCTGCACGAGTCCCACCTGGCGTGGGCGGCCTACGAGGCGTCGCTGGATGCTCAGTGACGAGTCTTCTCGCGCACCGTCATCACGGGGCGCGAGGAGCGGCGGATCACTTTTTCTGCGACGCTGCCGAGCAAGAGATGGGCGAGACCCGTCCGGCCGTGCGTGCCCATCGCGATCAAATCGTAATTCCCGCGTTCCGCCGCGTCGACGATGCCCCGGGCCGGATCTCCCGGCTCGATGCTGGCGTTTTCGATCCGCATGCCGGCATGGCGGGCCTTCTGCACGAAATCCTTCATCGCGACCTCGGCCTGATCGCGCGCCAGCTGAACCAGGCCGGGACTATCGGGCCCGGTGCCGATCATGGTCTCGGGATTGACCACAGGCGGTGGCTGCCAGACGTGCAGGAGATCGATCGTCGCGTCGAGCCGATCTGCCAGCGTCGCTGCGCGCTCGAGCGCCTCTCTCGAGCACGGTGAGAAGTCGACAGGGACGAGGATCCGCTTGAAGGTTTGCATCGCGTAGCTCCGCAGGAATTCCCGTACAAAAACCGTGCCCGGGTCGGCGGCGACGGATTTCACCGCGAGTTGGGGGCGAGGTGAGCAGGCGACCGTGGCAGCTTTGCCAGTCCGGTGCGGGTTGACATTGCGCAAGCCGGGGAGCAAACGAGGGTAGGCATGAAAAAAGCATTCCAGACCGACCTCGAACAGATCCGGCGACGCGCTCGGGAGAAGATGCGGGATGGCGCCGTGACCGACGCCTATCTGGCCGATCGCGAGAAGGTGATCAGCGTCCTGAACGAGGTGCTCGCGACCGAGCTCGTCTGCGTGCTTCGTTACAAGAATCACTATTTCATGGCGAGCGGCATCAACGCCGAGCCCGTGGCCCAAGAGTTCTTGCAGCACGCGAACGAGGAGCAGGGCCACGCCGATCAGGTGGCGCAGCGCATCACCCAGCTCGGCGGCGTTCCGGATTTCGATCCTGCGACCCTGGTTTCGCGCAGTCACGCCAAATACGAGGAAGGCGACACCCTCCAGGCCATGATCGAGGAGGACCTGGTCGCCGAGCGGATCGCGATCGAAACCTACTCCGAGATCGTGCGCTGGCTCGGGACCGACGATCCCACCACGCGCCGGATGATGGAAGACCTGCTCAAGGTCGAAGAGGAACACGCCGACGACCTGGTGAACCTGCTCGGGTCGCTGCGCTGAGCAGGCGGCCTTGTCGGAGGAAAGCAGGCAGCGCGCGATCCGCCGCGTCATCCTGCTGACGTTCGCGCTCAATCTCGGGGTCGCGGCTGCGAAGATCGCCTACGGCGCGATCGCGAACGCGCTTTCGATACGCGCGGACGGCTTTCATTCACTGACTGACTCTGCGAACAACGTGGTGGGTCTTGTCGGCCTGTGGCTGGCGGCGCGGCCCGCCGACCGCGGCCACCCCTATGGTCACCACAAGTTCGAGGTCGTGGCGGCGGGGATCGTCGGCGTCTCACTGCTGTTGATGGCTTTCGACGTCGCACGCGGAGCGATCCAGCGGCTGTTCGAGGCAGAAAGCCCGCTACCGGTGATCGACGCCGGAGCGTTCGTCGTGCTGGTCGTCACGCTCGGGGTGAACACCTTCGTGGCCACGTATCAGCGCCGGCGCGGCGAGCAGCTCGACAGCGTATTTTTGGTCAGCGACGCAATGCACACTCGTTCCGACGTGCTGGTCACGCTCGGCGTGCTGGTGACGGTCGGGTTGGTCCAGCTGGGCTACGCCAACGTCGATCTGATCGCCGCGCTCGTGATCGCGGGCTTCATCGCCGCGGCGGGTCTGTCGGTGTTGAAAAAGAATCTCGGTTATCTCGCCGATGCAGCGCTGCTCGCTCCGGAACACGTGGCCGCGATCGTGCTCGGCGTCGGAGGCGTGGCGGGGACACACAAGATCCGCACCCGCGGCTCGCCGGGAAAGGTCTACGTCGACCTGCACATCCAGATCGCTCCGCACCTCGATGTGGTGCGCGCGCACAAGGTGACGCACTCGGTGATCGACGCGATCAAAGCCGGCATCCCCGGCGTGTACGACGTGTTGGTGCACACCGAGCCGGCGCGGCCGGATCAACCGTACCCGCCGCTGCCGGACGAGTGAGTCACTCCGCGGCGTCCGCGGCGTCGGTGGCGGGCGGCAGGCGCACCGAACGCGGCTCGCTGACCGCGGCGAGCGTGTGCGCGACCGCCGACCACGTCATTCCGTCCGAACCAAAGGATTGTTCGGAGGCCATGAAATGAGCCAGGTCGCCGAGCGTGACCATCCCGAGCAACCTGCCGTGCTCGTCCACGACGGGCAGCCGCCGCACTTGCCGGCGTTGCATCGCGAACTCGGCGATCACCGGGCTGTCTTCGGGCCCGATCGTTTCGACGTTGCGCGACATCACGGTGAAGACCCGCGACTCGGCGAGCGTCTTTCCTTGAAGGTAGGCGGCCATCGCGATGTCGCGATCGGTGATCATTCCGACCAGCGCGCCGTCCTCGTCCACCACCGGAACCGCACCGCAGTCGAAGTCCCACATCAGCTGCGCGGCCTTGGCAAGCGAATCCTGAGCGCGGCAGGTCTGCACGCAATTGCACATCAGTTCGCGAATTTTCATGGCTCGAACGGAGCGGGAGCAAGGCTCGGACCAGCGCACCGGACGTGCATACGCGCTCGTGCCGCCTTCGGTAATTCGCCGCCGTGGCGCGATGCTACGGCCGTGGCGCTATTCCGCAGCCGCAGCCGCCGCCCGCGGTGCGTAGACCTTCGCGAGCACGCTCGCGAGCTTCGCTCCGGCGAAGGTCCGGCGCAGCGTATTCGTCGCCTGGGCATGGCGCGCCAGATCGGCCAGCGTGAGCACTCCGACCAGCTTGCCGAAGCGGTCGATGACGGGAAGCCGGCGCAACTGGCGCGACGCCATCAGTGCGGCGGCGTCGTCCAGGCTGGCCCGGGGCGGACAACTCAGCGTGTTGCGCGTCATCGCGCTCGCGACGTTGGCCGAAGCCAGCCCCACGCCTTGCGTGAACGCCGCCATGCAGATGTCGCGATCGGTGATGATTCCAACCAGCCGCTTCTCGGCGTCGACCACCGGCAAGAAGCCGAGATCATGCTCCCACATCGTCTGCGCGGCGCGGTGCAGCGTGTCTCCGGGCGCGCAGGTTTTCAAATCGGTCCTCATCAAGGTCTCGACGTACATCTCGAAACACCTCGCTTCAGGAAATCGCCACGGTGCGCGTCGCGGTCAAGAGCCGAGCGTGCGGCTGCGCTCTCGTTGTCGGTTGGGGCCCCGACCCCAACCGGACGAGCGAGCGAACAGAAACGCGACGGAAATCGCAGCTCACTTTTGACCCGCCCCGGAAGCAGGAGCCGGGGGCCGGCTCGCCGGCTTCGAGGGTCGGAATACGCGCCGGCCGTTCACGACCTCCCACGTTCCGGGAATCGCGCTCGGGCTGCCGAGCACGCGCTTCTCCTCCTCCTGCGAATAGCGGGGTACGCCGTTTTCGTCGAGGTACCAGCCCGGTCCGAGTTCGCCGCGCACGAGATGCTCGTCACCAGGCCGAACCACGACTTTTACTCCGACGGCGAGCTCGTCCCCCGGATACTGTCGATCGGCTCCGATCACTTCACCGTTCACGTTCGTCTGGGGCGGCGGCGGTCTGACGGGTGGGTTGGTCGGGCTCGGGGGCATGCCGGGCGGGGGGCCGCAAGCCACGACCGTGAGCAACGCCAAACCAGCAAATGCTGCTCCGTGCGGGGTCATGGCCATGCGCAAAAGTAGGTGCATCGCTCGTGCCAGCCGGATATCGGCGGCTTGGTCGGCGATCGCGCCGTAGCGCGACAGAATCGCACTGTGGGGCGGCCTCGCGCGCACCTTCTCGCGGGCTCCGCTTGCCGGGCGTCACGCAAGCAGCGCTCGCCGGGGCGTTCGTGGAACGCGGCTTGCACACCACTCGAACAAGTTCGTCGCATCGAGAATCGCCAGAATGCCCAAGGGGCGGGGGTGCATGGCGCTCGAACGCGGCGCGGAGCGTTTGTTCAAATGACCGCCAAATCGAAAGACATGCTCGAAGACCTGGAACTGCAGCGCCAGAGCGGCATTCCTCCGCACGGGAGACTGGGTGCCGCACGCAACGAGCTCCTCGCCCTGGCGCTCGGCATCGCCGTGATGGTGGCGATCGTCGTAAGTTTCTGGCTCGAAGCGCGTTGAGCGCGCGGCGGTCCACTCGCGCGCAACCTGCAAAAAGAGCGGCGCTCTCAGCGCACAGCAGTCTCGGTTGGGGCCGGGGCCCCAACCGACAACGAGACCGCGGCCGGTGCCCCGACCGACAACGTGACCGCGAACGCACCTCGGTGTCTAGTCGCCGGTCGGAGTATACTAGCAAGGTGGACTTTTCCGAGTTCTCCGCGCTTCCCGACGATCGCTTGGACTTGCTGCTCGGCACGGTGTTGATTGCGCGCGACAGCTATCCCTTGCTGAGCTTCGCCGAGCAGCGCCGGCGCTTCGACGAGCTCGCCGCGCCGCTGCTCGGTGAAAGGTTGATGGATCTGCGCGTCACCGAGCGCTGCAACCGGTTGGCGGCGTATCTGTACGGCGAGTGCGGCTTTCGAGGAAACACCGAAGACTTCCACGATCCACGCAACTCGTTCATCAACGAGGTGCTCGACCGCCGCGTGGGGATCCCGATCTCGCTGGCCGTGGTGTACATCGAGGTGGCGCGGCGCTGCGGTATGACCGTGTGCGGGATCGGATTCCCGGGCCACTTTTTGGTCCGGCTCGACGATCCGATCCGCAACGAGGCGCTGATCGCCGACCCGTTCGGCGGCGGGGTCGCGCTCGATCGGTCGGCGCTCGAACGCCTCTTGTCGCAATCGGGCGGCGGACCGAAGAAGCTCGAATCCTCGATGTTGATCCCGGCTTCGACCCGGCAAATTCTGATGCGGATGCTGATGAATCTGCGCGCCATCTACGCGAATCGCGGCGACTACGCACGGCTGCTCCTGGTTCTGGATCGGCTAATCGACCTGATGCCCGAGGTGGCCAACGAGCTCCGCGACCGCGGGCTCTTGTGGGCGAAACTCGGGGCGCCGCAGGGGGCTCTGGGCGATCTGCGCCGCTACGTCGATTGCTTGCCGAACGCGGGCGACATCGCCGAAGTGCGGCGCTTGATCGAGCAGCTCGAGCGCACGAACTCGTTGCCCAACTAGCCCGTGTTCAGCGCGAAGACGCGGGCGGCGCGCCGCCCTTGCGCTCGCAGGAGTATTCCCCGACCAGATAGAAGCTGCGGTGGCAATCGACGTCGACCGTCATCGACTGATTGATGTTGCGCCGTTCGGTCAGCGTGGTCTGGAAAGTGAACGACTGCATGATCGGATTTCTGGCTTCGCGCACCATTTGATAGGCGCAGTCCGGTTTGCCGCACGCTGCGGTTTGCGCGAGCTTGATCACTTCCGCGTTGTCGGAGAAGACGTTGATGAAACCGGTGATCGTGATCCCGATCAAGAGCACGCTGAGCAGTGGACGCGCGATGCGGCGTGTTTCGCTCATTTGCCCCCGACGCCGCACATCTCGAGCTCGTAAAACGGCGGCGGGCGCTCCTTGGTCCACCAGATCCCCGCGCCGATGTGGATCAGATGCTTCGAGAGAATGCCGCGATAGTACGAGCCGTTGCGCACGAAAATGTCGGTGTCGGTGCGCGTCTTGTCACAAATCGTGTTCAGGTCGCCGCGCGTGGTGATCTCGAGATAAACGGCGCCTTTTGCCATCGCGGCGATGTTGGCCACTGCCGGCGCGACGTCGGGATCTGGAAGGTATTGCAGCACGCCCTGGCACACGATGAGGTCGTGCTTTTTGCGGTCGCGCCAGCGAGCGATGTCTCGGGACATCAGGCCATGACGCTTGCACATCACCTGGCTGACTTCAGTGCCGGTGTATTGGACCCCGGGCGCGTTCTTTTCTACCCAGTATTTCCAGAGCGCCATGCCGGCGCCGATGTCGAGCAGGCTCTTCACCTCGACCTTGTTCCAGCGCAGAAACGAGAACAAGAACTGCGCCAGCGCTTCGTGCTCCTCGGGGGAGTAGACTCGCGTCTTCGGCGATTCGTAAAAGCGGTGATAGTACGCTTCGTCGAAGCGCCTGAACCGGTCCATCTCGGAGAGCGTAGCGCGGCTCTCGTCGCGAACCCAATGGCCGTTTGAGCAAACGCCGAGCCGATCGGGATTCCGTTCGACGCTCGCGGAGCGCGCACGTCACCCGACACTGCCGCGCTCATCGGAGGAGTGGCGGGGCCAGCCGGCGCCGAAACTCGGATTGCCTCCGAGGGTCGCGCGGGCGCGGGACCGAGGAATAGTCAACGCCAATTGCGGCAGCAACGGCGACGCCGGACGGCGTGCAGAGGCTAGGTCTAACTTGCCGGAATGACTGTTGTTTTATGTGTTCACTCGCGCCGACCGCGCCCCTTGGCCTTCTTGTGCTGCTCGCGATCGCTCGTCGCGGTTTCGCCGGGCGGGGTGGCCGCCGCCGGCGCTTCCGGATTTGCGGTGGGCTTCGCACTAGTGGCGCCGGGCGACTTCGCGGGCGCAGCGTTGAGCATGGGGGCCACTGCGTGCGGCTGGTCCGGCGCGGGACTCGGACTCGAACTAGGACTCGAGCTCGTGGTCGCGGGCGCGCTGCTCGACGTGGCGGGCCGCGAACGCGAAGGCTTTGCGGTCGACGTCAGCTTGGACTTTTCCGCGCCCGCAGCGCTTGCGCTCGCTTGCGGATCCGGATCGGCGGCGGGAACGGGCTCACTCGGCGCGCTCGCGCCCGCGGCCGGCTCGGTCGCGGGCTGCTGCGCCGAGTCGTCGTTTGCGGCGCTCGCGGACTCGCTCTTCATGCTCCTGAACGCAAAGACGCCCGCGCCGGCGAGCACGGCAACCCCCAGCACCAGCGGCACGCCGATCAGCGCCGCGATCAGTGCAGGGCTCGTCGCCCTCGAGCGGCCGGGTGCCGCGGCCGACGCGACGGGATGGGAAACACTCGGCGGATACGCCAGCGAAGGCGGGACGGCCGTCGAGACGGGGGGCAAGGTGGCTCCGAACGAAACGGGACCGGAGACCGGCGCGGCCGTGGACACCGGCGGGGGCGTGAGATCCGCCGCGCTCACGGCCGCGACGGCGGGAACCAGCGCGGTCTTCTGCGGGCTCGGACGTACGACGGGCGCGCTGCGATCGACGCGAGTCGCCTCGTCGCGTTGCGAGCGCACACCTTGCGCGTACGGAGGCGGCTGTCCTGCGCGCGCGGCGCGAACATCACGCTGCATCGTTGGCGCATCCGGGTACCTGGCATCGCGCGAGAACGCGAGCGACAAGTCGACGATCGAGCAGACCGCGGCGGGCACCGCGGGGGCGACCGAAGCCAGCGGCGGCGCCGGCTTGGATGCCATCGCCATCAAGAGCTCGGCCTCGCTGGCCGCTTCGTGAACCTTGCGGCCGGCGAGAATCCGGAACGCGCTCGCACCCACCGCGAACAGATCGGTGCGGCCGTCGATCTCGGCGCGCCGGCCGAGCGCCTGCTCCGGAGCCATGTACGGCAGCGTGCCGAGCGCGAGTCCGGTCTTGGTGCGAAAGTCGCCGGGCACGTTGTCGAGCAGGCGCGCCAGACCAAAATCCAGGATCTTGATCCGGCCTTCCGCGGTGACGAACAGGTTGTCCGGCTTGAGATCGCGGTGAACGATGCCATGGGAGTGAGCGCGCGCGAGCACGTCCAGAATCTGATCGAGGTAGTCGAGCAGCTCGCTGACCGGCAGGCCCCCTTGGCGGTGCACGCGCAGGCTCAACGGCTCCCCGTTCAAAAGCTCCATGACCAGGTACGCGCCGTCCTCGCCTGAGCCGTGTTCGAGCACGCGAACCGCTCCCGGGTGGTCGACGCGGTTGGCGACGTAGCCCTCGCGCAGAAAGCGCTCCCGGACGTCTGGCCGCAGGCTCATCTCCGGGTGCAGGAGCTTGACCGCCGCGATGCTGCCGTCCGTCGCGCGAGCCGCGTAGACCGCCGCCATCCCGCCGGTTCCGATCAGCCGCTCGAGCGTCCACCTCCCGCCGTAGGTTCGCCCGAGCCGCTCAGTGACGAAATCGTCAGCGGACTGCACCATTTACCACGCGTTTTTCGAGCCTAGTGCACCTACGCACGGTAGCTCACCGACCTTCCTTACGATGTTATCATCCGCTCTCATGACGCCGAGCGAAAAGAACATCGTCAGGGCCCTGGTTGCGGTGGCCTGGGCCGACGGCAAGCTCGAGGAGCCGGAATCGGGCATCATCGAGGGACTCTTGAGCGGCTTCGACGCGAGCGAAGCGGAGGAGAGTGAAATCCTCGAGTACGCGAAGCAGAAGCGCACCTTCAAGGACGACTTTCCGATCGCGGAGTTGAACCACGAGGAGCGCGAGCTCCTGTTGGCGAACGCCGCGTTGCTCACGCACGCCGACGGCGAGCAGAGCGGACAGGAGCGCGAGCTCCTCGACACGCTGGTGAAGCTGCTCGAGTTCAGCGCAGCGGACGCCGATTCGATCCTCGCTTCGGTCAAGGACGGCGCACTCACCCTGGGCAGCCGCGCGCTCAGCTCTGCCGGCCCGCCGCCGAACCCGCGCCGCGGCTGAGCGCAATCACCTCGGCACGACCGGCGGGGCTGGCATGCTGAGCGGAGGCATCTCGGTTCCGACGCCCAGGCCGGACACGCCGCCCGAGACGATGAAGGTCATCAGGTCGCCGGTCTCGACGTCGAGCGGTTCGATCAGCTCGATCGGCACCATCAAGAGGTTGCCCGCGAAGTTGTAGGACTGCGGGAAGTAGACGGCGGCATAAGGCCCGTAGCCGAGCGCGTCGAGGTTGTCGCGCGTGACGAAGCCGAGAGCCTTGACCGTGCCGCCCGGAGTCAGCGCCACGGCTACCGGCCGATTGAAGCGCTTTTTGTTGCCGACGAAGGCGCCGATCAGATCCTTGATCGACGTGTAGAGCAGCTTCACGAGCGGGAGCCGCGTGAAAATCTTCTCCGTCGTGTCGAAGGCGGTCCGGCCCACGACGTTCGACGTCAAAAAGCCGACCAGGGTGATGAGCCCGATCGTCAGGACCAGTCCGAGCCCCGGTATATCGAGCGGGATGATCTGGTCCAGCGTGCGCAGGATCAGAAACACGATGTAGAGCGTTCCGGCGAGGGGAATCAGGACCAGACTCCCTCGCAAGAAGTAGCCGACAAACCGCTTCATCATGTCTCCAGCCTAGCGCACGAACTCGCTCGCGTGGACTGGTCGTAGCACTCGAGCACGTACGCTGTCGCAATCGCTCCGACCAAGATTGTTTTTGGTGGGTGAGCCCTGGCCGGCGGAGCCGTCGGCGGGACGTCGCGTCGCTCGTGGCTCGATCGTGCTTCCAGGAACAACACGTCGATGCTGCTCCGTGGCGCCAGTTTTGGCCTTCCGGAGATTTCACAGGAAGTCCGGAAGGTCGGAAGGATTTTTATTCTGGTGCAGCGCTGGGCGTCGAAGGGACGAGTCGCGCGAGCCAAGTGCGGCGCCGCAACGCGACGTGCTGCGCGTGAGGCGACGCCAATCTGCGGACCGAGCTCCGACCCCAAAATCCGCTTCCGATCTTCCGGCCTTCCTGTGAATCCCTCTGGATCCGGGGTGGGGACTATCGATGGGGGAGCTCGAGTTTGAGCAGGCGGATCGCGTTCTTGGCGTAGACCTTTTCGAGCACTTCGCGCGGCAGCAGGATCCCGTTGATCTTCCAGTTGCCCTGGATCGGCGTCGGATGATCGAAGTTCTTGTCGGAGGTTTCGAAGTAGCGGTGCGTCGCGCTGAAGAAGAGCTCCTGCTCGGCCGCGGTCGGCGGGCGCGCGCCCTCGGAGCCGAGAAACAGCGCAGTTCCCTCGGGGCCCACGCCGAGGTCGGAGCCGTAAAGGATGCGATCCTGGAACTCGACGAAAAACGCGCGCATCTTGTCCGGCGGATAGCGCCCCATTTCCGGGATCCGAGCCGCGGTGTCGATGTACATGTTCGGATACTTGCGGAGCATGCGCGCGACCCGCTCGGGGTCTTCGGCGCAGTTGCCGAAATGGACGGCGATGAAGGTCGTTTTCGGATGGCGCGCGATGCGGCGCTCGAGCTGATTCAAGATCTCGTCGAAGCTCGGCACCGGCTCGCCGTAGAGCGCCCAGCCCGGATGCGCCTTGAGCTCGTCGTAACGCTCGTTCCTC
>Ga0111538_10008570_pt1 | contig 13721 bp, 13 predicted proteins | sample SoiMethybrSBSTD1_FD_79669 | JGI IMG/M metagenome (GOLD analysis project Ga0111538, IMG submission 79669) | Bulk soil microbial communities from a Populus tree surrounding site in Tennessee, USA - Soil MetaG P. TD hybrid SBSTD1 (version 2)... | ecosystem: Environmental > Terrestrial > Soil >...
CCGGCTCGAGCGGAACGCCGCGGCTCGAGGGCGACGGCCTGCTGCACGCCGGCACGCCGATGTCGCTGCAGCTCAGCGCCGCGCCGCCGCTCGCGCCGGTGACGCTCATCCTGGGCTTCACGGCGCTCAACGCGCCCTTCAAGGGCGGCACGCTCGTGCCGCATCCCGACCTGCTCGTCGCGGGGCTGCTCAGCAACGCGTCGGGTGGCCTCACGCTGGGCGCGATGTGGCCGGCCGCCGTGCCGCCGGGCACCGCGCTCTTCCTGCAGGCCTGGATCGCGGATCCCTCGGGCCCGGCGGGCCTGTCGGCGAGCAACGGTCTGCAAGCGCTCACACCCTGAACCCGATCGCACTCTCCATTCGCAGGCTTGTCTCCGGAGGAGTTCTCATGTTCTCGGCATCGCGGTCCATCCCCCTCGCCGCACTGGCGCTCGTCGCGCCGCTGGCTGTCGCGCTCGGCGCGCAGCAAGAGGCGATCTTCCCGCAGTTCGGTAACACGACCGGCATCGACACCGACGTCGAGAGCGGCACGCCCGGCTTCTTCGGCCAGCCCGTCGAGGCCGCCGACGACTTCGACACGATCGGCACGATCGATCGCGTCTACGTCGTGGGCAACGACTGCTTCGGCTGCGTCGCGCCCGTCGTGGCCGGTGTGCACGTGCGCTTCTACGAGTGGACCGACAAGGGGCCCGGCGCGTTGCAGCGCGCGGACTTCGTCGCCGCGGGCGACCCCAAGCTGCTCTACGACCCGAGCGCCCCGTCGGTCGTGGACGTGACGCTGCCGCAGCCCTTCGAGGCCAACGGCAAGCACTTCCTCTCGGTGCAGATGGAGTTCGTGGGCGACGGCTACTGGGGCTGGTGGGTGGCCAACTCCACCGACGGCCCGCACGGCGCGCCGCTCTACTCGCGCACCGGCGGCGGTGCCTGGCAGACCGTCGAGACGCCGATGGGCCCGCTCGACACCGACCTGGCCTTCGCGCTGTGGGGCCATGATGGGACGCCGCCCGACCCGGGCAACGACCCGCACGGCACCTGGACCGTGGCGCCCACGCCCGATCCGGTGACCGACCACGCGATCCTGCGCGACGTCGAGGTCATCGCGGCCAACGACGCCTGGGCCGTGGGCGAGTGGCTCGACCTCGTGCTGCCGCCGTACACGAGCGACACCAAGCCGCTCGCGATGCACTGGAACGGCGCGAGCTGGACCCCGGTGAACGTGCCCTTCCCGAGTCTCTACGTCGGCGGCAACTGGTGCGACCTCGAGGCGGTGCGCGCGGCCGCGCCGGACGACGTGTGGGCCGCGGGCACGCTGCGCAAGCAGGCGCCTGACGGCTACGTCGGCACGCACCTGTTCGTGACGCACTGGAACGGCAGCACGTGGACCGAGGTGCCGTCGCCGGTCTCGATCGGCGGCTCGGGCAACTTCGTGGATGACATCGCGGTCGTCGCGCCAGATGACGTGTGGTTCGTGGGCGACTGGATCGACACGCAGGGCGGGATGGGCCTGGGCCTCAAGAAGGCGCTGACCATGCACTGGGACGGCAGCGGCTTCACGATCGTCGAAAACCCCTTCTTCGACAACCACCCGATCGGCGGCCACGGGCTGACCTCGATCTCGGCGCTGGCCAGCGACGACATCTGGGCCGTCGGCGGCGGGCATGACGGCGACTACATCGCCTTCTCCGAGATCGTCCACTGGAACGGCACCAGCTGGCAGCTCGTGCCCGGCCCGGCACCGGGCTGGTATCACCGGCTGTACGCCGTCGAGGCGATCGCGCCCGACGACGTGTGGGCCTGCGGCGACTACCAGGACGCGACCGGCTACCACGCCTTCTTCATCCACTGGGACGGCGGCGGCTGGTCGATGGTGGACGCCGACGCGCCGGCGGGCGGCGCCTCGCTCGTGAGCTTCGGGCCGGACGAGGTCTACAGCTCGGGCGGCGGCATCGCGCGCTGGGACGGCAACGCCTGGTCGCAGGTCGCGAGCTTCCCGGCCGTGAACGGGCCGAGCCTGCTCGCGATCGACGCGGCCGGCACGCCGGACACGCTGTGGGCCGTCGGACGCGAGGTCGTCGTGGGTGACCTGCTCACCCTCGGCGTGCAGCTCGTGCCGGGTGACGCGTGGGTCACGGTGCCGCTCACGGGCGGCCTGGCGGACGACGCGCCGGCCGCGATGCTGCTCGGCGCGGGCGAGCCCGCCGCCGGGCAGCCGGTGCAGGTGACGCTCGCCGGCGCGCCGGCGCAGTCGCCGGCGCTGCTCGTGCTCGGGACACAGGCGGCGATGCTGCCCTTCAAGGGCAGTCTGCTCGTGCCCCAGCCGCAGCTCCTGCTGTCGGGCTGGAGCACCGGCGCCACGGGTGGCAAGCAGGTCGTGGCCACGTGGCCGCCGGGAGTGCCGTCCGGCGCGCGGCTGTGGCTGCAGTTCTGGACGCTGGGGCCGGCGGGTCTCGTGGGCAGCGACGGGCTGCGCGTCACGGCACACTGAGCACCGGCCGCTGACCACCGCGCGCGTCGTCCGGCTCGGCTCGGGCGGCGTGCGCGGTGCCGCAACGAGGCGCCGGCGGGAATGAACAAAGGTCCGGCGCACACGAGCGCGGGCGCGGCCAACGTACAGGACGACGGAGGATTGCGCTCCGGACCCGCGCCCCTGCAGGTTCGGTCCACGGCTTGCTGCGCGGGCAGCAAGCCGTGCTCCGACACTCTCACTCTCCGGAGGTTGCTCGATGAAGTCCCGCGTCGTGTCCGTGTGCTGCGTCTTGCTGCTCGCCGGTTGCGCGCTTCCCCCGCGCGACGCGGCGCCGCCGGCGGTCGGCTCGAAAGTCTCGAACGAGCCGTCGTCCCCGCCCGCCGTCGTCGCGAGCGAGAGCGCCGGTCACGTTGCGCTGTGGTACATCCCCAACCGCATCTCGGACCTGCTCGACATCGTGCGCGCGCGGCTGCGCCTGGGGCCCGGACTCGAAGTCGGCGCGCGCTTCACCGACGCCGCCATCTGGAACGCGGGCGGCTACTCGTCGGTGTTCATCGGCATCCCCGGCCCGCGCCGCGAGCGCGTCTTCAACTGGCCTGTGGGCGTCGAGAGCATGCGCGGCGGCACCTGGTCGCCCTTCGACGGGACGGCCTGGTCGGGTGACGGCCCGCACTACGGACGGCTCGAGATCGGCCTGGGAACGCAGCTCCTCATCGTCGGCGCCGACCTCGGCGTGGACATCTACGAGGCGCTCGACTTCATCACCGGCCTCGTGACCGTCGACCTGTCCGAGGACGACATCTGAGCTCCTGGCGATGGACCGCCCTTGCCATCCAGGTGTCTGCGGAGTGATGCTGCCGCCCGTTCATTCCCCGCAGCGGAGACGGGCTCGATGAAGTCTTGGCTGACGTGCGTGTGCAGCGCGCTGTTGCTCGCCGGTTGCGCGACCTCGAGCCCGGCCGGTCGCCGGGCGGGCCTGCCGATGTGGTCGCAGGATGCGACCCACTCGATACCCCAGACCCAGCCCCAGACCCAGCCACAGACGCAGACCCCGACGCAGGAGACGCCGAAGCCGTCCGAGTCCGAGCCCGAGCATGGCGTCGGCCATGCGCTGCTCTGGTACATCCCCAACCGGATCTCGGACGTGCTCGACATCGTGCGCGCCCGGCTGCGCCTTGGCCCGGGCCTCGAGATCGGCGTGCGCGCCACCGAGCTGCTCGACCTCGACCTCGGCGGCTACTCCACGGTCTTCGTGGGCATCCCCGGGCCGCGCCGTGAGCGCAAGTTCAACTGGCCCTTCGGCGTCGACAACATGGCCGGCGTCGAGATCTCCGTGATCGGCGACACGACGCGCGAGGGCGAGGCTCCGCACTACGGCGTGCTCGAGGTGGGACTCGGCGCCCAGATCCTGATCATCGGCTTCGACCTCGGCGTGGACGTCTGGGAAGCGGTCGACTTCGTGACCGGCATCGTGTTCGTCGATCCCATGCAGGATGACATCTGATGCGCGCGCTCAACCTCGGCCTGGGTCTCGGATTCCTCGTCGCGGCCGTCGGCCTGTGCGGCTGCGCCGGGCCATCCCGCCGCGACGTCACGACGACGTCCGCGTCCTGGACGTCGATGTCGGCGTCCGACGAGGAGCGCGGCGCGGGGCACGTGGTCCTGCTCTACATCCCCAACCGCGTGTTCGACCTGCTCGATATCGTGCGGGCGCGGCTGCGGCTGGGCCCGGGCTTCGCCTTCGACGCGCGCGCCACCGAGTTCGCGGACTTCTTCCTGGGCGCCTACGGCAGCGTGTGGGCCGGCCTGCCGGGGCCGCGCGAGGCGCCGGTGATCAACTGGCCCTTCGGCCTCGAGACACGCTCGGGGGCGGAGGTCAGCGTCGTCGACGCGACCGCCGAGGGCGGTGTGAACTACGGCTTCCTCGAGGTCGGCCTGGGCGCGCAGATCGCGATCATCGGATTCGACCTGGGCGTCGACGTCTGGGAGGTGGTCGACTTCGCGGCCGGCCTGGTCACGCTCGACCCGGTGCACGACGACCTCTAGGCCGGCGTTCCTCAGCAGGTTCGTAGCGAGGCCGCGTCGAGTCGGGCCCGCGCCAGGCGTCGCGGCACGTTCGACCGGAGGCGGCCTCTTCAGGCCGTCGGATCGAACGTGCCGCGACCGCAGCAGGCGCGGGCCGGCGTCACGTCACCGCGCTCAGCCCTGCGGGCTGGTCGACAGCGCGCGGGCGCACTCGCGCACCGGCTGCGTGCTCTGGTCGAGCGCCGTGTAGAGCGGGCCGACGTCGCTGCGGAGCTTGCCGCTGTCCTTCGACAGCGAGGCCACCGAGTCGATCGTCAGGTCGTTGCTCAGGTAGATGAGGTGGTCGTGCAGGGTCTGCATGAGCGGCTCGAAGGCCGTCTTCGTCGTCGCGACCTGCGCCTGCACCTGCTCGAGGCGCGCCTTGGTCTGCTCGAGCCGCTGCGCGCTGCGCTCGCGCAGGTCGGCGTTGTCGATCCGGTCGAGGTCGGCCTGCCAGCCCGCGAAGTACGAGGTGGAGGTGGCCGAGATCTGGTCGAGCAGCGAGCCGATCTCCTTCTGGCGCTCGGTGCAGTGCTCCATCGCGCTGTGGAAGCGCGAGAAGTTGCCGCTCAGGTCGGCGTCGGCATTGGCCACGAGCATGTCGTGGGCCTCGATCGTCTTCTGGATCTCGACCTTGCTCGACTGCAGCGCCATGTCGAGGCGCTGCATCTGCTCGGAGAGCTGGGACATCTTCTTCTGGCCCTCGGTCTTGGGACCGGAGCACGCCACCAGGGCGGCGCCGAAGCACAGGGCCAGCACGGCACGCGTCGCGAGCGTCATGGAGAGATCTCCTCGTAGGAAGTTCGGATGAGAGGCAGCTTTCATCGACAATCCACGGGGCAACTGTTAACACCGCCTGCCGGGGGGGGCTCCAGGAAGCCGGCGTTTTCGCCCTCTTCCGCACCTTTCCACCCCCTGGAGCCCGGCCATGCACCGCTGCCTTCCGACCCGCGCCCTCGCCCTCTGCGCCGCGCTGGCGGCCCTTCCTGCCCTGCTCGCCGCGGCCGCGCCCGCCGTGCTCGGCCCGCCGACCGTGTGCCATCCAATCGACATCGGAAGCGCTCAATCCCTGCCCTGGGGCGACGGGCCCTTCGCGACCGCGCCCGGCTACGACGTCGCGCGCACCGTCGACGACACGCTCGCGATCCTGCGCGACTCGCCCGACACGCTCGTGCACATGGAGACCCTGCGCCGCGCGGTGATCTCCCTCACGACGCTGAGCGACGCGGGCAAGGCCAAGCCGGCGGACTGGCGCGACGCGGAGCTCGCGCGGCTGCAGGCCGCGCTGGAGGCCGACGTGTCGAAGCTCACGCCGAGCGCGGGTGCGGCGGCCGCCGATCCGGCGCTGGGTCTGCGGACCTTCGACGTCGGCTACCTGCAGGCCGTGCTGTGGCAATCGGAGCGTCAGGGCACGGACGCCGCGCGGGCCGAGCTGGCCGCGAGCAGCAAGGCCTGGCTCGACAAGGCGGCCGCGCTGCGCCCCGACGACGGCGCGCTGCACCTGGGCGTCGCGCTGGCGACCTTCGACGGCGAAGGCTCGGCCGGCTGCTACGCTCATCTCGACAAGGCCGTGGCTCAGGCAACGGACCCCGACGGGCTGCTGCGCCGCAACCTCATGTCCACGATGGGACGCTTCCTCGGGGCGAGCAGCTATGACGATCTGGTCGCGAAGGTCGGCGCCCACGTCAAGCGCGCCTGACGCGGCGGCGGGGCGGGAGCCGGCGCGTGGCGCGTCGGCTCCCGCGCTCGACGGCCTGCTGGCCGAGCGCGCGCGCGACGGCGACCAGCTCGCCTTCCGCGCGCTCTACGAGCGCTTCGCGCCGATGGTCCACGCCGTGCTCGTGGCGCACGCCGCGGCGCAGGACGCCGACGACCTCATGCAGGACGTCTTCCTCGCGGCCTGGCGCGGCCTGCACCGCCTGCAGCGCGACGAGCACGTGGGCGCGTGGCTGGCCGTGATCGCGCGCAACCGCGCGCGGCGCAGCCACAGTCGCGCGCCGCCCGCCGCCGAGAGCCTGCCCGACGAGCCGGCCGACCCGCGCTCGCTGTCGCGCGGCACGCAGGGCGGAGGCGGCGGTGCCGGCGCGGTCGAGGCGCGCGACGCGGCCGACGCGGCGCTCGCGCTGCTCGCGCAGCTGCCCGACGCCTACCGCGAGACGCTCGCGATGCGCCTCGTCGAAGGACTGAGCGGCCCCGAGATCGCCGAGGCGACGGGCCTGACGCACGGATCGGTGCGCGTGAACCTCACGCGCGGCATGAAGCTGTACAAGGAGCTGTTGAGAAAGCAGGGCTGGCCATGAGCACGACGAACGACGACCACGACGCGACGCAACCGGGAGATGCCGGCGAGAGCGGCGCGTCGGACTACCTGTGGGACCAGAGCGGCCCGCCCGATCCCGAGATCGTCGCGCTCGAGAGCGCGCTCACGCCGCGCCGTTGGTCGGGACGGCTGCCCGGTGCGCTCGAGCCCGCGCCGCACGTGCCGCTTTCGCGGCGCGACCGGACGCTGCGCCTGCTGCCGCGCGCGCTGGCCGCGAGCCTGATCGCGGCGGCCGTGCTCTTCGGCGGCTTCGCGGTGTGGCACGGCCTGATGGAGCCGCACGCAGCCAGCCCCGTCGCGAGCGAGCCCGTCGCCACCGCGCCGACGCCCTATTCGATCGACAGCTCGGAGGGCGCCTTCCGCATCGAGGACACGCGCGTCGCCGATGGCGCGCTCGTGCCGGGCACCCGGCTCGTCACGCAGGCCGACGCGCGCGTGACGCTGCGTGTCGGGCCGATCGGCACGATCACCGTCGAGCCCGAGACCCGGCTGCGCATCGAGGAGCCGGCGGCGGTGGCCGCGGCCGGCGACGCGGCTGGCGCCGCCGACGGCGAGTACCTGCTGTGGCTCGAGCGCGGGACGATCTCGGCCACGATCTTCGCGGCGCCGAGGCTGTTCCAGCTCGGCACGCCCTCGGGCATCGCGGTCGACATGGGCTGCGCCTACACCGCGACCGTCGACGACGCAGGCATCACGCGCCTCGCGGTCACGCTGGGCCAGGTCAGCTTCGAGACGCCCCAGCGCAAGGTGCTGGTGCCGCGCGGCGCGAGCGCGCGGGCCTGGCCGGGTCGCGGGCCGGGCACGCCGGTCTGGGACGACGTGCCGACGGAGTTCCGCGCGGCGGTCGAGCGTCTCGACGAGTCGATCGGATCGGCGGCCACGCCGGCCGCCGAGCTGGCGACGGTGCTCGCCACCGAGCGCACCGAGGACAGCCTGAGCCTCTACCACCTGCTCGACAGCGCGCTCGACGGCGCGCCGCGTGCGCAGATCTACGAGCGCCTCGTCGCGCTCGCGCCGCCGCCCGAGGGCGTCACGCGCGAGGGCTGCCTGGCGCGCGACCCCGCCCAGCTGCTCGCCTGGCGCGACGCGATGGGCTGGGCCTGGCCGGCGGGCACGTCGTCGAAGCTGAAGGGCGCGCCGCCGGCGCAGGACGGGCCGCACTGAGAGGGCTGGAAATCCGGACGCGGACCGCCGTCGTAAGATCTGCACGTGACCGTGTCCGACCCGCCGACCTCGCGCCCGACCGCCCGCGACCACGCCAGCGAATCCCTGGAGGACCTCCTGGAGCGCGTGGCGTGTGGGCAGGAATCCGCGTTGAGGCGCTTCTACGAGCGCACGAGCGCGACGGTCTTCGGCCTCGTGTGCCGGATCCTGCGCGACCGGGGCGAGGCCGAGGACGCGCTGACCGACGCCTACGTGCAGGTCTGGCGGCAGGCGGGCCGCTTCGATCGCGCGGCGGGCTCGGCCCTGGCCTGGGTCACGATGCTCGCGCGGACCCGCGCCATCGACCGCTGGCGGGCTCGCGATCGGCGCGACGCGCGCGCCGACGACTGGGAGTCGCTGCGCGACCTGGACTTGTGCGACCCGGCCCCGTGCCCGAGCGAGCGCAGCGACGGACGCGAGCGCGACCACGCGGTGCGTCGGGCGGTCGCGGCGCTGCCCTTCGAGCAACGCCGCCTCATCGAGGCGGCCTTCTACAGCGGGCTGACCCACACCGAGCTGGCCGAGTCGTTCGGGCAGCCGCTGGGCACGGTGAAGACGCGCATCCGGGCCGGGCTGGCCGCGCTCCGTGAGGCGCTCGAGTCGTTGAAGGGAGATCAGGCATGACCGTCCACGATCGACTCGACCCCACGGACCGCGAGCGCTGCGCGCTCGCCGCCTGCGACCTGCTGTCGCCCGCCGAGGCCGCGGACTTCGCGCGCCACGCCGAGGAGTGCGCGCTCTGCCGCGACGAGGCGGCCGGCCTGCGGGCGGCCGCCGGCGAGCTGGCGGCCACCGCGACGGCCATCGACCCGCCGGAGGGGGTTTGGCAACGCGTCGCCGCGCGCTTGCATCGCGACGAGAGGCCGGCGATCCAGACCTGGAAGCGCTGGGCCGCGGACGCGGGCGGCGCCAGCGGCGCCAGCGGCGCGGCCGGCGCAGCGGCGGACATGCTCTTCCGCGCCGCGAGCGAGAGCGACTGGGAGCCGACCGGCGCGACCGGCGTCGAGGCGCGGCGCCTCTTCGTCGACCCGGACGCCGACCGCGTCACGATGATGGTGCGCATGGCCGCAGGCACGAGCTGGCCGGCGCACATCCATGCCGGGCCCGAGGAGTGCTACGTGCTCGCGGGCGACCTGCGCGTCGGCGAGCTGCACATGCACGCCGGCGACTTCCAGCGCGCCGAGGCCGGCAGCCGCCACGGCGTGCAGTCGACCGAGGGCGGCTGCACGCTGCTGCTCGTCTCGTCGCTGCGCGACACGCTCGTCGCCTGAAATCCGCGGCCGGCCGGCGCTCGTAAGGGGCAGTAACTGTCCCGGAGAACGCCGATCATGAATGCCCTCCTCCTCCTGGCCCTCGCCGCCCCGATCGCGGCCGGCCCCTCCGCTCCGCCCGCCCCGTCTCCGCTGCCGCCGCCCTCGAGCCACCGCGAAGCGCCCGGCATCACCGAGATGCCCAAGGTCGACGGCACGGACTTCTACATGTTCCGCAGCTACGAGCCGGGGCGGGCGGACTTCGTCACGCTCGTCGCGAACTACCAGCCGCTGCAGGCGCCCTACGGCGGGCCCAACTACTTCTTCATGGATCCCGAGGCGCTCTACGAGATCCACATCGACAACGACGGCGACGCGAAGCCCGACCTCAGCTTCCGCTTCCGGTTCACCAACACGCTGAAGGACCTCGCGCTCACCATCGGACCGCCCGGCAACCAGCAGGTCGTGTCGGTGCCGCTGCTCGACATCGCGCCGCTCTCGGCCGCGAGCGCACCCGGCCTCAACCTGCTCGAGAGCTGCACGCTCGAGGTCGTGCCGGGCGAGGGCTCGGGCGCTCCGCAGCCGGTCACGGACGCGCAGACCGGCCAGGCGCTCTTCTCCAAGCCGCTCGACAACGTCGGCAACAAGACGATTCCCGACTACGACGCCTACGCCGCGAGCCACATCCACCCGATCCAGCTCCCGGGCGGCGCCGTCGGGCGCGTCTTCGTCGGTCAGCGCAAGGACCCCTTCGTGGTCAACCTGGGCGAGGTCTTCGACCTGGTCAACTTCAACCCGCTGGGGTCGGAGTTCGGCGAGGGCGACGACCTGGCCGACGCCAACGTGACCTCGCTGATCCTCGAGGTGCCGATCTCGTTCCTCAAGGGCACGGGCCCCGTGATCGGCGGCTGGACGACGGCGAGCCTGCCGGCCAAGCGCGTGCTCGTGAGCGACCCGAGCTTCGAGCAGCCCGAGAAGGTGCACGGCGGCTTCCGCCAGGTGAGCCGGCTCGGCATGCCGCTCGTCAACGAGCTCGTCATCGGCGTGAAGGACAAGAACCGCTTCAACGCCAGCGAGCCGGCCGACGACGGCCAGTTCCTGACCTACGTCACGCACCCGACGCTGCCCGCGCTGCTCGAGGTGCTCTTCGGGGTGACGGCGCCCAAGCTCTTCCCGCGCAGCGACCTCGTGTCGGTCTTCGTCACCGGCGTGTCGGGCCTCAACGCGAACGGCTCGACCGGCGAGATGCTGCGGCTGAACACGGACATCCCGCCCACGCCCAAGGCCCAGCAGCTGCGCCTCGGGGTGCTGGCCGGCGACCTGGCGGGCTTCCCGAACGGCCGGCGGCCGGGCGACGACGTCGTCGACGCATCGCTGCGCGTGGTGATGGGCGCGCTGATCAACGACGCGGCGCTGGCGCCCGACGGCAACAAGCCCTTCACGGACGGGGCCTTCGTCGACAGCAGCTTCTTCGACGAGAGCTTCCCGTACCTGCGCACGCCGCTGGCCGGCTCGCCGCAGCCGTGAGCAGCCAGCGATTGTTCTCGCGCGCGCCGCGGCGGCCGGCCCGCCGCGGCGCGTCCGCCCTGGTGGCCGCGCTGCTCCTGCTGGCTCGGCCCGCCGCGGCGCACGACTTCTGGATCGAGCCCTCGAGCTACGACCCCGCGCCCGACGAGCGCGTCGCCGTGCGGCTCATGGTCGGCGAGGCGGGCGAAGCGCAGCCGGTGCGTCGCGAGGACGCGCGCATCGTGCGCTTCGCGCTCCTCGGGCCCGCGGGCGGCGAAGCCGAGCAGCCCATCCTGGGGCTGAACGGCCACGACCCGGCCGGCTGGATCCGACCGGCAGCCGCGGGGCCGCGCGTGATCGTGTACACGAACACGCCTGCTCGCATCGAGCTCGGGGCGGAGAAGTTCGAGTCCTACCTGCGCGAGGAAGGGCTCGACGCGATCGTCGCGCAGCGCGCCGAGCGCGGGCTGAGCGGACAGCCGGCACGCGAGCTCTACAGCCGCTGCGCCAAGGCCCTGCTCGACGTGCGCCCGGTGGAGGGCCCAGCAGCCTGCGGCGAGGCGGCCGCGCGGCGCCCACTCTTCACGACGCCGGTCCATCTGCCGCTGGAGCTCGTGCCCCTGGCCGATCCCTTCCAACTCGGCCGCGCGTCGGCCGAGGCGGCCCTCGAGCCGTTGCCGATCGCGCTCCTGCTCGAGGGCCAGCCCCTCGCGGGAGCGCTCGTGCACGCGATGCGTCTCGATCCGGGCGGGCCCGAGGGCGAGACGCCGCCCAGCGCCCGCACCGACGCGGCGGGGCGTTGCCAGCTCGCGCTGCCGGGGCCGGGGCGCTGGCTCATCGCCGCCGTGCACATGCGCGCGGCGGCCGAGGCCGCCGACCACGACTACGAGACGCTCTGGGCCTCGCTGACCTTCGAGGCGCCGGCCGCAGCCGCGGCGGGAAGTCTCAGCCGGCAGCCTCCGCCAGGTGTCCCATGCGGCCGCTCTGGTAGTCCGTGACGGCCTGCGCGATCTCCTCGCGCGTGTTCATCACGAAGGGACCCATGCCGACGATCGGCTCGTCGATGGGCTCGCCCGCCAGCAGCAGCGCCGTCGTGTCCTGCCGCGCCTCGACCGTGATGCTCGTCCCGCGGCGATCGAACCGCGCCAGGTGCGCCTCGCCGATCGTCGACCGTCCGACGCGCAGCTCGCCGCGCAGGACGGCGATCAGCGTGTTGTGGCCGTCGGGCAGGGCGAGGGCGGCGCGCTGACCGGCGCGAACGCGCACGTCGCAGACCTCGATGGGGGTGAACGTCCGGGCGGGGCCGCGCGCGCCGCCGAACGAGCCCGCGATGACGCGCACGACCCCGGCCTCACCCGGCAGGCGCACCGCGGGGATCTGCGCGTCGAGGATGGCTTGGTAGTGGGGCGGCGACAACTTGTCCGTCGCCGGCAGGTTGACCCAGAGCTGCGCCATCTCGAACAGCCCGCCGCGCCGCGCGAAGTCGCGCCCGTGGAACTCCTCGTGCACGAGGCCGCCGGCCGCGGTCATCCACTGCACGTCGCCCGGTCCGATGCGCCCGCCGCCGCCCGAGCTGTCGCGGTGCTCGACCTCGCCGTGATAGACGATGGTGACCGTCTCGAAGCCGCGGTGGGGGTGCTCGCCGACGCCGAGGCGCGCGGCGGTGGGCGGGAACTCGCGCGGGCCGGCGTAGTCGAGGAGCAGGAAGGGGCTGACCGCCGCGCCCTCGGAGTAGTCGAAGAGCGTCCGGACGGGGAAGCCGTCGCCGACCCAGTGCGCGTCCGAGTCGGTCGAGATGGCCAGAAGCTGCTTGTCGCCGTCGCTCATCGGTCCTGTCCCCTGCTCGCGGTCGCGGTGCGTCGAGCGGCCGGCACCCTAGCCGCGAGGCGAGTGGTGCGCAATGAGCCCGCTGCCGGCCGGCCGCTCCTCGCCCTCGTCGCTGGCGGCGGACATACTAGGCCGCTCCATGTGCGGCATCGCGGGCATCGCCAGCCGGGACACCGACCTCGTCGCGCGCATGACCGCGGCGCTGGTCCATCGCGGGCCGGACGACAGCGGGCTCTGGCACGACGAGCACGTGACGCTGGGCCACCGGCGGCTGACGATCCTCGACCTGAGCGAGCGCGGCCATCAGCCCATGACCTGGCGACGCGGCGGCGACGGGAGCGGCGCCGCGCGCGACGGCGACCAGCTCGTCATCACCTACAACGGTGAGATCTACAACTTCGCCGAGATCCGGCGCGAGCTCGAGGAGCGGGGCGCGCGCTTCCGCTCGCACAGCGACACCGAGGTCATCCTCGCGGCCTACGCGGAGTGGGGCGAGGGCTGCGTGACGCGCTTCAACGGGATGTGGGCCTTCGCGCTGTACGACCCGGCGCGGCGGCGGCTGGTGCTGTCGCGCGACCGCTTCGGCAAGAAGCCGCTCTACTACTGGATGGGCGGCGACACGCTGCTCTTCGCCAGCGAGATCAAGGCGCTGCTGCAGCACCCGGACGTGCCGCGCCGCGCGAACGCGCCGGTCGTCGCCGACTACCTCTACCGCGGCCTGGCCACGCACAGCGAGCAGACCTTCTTCGACGGCGTGCTCATGCTGCCGGCCAGCCACACCGCGGTCTTCGACCTCGCGACGCGGCGCCTCACGCTGTCGCGCTACTACGACCTGCCGCTTGGCGAGCGCCCGGTGTCGCCCGAGGAGATCCGCGAGACGCTCGCGCGCGCCGTGCGGCGGCGGCTCGTCTCGGACGTGCCGGTCAGCCTCTCGCTGAGCGGCGGCATCGACAGCTCGGCGATCGCCGGGCTGCTCGCCACGACGCAGCCCTCGGTGATGGCCTTCTCGACGCAGTCGGGCCAGGGGCGCGGCGACGAGACGCGCTTCGTCCAGGAGATGGTCGCGCGCTACCCGAACATCGAG
>Ga0111538_10008574_pt1 | contig 13715 bp, 8 predicted proteins | sample SoiMethybrSBSTD1_FD_79669 | JGI IMG/M metagenome (GOLD analysis project Ga0111538, IMG submission 79669) | Bulk soil microbial communities from a Populus tree surrounding site in Tennessee, USA - Soil MetaG P. TD hybrid SBSTD1 (version 2)... | ecosystem: Environmental > Terrestrial > Soil > Tree...
CAGGTAGCAGGCGATCACGACCAAGAACACCGCCGTGAACGGATCCTTCGACAGCGACGAGTTCAGCGTCATCAGGACGAGCGTCGCGATGAGGACGATGCCGCCGACGGCGCCGACGATCCAGGGGACCCAGCGACGGCTCACGAGCCTGCCTCGACCGGCGCCCGCCCGACCACCGACGTGCCGATACCTGAGGTGCTCCGGACCTCGAGCGTGCCGCCTACGGCCTCCAGACGGTCGGCCATGCCTCGAAGGCCGGTGCCGTGGCCGGCCGCCTCCAGATCGAACCCCACGCCGTCGTCCCTGACCTCGAACACCAGGTCTCCGTTCGCCTCGTGCAGCCGGACGGTCGCCTCGTGGGCCTGTGCGTACTTCCCGACGTTCTGCAGCGCCTCGAGCACGCAGAAGTAGACCGCGGACTCGATCTCCTGCGGGTATCGCCCGACGCCGTCGGGTTCCAGGCGGACCGGGACGGCGGCCTTCCGACCCTGCGCCTCGAGCGCGGCCGACAGGCCACGGTCCGCCAGGATCGGCGGGTAGATCCCTCGCGCGAGGTCGCGCAGGTTCTCCAGCGCGTCGGTGGCGTCGGTCTGGAGTTGATCCACGAGCTCGCGCGCCTTCGTGGGATCGCGTTCGACGAGCGGCTCCAGCAGCCGCATCTTGATGCCCAGCGCCACGAGCTGCTGCTGCGCTCCGTCGTGGATATCGCGCTCGAGCTTTCGGGCGCGCTCGTCCTGCGCGCTGACGATCCGGCGCCGGGATGCCCGCAGCTCCTGGATCAGCCGGGCGTTCCGAAGCACGAGCCCTGCCTGCGACGCGAGATCGCGCACCAACTTGTCCTTGGCCGGGTTCATCGGGTCGTTGGCCGGCATCGTGACAGCGAGGGCGCCCAGGTCCTCGCCGCGGTCCACGACCGGCACGACGTGCTCGTCCCCGCCCGTCGGCGCGTCCGTTGGCCATCGGGCTCCCTCGCTCAGCTCCGAGCCCACCATCAACAGGACGCGCGCGCGACTCGCGCCGGTTCCCTCGGCGAGCAGCCGGGCCATCCGCGGGAGCACGTCGTCGGTCGCGTAGGTCTCGCCCACGCGCCCGGAGAACTCTGTGAGCACGGCGTACGGGTCGGCCCGGCGGCCGAACACGATCCGTCGCGCGAGCGAACGCGCGTACCGCACCACCGGCCATGCGAGTACGCCCGCGAGCAGCCCGACCAGGACACCCGTCGTCGCGCCGAACGCGAAGAAACTCAGCAGCCCGACGACGAGCAGGCCGATCGCCGCGATCAGCATCGTCAGGACGAACGCGACGAGGGCCTTCTTGATGACGACGTCGAGGTTCCACAGTCCGTGCTTGAAGATCGCGATGAGGTAGGCGCCCGGGATCCCCAAGGTGAGCACGAAGATCAGGACGATCCAGAGCGTGGCGAACGGTTTTACCCCGGCGACCGTGAAGTCCTCGCGCACGTTGAAGAGCCCGTCGAGCACGAAGCCGCCGATCGCCAGCGTCACGAAGATGATGCCGGCCACGGTCGCGACGAACACGAGCCAGCGCATCTGCTGGCGCTCCTCGCCCTCGGAGCGTTTGAAGCGCCCGCGCACCGCGACGACGGTCGACAACGACGCGACGAGCGCGATGACGGAGCCGACGGCGGCCACCGCCCCGGCGGTGCCGGCGAGGGCCGGCACGCCGATCGGATTCAGGTACAGGACGCCCGACTCCACGAGGTTGTTGAGGGGTCCCGGGTCCAGCGCGAGGCTCCCCGCGGCGATGGCAACGCCGCCGAACAGCGCCCACTCCACCCAGCGCCACCGGGGGCTGGGAGGTCTCCCGTCCGGATACAGCAGGAAGAGCAGGGGGAGCAGGGCGATCGCGATCAGCGCGTACTCGTTCACCACCGCCAATGCGCCGATGAACGGGACCGAGCCCGGGTCGACCTTGATCCCCTTGATGAGGAACGGCAAGGACGCCCACTCCACGATGAAGAAGAAGCCGATCACCATGAAGATCCAGCCGGCCGTGTTGCGGGCCTGGCGGGAAACGATCAGCGCGCCGGTCGCTAGCCACAGGAACCCGACCACCACACCGATGATGGCGTTGCCCCAGCTCGCATCGAACGTGATCCCCGAGTCACGCTCGACCTCGAGCTCGCAGTAGACCTTCGGGGCGTCGCCCAGCGTCCGTGATGTGCGCACGTCGCCCTGGCAGTCCCGGCTCGGGTCCAGAGCGCCGCCTGCCACCCGGATCTCGTCCGTCTGTTCGGCGGGGACCACCACGATCTGGCCGGGCCGCTGCCGCGAGAAGGTCGTCGCGGCGACAACCACCGACGACACCGCCATCCCGACGGCGAGCCCGAGGATCGATCCGGCCACGACCCGGGCGATTCGGCCGCTCATCCGGCTACCGCCTCGAGGGTTCGCGCCGGCACGTGCCCGGTCACCGTCGTGCCGCGCCCGGTTGCGCTCGCGATCGCGATCGTCCCCCCGAGCGCCGAGACACGATCGGTCATGATCTGCATCCCCTCGCGCGCCTGCAGGCTTTCGAGGTCGAATCCCGGGCCGTCGTCGCGGACCACGAACACGAGTTGGCCATCGCCTGCCGACAGGCGGATCGAGACGTTCGCACCCGGTGCGTGCCGCTGCGCGTTCTGGAGCGCCTGGACGCAGCAGAAATACACGGCGTTCTCCGCCCCGGGATCGAAGCGTGTCGCGAGAGCCTCCGGCCCGATCGCGAGCGTTGTCTCGTTCCCAGCCTTGCGGACGAGCGTGTCCAGCGCCGCCGCGAGCCCCTTGTCGATCAGCAGTGGCGGGAAGATCCCGCGGGCGACCTCCCGGAGTTCCTCGAGAGCCGCGTTCGCGCGAGTGCCGAGCTCGTCGAGCGACCGCTCGACGACTGCCGTTTCCGCCCCCACGCGTTCGGCGTCGTCGCCGATCTCGTCACGGATGAGGGCGAGCTCGGTTCCGACGCCGTCTCGAAGCTCACGCTCGAGCCGGCGCCGCTGCGCGTCCCGGGCGGTGACGAGGCGCTCTCGCGACCGTTCGATCTCGATGGTCTGCGAGGCGAGCTCGCGTGCCTTGGTTTCCAGATCGGAGGCCAGCAGGACGTTGTGAAGGGCCGGCCCGGCGTTCCCGGCCAGGTCCTCCAGGAGCGCGCGCTCGGCCGGTCGTAGGGGTTCGTTCGCCGGCTTCACGATCGCGATCTCGCCGATCCGCTCGCCCGCGTGTCCGACCGGCAGCGAGAACGTTGGTTCGACCACCTGCTCGCCCGCCGGCCACGTGACGGATCGCCGGCTTCCATCACTGAGCAGGAGCATGACGCGTGCGGCGTTCGCGCCGACACCGCGCGCGGCCGTCTCGGCCATGTCGGGCAGGACGTCGTGCACCGACGGCACCGCCGCCATCCGATGACCGAACGAGGACATGACCTCGTACGGCGTCGCGCGTTTCCCGTAGACGAACCGGTTCGCCACGCGTTTGAGACGTTGCCGCGCAGGCGCGAAGGCGACGGCGACGGCCGCGGTTGCGACGATCTGAAGGGTGGTGTCGGATCGATCGCCACCCAGTAAGGCACCGATGCCGACGACGATCGCCACGTACGCCCCGGTGATGAACACCGCGAGTCCGGCGTACACGATCGTCTTCGAGATGACGACATCCACGTCGTAGAGGCGATAGCGGAAGATCGCCAGCGCCGTCGCGACCGGGATGCCGGCTGCGAGCACCAGCACGAACGAGAACCACACCAGGTCCAGGAAACGCGAACCTTCCCCCGCCCCCAGGATGGTGAGCGCGTTCATGGTGATGAACAGCCCGAGTGCCGCGGCGCCGACGAACGCCAGCCACTTGATCTGCTGGCGTTCCTCGCCTCGTGAGCGGCGGTACCGAACGACGAGCGAGACGATCGAAGCCACGGCCGACGCGAACAGCAACAGCGTGCCGTTGTCGAACAACAGGAACCGCAGGTTCTCGACGAACGGGATGCCGATCGGATTGTGGATCGTGAAGTGATCGTGCTCGCCGTAGATCTCGCCCGGTCGCAGGAGCAGCCACCCGAGGGAGAGGACGGCCCCCGTCAACCACAGCCACCCCACCCAGTTCCATCGTCGGCTCGGGGGCTTGCCTGTGGGGAACAACAGGAACAGCATGGGGATCGTCATCGCGGCCACCCCGGGCATGGCGCTCGCGATCAGGCCCGCAACATCCGAACCCGGCAGCGCCGCGACATAGGGCGTCTCATAGCTCGCTTGCACGTATCCCTCGGCGGGGAGGCCGAGCGCGGCCGCTGCCCCGATCCCGAGGAAGATCCAGCCGATCGTGTTTCCAGTGCGCGTGATGATCAGGCGCCCCAGCGTCGAGAAACCACCCACGACGGCGATCACCGCGACGCCGTACAGGACATCCGGGCGTTCGTCACCGAAGAAGGATGCCGCCGTGACGAGGATCAGGATGGCCACGGAGACGATGTGCACGATGCGGGCCACGCGTGCGCTTCGGCTCGTCGGGGCGCTCATGTCAACGCGTCCTCTCGGAGCGGGACCCGGCCGCGAACGGTGGTCCCTCGGCCGGGGGCCGATCGGATCTCGACTTCGCCGCCGAGGGCGGAGAGCCGGTCGCGCATGTTCTGCAGGCCCGAGCCCGCGACGGCGGATCCGTCGAACCCGACGCCGTCATCTCGTATCTCGAAGGCGAGATGCCCGTCGTCACGGGCGAGGTGAACGGCCACATGCGACGCGCGTGCGTACTTCTGCGCGTTCTGCATGGCCTCGAGACATACGAAGTACACCGCAGCCTCGGTTTCGATCGACAGGCGTTCGAAGCCCTCGGCGTCGACCGCTACCGGGGCGTCGGCCGCATGGGCCTGCTCCTCCAGGGCCGCGGCGATGCCCCGGTCCTCCAGGGTTGCCGGGTAGATCCCGCCAGCCAGGTCAAAGAGGGTCTCGCGCGCGAGGTCGGTCTGGTCGCGAAGTTCGTGCAGCATCCGCGCGGCCTGCTCGACGTCGCCCTTGGCGGCGAGCGCCTTGGCGAGTCGGAGCTTGACAGCGAGCGCGACGAGGTGTTGCTGGGCGCCGTCGTGGATGTTGCGCTCGAGCCGGCGACGCTCGGCGTCGTTGGCGGCGACGATGCGCGCGCGGGAGGCGCGCAGTTCGTCCGCGCGCAGCGAGAGCTGGTCGACCCGCTCTTGCAAGTCGCTCGTGAGGCCGACGTTGCGGACGACCATGCTCGCCTGCGAGGCGAGGTCCTCCAACAGCCTGTCCTCGGCAGGGGTGAGCGGTTCCGCTGCAGGCTTGCGGATCCGGATCTCTCCGAGTGCCCGCTCCTGGTGTTCGATCGGGACGATCCTGTCTGCGTTCACGATCGCCTCCGCCTCGCCCGGCCACGAGGCGGCGGCATGCAACGCATCGCCGGCGCCGAGCCAGAGCTCGACGCGCTCGGCGCCCGTGCCCTCGGCGATCACACGGGCCATCCTGGGCAGCACGTCCTCGGCTGTGTAGGTCCCGCCCATGCGTTCGTTGAACCGGGACAGGACGTCGTACGGCTCAGCGCGGCGGCCGAACACCAACCGGTTGGCGAACCGAGTCGCCAACCCTCGAACGGGTTGGAACAGCGCGGCGACGAGCGCGGTCGCAAGGATCGATTGGACCAACGAGTCACCGCCCGCCAGTCCGCTCAGTCCGGCGACGACCCCCGCGTACACGACCGTCACGAATCCGACCAAGACCGTGTAGACGACGGTCTTACGGACGACGAGGTTGAGGTCGTAGAGGTGGTACCGGAGGACCGCGACGCCGCACGCGATCGGGATCCCGAGGACCAACATGGCGAACGTGGCCATGAAGATGATCCCGCCGATCAGGTCGTTGTCGCCGAAGAGCGCGCCGTTGACGATCCCCAGTGAGAGCAGCGCGAAGAACGCCACGCCGACGAACGCGAGCCACCGGATCTGCTGGCGGACCTCCGCATCCGATCGTCGATAGCGCACGATGATCGCGACGAAGGCCGCGACCGCGGAAGCGAGGATCAGGAAGCCGCCGATCTGCGTGACCGCGTCGATCGACCCGGCGAGGGCGTTCACGCCGAGCGGGTTGGTGATGTTCGCGGACGAGATGTCCGACATCGCTCCGGTGAGCTGGCCCGGCGTCACGGCGAACGCGACTGCCGTGAGGACCGGCGCCGCGAAGGTCACGGCTCCCACCGGCAGCCAGCGTCGGGATGGGAGGTGTCCGTCGGGAAAGAGCAGGAACAGCGGGATGAACATGGACAGGGTCGGCACGACACTCCATCGGTCGATCCAGGCCGTCGCGTGCCCGAAGGGCAGCGACCCAGGATCGACCACGAGAGCCCGGGTGGTGTAACTGCCGTTGGTCAGGGTGAAGAGGGCGAGGACTGGGATCGCCATCAGCAGCCAGCCGATCGTGTTCGAGGGCTGCCGCGCCACGATCGCCCGCCCGATCACCAGGTAGATGGCCGCACCGAGTGCCGACATGCTGAAGAAGATCCAATCGGCGCTGTCCTGGCCGGTGAGCCGCCGCCCCCACATGAGGAAGAAGGAGGCGACGACGAGCAGGGCCGAGACCACACATAGGACGTCGGCCGTTCGGCGAGCCGCCCTCGGGCTCATCCGCCGCGCCGAAGGGTGGAAGGGCATCTCATGACCCCGCCGATGTTGGCAGCCCAGCCGCCACTCTCCAAGGGGGGCGACCTGCGGAAACGGCCGGCGCAGGCACCACCTCAATGGGGTGCTGGCATCCCCCACATCTTGTGGTGGCGACCGGGTCGAACGGCGCGCCCGGACGGCCTACCGTCGGGTCAACGAAGGAGGCGAACCGCAATGAGGAAGATCCTGGTGGGAACCGACACCTCGGCCTCGGCCGACATCGCCGTCCGGGAGGCGGCGCGGCTGGCGTCGACGGACGATGCAGAGCTGTTGGTGCTTCACGTGCGCTCGGACGCGTCGGCCCGCGACGCGGTGGATCCCAAGAAGTCCGCGGACCCCAGCGGCTACCTGGACGACATGTCCAGGCGCTTTCCCACGGTCCACGTCCGCAGCTGGGCCGAGCCCGGCGACCCGGCCGAGCGCCTGGTTGCCGTCGCCGAGAGCGAACGCGTCGACGCGATCGTGCTCGGCAACCGCGGCACGCACGGCTCGTGGTGGCGCGTTCGAGACAGCGTCCCGAACATCGTGCTTCGGCATGCGCCGTGCTCGGTGATGATCGTGGACACGCGGGCGGCGCAGTGAGGGTCGGGCTCTCGGGCGGGCCGGCGTCAGGCCGGGTGATCGCTCTCGCGAAGGAACGCGAGGACCGCCATCACCCGCCGGTGGACGTCGGTCTCCTCCGAGAGCCCCAGCTTGTGGAACAGCGAGTTGATGTGCTTCTCGACCGCCCGCTCGGTCAGGAACAGGGACTTGGCGATCGAGGCGTTGTTCTGCCCCTGCGCCATGTGTTCGAGGACCTCGCGCTCGCGGTCGGTGAGCTGGGCGAGCGGCGAATGCGCCATCCGGTCCTTGGCCGAGACGAGCGCCTCGACGACCTTGGGATCCAGGACCGAGCCGCCCTTGGCGACCTCGTTCAGGGCGCGGACGAGCTCGTCCAGATTCGCGACCCGCTCCTTGAGCAGGTAGCCGAGCCCGGCGGCCCCGTCCTTGAGGAGCTCGTAGGCGTACTCCTCCTCGGCGAACTGCGACAGCACGACCACGCCGATGTCGGGATGATCCGATCGGATCCGGCGGGCTGCGTCGATCCCCTCGGTCGTGTTGGTGGGGGGCATCCGGATGTCGGTGAGCACGACCTCGGGCTTGAGCTCCTCGACGGCGACGAGGAGCTCGTCGAGGGCGCTCGCCGTGCCGATCAGGTCCACCTCCTCGGTGGACTGCAGGAGCGCCGCCGTCCCCTCGCGAACGAGGTAGTTATCCTCGGCGAACACGACGCGCACCATGCGCGAATCGTACAGGGGGCTCGGGGGGCTCAAGAAGCGAGCGCGAAGGCGCGAGCGGTAGCCCCCCGGGCAACGGCGTCGGGGAGGCCGAACGCGTGAGTCTCAGGGTGGTTCTCGGAGAGGACAACGTGCTCGTCCGCGAGGGCGTGCGGGCGCTGCTGGACTCCTACGAGGACATCGAGGTGGTCGGCGTGGCCGAGGACGCCCCCTCGCTGCTGATCGCGGCCGAGGAGCACAAGCCCGACGTCGTTGTCACCGACATCAAGATGCCGCCGAACTTCCAGCTCGAGGGCATCGACTGCGCGCACGCGATCCGCGACAAGCACCCCGGCACCGGCGTGGTCGTGCTCTCGGCCCACGACGACGAGGCCTACGCGATCGCGCTGCTCGGCAAGGGCCAGAGCGGCCTGGCGTACCTGCTCAAGGATCGCATCGCGCAGGGTGACGAACTGGTGCGCGCGATCCGGGAGGTGGACTCGGGCGGCAGCGTCGTCGATCCGGTGATCGCCGAGCGCCTGTCGGGACGGCGCGAGACCGCCGAACACGACCGCGCGCTGCTCGAGCTGATGTCTCAGGGCCTTGGGTACGAGGAGATGGCCGCGCGCCTGCGCACCACGCAGGAGGCGGTGGACCGCCGCGTCACCGAGCTGTTCACGAAGATGGCCGCCGGCGCAGGCACCGGCGATGCGAGCGCCGTCGACGAGATGAAGCGGCTGCACGCCGCCGTCGTGGCCAAGCAGACGGCGGCCGCCACGCTGTCCTCCTACGTGCCCCAGCAGGTGGTCGAGCGCCTGGCCTCGGGCGACATGACGCAGGAGGAGCTCGAGGTGAGCGTGTTGTTCAGCGACATCCGCGGCTTCTCCACGATCGCCGAACGTCTGTCGGCGCGCGATATCGCCGAGATCGTCGGCCGGCATCTCGGCGCGATGGCCGAGGTCGTGACGGAACACGGGGGCACGATCGACAAGTTCCAGGGCGACGCCGTCATGGCCGTGTTCGGTGCGCCCGAGCCGCTCGAGGACCATGCAGAGCGCGCCCTTCGGTGCGCGATCGCGATGCAGCGCCGCCAGACCGACCTCAACGCGCAGGGATGGGGAACGGACGCGGTCGAGATCCTTGCCATCGGCGTCGGCGTGAACACCGGACTCGTGATCGCGGGCGCCGTGGGAGGAGGGGGCCGGCTCGAGTACACGGTGATCGGCGACGCGGTCAACGTGGCCCAGCGGCTGCAGTCGGAGGCCGAGGGCGGGGAGGTCGTCGCGAGCGCGTCCACGATCGCCGCCGCGAACGGGATCGCCAGCGAGCCGATCGGGCCCCGTCAGGTCAAGGGTCGCGAGGAGCCCGTCGAGGTGTTCCGTGTGCTCCTATCCGGCTGAGAGCGTGCGATGACCGGCAAGAGCGCGAGCCGTCTGGCCTGGGCGCTTTTCGGCGTCGTGCTCGTCGAGCTCGCCGTCTCGATCGTCATCGAGATCCTGGTGGGACAGGAGACCGAGAAGGCCGGGATCACGCTGGGCGATCTCGGGTTCCTCGCCTCGTTCATCCTGTTCCCGTTCGTCGGGGTGCTGCTCGCCTCGCGGCGCCCCGGCAACGCGCTGGGGTGGCTGATGCTGGCGATCGGGATCTTCGCGTTCGAGCCGATCTCCAGCTACGGGGAGTACGCGCTCGCGACGGGCAGGCCTGGTGGCGCCTTGGCAGTGGCGATCACTTCGTGGACCTGGATCCCGAGCGTGGGGCTGGCCGGGACGTTCCTGCTCCTGCTCTTCCCCGATGGGCACCTGCCGTCGCCGCGGTGGCGGTGGTTCGCCTGGGTCGTCGGCGTCGGGATGGGCGTCGTCGCGCTGACGGTCACGCTGGGGTCGAAGACGCTGGCGGACAACGGCTACCCGCACGTGCCCAACCCACTATTCATCGGGGGCATCGCGCCGATCATCGAGGTCATGTTCGTCTCGATCGCCGTGATCCCGATCGGCATCCTCGGCTCGGCGTGGAGCCTGGTCGTGCGCTTCCGAAGAGCCGATCCGACGGAACGACTCCAGATCCGATGGTTGGCCAGCGCCGCGACCGTCGTTGCGGTCGTCTTCGGGGCCGCCATGGTCGTGTCCCTGATCGCCCCTTCGGCGGGCTGGGCCGAGGACGGCACCTGGATCGGCGCGCTCCAGACGATCGCGATCATGTTGTTCGCACTCCTGCCGATCTCCATCGGCGTCGCGGTGCTGAAGTACCGCCTGTACGACATCGACGTCGTGATCCGAAAGGCGGTCGTCGCCGGCGGGATCGCCGTGTTCTTCACGGCTGTGTACGTCGCGATCGTCGGCGGCATCGGCGCCCTCGTGCAGTCGCGCAGCACGGCGGTACTCTCGTTCGTCGCCGCGGCGATCGTCGCGGCGTTGTTCCAGCCGGCGATGCGGCGCGCGGGCCGCCTGGCCGACCGCATCGTGTACGGCGAACGCGCGACCCCGTACGAGGTCCTGTCCGAGTTCTCCGAACGCGTGGGCGAGACGTACGCGGCTGAAGACGTCCTTCCCCGGATGGCACGCGTCGTGGCCGAGGGCGTCGGCGCGGCCTCCGCCCAGGTATGGCTGGAGCGGAGCGGGAGCCTACGGGTGGCGGCGTCGTGGCCGACGGAGATCGACGTGCCGGCGGCCATCCCGGTGGATGGGTCGGAGCTGCCCGACCTCCCAGGCGCGGACGCGGCCTATCCGGTCGAACATCGGGGAGAGCTCCTCGGCGCACTGGCCGTCACGATGCCGCCCGCCGATCCGATCGACGAACCGAAGGCCAAGCTGGTCGCCGACCTCGCGGCCCAGGCCGGCCTGGTGCTGCGCAACGTGCGGCTGAACGGCGAGCTGCAGGCGCGCCTGGAGGAGTTGCGGGCCGCGCAGAAGCGTCTGGTGGCCGCGCAGGACGAGGCTCGGCGGCGCCTCGAACGCAACATCCACGATGGCGCGCAGCAGCGGCTCGTGGCGCTGTCAGTCAAGCTGCGGCTCGCGCAGGCCATGGCGCCGAAGGACCCGGCGCAGACGACGCAGATGTTGGAGCAGCTGCAGGCCGAGACCACCGAGACGCTCGAGGAGCTCCGCGATCTGGCTCGCGGGATCTACCCTCCGCTGCTCGCGGACAAGGGCCTCGTTGCGGCGATCGAGGCGCAGGCACGTCGGTCGCTCGTGCCCGTCCAGCTTCATCCGGACGGGACCGGGCGATACCCGCAGGAGATCGAGGCCGCCGTCTACTTCTCGGTACTCGAGGCGCTGCAGAACGTGGCCAAGTACGCGAACGCCGACCGCGCGAACGTCCGGCTCTCCGAGTCGGCCGGGGCGCTTACGTTCGAGATCGAGGACGACGGCGACGGGTTCGACGCGGCGAATGCCGGTCACGGCACCGGCCTGCAAGGCATCGCCGACCGGCTGGCCGCCCTCAACGGAACGGTCGAGGTTCGCTCGGCGCCGGGCGCCGGGACCACCGTGGCGGGGCGCATCCCACTAGACGCGAGAGATCCCGACGGTGAGGCGGCGTTCGCGCGGGCGGAGGTGGGCGCGTCGTGAGCGGGACGATCGCCCGGGAGCGACCGGCGCGCTGGCCCTGGCTCGTCTTCGCCGGCTTCATCACCTGCGCGACGATCGGCACCGCCCTCGTCGCCTACCTCGGCGAATCGATCGCCGAGCAGGTTCCGTTCATCATCGCGTTCGCGTTGTTCGGCGTCGTCGGCGCGCTGATCGTCAGCCGCGAACCTGGGAACCGTATCGGGATCCTCCTGCTCTACGGCTCGGGCGCGACGGCGCTCTCGTTCGTCGCGGGTGAGCTCACGACGTATCTCGTTCGTGACGGGGTCACGACTGGTCCGCTGGTGACGGGCGCGGCGCTCTTCTCCGAGCTGGGGTGGCTGATCGGCATCATCCCCGTCCTGATCTTCCTCCCGCTGCTGTTCCCGGATGGTCACCTTCCGTCCCGACGATGGGCGCCGTTCATGTGGGTCGCGTTCGCGCTCCTGGCGTTCCTGTTCGTCGGTCTTGCGTTCGCGACGAAGACCCTGACCGGATCGGTCGACTCGGCACAGGTGAACAACCCGCTCTACATCAGCGCCATCGACCGCTTCGAGATCCCGGACGGCGTCATCTCGATCGCGCTGCTCGTCGTGTTGATCGGCTCGGTCGGGTCGCTCGTCGTCCGGTTCCGCCGCGCCCGCGGCGACGAGCGCCAGCAGATCAAGTGGGTCGCGCTCGCCGTGGGTCTGCTGATCTTCTCGTTCGCGCTGTCGGAGGTCCTGCTGGAGCTCGGCATCGAGACCGATCTCGTCGACTCGATCGTGTCGGGGATCGCGTTCGTGTCGATCCCCGTGTCGATCGGCGTCGCGGTCCTTCGCTTCCACCTGTACGAGCTCGACGTCGTCGTGAAGAAGGCGCTCGTGGCCGGCGCGCTCGCCGTGTTCGTCGTCGTCGTGTATGGCGCGCTCGTATGGGCGTTCGGCGCCGTCGCCTCGGGACGCGAGAGCTCGGCGTCCCTGTTCGTGATCGCGCTCCTGCTCGGACTGGCGTTCCGGCCGGTGGCCAGGTTCGCGAGGAGGATCGCCGACCGGTTCGTATACGGGCGCCGCGCGACGCCGTACGAGGTGCTGACCGAGTTCTCCGAACGGATCGGCGACGCCTACGCCACCGAGGACGTGCTCGGCAGGATGGCGCAGATCCTCGGCGAGGCGACGGGTGCCGAACGCGCGAGGGTCTGGCTCGTGGTCGGCGGACGCCTCGTTCCGGAGGCCGCGTGGCCGAGGCAGGCCGGCCTGGGCGACGCGCTTGCGGTGCGTGGGGACCGCGTGAGCGTGCCCGGCGAGACCGCCGTCGAGGTGAGCGAGGCGGGCGAGCTCCTCGGAGCGCTCTCGGTCGCGATGCCCGCCAACGACCCGATGACGCCGGCCAAACAACGCCTGATACACGACCTCGCGTCGCAGGGCGGCCTCGTGCTGCGCAACGTGCGACTCGTCGAAGAGCTCCGCGCGACCCATCGCCGGCTCGTCACCGCGCAGGACCACGAGCGCCGCCGGCTCGAACGCAACATCCACGACGGCGCGCAGCAGCAATTGGTGGCCCTGTCGGTGAAGACACGCCTGGCGAGGGACCTGACGCCTCGGGACCCGGCCAAGGCGGCCGACATGCTCACCCAGATCGACGGAGAGATCCAGACCGCGCTCGAGGACCTTCGCGACCTCGCACGCGGGATCTATCCGCCGCTGCTGGCCGACAAGGGTCTGGAGGCGGCGCTGGATGCCCAGGCCCGGCGCTCGGCCGTCCCGATCTCGGTCCGAGCCGACGGGGTCGGGCGCTACCCGCCCGAGGTCGAGGCCGCCGTGTACTTCTCCTGCCTGGAGGCGCTCCAGAACGTGGCCAAGTACGCCGAGGCGAGCGCGGCCAGCGTGACGATCGCCCAGTCCAACGGCGATCTGACGTTCGAGGTCGAGGACGACGGCCGGGGGTTCGACACCACCTCGACCGTGTACGGCACGGGCCTGCAGGGGATCGCGGATAGGCTCTCGGCGCTCCACGGGGAGCTCGCGATCCGCTCGGAGCCCGGGACGGGCACGCGGGTCCGAGGACGGATCGAGGTGGATGCATGAGGGAGCGGGCGTGAGGCTGGCGTTCCGGATCGTGGCGGGCGTGTTCGGCGTGTTCACGTTGGGGACCAGCATCCCGTTCGCCATCTCCTCGTTCGTGGACGAGTCCCAGGACATCCACCTGATCCACAACCTTTCGGGCGCCGCCGTCTACGGCGTGCTCCTGGGGATCGGCCTGATCGCGC
>Ga0111538_10008575_pt1 | contig 13714 bp, 8 predicted proteins | sample SoiMethybrSBSTD1_FD_79669 | JGI IMG/M metagenome (GOLD analysis project Ga0111538, IMG submission 79669) | Bulk soil microbial communities from a Populus tree surrounding site in Tennessee, USA - Soil MetaG P. TD hybrid SBSTD1 (version 2)... | ecosystem: Environmental > Terrestrial > Soil > Tree...
CAGTGGATCGAATCGATCATGAAGTCGGTCGCGGACCCGATCGTTCTCACGGATCTCGACAACGAAATACTGCTCCAGAACCGGCGCGCTGAAGAACTATTCAGCGGTTCAGCAAACGCGGGCGAAGGAAAACGCCGCGCGTTGAAGATGAACGATCTGCTGTTTTCTGCTTATCTCTCGAGCGCCACGGTATCCTCGTCGGAGGTTATTCAAAGAGACATCACACTTGTCGACCCGATTGAAGGATCCGACATTCACTTTGAAGTCATCTCCACACCCGCGGCGAATTCGCGTGGTGAGCCGCTCGGGCTCGTTTCAATCTTTCGCGACGTCACCGATCTTCGTGAGGCAAACGAGGAACTGGCACGCAACTTCGTCAAACTGCAACAGGCTGAAGCAGAGTCTCGTCGCGAGCGGGATCGTCTTGATTTGATCATAGAGAATGTCGGTCACCCGATTGTGGTTTGTGATTCGGCCGGAAACTTCATTCTCTTCAACCGGCGCGCGGAGTTGTTGTTTCAGGAAAACGAATCGTTCATGTCGTCAGCCGTTGCGGCAGTGCGAACAAATGCCGTCAAACTCACTTCGTTTATTTCTACACTTGCGTCAGCATCGGAAACCGGGCGGCAGGCGGAGATCGAATTGATCGATCCGGAAGCTGGACGCTCGTTGCCGATGGAGATAACGGCTCGTGAAGTGTTGGATGCGACCGGCCAGGTGACTGCAGTCGTTTCGATTCTTCATGACCTGACCGAGATTCGCGAGCTCGAACGACGCCGCGTCGAACAACAGTTGTTCGAATCGGAAAAGCTCGCTGCGATCGGACGTCTCGCGGCATCCATTGCACACGAAGTGAATAATCCACTCGAAGCGATCAAGAACGCGCTTTATTTGATGCAGGGGAGCGGTGACGACAAGAACACGCGCTTCCTCGAGATCGCCAGAAAAGAGACTGAAAGAGTTTCACATATTATCCGGCAGATGCTCGGCTTTGCGCGCCGGCCGGGTGAAGTTGATTGGGTTGACGTAAACCAGTTGCTCGAAGAAACGCTCGTGTTGATGGAAAAGAAAATGCGGCAGTTGAAGATTCGCATCACACGAAGCTTCGACGAGGATCTGCCGCGTATCAGAGCGCGCGCGGATCAGTTGCGGCAGGTTTTTCTCAACCTGATTATCAATGCGCAACAGGCAATTAATGGCGACGGCGAGATCGTGATTTCCACCTCGCGCTACGAGCAGGCCCTGCAACCATCGATTTTAGTGCAACTGAGCGATAGTGGAATCGGTATCGCTGAAGACGATCTGGTACGCATCTTCGATCCATTTTTTTCAACCGGCAAGAAAGGTACGGGGTTGGGGTTGTGGGTCACACAGGACATAGTCAGGCAGCACGGTGGCCGGATCGAAGTGAGTAGCGAGGTTGGGCGTGGAACAGTTTTCAGTATTGTGCTTCAGGTTGAGTCTCCCATCCTTGAAGAACAGGTAAGCGAATCGAAGGTGGCGCCATAATGAGTCAATCATTCGATCACTCCGGAAGTGATGCTCCCATGGACGAGCCGGGGACTTTTGTTCCGCTCAACCAGGAGCCGAGGCTGCTCGTCGTGGATGACGAAGAGAGTTTGCGCATCACGACGGCCGCGATCTTTGAGAACGAAGGCTACATCGTTGACACTGCGTCGAGCGGCGACGAGGCGATCGAGTTGCTCAGCCAAAAAGACTACGACCTCGTGCTCACCGATCTGCACATGGAAGGAGGCGACGGTCTTTCAGTTCTCAACAGTATCCGGCGCCAGGCTCCGCTCACGATTTCGGTTGTGCTAACGGGTTTTGCTTCAGTGGAATCAGCCATCGCTGCGTTGCAGGAGGGTGCGTACGACTACCTCATCAAACCCTGCGACATCGAGAGCATGAAGCACACCATTCGTCGAGGGGTAGAACACCGGCGACTGATGTTGGCGGAGCAGAAAGCACGCGCCGATCTGCGACAACTGAATCTGGATTTGGAACAAAGGATCGAAGAGCGCACGGCCGAACTCACACGCCTGAATGCCGAACTAGCGGAAGCGAACCGTGCAAAGGACGTTTTCCTGGCAACGCTCTCTCACGAATTACGTACTCCTTTGACGCCCGTCGTCGGCTGGATAAAGCTTTTGCGCAGCGGAACTCTTGACGAGAAGAGCGTCTTGCAGGCGCTCGACGCGATCGAGCGGAACGCCTGGCTCCAATCAAGGTTGATCGACGATCTGCTCGATACCTCTCGCATTGCCACCGGAAAGCTGCATTTCGAACCGAAAGCAACGGATTTCAATACGACTGTAAAGGCTGCAGTCGATACAGTGCGCACCTCGGCTGCGGCGCGCAACATCGAGTTGAATGTGTCTCTGTGGCCGGTGAGTTTGATCGTGATGGGAGAACCTGTTCGATTGCAGCAGATCGCGTGGAACCTGATTTCGAACGCAATCAAGTTCACCGAGCCGGGCGGCAAGGTCACCGTTACTACCAGAGTCAACGGCGACCAGGCCGACCTCGAAGTGATCGATACAGGTGTCGGTATCGCGCCTGAGTTTCTGCCGCACGTGTTTGATCGATTTCGTCAGGCAGATGGTTCCACGTCACGAAGGCATGGCGGTTTGGGACTCGGACTCGCGATCGCCGACGCCCTCGCGAACCTGCATAACGGCCGGTTGAAGGCGGCGTCTGCCGGTATGGGACATGGAGCAACGTTCACGTTCCAACTCGAGCTCGCGCCGACCGGTAAGGTTGTTTCGGAGACAGTCGACAGCAAACGCCATTCGCTTGCAGGACTCGACGTTCTAATTGTCGAAGATTCGCCGGACACATTGATGCTGCTGAGTACGATCTTCCGGCGTGAAGGCGCGTGCGTCACGACAGCCGCTTCGGCTGGCGAAGCGCTCACGCGTGCGGTCGACAAGCCACCGCACATCATCGTCTCCGACATTGGCATGCCGGAAACCGACGGCTACCAGCTCCTCGAACAACTTCGCATCCTCCCCGGGCTCGGCAACGTCCCTGCCATCGCGATTTCGGGTTACGCGAGCGAAGAAGACCGCGAGCGCGCTCTCGCCGCCGGCTACCTCGCCCTCGTCCCGAAACCCATCGACGTCGACGCCCTTTTCAGCCTCATCCACGACCTCAAAGCCCAGGCTGTGTAGTCAATCCGCGTCATCCGCGGCTAAATGCCGCTGTTTATTAAAGTTGACAAAAACGCAATTGTAACTATAATGGTTACAAAAACGGCGGCCCGAAGTTCCCCGAATAGTTTGATATGTCAACAAACAGCAGGTTTGCAGTGGCGGTTCATGTTTTGAGTTTGATGGCCTGGTCAGGCGACGAACCCCTTAAATCAGAGCAGGTTGCAGAAAGCGTCAACACAAATCCGGTCGTGATCCGGCGCATTGTGAAGGAATTGGCCGAAGCGGGGCTGGTTGTGTCTCAAACTGGTTCGCTCGGCGGTTCGAGATTGGCAAATGACCCCGCCAAGACGACCCTGCTGGACGTGTATCAGGCACTCGAATACGGAGGCGTATTCTCGTTGCACCGGCAGCCTCCCAGTCGAGACTGTCCGGTTGGTGTGAATATCGAGACTGTTCTCGGTGATGTGTTGTTGGAAGTTGACTCTGCGGTTGAACGAGTGTTGCAAAACATAACGATCAACGACGTCGTGCGCCGATTGAAACCTTGTGGCAGCGCAGTAGCATCGAAGAACGAGGGGAAAGTTGGCAAGAACGGCAAGGCGAAACCGTTCAACGAGAAGCTGGTGAATTTGCCACAGTTGCGAGCGAAAAATCGGGGTAACGGGTCATCCGAATTGCGTAAATAAACCGCGAGAAAGGATTAACAATTTGTCCAGGCTTGAAAAAGATCAAAGCGGTATCGAGCTCATGAATTCGGTAAAAGGCGAGTTCGTCAATCTCAGTGAGGAACTGACTGACGATGCCGTGTCGATTGAAGATATCGACGAAGTACTGCAAACGCTCGAACGAGCGACCAGTAGTGAAACCGAGATCGAGGAGCCTTTGATCGAGGAATCCTCGTCTGTGGTTGAATCAGATGAAGGTATGAACGAAGAGGTCGAGCTCGACCTATCAGCCGGCGAGATGGATAAAACGTCGGACCCCATCCGTGTGTACATGCGCGAGATGGGTGTTGTGCCGTTGCTGACGCGCGAGCAGGAAGTGTCGATCGCGAAACGCATCGAGCGCGGCCAGAAACGCGCTGAAAAGGCAATTGCACGTTCGCCGATCGCCGTAGTCGAACTTTTCAGAATTGGAGACGAACTGGCTGCGGGCACACTCAACATCCGCGACGTGGTCGCGTTCTCGGATCAAATGGAAACCGAGGAGCACGAGGATCGCAGCGAAGAGTATTTGCAGTGGACCATCGAAGGGCTCAACAACATTCGACAGCTCTATAAGCGAGGCTTGAAAGAGTTCGAGAAGTTTGCAGAAGAAGTCAAAATCTCGCGTGGCAAGCGTTCCAGGAAACTGCTGCGTTACCGGCGCAAGTTGGCGCGCACGCGTTTGGAGATTGCCACGGAGATCAGAAGTCTGCACCTGAAGGAAGCTGCCCGCCAGCGGTTGATCTCCGCTATCGGCGCAGTGCACAAGGAAACGCGCGCTCTCGAGCGTGAGATTGAAGCGAATAACGAAAAACTGAAGCGCAAAGGTGTGAAGGCCGATAAGGCGAAGGAATACCGAAAGCACATCGCAACCGCGCGCAAGCGTTTGAAGGAGATCGAGGCTGAGCATCACCTTTCGCCGCTCGAAATCAAACGTTCGCACCAGATGATTGCGATCAGCGAAGCGCAAACAGCGCAGGCGAAGCACGAACTGACGGAAGCGAATCTTCGTCTGGTGGTTTCAATCGCGAAGAAGTATCAGAACCGCGGTTTGCAGTTCCTCGACCTGATTCAGGAAGGCAATCTCGGTTTGATGAAGGGCGTTGATAAGTTTGACTGGCGGCGTGGTTATAAGTTTTCAACTTATGCGACCTGGTGGATCCGTCAGGCCATCACCCGCGCGATTGCCGATCAGGCGCGCACCATTCGTATTCCGGTGCACATGATCGAAGTCATCAACAAGCTCAAGAATACTTCGCGCGAGCTCGTCCGCGAGCTTGGCCGTGAACCTACAACTGAAGAGATCGCGAAGAAGATGGATACCTCAGTCGACAAGGTTCGCAAAGCGCGAAAGTTGATGCAGGATCCGATTTCGCTGGAGACGCCGATTGGTGAAAACGGCGATTCGCAACTCGGCGACTTGATCGAAGACAAGTCGAGCGAGAGCCCGGCGGCGCGTGTCATCACTTCGAATCTACGCGAAATTGCCGGCGACGTTTTGCAGACCTTGAGTCCGCGTGAAGAACGTGTGATTCGCCTGCGATTCGGTCTCGACAACGGCGGTCACGAACGAACGCTGGAAGAAGTTGGACAAAACTTCAACGTAACGCGCGAGCGTATTCGACAAATCGAAGCGAAGGCGTTGCGCAAACTGCGACATCCGTCGCGGGCGCGACTTCTGAAGAACTTCCTCGAAGGCGAGGGGCAATAACTTTTGAAGATCAGGTAAATCTAGGAGCGACTAATAATGAGTGAACATGTGAATGAAGTGAGCGATAGCTCGTTTGAGAAAGACGTACTGAGTTCCCCCAAGCCGGTGCTGGTTGATTTTTGGGCCGAATGGTGTGCCCCTTGCCGTATGCTGGCGCCGACTGTGGCGGCTGTTGCAGAACACTATGGCGATACCGCAAGCGTGGTGAAATTGAACGTTGATGACAACCCGTCAACTGCACAACGCTACGGCATCAAAGGCATTCCCACCCTCATACTTTTCCGCGACGGCAAGGAAGTCGAACGCGTCGTTGGTGCCACCAGTAAAGAATCGATCACGAGAATGATCGAGAAGTACGTGGCCGTCAAAGCTTAGCGCCGAGACCCATTGATTTTGAGCAGGCCGGATCCCTCGGGTCCGGCCTTATTATTTTCTCTGCACAGAGAAAGCCTGCCATTCCATACGGGATTCTGGTTGAGTCTTCAAAATCTCTCTTGCCATCCACGCGACTCACCACGTAATCTTGCGGGCACTTCAGTGCCTGGCGCTCCCCAAGGTCCTAAACTTTCAGAAAGAACTTATCTATGCTCGCGGTCAAAGCCCTGATTCAACAGATTCCCGATCCGGGTCTTTCAAACAACGAACGCGTGCGCCTGCGTTGCAAGTTAGCCAGGGAGTTCGAAAAAAGCGGCAACTTCGAGGCAGCATGTAGCGCCATGGACCACCTCTGGGAAGGTATGGGGACGCGTCCGAACCTTGATATGTTGGACGATTTCACGGCTGGGGAGGTTCTGCTGCGACTCGGCGTGCTAACCGGTTGGATCGGCAACATCAGAGTCATCAAGGGTTCTCAGGAAAGTGCCCGGAGTTTACTGGCTGAAAGCGTCGCGATTTTTGAAACGCTTGGTGATGTCAAGAAAGTGGCTGAAGTGCAGTTGGAGATCGCGCTGTGTTGGTATCGGGAAGGCTCCCTTGAAACCACCCACACCCTCCTCGTCGAAGCACTCGCCCAGCTCGACGACAATGACGGAGATCTCAAAGCCATTGCGGTATTGCGCAGCGCACTGCTCGAGCTGCACTACAGCCGCCCAAAAGATGCTCTCAAACTGCTCACCTCGTCGGCGGCAGTGTTCGAAGCCAGCTCGTATCTCAGAGGTTCGTTCCACAACGAGATGGCGATAGCGCTAAGAAGATTGGGACCGAGGGGAAGTCAGGAAGAATACATCGCTAGTGTCTTGAGGGAATATAACGCTTCACTTTTTCACTGGGAACAGATCGGGCACACACGCTATCAGGGAGTAGCAGAAAATAATCTTGCGATCTTCTATCTGGACCTTGGAAGATTCGCTGAGGCACACGAGCACCTGGATCGGGCGCAGGCGCTTTACACCAGTCTGAACGACAGTTTCCATCTCGCAGAGGTTGAAGATTCTCGTGCCCGAGTCTTGCTGGCTGAAGGAGCCTTCCTGAAAGCAGAGAAGGTCATTGATGATGCTATTCGCACTCTCGAGAGAGGCGATCACAAATTTTTCTTTGCGGAGGCGCTTACAACTCGCGGAGTTGTCCTGGCGAGATTAAAACGAACGGAAGAAGCGCGGACAGCTTTTGCCAGGGCCATGGACATTGCCGAGCAGACAGGCGATCTGGAGAAAGCAGGTCTGGCGGCGCTGGCTCTAATTGAAGAGTTGCCGGAACATCTCACTGAGGACGAGCTATGTTCTCTGGTTGAGAGTGCCCGTGGTTTTCTGAAATTCAACCAGAGCACGACGACGCTGCGCCGACTGACTGAGTGTGCCTGGCGAGCTCTTTCAACTATACACACCGCTCGCCCGGATTGGACTAACTTTTCGCTCAGCGAAACCCTGCGTCGCCACGAGGGTCGCTTCATTCAGATGGCGCTGGAGGACACGGATGGTTCGGTTACAAAGGCCGCGGCTCTGCTGGGCCTGCCGGGTCATCAGAGTTTGAATTTCATCCTGCACCGGCGGCATCCGGAACTGCTCCATGCCCGAAGGCCAATACGTCCGCGACGGCGCAGCTTGGACACAGTCAGAACCACCTCGCGGTAGCGGGTGGGTACGCCGGAGGCGCGCTCGGAACTGCTGCGCCGCACCCACCCGCTACCGCTGGGTGGTTCTCACCCTGTCAAGGCTGATTCTGCCATTCCAGTTGCAAAAGTATCTAAGCCCTTTAGATTCAACGATGCCCGTTGCGAGTTTTTGAAAAATCTTGTTGCTATTGATTTACTCAGCGGCGTAATCTTGCCCCGCTTTCACTGCGCTCCCCGCACAAGTACCGAAAAGAGGGTGGTAACTCCCAATGACTGCGATTAGGGAACTCCTGACTCAAATTCCCGATCCGAACCTCTCTATCAACGAACGCGTGCGACTCCGTTGCCACGTTGCCAAGCAGTTCGAAAGAACAGGTAACTACGAAGCCGCACGTGGCGCACTGGAAGACGTCTGGCCCAGCTTCGAAACCTATCCCCGGATCGACATGCTGGACGATCCAACCGCCGCCGAAGTGCTGTTGCGCATTGGTGTTCTCACGGGCTGGATTGGCAGCATCAGACTAATCAAAGGGTCTCAACAGCTCGCGAGAAATTTGCTCGGCGACAGCATCACGATCTTCGAGTCGCTGTCCGATCCAAAAAAAACGGCGGAAGCACAAATAGAATCCGCGCTTTGCAGTATGCGTGAAGGGTCACTCGATGTAGCCCGGGGACTTTATGTCGACGCGCTCTCGCGGCTTGACGATGACGACGGCGATCTGAAGGCGCTGGGAATGTTGCGTCTCGCGATGGTGGAACTGCTGACGAATCGCCTCAAGGACTCCTTTCGAATTCTCAACACTGGAGCCGAGCTGTTTGAAGCAAGCACCAACCATGTTCTCCGTGGCGCCTTTCATAACGAGTTTGCGCGCGTACTCCGTACCCTCGGAAGCGGTACGAATCGATCGGAGTACATGGAACAGGCGCTGCGTGAATACCAGGCGTCGATTTTTCATTTTGAGAAAGCCGGACACGCACGTTACCAGGCTTGCGTGGAAAACAATTTCGCGATTCTCTGCATGCACCTGAAGAGATTTGCGGATGCGCACGAACACTTGGATCGTGCTCAGGCAATTTTCACGCGAGTCGGTGACCAACCCCACCTTGCCAGTATCGAAGACTCGCGAGCGCGTGTGTTGTTGGCCGAGGGAGCAGTCTCAAGAGCCGAGCAGTGTGCTTTCACCGCAATCAAAACCTTCGAAAAGAGTGACCATCACTCGCGGCTTGCCGAAGCATTAACAACTCATGGCGTGGCACTCGCGCGTCTCAACCGGCACGAAGAAGCTCGCGATAACTTCGAGCGCGCCATCCATACCGCCGAGCAGTTTGGAGATTTGCAAAACTCTGGTCTCGCGGCGCTCTCGTTTATTGAGGAGTTGGCCGATCTGATTTCAGAAGACGAGTTGTGTTCCGTGATGGAGCGTGCGCGTACGAATCTTCAGGATACACAGGATCCGTATGTATTGAGTCGCTTGAGCAAGTGTGCCTATCGTGTGCTGTCGATCATCCATACGGCTCGCCCGAAGTGGAACGACTTCTCACTGGTTGAGACTCTGCGCCGTCATGAAAAACGATTCATACAGATGGCGCTGGAGGATGCCGGCGGCTCGGTAACAAAAGCCGCCAGCCTGCTTGGGCTGCCCGGTCACCAGAGTTTGAATTTCATTCTTCAAAACCGCCATCGTGACTTGCTGAATGCGCGGACACCGATCAAGCCGCGACGGCGCAGGCTGTTCAAATTGATCAATCCTCAAAAAGACGAGTAGGTGTTGTGTGCTTTTTGTGCCTCTTTGTGGCTAAAATGAGGAGGCATGGAACGTACGAAGCCAGCACGTCTCATCGTTGGTATTACCGGTGCGACTGGAACCATCTTCGGAGTGCGACTATTGCAGATGCTGCATGGTTCCGGAGTTGAGACCCACCTCGTGGTAAGCAAGTGGGCAGCGCGAACGCTTGCTCACGAAACACCGCATTCATTGGAATATGTACAAGGCCTCGCAACGCAGAGTTATGGCATTGGTGCACAGGGAGCTGCGATCTCGAGTGGCTCTTTTGTAACGATGGGAATGGTTATCGCGCCGTGCAGCATGCGCACGCTCGCCGCCATCGCGCACGGCCTCGGCGACAATCTCATACACCGTGCTGCCGACGTGATTTTGAAAGAGCGACGTAAGCTCGTGCTGGTTGTACGCGAGTCGCCGTTCAGCGAGATCCATCTCGAGAACATGTTGAAACTGACGCGCATGGGTGTCGTAATTCTTCCCCCAGTGCCCGCGTTTTACAACAACCCTCAGAACCTCGACGACATGATCAATCACATCACGATGCGGGTGATCGATCAGTTTGATATTCATCTTGACGTGATGAACCGTTGGGATGGCGTGTTGCTGGATCGAAAACGATCCGCGGAAACAGAGTAGGAGCAGAACAATGGGTGAAATGGTTGAATTCCCGTTTGACGGCGGAAATACGGGCGGCTATCTCGCGACACCAAAGCAGGGCAGTGGTCCCGGAGTGGTTGTGATTCAGGAGTGGTGGGGATTGGTGGATCACATCAAAGACGTTTGCGACCGGTTTGCAGACGAAGGCTTCGTCGCGCTCGCGCCCGATCTCTATCACGGCAAATCCACGAAGTCGCCTGATGAAGCAGGGAAGCTGATGATGGCGATGCGCATCGACGAGGCGGAAAAAGATCTCGGCGCGGCGGTTCAGTATTTACTGACGTTAGACTCAACCACGAGCAAAAAGATCGGCGTTGTCGGATTCTGCATGGGTGGGGCTTTGGCTCTGTATACCGCAACGAAGAATGCGAACATTGGCGCGAGTGTCGTGTTTTATGGCGGACATCCGAAAGTCAAACCCGATCTTCCGAACCTGCACGCACCAGTCTTGGGTCTCTATGGTGAGCAAGATGGATCGGTGACGCCTGCTGTGGTGCACGATCTGGAACGTCAGGTAAAAGATCTCGGAAAACAGATCGAAGTGAAAATATACCCCGGCGCGAAGCACGCTTTCTTCAACGACACGCGTCCGGAGGTCTATGATGCGGATGCATCGGCTGACGCCTGGCAGCGCACGATTACGTTCCTGCACCAGCATCTGTCCGCATGATCCGTGTTAATCTGTGGCGGTAATCTAAGACGCCGACTCTACAAGCTCCATCTCTATTACAGTCAAGAGGAATATTCTATGACCATGCCTTCGTGCGCACTGACCGTGATCTCGTTGTTTGTGCTACTGCCGTTTCGCGTAGTTGCTCAGGAACCTCCACGACCACCAGCATCGCCCTCGCCAACGCCGGCGGCGACTGCGAGTCCGAGTCCCACGCCTACGCCTGATGCATCACCGACACCCCGTGATCCGATGTCGACGCCGACATTCAACGGGCTAAGAATGCGCTCGATTGGTCCCGCATTTACGTCGGGGCGTGTCGTTGCCTTTGCTGTCGATCCGACGAACGTAGCGCGTTACTACGTGGCGGTCGCATCCGGCGGTGTGTGGAAGACGATCAATGCAGGTATCACCTGGACGCCGGTCTTTGATAACGAAGGCTCTTACTCAATCGGCGCGATCACGCTCGACCCGAAGAATCCTCTTACCGTCTGGGTAGGCACCGGCGAAAATAACAGCCAACGCAGCGTCTCGTACGGCAACGGCGTCTACAAATCGGAAGACGGCGGCAGAAGCTGGAGAAACGTTGGTCTCAGGACTTCCGAGCACATCGGACGAATCGCGATCGATCCAAAAGACTCAAACATCGTCTATGTCGCATCGCAGGGACCGCTGTGGGGAGCCGGCGGCGAGCGTGGTTTGTTCAAGACAACTGACGGCGGCAAGTCGTGGAAGAACATTCTCAACATCAGCGAGAACACGGGCGTGACCGACATCGTCATCGATCCAAACGATCCAAACACGGTCTACTGTGCTTCGTATCAGCGCCGGCGTCACATGTGGACACTGATCAACGGTGGTCCGGAGAGCGCGATCTACAAGTCGACAGATGCAGGCGCGACCTGGAACAAGTTGCGCGCCGGACTGCCACCGGTCGAACTTGGACGAATCGGCCTGGCGATTTCTCCTGTCGACTCGAATGTGATTTACGCAACGGTGGAAGGTGCTGATCGACGCGGCGGAATTTTTCGCTCGGCAGATCGCGGTGGTAGTTGGGAACGGCGCAATGAATTCGACAGCGGTGCGATGTACTACGCTCGCATTGTTGCGGATCCCAAAGACGTCGATCGCATTTACGTGATGAACGTCTTTCTCATGGTTTCGGACGACGGCGGCCGCACAGTGCGCCGGCTCGGCGAGAAAAACAAGCACGTCGACAATCACGATATCTGGATCGATTCGGCAAACACGGATCACTATCTCGTTGGTTGTGACGGTGGCATTTATGAGAGCTACGATCGCGGTCAGAACTGGGACTTCAAACAGAATCTTCCGGTACCGCAGTTTTACGACATCACAACCGACAACGCCAAACCTTTCTACAACATTTACGGCGGTACCCAGGACAACTACAGTTTTGGTGGACCATCGAGGACGCGCAGCGCTTCGGGTATCGTCAACTCAGACTGGTTCGTCACCAACGGCGGCGACGGTTTTCGTTCGCAGGTCGATCCGGAAGATCCAAACACAGTTTACGCGTCGCTCCAGCACGGCGTAATCGTTCGTTTTGACAAACGCACAGGCGAACGCATCGGCATCCAGCCGCAACCCGGTCGCGATGAAGATCCGCCGCGCTGGAACTGGGACACGCCGTTTATCATCAGCCCGCATTCACACACACGACTCTACATCGCATCGGACAAACTCTACCGCAGCGACGATCGAGGCGATTCGTGGGCGGTGATTAGTGGACAACTCTCGCGCGCGCTCGACCGGGATAAGCTGCCGGTGATGGGCAAAGTCTGGGGCATCGACGCCGTTGCGAAAAATGCATCGACTGCCTTCTTCGGCAATGCTTCGGCACTCGCGGAGTCGCAGAAGAAAGACGGTCTGATTTATGTCGGTACCGACGATGGTTTGCTGCAAATAACCGAAGATGGCGGCAAGAACTGGCGCAAGATCGAGAAGTTTCCGGGCGTCGCCGATATGTCGTATGTCAGTCGCATCATCACTTCAAATCACGATGCGAACACGGCGTATGTCGCTTTCGAGAATCACCAGAACAACGACTTCAAACCATATCTTCTGAAAACAACCGACGCCGGACGAACCTGGACTTCTTTGAGCGCAAACCTGCCAAAGAACGGACCCGTGTGGGCCATCGCGGAAGATTACATGAATCCAAATCTGCTTTTTACGGGCACTGAGTTTGGCTTGTTCTTCTCAATCGACGGTGGCCAGAAGTGGGTTCAGCTCAAAGGCGGATTGCCCACGATCGCCGTGCGCGACCTGAATATCCAGAAACGCGAGAACGACCTGGTGGTGGGCACTTTCGGTCGCGGCATTTACATTCTGGATAACTACTCCCCGCTACGCCTGATTAAACCAGAAACACTGCGTCAGGATGCAACCGTGTTTCCAGTAAAGGACGCGCTGATGTACATCCAATCGCAACCGATCGGTGGACGCGGCAAGAGCTTCCAGGGCGAGCGTTACTTCACTGCCGACAACCCACCTTACGGCGCAACAGTCACCTGGTATCTGAAGGAAGCAATCAAGACGAAGAAAGAGAAGCGCCAGGAAGCGGAGCGTGACGCCGACAGGAAGAAGGAGCCGGTAGGTTGGCCCACGGGTGCGGAACTACGCGCGGAAGAGGAAGAAGAAGCGCCCGCAATCATCGTCACTATCACAGACTCTTCGGATAATGTCGTGAGGCGACTGAATGGACCAGTGGCTGGCGGCATTCAGCGTCTTACCTGGGATCTGCGTTATCCGGCGGCTAATCTCTCGGCGCCGCCGCCGCCTGATGCAGCAGATTTGGACTTTGAACCACCGTCAGGCCCACTCGTAATGCCCGGCACTTACAAGGCGGTCGTTTCGAAAAGAGTCGATGGCGTCGTTACGCAGCTTGGACCACCACAGCAGTTTCAGGTAACGGTGGAAGGCCAGGAGAGCATGTCGAGCGCAGATCACGCGGCGCTGG
>Ga0111538_10008576_pt1 | contig 13714 bp, 20 predicted proteins | sample SoiMethybrSBSTD1_FD_79669 | JGI IMG/M metagenome (GOLD analysis project Ga0111538, IMG submission 79669) | Bulk soil microbial communities from a Populus tree surrounding site in Tennessee, USA - Soil MetaG P. TD hybrid SBSTD1 (version 2)... | ecosystem: Environmental > Terrestrial > Soil >...
GCCCGCCGGCGCCCGCTGTGACCGCGAGCGCGACGCTCCGCTGCTCAGGGGCGTCGAGCGGCGACGGCTTGCCCCACGAGAGCTGCTGGAGCGCCAGCCGCAGCGGCTCGGCGTAGGCGAACTCGCCGTCGAGCAGCGACAGCGACATCCTGAGCGCGCCCAGCTCCTTGTCGGTGAACTCGATCGCGGGGAGGTAGAAGTTCTCGGGCGGCAGCGAGTAGTTCTCGGCCTCGTAGTAGCCCTCGGCCGGCTTGTCGACCTTCAGGTGGATGCCCAGCGACTCGAGCTCGGCGCGATCCGCGTAGAAGCGCCTGGCGAAGGCCTCGTCGTTCATCTGCGAGTAGCCCTCGACGTCCTGCTTGATCTCGAGCGCGGTGACGGGCCTGCGCTCCGCCATCAGGAACGAGATCAGTGACAGCTGCCGGATTAGCTTCTCGGTGTCCTTCGCCATGGGGCTCAATGAGCATAAGCAGGAAACCCCGCCGGGGTAGCCCCCTCGGGCTTCTAGCCCGGAATTTGCGCGTAGTCCTCCCACGTATCGATGTCGCGTGGGATCTCGCCGTCCACCGGAACGTCCGCGGCGACCGCCTCGTGGCGATCGAGCAGCTTCCACACCGCCTTGTCGCCGTGGAGGCCCGCGAGCTCCGGAAACAGGGAGCGAGAGAACGCGAGCGGATGCCCGCGGCCGTCGGAGTAGGCGCACGCGGCGATCGGCGCCTCGCCCCGCCCGGCCAGCAGCGTCGCCACGGTGCCCGCGGTCACCCCGGGCTGATCGCCGAGCATGAGGACGAGGACGTCAGAGCGCGAATCCACCGCGTGGAGCGCGGCGGCTATCGACGACGAGCAGCCCTCGCCGAAGTCGGGGTTCTCCACGACCTCGACACCGGACAGGTCCACCGTGGAGCGAACGTCGCCCGCCGAGCCGCCGATCACGCAGAGGAGCTGGTCGAACGCGCAGGAGCGCGCGGTGTCGAGCACGTGGTCCAGGAGCGTCGCCCGCCCATACGGCAGGAGCTGCTTCGGCCGGCCGAGCCGCCGCGAGCCGCCCGCGGCGAGCACGAGGCCCGTGACGACGCCGCTCATCGCCGCCGCCTGGCCATCTCCACTGGCACCTCGGCGGCGATGTTCACGGTCCGGCATCGACCGCACCGGATCCGCACGCGCCTCCCCATGTGCTCGGGGCTCATGCCCGTGGCGAGGAGGTTCCCGCACTCGGCGCAGAGGTAGTCGTCCTCGCCGTTGCCGCGGAACACCGGGCGGCCCGGGTCCTCCTGGACCGCGATGCCGCCGTCGACCGGCACCTCGCCGTCCTGGACGCGCCTCATCGTCCTGCCGGCCATCAGATGTTGGCGAGCTTTCCGGTGAAGTCCTTGATCAGGGCGTCCAGCACGCTCACCACCACTCCCTCGCCCATTGACGCGGCCTTCCCGGTGATCTGCGCGGCGGTGTGGATCGTGCCGCCGCCGTCGGAGACGGCGAACGTGACGTCAGCGTTCGCGTAGCCCTGTCCACCGGCCTCCCGGGACTTGATCCGCATCAGCGCGCGATGGTCCGCGTCGTCTCGCTCGACCACCTCGACCGTCCCGGTGAAGGTCATCGACATCGCGCCCATCTTCACCTTGATCTCGGCGCGGGCCGAGTCGTCGGCCGTCCGCTCGAGCACCCGCCCGCCCTCCACGCACGGGATCAGCCGCTCGAGGTCGAGGACGGCGTCCCAGGTCTCGTCGACCGGCCTGGCCGTAATGAACGAATGATCCAGCTCGACCACTCACATGCCTCCTTGTCCTAGGGTTTCTCCATGGCGCAGGCCTTCGGCCCCGAGACCGCCCGCCTCACCGTTCGCACGGGCAGATCGGGAGCGGCCGCGAAGGCCGGGCACGACCTGCTGATCGAGGTGACGAAGTGGTCCGGGACGCTCGACCCGGACGGCGACCCGGCAGTCACGCTCAGCGCCGACCCGCGGTCGCTCCGGGTGCTCGAGGGCACCGACGGGATGCAGGCCCTCGACGACGAGGACAGGGCCGGGATCGAGCAGACGATCGACGACGAGGTCCTGAAGGGCGCGGCGATCGAATTCCGCTCCACCCGGTTCGACGGGTTCCCCGGCCGGGTTGAGGGCGAGCTGGAGCTCGCGGGCGCGCGGCACCCGATCGGCTTCGACCTGGCCCCCGGCGAGAACGGCGGGCTGACCGGCAGGGCGGTCGTCAGGCAGAGCAAGTGGGGCATGAAGCCGTATTCCGCCCTGTTCGGGACGCTGAAGGTCGCCGACGAGGTTGAGGTTCAGGTCGAGCCCCGCGCGCACGCCGGCTAGTCCCGGTACACCGTCTGAGCGTCGAGGCCGCCCTCCACGCCCGGCGGCAGCATCCCGGTGCCGTGCGCGTACAGAGCGAGGTCGGCGATCGTCTTCGCCTCGGCCCCGTCGCCGCTCGCCGCGAAGGCGCCGTCGTTCCACGTGAGCGTCCCGGGCTCCGCGTCGAGAGCGGCGCCCGCCAGCAGCTGCGCCTTGTCCCGAATCTTCCCGGCGGCGCTCACGACCGCCGCCTCGGTGCCGTCGGAAGGGCTGGTGTTGAAACCGTGGCCCTCGCCGAAGCGGTCCGTGTCGGCAGGCACGACCTTCACGTCGAGCGCCGGCACGCCGAGCTCGCCGGCCACGAGCTCGCCGTAGTGGTCCTCCCGGCCGTCGGCCTCGGTGGTCAGGCTCAGCACCATCTTTCCGGTCGGGTGAACGCGCAGGAAGACCGCGCGGTATGCCTCGTCAGCCACTCTCATTCCTCTCTCGCTCGAGCCGCTGGCGCTCCTGATGCGCCGTCAGCGCGTTGTGGTCCTCCCGGTCGCAGAAGCTCGGCTGCGGACCGCCGAGCGGATGCGCCGGCGCCGCGGGCCGGTCGCATCCGGGGTAGATGCACGTCTTGCCCTGCGTGTCACTCGCCTCCATCGATCCCCCAGCCCGGAGTGGTCCTGCCCCTGCTGGGGCCGTAGCCGCTCGGCATCGCGACGGAGCTGCCGGGGACGGGGGTGGCGCTGGGCCAGGGGTCCTCCTCTTCGTCCTGCGCTGGGACGGTGCCGGGATTAATCCTGGCACCGCTCGTTGCGGTCCCGATTTCCTCGATCACCTCACCGAGCGCCTCGAGGCTGTGCCCGCTCACCAGCGCGTCGCAGTGCGGCGCCGCCGCCGCCATCCCGCCGGCTCGGGGGGAGAAGCCACTGGCCGCCGCGCGCGGGTTCACCCACACGATTCGGTGGGCGAGGCGCGACAGGCGCTCCATCTCGCGTGCCACGAGCGCGGGCTCGCCGCGCTCCCAGCCGTCGGACAGGATCACGACCACCGCCCCGCGCGCCATTCCGCGCCGCCCGTGGCGGTCGTTGAACTCCCGGAGGGCGTCGCCGATGCGGGTGCCGCTCGACCAGTCCGGTGCGGCGGCGGCGGCGCGCTCGATTGCGCGCCCCGGGCTGCGCGACCGCAGCGCGCGCGTCACGCGGGTGAGCCGGGTGGCGAACACGAATGCCTCGGCGTCGCGCGCGCTCCCCGCCGCGCAGGTGAGGAACTGGAGGTACGCGCGCGCATAGGGCTCCATGGAGCCGGAGATGTCGCACAGCAGCACCATGCGCCGGCGGGCCACGCGGCGGCGGCGGCGAGCGAGCCGGATCGGGTCGCCCGCGGTGCGCGCGCTGCCGCGAAGGGTCCGGCGCATGTCGATCCGGTGGCCGTGGCGGTCGCGCTCGAAGCGGCGCGTGCGCCGGGTCGGGGTGGCCACCTCGAGCCGCTCCATCAGCCGATAGAGCGTCGCGAGCTCTCCGGGGGACAGCGCGTCGAACTGCTTCGAGCGCAGCACCTCCTCGTCGCTGGCGGCCACCGGCACCACGACGTCGCGCAGCTCCTCCTCGTCGCCGTCACCCGGTGGCCCGGCGGTCCGATCGCCCGATCCCGCGATGCCACGCTCGTCGCGGCTGCGGCCGGCAGGTCGTTCGGGCGCCGGGATGGCTGACGTGTCCTCCTCGTCCGGCGCGGCTCCGGCCGGCCGCTCGCTCGCCCCGAACACGTCGGCGAACACGGCGTCGAACGCCCGCACCTGCACGCGATCCGTTACGAACACTCCGCGCGCCAGCCAGTACAGCCGCGCACGTGACACCGGCCTCCCCAGCTCGAGAGCGCGCGCGAACCGGACGGCGCGGTCCGCGGTGGTGTCCACGCCCGCCTCGTGCAGGCGGCGGCCGAACGCCGCGGCCACGCCCGGCAGGTCCAGGTGAAGCGTGCGAACGGTGAACGCCGGGTCGGTCATCTCGTGACGAGCTGCTCCAGGCCGGCGGCGCGCACCACCTCCTGGTCCTCGCTGTACTTGAGGACCGATCCCAGCGTCCGGTCGACGGCCGCCTCGTCCAGCTCGTCCACGCCGAGAAGATCCAGCGCGGCCACCCAGTCGATCGCCTCCGCCACCCCGGGCGGCTTCTGTACATCGCTCTGACGGATGCGCGCCACGGCGTCGGCCACCTGGACCGCCAGCGTCGCCGGCGCGCCCTTCACCCGCCGCCTCACGATCTCGACCTCTCGCTCGGGCGTCGGGTAGTCGATCCAGTGGTACAGGCAGCGCCGCTTCACGGCGTCGTGGAGGTCGCGGGTGCGGTTCGACGTCAGGACGATCACCGGAGGATGGGTCGCCCGCACCGTCCCGATCTCCGGGATCGTCACGGCGGCGTCCGCGAGCAGCTCGAGCAGGAACGCCTCGAAGTCGTCGTCGGCGCGGTCGATCTCGTCGATCAGCAGCACAGCGGGACGCGGCCCGGGATGCTCGAGCGCGCGGAGCAGCGGGCGGCGGATCAGGTAGTCCGCGCCGAACAGCTCCTGCTCCGACAGCTGCGTGCCGCTCGCGTCGGCGAGCCGGATGCTGAGCAGCTGACGCGGATAGTTCCACTCGTACAGGGCCTCGGCCGCGTCGATCCCGTCGTAGCACTGGAGTCGTATCAGCGGCGTGTCGAGCACGGCCGCGAGCGACTTCCCGGCCTCCGTCTTGCCGACTCCCGCCTCGCCCTCCAGGAGCAGTGGCTGAGGCAGACGGAGGCTCAGGAACAGCGAGGTGGCGAGCCCTTCGTCCACGAGGTAGTCCACCCCCGCGAGCCGCTGGGCGAGGGTCTCTACGTCCGGTACGAGGTGGCCGATCTCGCCGGCCGGGTCACCGGTCGCGTCGCGCGGGCTCATGCCGCTCCTCGGACGTCTGGGCCTCCCGCCGGACCTCGACGATGCGGGCGACGATCGACAGCGCGACCTCGGCGGGGGTGCGCGCGCCGATGTCCAGCCCCGCAGGTGTCTCGAGCGCCCCGAGCAGCTCCTCGGACACGCCCTCGGCGCGCAGCTCCTCGATCACCGAGGCACCGCGTCTCCTGCTCGCCACGAGCCCCACCCATCGGACACCCGCCTCGAGCGCGGCGCGCAGGCCGGCCAGCTCGTCGGTGCCGTGAGCGGCGACGACAAACGCGAGATCCGTGGCGGCCGGGGTGAGCGTGCCGTCGGGGATGTCCTGGGCGGCCACGATGTCGAGGCCGACCGCCGGCCCTAGCCGGCGGAGCTCCGCGACGATCGGCGAATCGCCGGCCACGAGGACGCGCGGAGCGGGAAGCACCGGCTCGAGGAACACCTCGATCGCGCCGCCCGACAGGCAGTGGTTCACGACCGTGACGGCGCCGTCTTCGCGCACGGGCTCCGGCGGCCCCTCGGGGAGGATGCGGAGAAGCAGCGGCCAGCCCGCCTCCATCGCCTCGAGCGCGTGCAGGCGCACGCTGTGCTGGGCGCAGTGACCGCCTATGAAGCCCTCGATGCTTCCGTCCGCGAGCACCAGGCCGACGCTCCCTGGCGCCACGCTCGCCGGTCGCTGCACGTGGACGACGGTGGCCACCACGAACGGAGCTCGCTCGGCCGTGAGCTGCTCGACGCGCCTCGTGAGCTCGCCCCCGATCACTGCGGCGGCTCCGGCCTGCCCTGCATCGCGGCCCACACTCGCGCCGGCGTGCACGGCATGTCGAGGTGAGTGACCCCGTGCGACTCGTGCAGTGCGTCGATCACGGCATTCACGATGGCAGGCGGCGAGCCGACGTTCGGGGACTCGCCGACGCCCTTGGCGCCCAGGGGATGGTGCGGGCAGGGGGTGACCGTCTCGCCCAGCTCGAAGTCCGGGCACTCGAGGGCGGTCGGCACCAGGTAGTCCATGAACGAGCCGTTCAGGCAGTTGCCCTCCTCGTCGAAGGTGATCACCTCCATCAGGGCGATGCCGATCCCCTCGGCAAGGCCGCCGTGGATCTGCCCGTCCACCACCATCGGGTTGATGCGCACGCCGCAGTCGTCGACCGCGATGAACCGCCTGACCCTGACCTCGGCGGTCTCCGGATCCACGTCCACCACCGCGATGTACGCGCCGTACGGATAGGTGAGGTTGGGCGGGTCGTAGATCACCTGGGCGTCGAGGCCGCCCTCCATGCCCTCGGGCATCGTCTCGCCGCTGTACGCGCGCACCGCGATGTCGTCGATGGTCGCGCCCTTCTCCGGGTCGCCCTTCACATACCAGCGACCCTTCTCCTAGGCGAGGTCCTCCGGTCTCGTCTCGAGCATCGTGGCAGCGATCAGGCGGGCCCTGTCGCGCACCTTTCGTGAGACGACGGCGACGGCCGCGCCCGACACGGGCGTGGAGCGGCTGCCGTAGGTCCCCAGTCCGTACGGGGACCGGTCGGTGTCGCCGTGCCGCACCTGTACGTCCTCGGGCGGGATGCCGAGCTCCTCGGCCACGATCTGCGCGAACGTCGTCTCGTGCCCCTGTCCCTGCGTCTGGGCGCTGATGCTCACCACGGCCTTGCCGGACGGATGCACGCGCAGGTCCGCGCCGTCGTTCATGGCGAGGCCGAGGATGTCCATGTGCTTGCGCGGGCCCGCCCCGACGCCCTCGGTGAAGAACGACACGCCGATCCCCATCAGCTCCCCGCGCTCCCGCTTCTCGGCCTGCTCGCGGAGGAGGTCGTCGTAGCCGGCGATGTCCATCGCCACCCGCATCGTCTCCGCGTAGTTGCCCGAGTCGTAGGTCCAGCCGGTGGTCGTCTCGTACGGGAACTGCTCCGGCGCTATGAAGCTCCGCATGCGCAGCTCGATCGGGTCGACGCCCATCTCCAGCGCGAGCGCGCTGACCATCCGCTCGACGAGATACACGGCCTCCGTGATCCGGAACGAGCACCGGTAGGCCACGCCGCCGGGAGCCTTGTTCGTGTAGACGGCCTTGACCTTCACGTGCGACGCCTGGAGGTCGTACGAGCCGCACACGATGTGGAAGAAGCCGGCCGGGAACTTCGTGGGCTGCGCCGTGCTGTCGAACGCGCCGTGGTCCGCGATCGCGTCCACGCGCAGGCCGGTGATCTTCCCGTCCTTCGAGCACATCTCCGCGTGCATCACGTAGTCGCGCGCGAAGCCGGTGGACATCAGGTTCTCGGAGCGGTCCTCGATCCACTTGACCGGCGCGCCGGCCACGATCGAGCCGGCGATGGCGCACACGTAGCCGGGATAGATCGGCACCTTGTTGCCGAACCCGCCGCCGATGTCGCCGGTCTGGATCCGGATCATGTGCTCGGCGAGCCCGGCGACCTGCGCGTACACCGTCCTGTGCGCGTGCGGCGCCTGATTGCCGTTGTAGATGTTGAGCTGCCCGGTCTGCGGGTTGAAGTCCGCGATCATGCCGCACGTCTCGAGCGGGGCCGGGTGGCAGCGGGGATAGATGATGTCGCGCGTCACGACGGTGTCGGCCTCGGCGAACGCCCGGTCCGCGGCCTCCTCGTCGCCGGCCTCCCACGTCGCGCTGGCCAGGTTGTCGGTCTGCCCGGTCTTGTCGTCCCGGATCAGCGGCGCGTCCGGGTCGAGCGCCTTGCGGGCGTTGACGACCGCCGGCAGCGGCTCGTACTCGACGTCGATCAGGGGAAGCGCGTCGCGAGCGATGTACTCGTCGGTCGCGATCACGAACGCGACCTCCTGGCCCTGAAAGCGGACCTTGTCGCCGGCGAGCACAGCCTGCGTGTCGTAGGAGATCGTCGGCATCCAGGCGAGCCCGAGCGTCTCGAGGTCCTTGGCCGTGACCACCGCGGCCACGCCGGGCAGCGCGAGCGCGCGGCTCGTGTCGATCGACAGGATGCGCGCGTGCGCGAACGGGCTGCGCAGGATGGCGCCGTGCACCATGCCCGGCAGCCTGATGTCGTCCAGGTAGTTGCCCTTGCCGCGGATGAAGCGCGCGTCCTCCTTGCGCTTCAGCCGGCCGAAGCCGATCGGCCGCTCCTGGGTGGTGCTCGGCAGGTTCTCGACCGTGGCCATCCTCATACCTCCTGCCGGGTGCCGGCCTGGTGCTCCGCGGCCCACTGGACCGCGGCGACGATGTTCTTGTAGCCCGTGCAGCGACAGATCGATCCGGAGATCGCGACGCGAATCTCCTCGTCGGTCGGATTCGGGTTCTCGTCCAGCAGCGCGCGGGTGGTCATCAGCATCCCCGGCGTGCAGAAGCCGCACTGGAGCGCGTGCGTCTCGTGAAAGCCCTGCTGGATCGGGTCGAGCCGGCCATCCACCTCGAGCGACTCGACGGTGCGGATCTCGTGGCCCTCGCACATCACGGCGAGCGTGGTGCACGACTTCACGGGACGCCCGTCCATCAGCACGACGCACGCCCCGCAGTTCGAGGTGTCGCAGCCCCAGTGGGTGCCGGTCAGGCCGGGCGTGTCCCGGATGAAATGGACGAGCAGCTGCCGGGGCTCGACGTCACGCGACACCTGCTCCCCGTTGATGTTGATGGTCACCTGCATCGTCACGCCTCCTGGTGCTGCGCACGGGCCGCGGCGCGGCGCAGGGCGCGTTTCGTCAAGACGCCCGCGAGGTGGCGCTTGTAGTCCACAGGTCCGCGGCCGTCCGGAAGCGGCGCGCAGTCCTCCGACGCGATCGCGCCGGCCTCCGCGAACAGCTCTTCGCCGGGGGCCTTGCCGCGGAGCAGCTCCTCGGCGCGCGCGAGGTGCACGGTGGTCGGGCCCACCGCGCTCAGCGCGACGCCGGCGTCGGCGATCGTCCCGTTCTCGATCCAGAGGGCCGCCGACGCGGCCGCCACCGCCCAGTCGCCCGCGCGCCGCTCCACCTTCTCGTGAGCGCTGCCCGCGCCGGGACGAAGCCCGAGCCTGATCTCCGTGAGCAGCTCGCCGTCACCCACGGCCGTGGTGAACGGGCCGATGTAGAAGTCGTCGAGCCCGACGGCCCGCTCGCCCTCGCGGCCGCGGATCACGACCTGCGCCTTCAACGCCGAGCACACCGCGGACAGGTCCTCCGCGGCGTCCGCCTGGCAGAGCGAGCCGCCGATCGTTCCGCGGTTGCGCACGACCGGGTCGGCGATCACCCGCTCCGCGTCGCGGAAGACCGGGAAGCGCGTGGCGAGCAGGTCCGACTCGAGCAGGTCGACGTGGCGAGTGAGCGCGCCGATCCGAACCTCGGAGCCCTCCTCGCGGATGTAGGAGAGCTCGTGGAGGTCGTTGATGTCCACGAGGTGCTCCGGATTCGCGAGCCGGAGCTTCATCATCGGGATCAGGCTGTGCCCGCCCGCGATCACGCGGGCCTCCGAGCCGGCGCGCTGGAGCGCGTCGAGGGCTCCCTCGACACTGGTCGCGCGTTCGTACTCGAATGAGGCGGGGGTCTGCACGAGCTCTCTCCTGTCTCTACTGGTCGACCTGCCGCGGCGGTGCGCCCGCGTCCTTCAGATCCGGTTCCTCGCCATCCGGCCTCGCGGGCCCCCCGTCGGTCGTGGCGTCCGCCTCGTCACCCGCAGCGGGGTCGATCCCGGTGTCGGTCGCCGGCTCGTCGGACCCGGTCGTCTCGCCCAGGGCCTCGCTCCCGAGCTGCGGGTCCTCGCCCAGCATCTCCCGGGGTGCGTCCGATCCGCCCAGCTCCGCCGGGACGACGCCCTGGGCGGCCGTCTCCGCCCAGGGCCCCTTCTCCCGGGCCTCTCCCTCGTCCGGCGTCGTGCCGCCGCGCTGCTCGCTCGGCGGGTACTGGACGGGCGCGCCCGTGCCGATTACCGGCGAGCGCGGCAACCGCTCGGGCCGCGACTGGCGGCCCTCCGGGTAGAGCAGGCGCGCGTCGAGGCTGCCGCCCTCGATGTTGCGGAGCACCGGGCCGTTCGGGCTCGCGGCCGCGATCGGGGCCTCGCGGCCGAGTCGCGCGAGCGTGAGCGTCCCCTTCGTGTACACCTCCGAGATGCGCGGCGGCCTCACCTGCGCGCTGTCGGGGAAGTTCCGCAGCCCGGTCGCGGCGGCGCCGGGATATAGCCCCTCGACCAGGCCCATGGCGTCCACGAGCCCGGCCTTCTTCACGAGCAGGCCCTCGAGCAGGTCGACGCCCGCGTCGAGGTTGTGGTTGATGTCCTTGACGACAGCCTCCACCGGGGCGCTCTTCTCGGCGATCTCGGTCACGGCCGCGATGGCGTCGTCGAGGCCGGTCGTGATCCGCATCAGGGACCCGATCGTCGAGAGGAGGTAGTAGACGAGCGCAAGGACGATCAGGACGACGGCGACGATGAGAACGACTCCTGCTGCAGGCATCCGCTCCCCCTACTCCGCGTCGTCGATGATCACGTCGAGGGACCCGCCGTAGCCGGCCACCACCTCGACCGTCGTCTTCACGTGCGCCTGCGTGGTGAGAAGAAGGGGCACGGCGTCGAGGTCCTTCGACCCCGCCCCGGCCGCCTCCGCGATCCGGGTCACGCTCGGCTCGATGCTGCGCGCGGCGTCCAGAACGCCCTTCAGCAGATACACGACAACCGGAAGCACCACGGCGATGAGTAATACGTCGCCGATCCACCACAGGGTCATCCCGGCCTCCTCTCGGCGACGACCGCGGCCTTGGCGGCGATGCCCGGGAACGCGGCCACGATCACGTCGAACTGGGCGTTGATCGCCTGCACGGCCGGCTCGAGCGGTCGCAGGTGCTCGGACTCGACCATCTCGAGGGCGCCGGCGAGCGTCGCGAGGTCGGTCGACGTGGACTCGAGCCCGGTCCGGATCCGGATCAATGCGACCGCGACGACGGCAACGACGACGACGGCGAGCAGCACGCTCAGGAGGACGAGCAGGTGGGTCTCGCTCATGACTCGCCGTACCCGTCGGTGAGGGCGTTCATATAGCGGTCCTGCACCAGGGCCTCCTCGACGATCTGGCCCAGTACCGGCGCGGTCGCCTGGAGCTGGGGGATGTTGGCCGTGTTGCCCGCCACCTTCCCGGCCACCTCGAGCAGGGAGCGCGCCGAGCGCCCGATGTCGTCGACGGTGCGGACCAGCACCGCCAGGAGCGCGGCGACGATGAGGGCGGCCGCGAGCCCGATCCCGAGCGAGATCGCCCACAGCGTGTTCCCGGACACGGCGAGTGTCGTCATTTGCCCACCGCCACCTTTCTGAGCGCGCGCGCCGAGTGGAGAATGCGCACGCCCGAGTCGTTGATCCGGCCTATCCCGGCAAGCTCGTCGGTCTGGGCGCGCACCACCTCGACCCCCTTCACGGCGCCGCTGGCCTGTGCCGCGATCCGGCGCGCGAGCGTCACGACGGTGATCACGATCGCCGCCGCCACGAGGATCACGACGATTCCCAGAGCGAGCCCGATCCACCACCCGGTGGACGCGGCTGTGAGGACGGTCATCTCAGCGCGCCGCCATCGCGCCCTGGAGCTCGTCGGCGAACGCGCCGGAGCTCATCACCTCGGAGAACATCGGGTAGTCGAACTTGATCGCGTTCTCGTGCTCCTCGGCCGAGGTCGCGGCGACGCAGTCCGACAGCGTGATCACCTTGTAGCCCTTCTCGTAGCCGCTGCGCATCGTCGACTCGACGCAGCAGTTCGTGAGGAAGCCGCCGAGCGCGATGGTGTCGATCCCGCGGGCGCGCAGGATGAAGTCGAGGTTGGTGGTCGCGAACGTGTCGAGCCCGCGCTTCCCCTCGACGACCACGTCGCCCTCCTGCGGCGCGAGCGAGTCCACGATCTCCGAGCCCCACTCACCCTTCACGAAGGCGGTGGAGTCCACCACGCCCTTGAGGATCCCGTACGGATGCTGCGACAGCTCGCCGTACCCGGAGGCGAACGTGATCGGCGCGTGCACGATGGTCGCCCCCGCGGCCCGCGCCGCCTCCACAAGCCGGCGCGAGTTCTCGAGCATCCCGGTGCTCTCCATCACGCCGTTGACCGCGTCGTGGAGAACGCCGCCCTCCGAGGTGAAGTCGTTCTGGTACTCGATCAGGACGACGGCGGTGCGCTTCGGATCGAACGGCATGGAGGGCCTCCTTGCGACTCGGCTGGGAGGCCCACTCTACGCCCCAGATGTCTCCGCCCGCTACCTGCGGGCGCTGACCTTCGCCTTGCCGCTGGCGGCCCAGCCGGCTCCGTTCGCCTTGAAGGCGATCTGGACCGTGTAGGCGCCCGCCTTGAGGCGCTTCGGCAGCCGCAGGCGCTGCTTCGTCTGGCCGGCCGAAAGGCCCACGCTGAGGCGCGAGATGACCTTCCTGCCGCGGGTCAGACGGAGCGTCAGCTGGCCCGCCTGGCTCGCGCCGGCGGTGATCACGAGCTGCTTGACCTTGCCGATCTTGACGCGCTTCGGCACCAGGATGGACAGGCTCCCGATCTTCAGGCCGCCGGGGATGTCATTGCTCGCGCCCGGGGTCTGAGTGCCCGGACCGGGGGTGCCCGTGTCCGGCGTGCCGGGGGCGGGAGTGCCCGGGTCGGGGTTGCCGGTGTCCGGCGGCGGCGGCACGCTCCGGTCGAGAGTGACGGTGTCGCACTTCTCGTCGGAGTGGTTCGCCTGCATCGCGGACCCGGACTGGTTTGCCGAGCTCGGGTTGTCCGGCACCGACGCGTCCGCGGAGATCACGCAGATCGTCACGGGGCCGTCCGGGAGCTGCGATGCGTCCACGTTGCAGGTGAACGTCGTGCTCTTGCCGCCCCCAGCGGGTGCGCTGCAACTCGGCGAGTAGTCCATGGTTCCGCACGGGTCGCTACCCGCGCTCACGCACGTGAAGTTCGCGGGGTAGGGCCCGGCGACGTCGTCCGAGAAGGCGATCGACACCGGGATGGACGCATCCTTCGTGGTCGCCGCGCCGCCGGCCGCCTCGATCGCCGCCGAGGGCTTGCTGCGGTCGATGATCGTGTACGACCGCCGGCCGAGCTGGGTGCCCATCGAGCACGAGTTGGGCCCGTCCGGGATCCACAGGGAATCGTTCGGGAACGTGTACTCGCCCTGGACGCAGATCCCGTACTGGCCGCCGTGCTGAAGGTTCGCGACACCGCTCCAGTTCGCCCAGGTCAGGCCGCTCGTGGCGTTGTTGATGGTCACCTCGTTGACCAGGGCGTTGTTTGCGTAGTAGCTGTAGCGCAGCCGGTAGCTGCCGATGCCAGTGGGCTTCGTGACCTGGAACCACTGCGTGTTCTGGGTCGAGTTGGTGTAGAGCGGCTCACCGGTCCCCGCGGGGACCACGTCGGCGGCGGCAGGTCCGGCGGCGGCGAGAATCGCGGCGGCGCAGACGATCAGGATGCAGGGGTTCAGAAGTCGCTTGTTCACGGACCCCATGCTGAGCGCGATCGCCCACCCTCACATCGGGGGCGACCCCATACGTGCCCCTGATCTTCCCCCTAGGGGTACCCCTACTCCTGGAGGATGACGCGGCTAGGCGGCCTCTTCGCGCCGCGC
>Ga0111538_10008577_pt1 | contig 13713 bp, 11 predicted proteins | sample SoiMethybrSBSTD1_FD_79669 | JGI IMG/M metagenome (GOLD analysis project Ga0111538, IMG submission 79669) | Bulk soil microbial communities from a Populus tree surrounding site in Tennessee, USA - Soil MetaG P. TD hybrid SBSTD1 (version 2)... | ecosystem: Environmental > Terrestrial > Soil >...
ACGTCGATGCGCCCGAAACGATCCATCGTTTCAGTCACGGCCGCACTGACCGCCGCATCATCCCGTACGTCGGCGGCAAAGGTACGAGCCTCACTTCCAGCCGCGCGAACGTCGGCGGCGAGCTGCTCGAGTTCGGTGGCGGAGCCTAACGCGTAGCCGGGGTACTCGAGTTGCCTTGCCACATCGAGTGCGGCGACGCGCGCGCCCTCACGAGCAAAGGCGAGCGCGGTGGCACGCCCCTGCCCGTGCGCGGCTCCCGTGATGAGGACAACCTGTCCGTCGAAGCGAGCCACGTCAGCGTTCCCCTTTGGCGTAAGGTTCGAGGTACTCGTCGAGTGGAATATCGAGGGCGTTGTTGACGACGTTGGTCGCAACCATGAGGGCACCGAAGGCAGTGAGTGTCACGATGGCTTCTTCGTCGAAGAGTTCCCGCAAGGGAGCGTAAACGTCATCGGGCACGAAAAAGGGGGAATGGCCGAGTCGGCGAGCGAAGGCAAGGACGACTCGCTCGCGAGCGTCGAGCTCGAGGTGATCCGGGTCCTCACCGGCCTCGATGAGAATTCTCCGGAAGAACGTGCTGCAGATGAGGCAATCGGTTTCGGCGGAGATCGCGTGCGCGAAGAGCGTGGTGAGTCGTTCGCCCAGGATCGGGACGGTGGCATCGCGGAGCGTGTACCAGGTCATGAGCGCATCGAATGCCGGCAGGGAGCGCAGCAACGTGCGTTTCATGTTGGTGATGCGAGCGATGCGGAGGTGGTCGTCGTGCGCGCGCCGAGTGGCCGCAGGCGCTGTCGAGTAGTCGATCTGGCGAATGCGCATGAGCCGAAGTCTAATGCGCTCACTTTCCTTCGAGCGGTACTCACGGGCGGGCGGCAGTAGCCCGTCCCCCATCGACCCACTGCGGACGGTCGTTTATCTGACGACGACCCGTCCCGTCATGGCCGAGCCGTGCACCGAACAGTCGTACTGGTACGTGCCGGCGGTGTTGAACGTCACGACGTGCGTTCCGCTGGCCATCGTGCCGCTGCTTTGAAAAGTCGGCGTACCTAACGATTCCACCGAGTGCAGCAGGCTCCCGCTCCACGTCCAGGTCACCGAAGCACCAACGGCGATCGTGTCGATGGCCGGGTTGGTCGTTCCGTTGTGCGCGCTCCTGAACTGGATGTCCCCGACGCTCACGGCGCCGACCGCACCGCCGCCGCCGCCTCCACCTCCGCCGCCGCCGCCCCCGCCCCCTCCACCAGGATTGGCCACGGGCCCGGTCGTATCACTGTTGCCGCCACCACACGCCAGCGCGCCTGAAAGCAGAATCGTCGAGATGACTCCGATGCGAAGTCGCATGACACACTCCTCGTGAACGACCTGCTGAAGTCTAGGCAATTCGAAACCTCAGTCGGGGACCGAACGACACAAGCACTGATGAGGACGCAAGCTCACCTCTCAGATCATCGGGCCACTGACTCGACCAGGTCCTTCACGCGCGCTTCGACGGGCTTCAGGGCACTCTCCGGCGCCGGGCTCCCGAGGTGATACGGAACGCTCGTCACGACGACGTTAGGCCTGAACAGGAACGCGCCACGGATGTAGAGCGCCGTCTTGTTATGCAGCAGGTGCTCCCACCACCGGCGCGGAACCACCTCGGGGACCACGACCGTCACGAGGTCGCCGAGCGAGTCGCGCTGCCGGCTGGCGACGTATTCCACCAACGGCCGGAGTACGGAGCGGTACGGCGACGTCAGGATTTCGAGAGGAATGCCGATATCCCATTCCTTCCATCGCGTACGGAGGTCCGCCGCCGCTGAAGCATCGACTTCGACCGCCACCGCGACCACGTCGTCCGAGATGGTCGATGCGTAAACCAGCGCCGCAGCCGTCGCCTTGCTGATCCGATTCACCGGTACCACCACCGCGTGGCGCAACGGAAGGATCGGGCTGTGCCCATCGAAGCGAGTGTCCGCCCAGTAGCGCAGGTAGTGGCGCTGAATTCCCCTGAGCATCACGATCAGGATCGGAATCACCAGAACGACAATCCAGGCTCCGAAAGCGAACTTCGTTACGATCTGGACGAGCGCAACGACGCCAGTCGCGAGCGCTCCGACTCCGTTGAGTGTGGCGCGCCAATGCCAACCGCTCGCGCGCGTACGCCGCCAGAACCTCACCATGCCCGCCTGCGAGAGCGTGAAGCAGATGAACACGCCGACCGCGTAGAGCGGGATCAGCGCATTCGTCTCTCCGCCAAAGACCCAGAGCAGCAGCGCCGACGTCAGTGCGAGGATGACGATGCCGTTCGAGAACGCCAGGCGGTCGCCTCGCGCCGCCATCTGGTTAGGCAGGAAGTGATCCTGCGCGAGGATGCTCGAGAGCCGCGGGAAATCGTTGAAGGCGGTGTTCGCCGCCAGGACCAGGAGCGCAAACGTGGCGTATTGCAGGATGTAATACGGCATGCCGTGACCCAGGACGCGCCGGCCGACCTGCGAGAGCACGGTCTCCGCCTGCGTCGGCATGATGGCGTAGTGATGCGCCAGCGTGCTCGCACCGAGGAAGAACGTCGCCAGCAACGTCACCATGATGCCGAGCGTGATGGCGGCGTTTCGCTGGGCCGGCTGCCGGAACGCGGTGATGCCGTTGGAGATTGCTTCGGTGCCGGTCATCGCGACGCAACCTTCGGCGAAACCTCGCAACAGCAGAAAGAGCAGCGCGCCGCCGGCGACCGGGCTCAACGAAGGTGCCGTCGCATCGGCGGCGGCGATTGGCGCGAGCTCGTTTCCCGTCCATGCGCGGTACGCGCCGGTGCCGATCAGGATCAGCATCATGGCGATGAAGACGTACGTCGGCACGCTGAACGCGATGCCCGACTCACGCACGCCGCGCAGGTTGCCGATGGTCAACAGCGTCACACAGGCAATGCCTAACGCGACACGATGTTCGGCGAGAGCCGGATAGGCCGACGTGATCGCGGCCACGCCACCCGCCACGGAAACCGACACTGTGAGGACGTAGTCGGTCAGCAGGGAGGCCGCGGCAACGAGGCCTGCCCCGGTGCCGAGATTCTCCTTCGCGACCGTGTAGGATCCGCCACCGCCCGGATACGCCCTTATGGTCTGCTGGTACGAAACACCGACGAGCACCAGCAGCGCCACGATCGTCGCGGAGATCGGCACCACATACCCGATGGCCGCCGCCGCGCCGAGCACCGAGAGCGAGATGAGGATCTGGTCCGTCGCGTACGCCACCGATGAAATCGCATCGGAGGACAACACGGCGAGCCCGGTCGTCTTGCTCAACCGCTCGTGCTCGAGCCGGTCAGTGGAAAGCGGGCGCCCGACAAGCGCGCGCTTGGCGCGCCGAAACACCTCAAGCACCCGGAAAACCCAACGCGGTCGTCATCTCAGGGAGGCTAGCGGGGCTCCCATCAAGACGGCGTTTACGTCACCGGCCCCCGTGTGAAGATCGCGTAAAGACGCCCGACGTCAGTCGGCCAATGTGGTGACGTTCAGGGCAGGCAGGCGGATCTCGAACAGCGCTCCGCCGCCGTCCCTCGCGCGGTACAGGAGTTGACCCCCTTGTGCAACGATGAGCCCGCGCGCAATCGACAAGCCAAGACCCAGTCCCGTGGGGTGTGAGCCGTTGTCCTCTCCACGGTAGAACGCCTCGAAGACCCGTCCGAGTTCCGCTTCGCTGATCCCGGGTCCGCGATCGCTGACGGTGATCACCAGCTCGGCGCCCTCGCGATGCACCCGCAGGTCCACCACACCGCCGGGTGGCGAATACCGAAGCGCATTCTCGATGAGGTTCACGATGGCCCTCAACGTGTGAACGAAATCGAATCGGCCGAACAGCATCTCCCCTTCGGCGGGCGGTATCACCGACACGCTCAGCTCCCGGCCGTTGAGCCGGCCGCTGACCCGCTGCGCCGCGGCGCCGATCAGGTCCTCCGCCTCGTTAGGCTCGAGGGTGAGCGTGATGGCGTCGCTCTCCAGGCGCGACAGATCAAGCGTGTCGGCGACGAACCGGTGCAGCCGATCCGACTCTTCCGCGATGGTGATGGCCCGATCATCGCCGGTTTCGGCCAGCTCCTGCGCCAGTGCCCGGATCGTGGTCAGCGGGGTGCGCAGGTCGTGCGAGACCGACGCCAGCACGGCGTCCTTCGCCTTGTGGGCGGCTTTCAGCGCGCGCGCCTCGGCCGCTTCTTCACCCAGCCGGCGAGCATCCTCCACCGCGGCCCGCAGTCGCGTGAGGAGATGGGAAGAGATCATCGCCGCCAGCAGGAACGCAGCCAGCACGAACCAGTCCCGCGGGTCGATGAGTCGAAACGTGCCAAACGGCTGAAGAAGAAAGAAGTCGAAGAACAGGAATGCGAGCACGGCGAGAACCGCGCCGAGCGCGCGGCCGCCACGGGCGCTGGCACCTTGCACGAGCAGCAGGTAGGCGAGTGCGATGTGCGTCGACTGGACGCTTTCGCGGACAGCGACCAGGATGGCGGTGAGCACCATCAACGCGCCTAACCACGCTGCCCACTCGAGTCTCGAAATCCGGGAGTGTCGCGTCGCGCTCACCCTTCGATCTCGGCGCGATACCCGATGCCAGGCTCCGTCACCACGATCGCCGGACGTACTGGATCCAGTTCGAGCTTGCGCCGCAGACTGCGGATGTGAACGCGGAGGGCCTGCTGCGTATCGCCAAATGCATTCCCCCAGACGTCGCGCAAGAGCTGCTGGTGAGTCAGCGTCCGTCCGGCATGACGGAGGAGCGCGCGCAGGATCTGCCACTCGGTTCGCGTCAGGTGTATGGCGCCATCCCCTCGACGCACCGACGGCTTGGCGAGATCGATGACCAGCTCCCCAATGCGAATCACCTGGTCCGGACTGGCGGCGTTCGTCAGGCGGGACCGCCGCAGTTGCGCCGCGGCGCGGGCTCGCAGCTCGGCGGGCGAAAACGGCTTGGTCACGTAATCATCGGCGCCGGCATCGAGCAGGGCGATCTTCTCCTGGTCTGAGTGTCGGGCTGACAGCACGATGATCGGCGCTGTTGACCACGTTCGAACTTCGCGGCACACGGCATCACCCATGGAATCCGGGAGAGCCAGGTCAAGGATGATCAGGTCGGGACGCTCGGCGGCGGCAAGGTCGATGGCCTCGCGCGCTGTGGCTGCTTCGATGGAACGGCCGAAAGTCTCCCGCAACGCGTTCCGAACGGCGCGGCGGATCTGTGGTTCGTCGTCAACGATCAGGACCGTGTCGGCGGCCATCGGTCGTCGTCATCAGCGGCGCGCGGACGTCTCACGATTGGATCTTCGTCGCGGGTGAGAAAGAAGATCACGAGGAACATGTAGAGGAACGCGGTCAGCAGCTGCATCATCGTGCGACCTCCGACAGGGCCGGATTCGCACCTTAGTTGGTCTCTGGTAAAGATGGCCTGAGTTGGCGACGGGAGGAGGTGAAGAAGTCATTAAGAACGCCTCCGACGTCCAACGAACCCCCGCTGATCGTCGTCCAGCACAGAGTCCCCGAGCGGGCAAAACCTAGCGACGGGGGGCCGGAACGTGTCTGTCCTTCCACAGAATCGACCCGATCATATACAAACCCAGCGCGCCGGCCACGATGAAACCAGACGTGCCTAACACGCGCCGGTGCGGCAGGAGCATCGCACTCGCGACGATCAATCCTGCGAGCACGAGTCCGGTGAATATGCGGTTCGCCACCTTCTGCAGCCCCTCGACCAGCACGTTCACCTGCGGGACCTCGAACTTCACGGACAGTTCATTGTCGGCGAGCCGCCTCGTGATCGTGTCGATCCGCCTCGGCAGCGCGCCGAGCAGCTCTGCGCCCTCGCTCATCGCCTGGTAGAGAAGACGGGGACTCAGCCGGCTCCGCATCCGCTCCGACACGATCTCGAGCATCGACTTTCGGATCACCACCGCCGGCTCGAACGAGGGATCGAGGGCGCGCGTGACGCCGCCCAGGTGGACGAGAGTCTTGGCGAGCAGCGTCAGGTCGGCCGGGAGTCGCAGCCCTCGCTGATAGGAAGCGGTAATGACCTTGTTGAGCAGCGCACCGGCATCCATCTCGCTCAGGTCCGCACCGGCAGTCTGCGAAACCAGCTCGCTGATCTCCTTCATGAAAGCAGCCCGATTGAACTCCTCGAGCGGATCGCCCATCTCGACGAGCACATCGGCGACGTCGTCGCCACGATCGTCGGAAAGTCCGTGGAGCAGCCGGATCACCTGGTCACGCATCGTCGGTGACAGGTGCGCGGTCATGCCGAAGTCTATCAGCGCGAGTTTCGGTCCGATCACAGACGGTGCCACCGGCGCCACGTCCCGTGCCTCGCGTTCCAGCCTGGCGATGCGCGTTTCTCCAGACGGAGGATCAACGGTCGTGCCGAACGTCACCGCTTCCGCCGGCGTCGGCGGATTCGACTCGTCAGGCATGACGAGGAAGATGTTCCCCGGATGCGGGTCGGCGTGGAAGTGCCCGTCCACAGCCACCTGCTGCAGGTAGGCGTGTGTCAGTTCCTCGGCCAGCGGCGCGAAATCATGATCGCGGCGGAGCGCGTCTGGAATCTCGTTGACCTTGGTCCCGCGGATGCGCTCCGCGGTGAGCACGCGCTCGGTGGAGTACTCCTCGATGATCCGCGGCACCAGGAGGTGCGGGAAGGTGGCGAGTTGCCGGCGGAAGTGCGCCGCGTTGCGGGCCTCGATGCGGTAATCGAGTTCGTCGGCGAGTGCCTTCTCGAGCTGTCGCAGGATGCCGAGCATGTCGACGCGCCTGCCGGCGGCCGTGTGGTCGGTCATGAAGCGCGCGAGCTCGTGAAAGTACTCGATGTCGTCGGCGAGCAGGGTCCTGATGTTGGGCCGCTGGATCTTGACGACCACGTCTCGCCCGTTAGGCATCGTCGCGGCGTGGGCCTGGCCGAGGCTGGCGGTGCCTAACGGCTCGACGTTGATGGAGCCGAACAGGTCGTCGACGCTGCCCTTGAGCTCCGACTCGAGGATCGAGACGACCTCGGTGAACGGGAGCGGTTCGACGCTGTCGTCCAGGGTCGAAAGCTCGCGAATGTACGCTTCGGGAAAAAGGTCGGATCGCGTCGCCAGGACCTGGCCGAGCTTGATGTACGCGGGGCCGAGCTCGACCAGCCGCTCGCGAAAGGCCTTCGCGTTCGCGTCGATGTCGCGGTGTCCGTTTCCGCGGATCTTCTCCTCGTCCTTCGCCAGCGCGGAGAGTCCCTGGTCGCGCGCGAAGTCCGCGAGTCCGTAGCGCGTGAAGAGCCCTACCGTGGCAGCGAGACGAGGCAGGTGGCGGGGCGCGAGCATTGTACTGGTGCTACCGGCCGTTTCATTCCGAAGGTCCGCGGCCCTAATGCATCAGTCCGTACAAGAGTCGCTCGCCCGGATGCCCTCATGTCGCGGCGAATGCTACGGTGAGCCGAGGCAGATTCCCGAGCGAGCGACTCGACGTGAACGAATTGGAGGCACTCAGGGTCGGACGTAAAGCTCTGCACTCGAGAGGTTCACCACGGTAACGCCTCCGCAGAGTCCTCCGTCGAAGGTCAGTCCGCCCGTCATCAGGACTCTTCCGTCCTCGAGTCGCGTCGCGGTGTGGAACTCGCGGCGGACATTCATCCTGCCTGCCGGTACAAAGCCTCCTTTGGCGGGATCGTAGATCTCGGCATGCGAGAGACTCAAGACGCTGCAGTCAGACACGCTCTCCCCTCCCGTGACCAAGACCGTGCCGTCAGGAAGACGCGTCGCCGTGTGCCCGTCCCGGACGAAGGACATACCATTTGTGACTGCGAACTGGCCCGTCGCAGGATCGTAAAGCTCCGCGGTTTTGAACCGCCCGATGTCCTCATGGTGTCCACCGGTGAGCAGTACTCTGCCGTCGACAAGCAGGGTGGCTTGTTGGCCAGAGATGTACTGCGGAGTCCCCAGGATCCCCGCCCCGGTAAACATCGTTGCCGTGCGACTGAAGGTGGCGGTGACGGGATCGTAGAGCTGAGCCGCGGGCTCCGCAGTGAGTAACACGCGGCCGTCGTTCAGTAGCGTTGCTTTTGTTCCAACGAGCCCAATGGTCGCGTACCCAACGTACGCGCCGGCATATGCTCCCGTCGTCGTGAACGCTCCGGTAGCGGGGTCGTAGAGCTCAGGGGTCGCAGGAATCGCGCAGCACGCTGACCAGCCGCCCGATCCGCCACTGATCAGGACCTTTCCCGTCTTGAGCAATGTCCCCTCGTGCCACGACTGGGCGTTCTGCATGTCGCCGGTCCGGGTGAACGTTCCCGTCGCGGGGTCGTAGAGCTCCGCCGTGTTGGTGCTGGAATTGCTCACCACTGTGCCTCCGGCGATCAATACCTTGCCGTTAGGCAGCAGTGTCGCCGAATGCGCACTGCGGGCACTCATCATGTCGCCAACGCGGGAAAATGTGCCGCTCGCTGGATCGTACAACTCAGCGCTGGCGCTTGGCACGCCAAAGGCGTCGGTACGGTTCATGCCTCCAACGACCAGCACTTTACCGCCGGGAAGCAGCGTGGCCGTGTGAAAAATCCGTGCCATCGACATGCTGCCTGTTGCCGTGAAGTTGCTCGGCGAAGATACCGTGATCGCGGCGGTCGCTTCACTTCCACCAAGGCGCGCGTGCAGCAACGTGTTTCCTTCACCGACCGCGGTCACGGTACCAGTCTGTGAGACCGTGGCAACCAGTGGCAAATCTGTTGACCACACGATCGCTGCCGGCGACACGACCTCGCCGTCGCTGGTCCGAACGGTCGCCGTCACAACCGCCGATTGCGGCTCGCCGGGCGGTGTCAGCAGGGCAATGGAGATGGGCGAAAGCTCAATCGTGTAGGTCGTCTGCGATGGGACATCGGTGCTCCCATTGCAGGCGAGAATTCCGAGCGTCGTTAGGATGCACACGACATCGCGGCAATACTGGTCCGAGGAAGCACGCCGGCGACCAGGGCTGGTCCTTCCAGAGATTTCAGAGTGAGTGAACATGCTGGCCTCGCTACTGAGCCCACTTCAATTAATCACGCCAGACTGTTCCCAGAGCGTTCCAAGACTGTAGCCGCAAGCGTCTCAATGCATCAGGTCGCAACTCTGGCAGTCGATCGCTCGCCTCTGCGCGGCTCTGGTTTCGAGTGCGCGGCAGCTCTCAGGCCCGCAGTCAGTCGGGCAAATGATTGGGGTCGCCATGCGGACCTCTCCCTGGGGCTACGTTCTTCGGCCACGACAGCTAGTGCGGTAAGAGCGCCGAGCAAGCGACAAAACTACTTGATGCGACCCTCGACTATGTCGTAAACACGGCGAATCGCGATCGGCGCCTGCTGCTCGGCCAGGAACCAGTCCTTGAACGAACCCCAGTTCGCCGCCTTGACCGCTTCCTCCTGCGTCAGGCCAAGTCCGTGTAGTCGTTTCGCTTCGTTCGTGACCGCAATGAGCGCGGATCGAAACCTCACCAGCTCCTCGCGTGAAACGGCCGGCTCCTCGATGAAGCCATGGCCGGGCACATAACGAGTGATGTCCATCGCAAGGGCGCGGTCGATCACGCGCACCCACTCGTCAGGATAGGCGGACCGCATGGCAGGAAACACGCGGTTCAGGTACGCCTCGCTCATGAAGAGGATCTTTTCGCGCGGCAGGTGAACCACGAGGTCACCACCGGTATGCGCGCGGCCGAGGAAGAGCACGTCGACCGTGGTGCCACCGATGTCGATGGATTCGCGATCGCCCTCCATGGCTTCTCGTGGCACGATCACCACTCGGGCTGGCTGTCCAGCGCGTCCGGGCGTGGCCGCTGCTGTGGCCGAATCGGTGAGGAGCTGCGTGCGCGAGGTCGGGTAGACGATGTAGCGGATGTCCTTTGGAAGGACCGAATTGCCGGCGGTGTGGTCGCCGTGGTCCGACCCGACGACATACCACTTGATAGGCAGCGGCGTGACCTTGCGAATGCGATCGAGCATCGTCTGCGTCGCCGCGGGACTTCCCTGCCCGTCCGCGATCAGCACGCCGCTCTTCCCCACGACGAAGAGGCTGACGGTGGTGAAGCCGGGCGACCGGATCTCCTCGTAGCCGTAGACGTTGTCGGCGAGCTTGATGACGCGCGGAAACTCCGTGAGTGCGATTCCGCGTTGCGCCGGATCGGCCGTGCGGACCTGGGCACGAACGGCGATGGGTGCGCCTAACGTCAGCGCGAACAGGAAAGGAAGGCTGCGACGCATTGGTGTGACTGGTGACTGGTGACTGGTGACTGGTGACTGTTTCCAACCTAGGTGGCCAGGTCTCGACGATCGATCACCCTCTTTGCCTTTCCTTCCGATCGCGGCAGCGACCTGGGCTCCGCGATCCTGACACTGACCGCAATGCCTAACGTATCGTTGAGGGCGCGCGTCACGCGCTCGCCTACCGACGCGCGGCGAGCCTCGGCGCCCGACTCGAACAGCACATTCGTTCCCTCGACAATGATCTCGAGGTCATCGAGCTGACGCTCGGCGCGTTGCACCACGATCTGGTACTGCGGCTCCAGGTCCTCGATGGAAAGGAGCGTGCGCTCGATCAGCTGCGGGAAGACGTTCACGCCACGAATGATCAGCATGTCGTCCGTGCGGCCCATGATGCGCTCCACGCGCACCAGCGTGCGCCCGCACGCACACTCACCCGGGATGAGGCGCGTGCGATCGCGGGTGCGATACCGGACGACGGGCATCGCTTCTTTCGTCAGCGTCGTCAGCACCAGTTCGCCCTCCTCACCCAACGGCAGCGGCTCACCGCTTTCGGGATCGACGATCTCGGGCAGGAACACGTCTTCGAACAGGTGCATGCCCGCGGCGTGCTCGCATTCCTGCGCCACGCCCGGTCCGATGATTTCGGTGAGACCATAAATGTTGAGCGCGCGGATGCCGAGCTTCGTTTCCAGCTCGCGCCGCATCGTTTCCGTCCACGGCTCAGCACCAAAGATTCCGACGCGAAGCTCGAGACGAGTCGCGACATCGATGCCCTGTTCCGCAAGCTCTTCGGCGATCACCAGTGCGTAGGATGGCGTGCAGGTGATGACGGTGGCACCGAAATCCTCCAGCAGCATGACCTGTCGTTTCGTCAGGCCGCCGGAGACCGGGACAACCGTGGCGCCGATCCGTTCAGCGCCGATGTGCACGCCGAGCCCGCCGGTGAAGAGCCCGTAGCCGTAGGCGTTATGCACTATGTCGGTTGGCGTGACCCCGGCCATGCTGAGGGCACGCGCCATGACCTCTCCCCAGAGCGCCAGGTCGTTGGCCGTGTAACCGGCCACGGTCGGCTTCCCCGTCGTGCCTGACGAGGCGTGGATGCGGGCCAGGTCATGCTGCGGTACGGCAAACAGGCCGAACGGATAGTTGTCGCGCAGGTCCGACTTGACGGTGAACGGAATGCGGCGCAGGTCGTCGAGCGACCTCATGTCCTCTGGAGTAACACGAGCCGCGCGAAACGCCTCACGATAGAACGGCACCCGCTCGTTGACGTACGTCATGAGCCGCCGCAGCCGGTCGAGCTGCATCGCGCGCAGTGCGGCAGGATCGAGGAGTTCGACGGACGGGTTCCAGACGGGCATCAATACCGCAAGAAAAGTTGGAGCTCTAACCTGCAGCTTCCCGCCACTCTGCGCTATCGCTGGGGCAACGCGAAAGCGACGAACGAGTCACCGTCGCCAAACCTGCCACCACCACCGGCCGCAATCACCACGAACTGCCGTCCGCCCGCTTCGTACGTCATGGGCGTCGCGCGCGCGCCCGCGGGCAGCGTGGCGCGCCACAGCTCGCGCCCAGACTCGATGTCGAACGCCCGGAACCCGCGATCGAGTGTGGCACCGATGAAGACGAGTCCCGAACCCGTCACGATCGCACCGCCAAGATTCGGCGACCCTGATGGAGGGCCATCGGGCAGGAGTTGCCCAAGCGGCACATTCCATAGAATGGCGCCCGTCGAAAGACTCACGGCCACCAGCGAGCCGAACGGGGGTTTTGTGCACGGCAGCCCGTTAGGCGAGAGGAAGAGGCGCCTCCGCATGACGTAAGGCGTCCCGTTCATCCGCGTGAACTGCCAGTCATACCTCGGCGACTCGCTGTTGAACGACGCGCGGTTGTACCCCTCTTGCGGGATCAACTGGACGATCGCCGCCAGGTTGTTGACTGGTACCACCGCGATCCCGCGCCCGGCATCGGCCGCGACGCCGCCCCAGTGGGCGCCGCCGATGTTCGATGGGATGACCAGCGTCCCCTTGAGGCTCGCCGGCGTGAACGGGCCCTCGTTGCGAACAGCACGGAGCGCCTGCTGGCACGCCGCCAGCTCGTCAGGCGTGGCTCCCCACAGGTCCGATTCAGAGATCTTGTGAGGAACGAGCGGCGGCGTGATGGCGGTGAACGGCTGGGTTGCGGACGCAAGCTCGTCAGGCAGGTCGCTCGCAGGCACCGGCCGCTCTTCGACACGGAAGATCGGCACGCCGGTTTCGCGATTGAGCATATACATCATCCCGTTCTTGTTCGCCTGAAGTACGGCCGGGATCGAACGACCATTCGTCGTCACCATGGTCAGCGCCGGCGGCGAAGCGTTGTCGAAGTCCCAGATATCGTGATGGACAGTCTGGAAGTGCCAGGCGACGCGTCCCGTCGAGGCACGGAGCGCCACGATGGAGTTCGCATAACGATTCTCACCGATTCGGAGGCCGCCGAAATAGTCGGGCGCGGAGCTGGACGTGGGCACGAAGACCAGGTCGCGCGCGGGATCGGCCGCGATGACCGTCCACGAATTCGCCGCGCCGGTGGTGGCTGCGGCTCCAGGGGGCCACGTGCGGTACGCCGCGTCGGTGGAATCCTGCGGAATCGGGTGCCAGGTCCACTTGAGCGCGCCGGTTCGCGCGTCGAAACCGCGCACCTCGCCGCTGGCGGGATCCGGGCGGCTGTTGTCGGCGATCGCCGATCCAACGACGATAACGTCGCCGACCACCGCGGGTGGCGACGTCTGCTCGTACGCCTGAGGCTCGAACGGCTTGATCCGCAGTCCCTCTCGCAGGTCGACGCTGCCAGCCTTACCGAACGAAGCACATATCCGCCCGGTCGCGGCGTCGAGCGCGATGAGCCGAGCATCGATCGTCGCGACAAGGATCCTCCGTCGACATTCGGCGCCGGCCGGTGCGCGGCTGTCGACCCACGTGGAAACTCCGCGATTCACGAAGTCGCCGTATCCGCCGTTGCGGTTCACGTCAGGATCGAACTTCCAGCGTTCGGTTCCCGTGACAGGATCGAGGGCGATCACACGGCCCATCGGCGTGCTCACGAAGAGCGTGCCATCGACCATGATCGGCGTTGCCTCGACGCTCGGCTCAGCACCCCGTTGCGGAGCAGCGCTCGACTCGCCGGTGTGGTAGGTCCAGGCCGACGTCAGGCTGTTGACGTTCTCGCGCGTGATCTGCGTGAGAGGCGAGAAGCGGCTACCGCCGGGATCGCGACCGTATGCGGGCCATTCCGCGGGTGCCTGGGCGAAGCCTCTTGACGTCCAGAACGCAGCCAACAACACGATCCTTTGGAACATGACGATCCTTATCGAAAGTCCACAGCAAACATTAGCTCACGCGGAGACGCGGAGACGCGGGGAACACGTAACAACGAGTCGCCGCGGATAGAACTACGAGTCTTCGCGGATAGAAACAAAACAAACTCTTGAAAGCGTTTTGTTTCACATACTCCGCG
>Ga0111538_10008578_pt1 | contig 13711 bp, 13 predicted proteins | sample SoiMethybrSBSTD1_FD_79669 | JGI IMG/M metagenome (GOLD analysis project Ga0111538, IMG submission 79669) | Bulk soil microbial communities from a Populus tree surrounding site in Tennessee, USA - Soil MetaG P. TD hybrid SBSTD1 (version 2)... | ecosystem: Environmental > Terrestrial > Soil >...
GAGGACCGGGGACCACTACGTCGTCAACGGCACCAAGATGTGGATCACGAACGGGGCCGTGAGTGACACGGATACGGGCGACGTCTTCCTCGTCTACGCGCGCACCGGCGACAAGGGCGCGAAGAGCCTCTCGCAGCTCGTCGTGGAGAAGAGTCACGCTGGGTTCCGGCTCGGGCAGAAGATCAAGGACAAGCTCGGCATGCGCGCCTCGACCACCGCCGAGCTGGTGTTCGAGGACTGCGTCGTCCCGGCGGCGAATCTCGTCGGCCGCGAGGGCGACGCCGCGCGCCACATGATGCGGAATCTCGAGATCGAGCGCCTGACGCTCGCCGCGATCAGCCTCGGCATCGCCCGGCGCTGCGTCGAGGTCATGAACCGCTACGCGCGCGAGCGGAAGGCCTTCGGGAAGCCGATCAACGAGTTCGGCCAGATCCAGCGCCACATCGGCGAGTCGTACGCCGGCTACATGGCGGGGCGTGCCTACGTGTACCAGACGGCGGCCGGCCTCGACCTCGCGCGGTCGGGCACTCGGCTCGACTCCGACGGCGTGAAGCTATTCTGCGCCACCATGGCGAAGGAGGTCGCCGACCGCGCGGTGCAGGTGCTCGGCGGGTACGGCTACGTCGGCGAGTATCAGGTGGAGCGCCTCTGGCGCGACGCGAAGCTCCTCGAGATCGGCGGCGGCACGATCGAGGCGCACCAGAAGAACATCGCGCGCGACCTGGCCCGCGTCGACCGCCTCGCATAGGCGAAACCGCCGGCACTTTGTACAGGGCGCCATCGGCGGGCGCCGCAATGGGGCGAAAGGACCGTGCGACCGCGCCCCGGCCGGGTCGGCCCGCGTTTTGCGTCCCTCCCTCGGCATGGCCACGTCCGAGATCCAGGCCGTGCCGCTGCCGGGCGCCACGACGCATGGCGGCCTCGAGGCGACGCCCGAGGAGCTGAAGGCCGCCGTCGAGGACGTCGTCGCCGTCCTGCACGAGGACGCCATCCCGTTCGTCGTCGTCGGCGGCATCGCCGCGGGCCTGCTCGGCCGCGGCCGCTACACGGGCGACGTCGACCTGTTCGTGCGGCCCGAGGACGCGCCGCGCGTGCTGCGGGCGCTCGAGCGCGCGAGCTTCTCGACCTCGGAGCTGAACCCGCACTGGATCTTCAAGGGCATCCGCGGGCCGGTGCTGGTGGACGTGCTCTTCACGCTGAAGGGCGACATCCGCCTGGACGACGAGATGCTGGCGCGCGCGCCCGTCCGGAGCTTCCTCGGAGTCGACATTCCGCTCATCCCCCCGGAGGATTTGCTGGTCGTGAAGGCCATCGTCTTCGACGAGGAGACGCCGCGGCACTGGTACGACGCGCTCGGGCTCATCGCCGGCGGCACGATCGACTGGGATTATCTCGTCCGGCGGGCGCAGCGGAGCCCGCGGCGGGTCCTCGGCCTCCTCATCTTCGCGCTGTCCGCAGACCTGCTCGTCCCTCGCGCCCCCATCGAGCGCCTCTACGGCATGGTGATGGCCGATGACGCAGCCCACTGATCCGCCCCAGTACGTCGCCGAACACATCCGGACGGCGCTCGCGAGCGACCGGCGCGTCAGCGAGCTCGGCATCGGCGTGAAGATCGTCGGCAACCGCGTGCAGCTGAGCGGCGTCGTGGCGACCCCCGACCGGCGCGCGCTGGTCGGGGAGATCGTCCACCAGCTGCTGCCCGACCACGAGGTGCAGAACGACCTCGTCGTCCAGGAGATCGCGGAGGCGAACCGGGCGGAGCGCCTGCGATGATCCGGATCGCGGCGGTGGGGGACATCCACATGGGCCACGACTCGCGTGGCCTCTGGGCGCCGCATCTCCGGAACCTCGCACGCGAGGCCGACGTGCTGCTCCTGGCCGGCGACCTCACCCGCGGGGGCGGGGTGGACGAGGCCGAGGTCCTGGCCGAGGAGCTCCGCGAGGCCACGGTCCCGACGATTGCCGTTCTCGGGAACCACGACTATCACGGCGACGCCGCGACGAAGATCGAGGAGCTCCTCACCGAGGTCGGCGTGCGGGTACTCGAGGGGAACGGCACCGTCGTCGAGGCGGGCGGCGCACGCATCGGCATTGCCGGGACCAAGGGCTTCGGCGGCGGCTTCGCCGGGGCGTGCGGCAGCGACTTCGGCGAGCCGGAGATGAAGGCGTTCATCCGCCACACCCAGCTGCTCGCCGACCGGCTGCAGCAGGCGCTCGCCGACCTCCGCGCCGACGTCCGCGTCGCCCTCCTCCACTACTCGCCGATCCCGGCGACGCTCCAGGGCGAGCGGCTCGAGATATACCCCTTCCTCGGGAGCTATCTCCTCGCCGAGGCGATCGACCGTGGCGGCGCCGACCTCGTCGTCCACGGTCACGCGCACGGCGGGAGCGAGCGCGGCGTGACACCCGCCGGCATCCGCGTCCGGAACGTCGCCCAGCCGGTCATCCGCTCCGCCTACCGCGTCTACTGCTTCGGCGACGGCGGCCTCGCCTGCGACGAGCCGGCCGGCGCACCCGCGCCCGGCGCTTGAAGAGCGCCCCGGAATCGAGACACTCTCCGCGCGGTGAAGCCCGCCCTGCTCGCGATGACGCTCCTCGGCGGGCTTCTGCTCACCGGCGTGGTGCGCGACACGGACCTCGTCGAGGTCTGGCACCACCTGACGCATCTCGGCGCGGGCGGCATCGCGGCGCTGCTCGCCGTCCACGCCGTCCGGACGCTCGCCGACGCGACGTCGTGGCTCCTCACCCTGCCCTCCGTCCGCCCGAGCCCGCGCTGGCTCGGCCGCGCCTGGGCGATTCTCCTCGCCGCGGCGGCGCTGGAGCTGGTGACGCCGCTCGGCGGCGAGCCGATGAAGGCCGTGGTGCTGAAGCGGCACTACGGCGTCCCCTACACGGAGACTGGCGCCTCGCTCGTGCTGACGCGCACGACGGACATGCTGGCGGTGATCCTCTTCGTCGGCCTCGGCGGCTGGCTCGTGCTCGGGACCGGGCTCCTCCCGCGCGCGGAGGAGCGCATGGCCCTGGCCGGCTTCGGCGTCTTCGCGCTCGCGGCCGTCTGCTTCGTGACCGCGCAGCGCACGCACGGCTTCTCGCGCATCGCGGCCTGGCTCGGTCGCCTGCGCTTCGGCCGGCGCCTCGGCGACCGCGCCATCGCGGCCCTCGCGCCGCTCACCGCGGTGGAGGACGTGCTGATCGAGTTCTACGACGGCCGGCGGACGCGCCTCGGGCTCTCGGTGGCGGCCGCGCTCGCCGAGCTGGCGCTCGGGGCGTCGGCCGATTGGCTCGCGCTCTCGCTCCTCGGGCATCCGGCGACGCTCCACGACGCGCTCGTCATCCAGTCCGTCGTGCTCCTCGTCACGACGACGCTCTTCTTCGTGCCCGCGAACCTCGGGACGCAGGAAGGCGCGCTCGTGCTGATCTGTGGCGCCCTCTTCGGGTCGCCGGCGCTCGGCCTCGCGCTGGCCGCGATCCGGCGCGCGCGGGATCTCGTCTGGATCGGCGCCGGCCTGGTCATCGGCTCGGCGTTCTCGATGAGCCTGCCCGACACGGTGCCGGACTCGGAGGGCGTCGCCTGATCTCCGTCCTCCTCCCCGCATTCGACGCCGAGGTGACGCTTCCCACGGCGCTCGCCTCGATCGCGCGCCAACGCGACGACGACTGGGAGTGCGTCGTGGTCGACGACGGCTCGCGCGAAGGCACGCTCGCGGTCGCGCGTGCCTTCGCGGCGCGTGATCCGCGCTTCGTGGTGGTGAGCGCCGCGCACGAGGGCATCGTCCCGGCGCTGAATCGCGGGCTCGCGCACTGCCGGGGCACGCTCGTCGCGCGCATGGACGCCGACGACTGGATGCACCGCGACCGGCTCGCCGCGCAGCGTGCCGCGCCCGCCGCCGACGCCGGCCTCGCCGCGGTCGGCACGCACGTGCGCCTCTTCCCACGCCGCGCGCTCGGCACCGGGCTCCGCCAGTACGAGCAGTGGCTGAACGGCATCGACTGCGCGGAGCGCGTGCGGGCCGAGGCCTTCGTCGAGTGCCCCGTCGCGCATCCGACCCTGCTGGTGCGCCGCCGAGTCCTGGACGCGCTCCGCTACCGCGACGCGGGCTGGCCCGAGGACTACGACCTCGTCCTCCGCCTCCTCGCCGCCGGGCATCGCGTCGGCATCGTGCCGCGGCGCCTCGTCGGCTGGCGCGTGCGCGCCGAGAGCCTCACACGCACCTCGCCACGCTATGCGATCGAGCGCTTCGCGGCGTGCAAGGCCGCGTTCCTCGCCGCGGGCTTCCTCGGCCGGAGCGACGAGTACGTCCTCTGGGGCTACGGGCACACGGGGCGCGGACTCCGGCGCGCGCTCCTCGCGCACGGCAAGCGGCCAACGCACGTGGTCGAGGTGCACCCGGGCCGACTCGGCAACCGCATCCATGGCGCGCCGGTGATCGCGCCCGACGAGCTCCCGGCGCTAGGCGATCGTCCCGTCGTCGTCTCGGTCGCGCACGAGGGGCCGCGCGGCGAGGTGCGCGCGTGGATGGCGCGGCACGGGCGGCGCGAGACGATCGACTACGTGTGCGCGGCGTGAAGCTGGTATCGCGGGGCGCCCAGCCGCTATAGGCCCGTCGCATGACGGACCTGCGGGAGCTCGCCGAGCGCGCCTGGCGCGGCGAGCTGGATATGGCGCACGAGCATCACCCCGTTCACACGAGCTACGAGGGCGCGTCGCAGCTCGCACCGGATCTGCTGGCGCTCAAGGGCATCGCCGGCATCTACGTGCTCGACACCGGGGACGGGCTGGTGATGCTGGACGCGGGCTCGTTACTCGACGTCGAGCATGTACACGCCGCCGTGCGCGAGTGGCGACCCGACGTGCCGCTCGCGGCGGTCGTCTTCTCGCACCATCACGTGGACCACGTCTTCGCCGTCGGCCGGTTCGAGGAGGAGCACCGGCGCCGCGGCTGGCCGCCGCCCGTCGTCTATGCGCACGAGCTCCTGCCCGCTCATTTCGACCGCTATCGTCGGACGCTCGGCTGGAACACGGCGATCAACCGCCGCCAGTTCGCGATCGACGCGCCGAAGTTCCGCTGGCCGGACCGCTATCGCTATCCCGATGTCGTCTACCGCGATCGGCTGACCTTCGAGCGCGGCGCTCTCAGCTTTCACCTCCGTCATGGGCGTGGGGAGACGGACGATCACACCTGGACCTGGGTCCCGGAGCGCCGCATCCTCGCCACCGGCGACCTCTTCATCTGGGCCGTGCCGAACGCAGGCAATCCGCAGAAGGTGGAGCGCTACGTCGCCGACTGGGCCGATGCGCTGGACGCGATGAACGAGCTCGGCGCCGAGACCCTCCTCCCCGGACACGGGCTTCCCATCTTCGGTGCCGAGCGCATTCACGAGGCGCTCGGGACGACGGCGTCGTTCCTCCGCAGCATCGAGACGCAGGCGCTCGACCTCATGAACCGCGGCTGCTCGCTCGACGAGGTGCTCCACGGCGTGACGCTTCCGTCGGGGCTCATGCAGCGTCCCTTCCTGCGCCCGGTCTACGATGATCCACGATTTCTCGTACGCATGGTGTGGCGGCGCTACGGCGGCTGGTGGGACGGCGAGTACGACACGCTCCTTCCGGCGCCGAAGGCGGCGCAGGCCGCGGAGTGGATCGCGCTCGCCGGCGGGCTCGGGAACGTGCTCGCACGAGCGTCGCTTCTCCTGGCCGAGGGGAAGCACGCACTCGCGCGGCATCTCGTCGAGACGGCCTACCACGCGGCGCCGGACGACGACGGAGTTCATGCGCTGCGTGCCGCCGTCTACGCCGCCAGCGCCGACGCCGAGGCGTCCTCGATGGCGCGGAACATTTTGCGGCACGCAGCCCGCGCGAGCGCGCAGAGGCGGCGCGACACGGCCGGGAGCGCCTGAGTGGCGAGGCGCCTTCGCGACGGCGCGATCGCCGGGCTCGTGGGAGGGATCGTCAGCGCCGTCTGGGGGCTGGTGATGTCACCCGTCCTCGGTACGGACGTCTTTCGCGAGACGAGACTCGCCGCGGTGCCGCTGCTCGGCAGGGCATCTCTCGAGCCCGGCAACGCGGCGGCCGCACTGCTGGTCGGCGGCGCGAGCCACTTCGGCGTGTCGATTGCGTGGGGCATGGTCTTCGCGCTCGTGTCGTACCCGGCCTCGCCGCTCGCGATGATCGGTTTCGGGGCGCTGTTCGGGGCGGCCGTGTGGCGCATGATGTACGACCTCGTGCTGCCGATCCTGGGCGCCGCGTGGATCGTCGAGGGCTTCTCGACGGCGCGCGCGCTGACGGAGCACGTCGTGTTCGGCATCGGCACGGCGCTCGGGATTCTCTGGGTGCGCCGACGGTGACGGGCTCTCGCCTCGGCGGGATGCGCTAGAATCGTGGCATGCCGCGCGCCCTCCCTGCGGCCGTTCTAATGCTGACGTTCGGCGGCCTGGCGGGCGCCGCCTGCCCCGACGGTACCGGCCAGTGGGTCGATCGTGCGCCCCTCACGCTCGCGCGCCAGGAGGTCGGCGCCGCGCGCATCGACGGCAAGGTCTACGTCGTCGGTGGGCTCCTCCCGAACTCCATGGCGACGAGCACCGTCGAGGCGTACGACATCGCGCTGAACGCATGGTCGTCGGTGGCGCCGCTTCCCGTGCCGCGTGACCACATGGCCGTCGCTGCGACCGGGGGCATCCTCTACGTCGCGGGTGGATTCGCCGCCGACTTCCAGGCAAAGGGCGAGGCCTTCGCGTACGATCCGTCGGCCGACGCGTGGACGCCCATCGCGCCGCTCCCCGACCCGCGCGGCGGCTGCTGGGCGGTGGCGCACGGGAACAGGATCTTCGTCTTCGGCGGCGTGAACGCCGCAGACGCCGCGCAGCAGTCGGTGTTCATCTACGACCCCGCGACGAACCAGTGGACCGCCGGCGCCGACATGCCGACGGCGCGCGAGCATCTGAACGCCGCGGTCGTCGGCGACTTCATCTACGTGGTCGGCGGCCGCAGCGGCGGAACGTCGACTAACGCGAACGAGCGCTACCACCCCGTGACCAATGCCTGGCAGACGATGACGCCGATGCCGACGGCGCGTGCCGCTGCGGCGGTGGCCGCGTTCGGGAACCGCATCTTCGCGGCGGGCGGCGAGACGCCGATGCTCTTCTCGGTGAACGAGGTCTACGACGTCGCCACCGACGCCTGGAGCAATGCCGCGGCGATGGCCATCCCGCGGCATGGCATCGCCGCCGTGACGCTCGACGACCGCATCCTCACGCCGGGAGGCGGCACGGTGCACGGCCTGCAGCCGACCGCGGCCGTCGACAGCTTCGTCCCCTCCGCCGCCGGCGCATCGCCCGCGTGTCCTCCGGCGCCGGACGCCTGCCGGACCCCATCGGTCGGCGCGAAGGGGCTCCTGCTGCTCCGGCGCGGCTCGGCCCCGGAGCGGAACGCGCTCGTCTGGGACTGGGCACGGGGAGCGGCGACCGCGAAGACCGACTTCGGCGATCCCGTCACGGGCGATGGCTACGCGCTCTGCGTCTACGAGGGCGGAGCGCTCGCAGTGCGAATGACCGCGCCGCCGGGCAGCGCGTGTCCGGGCCGGACTGGATGGCGGTCGACGCCGAGCGGCTTCCGCTATCGGAGCCGAGCACGCACACCCGACGGACTCCGAAGCGTCGTCCTGAAACAGGGGGCCGACGGCCGCGCGCGCATCGTGCTCGAGGGGAAGGGCGCGCTCCTGCCGCTGCCGGATCTCGCGAGCGTGACGTCGCCCCTCACCGTCCAGCTCCGTCGCAGCGGCAACGGGCCGTGCTGGAGCGCACAGTACGGCTTCCCCCCTGCGCTCCGCGCCGACGCGACGACGTTCAAAGATCCCGCCGACTAGGAGCCTGATCCAAGACCAGTTCTCCGCGCGCGTAGCGCGGGCGAGCGTCAGCGAGCCGGGGGAAGAGGCTCCACGCGGCTTTTGCCGCGTGGAGAAGGGGGACAGAGTCCCCCTTTGCTAACTTGACTCTCGGAACGTCTTCCGCAATCTCCGCGCGCATGCCGAAGACCCGCCGTCGTCCGAAGCCGCAGCAGGCGATGCTCGACCTCATCACCGGCTACTGGCTGTCGCAGATGATCTTCGTCGCCGCGAAGCTCGGGATTGCGGACGCGCTCGCGAAGGGTCCGAAGACGCCCGCCGCGATCGCCGAGCAGGTGGGCGCGTACGCGCCGTTCGTCCATCGGGTGCTGCGCGCGCTCGCCAGCGTCGGCGTGTTCGCGGAGACGGCGAACGGCCGCTTCCGGCTGACGCCCACGGCCGCGACGCTCCGGAGCGGCGTCCCCGGCTCACTGCGGGACTTCGCGCTGATGATCATCGACGACTACAACTGGCGCGCCTGGGGCGACCTCCTCCACGGCATCGAGACCGGCGAGGTGGCCTTCCAGCACCTGTACGGGCAGCCGTTCTTCGACTTCCTGGTGGCGAATCCGGACAAGGAGCGGACGTTCGCGGCGTCGATGGCCAGCATCTCGGGCGCCGAGAACGACGCCATCGCCCGCGCCTACGATTTCGGCCGCTTCGCTCGGCTCGTCGACGTCGGCGGCGCGCACGGGCACCTCCTCGCCACGATCCTCCGCCGGCATCGGAAGCTCCGCGGCGTGCTGTACGATCAGCCGCAGGTGGTCGACGGCGCGGCCGCGCGTGGCTTCTTTCAGGGGCTCGAGGGCCGCATGGAGACGGCCTGCGGCGACTTCTTCGACTCCGTTCCGGTGGGCGCGGACGCCTACATGATGAAGTACATCATCCACGACTGGGACGACGACCGCTGCGTCCGCATTCTCGGCCTCTGCCGCGAGGCGATGGCGCCCGGCGGGCGCGTGCTCGTGGTGGAGAACGTCATCGAGCCCGGGAACCGGCCGAGCTGGGGGAAGCTCCTCGACGTCAACATGCTGGCGCTCCTCACCGGGAAGGAGCGCACGAAAGCGGAGTTCCGGGATCTGCTCGGGCGCGCCGGGCTGCAGCTTCGGCGCGTCGTGCCGACGGCCAGCCCGATCAGCATCGTCGAGGCGACGGCCGCGTAGGCTGCGCCCTAGTCCTCCGCCGGCGGCGCGCCGAGCATCGCCGTGACGCCGCCGTCGGCGACGAGCACCGCGCCGGTCACGTAGGACGACTCGTCCGAGGCGAGGAAGAGCGCCACGTCGGCGATCTCCCGCGGGAGACCGATCCGCCGCGCCGGGATGGAGCGCACGAAGGCCGTCCGGCCGCCGGGAAGCGAGTCGACGAAGGCAGCGAGCGGGGGCGTGTCGATCGACCCGGGGCAGATCACGTTGACGCGGATGCCTCGCCCCGCGGTCTCGAGCGCCGCGGTCTTGGTGAGCGCGATGACGCCGGCCTTCGCGGTGCCGTAGGCGCCGAACGTAGCGACGCCGTTCAGGCCCGCGGCCGACGCGGTGTTGATGATCGAGCCGCTCCCCTGCGCCGCCATGATCGGGATCGCCGCGCGCATGCCGAAAAACGTTGCGTCGAGCGTCACGGCGAAGACGGCACGCCAGAGCTCGTCCGGCATCTCCTCGACGCGGCCGAACGCGGGCGCCGCGGCGTTGTTGACGAGCACGTCGAGGCGGCCGTGCCGCGACGCAGTCTCCTGGATCATCGCCGTGACGCGCTCCGACGACGACACGTCGGCGACGAACGTGCCGGCGCGGCCGCCGCCGGCCGTGATCCCGCGCACGACGGCCTCCGCGCTCTCGGCGTCGCGATCGTTCACGACGACGTACGCGCCCTCCGCCGCGAAGCGCTCGGCGCAGGCGCGGCCGATGCCCGAGCCCGCCGCCGTGACGATCGCGACCCGTCCCTTCAGGCGATCCGTCATCGCGGCAGGAACTCGCCGCCGTTGACGTCGAGCGCCGCGCCGGTGACGGCGCACGCATAGTCCGAGACCAGGAAGAGCGCGGCCTTGGCGCAGTCGGCGTCGTCCGGAATGCGCCCGAGCGGAATGCTCTGCGCGACGCCCTTCGCGAGCGCCTCGACCGTCGTCCCCTGCTGCGCCGCGGCCGCGCGCAGGTAGCCCTCGACGGGCGGCCCCCACATCCAGCCCATGTAGGCCGTGTTCACGCGGATGCCGTAGCGCCCGAGCTCGAGGGCGAGCTGCGCGGTCGCGCCGGAGAGCGCGGCCTTCGACATCATGTAGCCGCCCTGGTGCGGCATGGGCTTCCGCGTGACCATGCTCGAGATCATGACGATGGCGCCGCCGCCCTGCTTCTTCATCACGGGGACCACGGCACGCGTCAGCTGGAGAGTCCCGAAGAGGTTCACCTCGAGGATGCCGCGCCAGTCGTCGAGGTCGGCCGACTCGACGGGACCGAACTGCCCGGGCACGTAGGCGCTGTTCACGAGCGCGTCGACGCGGCCGAAGGCCGCGGCAGTCCGCTCGACGAGGCGCTCGCACTGCGCGCGGTCGGCGATGTCGGTCGGCACCTTTAGCACGACCGTGTCGAGCCCCGCGGCGCGGATGGCGGCCTCGGCGTCGTCGAGCTTCGACGCCGTGCGCGCGGCGACGGCGACGCCGCGCGCGCCTTCGCGCGCCGCGAGCGTCGAGAGCTCGATGCCGAGGCCCGGGCCGATGCCCGAGACGATGACGATCTTGTCCTGGAGCAGCATTCAGTCACCTCGTTCGCGGCCGAGGATGAACCGCTCGCGATAGGCCGCGAAGTCGCGCTCGATGCCCGCGCGCGTGAGCCCGAACTCCTCCAGCGTGTACACGTGCGGCGGCCGGCCCTCGCGCGGATTGGTGGCGAGGAAGCCCCGCATCGTCGCTTCGGCGTCTGGTGTCATCGGCATGCGCGCGGCGGCGTAGATGCGTCGGGCCTGCCCGACCGGATCCTGGACGGCGTCCCGGAACCACACGTCGACGAAGCGGTCCGGGTACCTGTCGCGGACGGCCAGACAATGGGCGAGCGCGTGCGCCATCTTCGCGTTCCACTGCCGGCCGATCTCCTTCGCGTCCACGCGTTCGGAGACGAGGCTCCAGAGCGCATGGATGAAGCTCGCGAGCGAAGGGATGGACTCGAGCGGGTCGCGGTGCGTCTGCACCAGGAGCGAGTCCGGGAACTCCTCGAGCACGAGATCGGCGTAGGCGAGGTGGTGCGGCGTCTTCAGCACCCAGCGCTCGGCGCGGCTCCCGGCACGGCGCTGCTGCCACTGGATGAGCTGCAGGAGGCGGCGGAGGTAGCGGTACGCCGGCCGGTGATCCTGCCGGCTCAGCCACTCGCCGTAGGAAGGGACGTTGACCGTCCCCTCCGGCGTGGTGCTGTAGAAGGAGTGCTCGAGGAGCAGGATCTCCTCGTCCGGCGCCGTCGCTTCGAGCGGATGGATCGACCTGAGCGCGGGCACGCCTTCCAGCATCGCGCGCACCTCGGCCTCGGCGCGCGCGATGCGCGGGTCTTCGCCGGCCGCAACGTCGAGCGGCGCGGGGAATCGGCACTCGTACCAGCGCGCGGCGTGGAGGCGCGGATCGCTCGCGATCGTGCGGTGGAGGAGCGTCGTCCCGGTGCGCGGCAGGCCGACGATCACGATCGGCGCGCGGATGTCCTCTTCCGCGATCTCCGGATTGCCAGCGAAGCACGCCTCGGCGCGGAGCCGGTTGACCAGCAGGTCGACGATCCGCTGCCGCTGAACCGCACGACCCATCGGCGTGAGCTGGGCCTCCCCGTCGAGCGCGGCGAGCAGCCGGCGCATCGCCTCGCGGAAGCTCTCGTCGCCGAAGTCCTGCAGGCCCGACACGGCACGGGCCTCGGCGACGACCGAATCCTCCGTCAGATCGACGATGGCGGCCTCGTCACGGCGCTTCGTAGGCGCCGATGTCGCACGGCAACGTCGGTTCTCGATCCACGAAACGCTGATCGGTTCGGGGACACGCGCGTCCGCGGCCGGACAGTAGCGCAGGGTTGCCGGCATCGATCGCCGGGCTTCCGGCGAGGAGCGCATGCGTCTCCGTCGGCCCGCCGTTCGCCGCCAGAGGCCCCAGCATCGGGTCGACGCCGATCAGGTTGCCGCCGGCGCTGCCCGCGATCTCGCAGGCGGCCGGCTCGTCCGTCTCGATCAGGTTGAACCCCCGCGATCGCAGGCGGCCGGCGCACTCCATCCCGGCCGGCGCCGTGTTGTCCGCGAGGATCGTGTTGACCAGGTACACGATGCCGCCGGCGTCGACGAATATCCCTCCCCCGCTTGCCGCCGCCGTGTTGGCAGCCACCGTGCTGCTCGAGACGCCGAGGCGCCCGTGGCTGGTGACCCGAATGCCACCCCCCGTATTGCCGCTCACGGTGCTGTTCACGAGCTTGACGCTCCCAGTGGCGATCACCATCCCGGCGTCGTTGCCCGATATCGTCGACCGCTCGATCGTGAGACGCGTGCGGAAGTCGGCTCTGACGCCGACGAAGCCGTTGCCGCGGATGGTGCTGTCGAACACCGTCGCGCGGGCCGAATTCAGCATGATGCCGCCGCCCGTGGTGGTGTTTTCGATGACGCTGGCGCCGATGTCGATCACCGACCGGCGCCCGGGCGCGTACGCCACCTCGAGTCCGTAGATGTTTCCCGTCAGCGTGGTTCCCCGCATGATCACCTGGGCGCCCAACGCGCTCACGGCCGTCTGGTTTGCCGACACGACGGAATCCGTGATGCCCACGTAGCCGTAAACCTGGATCCCGTAGGCGATGTGATCCTTCACCTCGCACCCGTCGATGCCCACGAACGCGCCGCTCTCGATGCGTACCCCGACGCCGCCGTTGGCGATCGTCATGTCGAGCACGCGGACGTGCGACCGCCGATCGATCCCGATGCCGCCGTCGATCACGGTGATGCCGGGCCCTTCGCCTTCGATATCCAGCCGCCGATCGGGACCAACGGTCGTGAACTCGGAGTACGTGCCGGCCTGCACGTGCACGGTCTCGCCGTCGAGCGCCGCGTCCACCGCCGCCTGGATGGACGCGTGGCAGCCGCCCGTCCCGCCGGGGTTCACACACTGAGTGGCCCGCACCTGCGTCGCCACGAGGAGGGCTGCAAGGCTGATCGGAACGATGGCGATGCGGGCAGCAGGCATGCGGCACCTCCGTGCTGCCGCTACCACAACCCCCCGGATGGTCGCCATACGAAATTTCACGTCCGCCCCCGCCGCGACGCGTCGGGCCGCTCGACGCGCGTCTCGGGATCGACGATCTCGCGCGCGCCGATCCAGCGGAAGCACATCGTCCCGACGCCGTGCCCCGCGGTTTCGAGCCAGTTCGGCCGCCCCGGATCGCGATGCGCCACGACGATCGTCACGCTGCCGTCCGCGTTCGCGACGGCGGTGTGCGCGTTCACGTGGATGCGGTGCCAGCGGTAGTCGAGCGACTCCATCCAGTAGTTGTTGAGCTGGAAGTTCCAGGCGTCGCACGGCGGGATGCGTGGCACGTGCACGACCAGCGCCTCGTCCGGGCCGAGCGCCCAGTAGCCGTGGTAGTAGTGGATGCTCGGGTCGCCGCCCGCCTGCTGGTAGCGCGCCTGGTCCTGGCGCGGCAGCGCGTTCGGAAGCGCCGCGAACCCGCGCGCCCAGTCCGCGAAGAGGCTCGCGGTCGCGTCGACGAAGCGGGCCGCCCCGCGAAGCTTCTCCGCGAGCGCCGCCGTCGTCAGCGGCTCCGGCCGGTCGCTCGCGCCGACGCGCTCGATCCGGAGCTCCGCGCGGCGCTCCGTCCGCCGGTCCGCGAAGGTCTGGC
>Ga0111538_10008582_pt1 | contig 13710 bp, 11 predicted proteins | sample SoiMethybrSBSTD1_FD_79669 | JGI IMG/M metagenome (GOLD analysis project Ga0111538, IMG submission 79669) | Bulk soil microbial communities from a Populus tree surrounding site in Tennessee, USA - Soil MetaG P. TD hybrid SBSTD1 (version 2)... | ecosystem: Environmental > Terrestrial > Soil >...
GACGACCTCATGACGATCCTCATCCACCGCAAGGCTCCGCCGCTGCCGTTCATACCAGCCGAGCTGCACGGGGAGCCCGTCGTCGCCGTCGTGTGCTGCTACGCCGGGGCGATCGAAGAGGGCGAGCGCGTGGTGAAGCCGCTGCGCGAGTTCGGCCATCCCGTGCTGGACCTTTGTGAGCCGAAGCCTTACCTCCAGCACCAGTCGATGTTCGACCCGTCCTTCCCCCACGGGCGGCTCTACTACATGCGCTCCTGCGACGTCGCGGAGCTGTCGGACGAGATCATCGACATGACGGTTGAGCACTCGCTGCGGATCGCCTCCCCGCACACGGCGTTTCCGATCTGGCAGATGGGCGGCGCGGTCGCGCGTGCTGATGGGGATGGCGGCGCCTTCGCCGGCCGCGGCGCGGGGCACACCTTCAATATCACCGCGGGGACGGACTCACCCGACGACTTCGAGGCCGAGCGGGAGTGGGTGCGCGGGCTGTGGTCGGCCCTCGAGCCGCATCATCAGGACACCGTCTACGTGAACTTCCTGATGGACGAGGGATCAGACCGCGTGCGCGACGCCTACGGGGACGAGAGCTACGAGCGGCTCAGAACGCTGAAGCGCAAGTACGACCCGGACAACCTGTTCCGGCTCAACCACAACATCCCGCCAGCCTGATCCTGAACCGGCGCTCGCATCCGCACCCGCACCCGCGCCCGCCAAACGGTGCATTTTCGGCGCTGAGCGCGGATTTTGCACCGCTCGACCCGGCGGTTGCGTGTCAGCGCGGAGCGTTCGCTGTCGAAACGAGCCGGGCCATCAGTGCGGCCGCCCCGGCGTCATCGAGGTCCTGTTCCCGCGCGAGCGAGCGCCAGGTCGCGAACGAGAGGGCGTGCCCGATCGCGGCGCCGACGTTGCGGCGCCTCCGCCCACGCAAGCCGCGGCCTCGCAGGAGCGCCTGGCGCGCCTGCGACATGTACTGATGAAAGACCGCGAAGCGCTCCTTCACCACGGGCATCTCGTCCTCGTCGCGAAGCAGGTTCGCGAGCATGGGCTCGGTGCGGCGGTAGTAGGCGTAGAGCTCGGGAAGCGCCTCCGCGAGCCGCTCATCGGGGTCCGCGATCGCCTCCCACCCCGCCAGGTCCGGCGGCAGGTTGGAGGCCGCCCAGTGGGAGCTGCAGGCCTCGAACAGCGCGACCTCGTCCGGGAAGTGGCGGTACACGGTCGAGCGCCTCACGCCGGCGCGCTCGGCGACCGCGCTGATCGACGTATGCGACGGGCCGACCGTTCCGTGGAGCTCCACGGCGCTCTCCGTGATGCGCCGCCGGGTCTCGGCCTCGAGCTCCGCCCGGCGCCGCTTGCGGTATGGACGTTTTCTATCGGACATCGCTGTCCGCTGAATCTTGACACATGCGGAGCGATTGTGCTATTGATTCCGCGCGACACTACTGTCCACCTAAAGGAGAGCAGCAATGGAAGCAACGACCGCACGCGTTCTGGGCCCCACCGACGGCAAGCTCGGCTTCCTCGGCAGCATCGGCGTCCGGTTCATGATCGACGGCGCGGAGGCGGACGATCGGTTCTCGCTCGTCGAGCACCCGATGTCTCCGCGCGCGCTGGCGGCGCCCCTGCACCGGCACAACCGCGAGGACGAGTACAGCTGGGTCATCCAGGGCCGCGTCGGCGCGTTGCTTGGCGACGAGGTGCTGATCGGCGAGCCCGGCGACCTCATCTTCAAGCCCCGCAACCAGTGGCACACATTCTGGAACGCCGGCGATGAGCCCGCCCGGATCCTCGAGATCATCTCCCCCGCCGGCTTCGAGCGCTTCTTCGAGGAGCTGTCGGACATGGGCGGCGCGATGGAGGCCGATCCCGAGGACCTCGCTGCGCTCTGCGGACGCTACGAGCTCGACATGCAGCCCGACACGATCTCGGGACTGCTCGAGCGCTTCGACCTCGTGATCGGGGAGCCGCTGTAGGGACGTCCACATCCGTCGCCCGCTACGGCCGAAGGGTGCATTTCCCGCGCTGAGCGCGGGTTTTGCACCGCTCGACTGGGCCTCTCGGCGTTCCTAGCCTGACATCACCCAGGTGTCCTTGGCCCCGCCGCCCTGCGAGGAGTTGACGATCATCGACTCGGGGTCCGGCGCGAAGCGGGTGAGGCCGCCCGGGACGATTCGGAACCCCTCCGCCGTCGCGTAGGCGAACGGGCGGAGGTCGATCCGCCGCGGCTCCAAGCGGTCGCCGTTCAGGCAGGGCAGTGTCGAGAGCGAGATCCGCTCCTGCGCCACGAACTCCTCCGGATTCCGCCGGATCTCGTCGGCGGCCTCACGCGTCTCGGGCGGATCCGCCTCTCCCACGATCAGGACGCCCTCGCCCCCGGACTCGAAGCGTGGCTTGACGACGAGCTCGTCCAGGCGCTCGAGCGCCTCGTCGCGCTGCTCGGGGATGCAGGGGTCGTAGGTGGGGATCGTGCGGAGGAGCGGCTCCTCGTCGAGATAGAAGCGGACCATCTCCTCGCTGTAGACGTAGCTCAGCTTGTCGTCGCCGACCACCGCCCCGAACGAGTTGACGATGCCGAGCGTCCCCGCGCGAAGGGGCTCGAGCGTCAGCTCGCCGAGCGCCGTCAGCGACCCGTCGGTCTCCGTCAGCCGTGGATCGTCGGTGCGCCGGTAGAGGACGTCCACGGCCCCGCGCCGCCCCCGCTCGCCCCGAAGCCAGAGCCGCCGGTCCGCGGTCTCGAGTCGGTCGAGCGTCACCGCGCTCCCGCCGAGCGCAGCTGCCAGCACGCGATGCTCCCACCATGCCGTGCTCGACTTGCCGTCGCTCGCGACGACGATGCGCGGCTCCTCGACGCCCTCGGGGGCGGCAGCGCGGACCGTCTCGGCGAGGAGCTCGGGCACGTGACCGACGGGCAGCGGCTCGAGCTCGCCGCAATCGAGCGCCTCGCACACCGCGTCGCGGGCCGCGACGACGTATGCGGCGCCCGAGGGCGTGCCGAGATTGTCCTCCAGTACGACCATCTCGCCGTCGGCGCGCCGAGCGAGGTCGAAGCCGATGATGTGAACGCGTGGGCGCTGCGGGAACTCGAGCGCCCGCGGCTCATACGTCGGCGGCCCGCGCAGGACGCGCTCAGGCACGATCCCCGCGGTGAAGATCTGCAGATCGCCGTAGGCGTCGCGGACGAAGGCGTCGAGGGCCCGGGCCCGCTGGATGAGCCCGGACTCGATGCGCTCCCACTCGGCGGCCTCGATCAGACGCGGGATCGGGTCGAGCACGAAGGGCCCGCCGTCGAAGACCACCCCATCGCGCCGAACGCGCTCGCGGACGGACTCGGCGAGGGCGGCCGGATCGCTGCGCGCCAGGGCGCGCAGCACGGGCTCGTAGGCGGACCGTGCCGTGCCCTCGGCATCGAACGCCTCGTCGGGCGTCTTTGGAAGCGGCTTGTAGTCGTGCGTCCAGTCGATGCTGGGCATCTACCCGGCCGACGGACGCCTCATCCAGGCGGGCATAGGATGCGCCGCGTGCGGATAGGAGCGATCCCGGAGAACCCGCTCGAGGCGATCGTGGCCCGCCTGAACGTCGCGCCGCGACCGATGCTGGAGACGCAGATGGCGTTCACGCTGGCGCGGGTGGTCATGGTGGGCGTGAAGCTCGGCGTCTTCGACGCGCTCGCCCACGGCAACGCCACGGCGGAGGAGGTGGCGCGGCAATGCGGCACCGACCCGCGCGCGACCGAGAAGCTGCTGTTCACGCTCGCGGCTGCCCGTTACCTGACGGCCAGCGGCGCGAGCTACGGCCTGACGCCCCTCTCGCGAAAGTGGCTGGTCAGCGACAGCGAGCACTCCCTCGCCGACAAGCTCCTGTTCCAGTTCCACGAGTGGGAGTGGGTGGAGCGCTCCGAGGACTACGTGCGCACCGGCGAGCCGCTGGAGGTCCACGCGATGGTCGAGGAGGACGAGTGGGACTCCTACCAGCGCGGCATGCGCTCGCTGGCGAGGGCGCTGTCGGACGAGGCGACGAGGCGGATGCCCGTGCCGGACGGCGCCAGGGACATGCTCGACATCGGCGGCTCACATGGCTACTACTCGGTGGCGCTCTGCCGGCGGCACGAGGGCCTGCGTGCGGTCGTGCTCGACCTGCCCGAGGCGGTGAAGCAGGCCGCGCCGCTGCTCGCGGAGGAGGGCATGGGGGACCGGGTCGTTCACCGGGAGGGCGACGCCCTGCGCGGGGACCTCGGGACCGAGGCGTACGACCTGGTGATGACCTCACAGCTCGTCCACCACTTCTCCGAGGACCAGAACCTCGACCTCACGGCCCGGATCGCTCGGGCGCTGCGGCCGGGCGGCGTTTACGCGATCGTCGACGCGTTCCGCCCCATCACCCCCAAGGACGCCGGGCAGATCGCCGCCCTGCTCGACTTCTACTTCGCGCTGACGAGCCAGTCGGGAACGTGGACCCCCGAGGAGATGGCGGCGTGGCAGCGGGCGGCCGGCCTCGAGCCCCAAAGGCCGATCCGGTTGCGCACGGCTCCGGGCGCCGGCATCCAGGCTGCAGCGAAGCCCCGATAGCGGCGTTACGGCGCGACCGGCTGAGGCCGCCAGACAGGAAGCGGCGCCACCGGCGCTCGCTCAGCCCGGCTTCTCGCTGGCGCCGTACCGATCGTGGTGGCGCCACCACTCGTACTTCGGCCCTTGCGGGCGGCCGTCAGGCGTTTCCTCCCAATCCTCCTGGCGACCGAGCGCGGTCCGGTCGAGAATGCTCCAGACGGTGCCGATCGCCTCGATTCCCCGCCACTGGGTGAAGTAGGTGCGGTAAACGCGGCCCTCGTCGTCGCGGATGAAGACGTTCAGGCCGAACATCTCCCCGTCCTGGTCCTCGTCGGGCTTCGGCTCGGGAGGCGAGAAGCCGAAGTCGATCCCGAAGTCATCCTCGCCGTCCGAGTACCAGGGGACCCCGTCCCAGCCCATCCGGCGCTTGAAGGTCTCCAGCTTCTCGAGCGGGGCCCGCGAGACGAGGACGAACGTCGTGTCACGGGCGTTTAGGTGGGCCGGGTGGGTGAGCTGATCGACGACCATCGAGCAGCCGTCGCAGCCCTCGTCCTGGTTCGGACCGAACATGAACTGGTAGAGGGCGAGCTGGCGGCGGCCCTCGAACAGGTCGAGCAGCGAGACCTGTCCGTCGGGACCCTCGAAGCGATAGTCCTTCGTGATCTCGTGCATCGGCTGGCGCCGGCGCTCCGCGGCGAGCCGGTCACCCTCGCGCATGTGGAGCTTCTCCTTGGCGAGCAGCTCCTCACGCGCACGCTTCCAGTCCTGCTCGGAAACGACGTCGGGAAGATTCATATGACCTCCTTGGTGGTGCGAGGTCGATTATGCGACCTCTCCGGGGACGCGATTCAGCCGGGGCGCCCTCGAGCGCTTCAGACGTCAGCGCGGCGGAGCTCGTAGTTGCCGTGCGCGCAGCCCCGAGTGACCCAACCGCCGGGAGCGCGCTCGGTCTGGATCCCTCGGACGTGGCTCGCGCTGAACCTCGGTTGACCGGCACCGCTCAGCGGCGTCCACACCCTGAGAACGCAGCTGCCCTTCGGGCTGTGGTCGGTTCCGGTCACGTCAAAGGCGTTGGTGGTCGGATCGCTCCGGAGGCTCGTGATCCGCCCCGGTGCCAAGCGGGGGTATGAGCGGTGCAGGACGCGGCGCGTCGTGGGCGGGATCCCGATCGGGCGATCGCCCGGGCAGCGGTAACGATTCAAGCCGGTTGCGATCGCGCTGCCTTCGACCCCGGGCTCACCGAACTGGTGCGGGTCGCCGCAGCGCTGTCGCCACTGCCACCAGGTGCCACCGACCACCGCTCGGTCCTCATGTGCCGCGTAGTCCAGGATGGCGTCGTAGTCGTTGCCCGCGTAGCGCGAGAACCAACCCCATTCGCCGACCCAGAAGGTGGTCCGATACGTGCGGGCCAGGACGCTGGCCGCGTCGAACACCTGGGCGGTGGTCAGCGAGGTGAACGTCCCCGGGTAGAGGTGCGGGGAGAAGACGATGTTCTTGTCGTCGGTGAAGCCGGGAGGCGGCGAGCTGCCGGGGGACGCAGAGGTGTTGTAGAAGACCGACGGCTCGAAGTACACGACGTGGTGAAAGCCACCCCGCTTCCGCCGCTCGGCCGCCCGGATCGCTCGGATCGCCCGCTCGTAGAACGCGCCGATCTGCTGCGATGCGAGCGATCCCAATGTCCCCGGGTGAGGCTCGTTGAAGAGATCGAAGCCGGCCACGGCACGGTTGGCCGCGAAGGTCCGGGCCAGACGCGCCCACACCCGCACGAGGTGGGTCTGGATTCCGCCGCGGTCGTCGTAGAAGTTGTCGAAGGCCGCGGCCACGGCCGGGGACAGCTCGCGGAATGTCTGGTGGCACGTCGACCTGCCGTCGAAGTAGGTCGCCCACCGCGGCGCGCCGTCCCAGCCGATGGACGGCGTCAGCCCCGGTGGGCACTTGACGCCGGGCGGTGTGGCCGCCTCCTTTCCCCACGCGTCCTGGTGCATGTCGAGGATCACGTAGAGATGGCTCTGCCTCGCCCACCCCACCGCCTGCCGGATCCGATCGAGATACGCGGCGCTGATGTGCCCTCGCCGCGGCTCGAGCTTCGACCAGGAGAGCACTAGCCGCACCACGTTGAAGCCCAGGCGATGCATCCGCCCGAAGTCGCGGCGGTGGAGAGCGAACGTCGTCGGCTGATCGGGGTCCACCTGGTAGTAGTCGCCGAGCTGGTTGTCGTTGACCCCGCGCAGTAGCACCTGCCTGCCGTGGGAATCGCGAATCGCCGGATGAGCGCCGCGCGTCGCGTGAAGCGCGGGCAGCTCCGCCGACGCGAGAGCCGCTCCGCCGAGGAGGATCGCCACGACGAGGCAGCAGGCGAATGCCGAGGCACGCCACCGCATCACATTGCGACCCTACTCCGCCCCGCGCTCCGCGGCCTCGCGCGCCTCGGCCACGCTGACGTAAGTGCGAACGCTCGCGATCTTTCCGTCGCCGAAAGTCACCACCCAGCCCATGGGCGAATCGATCTCCATGCCGGTCTCATGCGCACGGCCCTGCAGGCGGCCGACGGCGAGGACGCGCTCGCCATGCTCGCTGATTTCGTCGACATGCATCCGCACCTCCTCCCAGGAGTCGTCGCTCGCCTCGAAGAAGTCGTCGACCGCGGTCGGCCCGCGAAAGACCGTGCCCTCGAGGGCAGCCCGCATCGGCACGATCTCCGCGTTCTCGACCGTGATCTCCTTGATCCCCGCGATGTCCCGGCGGTTGAACCGCTCGATCAAGCGCCGAGCTAGCGCGACCCTCTCCTCCGGCATAGCTCGATTATGCGAGCTCTCCGCTCAGGTAGCGCTGCAGCGTCGGGGCGTACCAGGTGACGACGCCCTTCGACGTCGGCGAGGCGACGGGTTCCGCCCTACCAGCCCGGCATGCTCAAGGTGGTCGCCTGATGGCCTCGACGCCTGGTGAACCGGAACGCGCCGCCGGTTCCCGAGTGGTGCAATCCCTCGAGCGAGGCGGACCCGAAGGAGGCCTGAGATGAAGCCTGTCACCACCACAGTCACCGTCCCGCAGCCGCGTGAGGACGTCTACGACTTCCTGGACGTGCTCGGGAACCACGAGCAGTTCAACGATCACTTCCTGGTCGACTGGACGCTGTCCGGCCCGCCCGCCGGTGTCGGCGCGAAGGCGCGCATGCGCGTCAAGACCCGCGGCCGTGACGACTGGCTCGACATGACCGTCATCTCCGGTGAGCGGCCGCGCACAACGACCGAGGAGTCGATCGGCGCCAACGGGAAGCGGCGAACACGTGGCACCTACACGCTCGAGGAGCTGCCCGACGGCGGCACGAGGATCACCTTCGAGCTCGCCTGGCTCGAGGCGCCGCTGTCGGAACAGCTCATGGCCCCCATTTCGAGGGCGGTCATAGGCCGTGCGAACGCGACGGCGCTTCAGCGCCTGGTCGGGGTCCTCGCAAACAACGGAAAGGAGGAGGCACGATGAAGGTCTTCGTAGCAGGAGGAACCGGAGCGATCGGCGAGCAGCTCCTCCCCCAGCTCGTCGCCGCTGGTCACACCGTCGTCGCGACGACGCGTTCACCCAAGGGAGCCGAAGAGATCCAGGGGCTCGGCGCCGAGCCGGCGATTGCGGACGGGCTCAACGCACACGACCTGACCGAGGCGGTCCGCCACGCGCAGCCGGAGGTCGTCATCCACGAGATGACGGCGCTCTCCGGCAAGGTGGACTTCCGCCACTTCGACCGTTGGTTCGCGACCACCAATGAGCTCCGCACCAAGGGCACCGACACCCTGGTCCGCGCGGCCCAGGACGTTGGCGCCAGGCGCCTGATCGTCCAGAGCTACTCGGGCTGGCCGAACATCCGCGAGGGCGGCGCGGTGAAGACCGAGGAGGACCCCCTCGATCCGCACCCGGCGAAGTGGCAGCGCGAGTCGATGGCGGCGATCCGCCACATCGAGCGGACCGTACCGGCGGCCGAGGGTCTCGAGGGAGTGGCACTGCGCTACGGCGGCCTGTACGGGCCGGACACCGGAGTGACCTCGAGCCAGGGCCTCGACCTGTTCCGCAAGCGCCAGTTCCCGATCGTCGGAGACGGCGCCGGCGTGTGGTCGTTCATCCACACGGCCGATGCCGCGTCGGCCACGGTCGCGGCGGTCGAGAACGGAGCGCCGGGCGTCTACAACGTCGTCGACGACGATCCGGCGCCGGCCTCCGAGTGGATCCCCTACTTGGCGGAGGTCATCGGTGCAAAGCCGCCGTGGCGCATACCGGTCTGGCTCGGCCGGATCGTCGCCGGCGAGGTCCCGGTGACGGTGATGACCAGCATCCGCGGCTCCTCGAACGCCAAGGCCAAGCGGGAGCTGGGCTGGCAGCCGCGCTACGCGAGCTGGCGGGAGGGGTTCGTCGCCGAGGCGGGCGCGCGCGCCAAGGTCGGCGAGCGTGTGCGGGCATAACCAGCCGCCCGCGCGCATGCATGTAGTGCCCACGCTGGGGAGATAGCGCCCGCGCTGCGGCCTCGGCGAGCCGTAGGCTCCCGGGGATGCTGGGCCTCCCGGACAGGGTCAACACCTGCCTCTTCGACCTCGACGGCGTCCTCACCCAGACCGCGAAGGTCCACGCCGCAGCCTGGAAGGAGATGTTCGACGCCTACCTCGAGCAGCGGGCGGGGCGAACCGGCGAGGAGTTCGTTCCCTTCGACTCGGGTGACGACTACGACCAGTACGTCGACGGCAAGCCGCGGTACGAGGGGGTGCAGTCGTTCCTTGAGTCGCGCGGGATCGAGCTGCCGCGAGGCAACCCTGACGACCCGCCGGACGCGGAGACCGTGACCGGGCTCGGGAATCGGAAGAACGAGCTCGTGCTGAAGCTGATCCACGAGAAGGGCGTCGAGCCCTACGAGGGATCGGTGCGCTACCTGCATGCCGCGCGCGACGCGGGGCTTCGCCGCGCCGTCGTCTCCTCCTCGACCAACTGCCGCGACGTCCTGCGGGCGGCGGGAATCGAGGACCTCTTGGAGGTTCGGATGGACGGGGTTGTGGCCGAGCGCGAGCACATCAAGGGAAAGCCGGCACCAGACACCTACCTGAAGGCGGCAGCGATGCTTGGCTCAGAGCCTGCGCAATCAGCGGTGTTCGAGGACGCGCTCGCAGGAGTGGAGTCCGGCCGGGCGGGTGATTTCGGCTGCGTGGTGGGGGTCGACCGCGTGGGCCAGGCCGACGCCCTGAAGGAGCATGGCGCGGACGTCGTGGTCAAGGACCTCGCCGAACTGCTGGACAACTCATGATCACCAACCCTCAGTTCGAGCTCGAGCCCTGGGCCATCAAGGAGAGCCGTCTTGACCTCGGGCGCCTCGCCCAGGCGGAGTCGGTCTTCGCGCTCTCGAACGGGCACATCGGCCTGCGGGGCAACCTCGACGAGGGCGAGCCCCACGGGATGCCCGGCACCTACCTCAACGGCTTCCACGAGACCCGCCCCCTCCCGTACGCCGAGGCGGGCTACGGATATCCGGAGGCCGGTCAGACGATCCTGAACGTGACGAACGGCAAGATCATGCGCCTGCTGGTCGACGACGAGCCCTTCGACGTCCGCTACGGCGAGCTGAAGGGCCACGAGCGGGTGCTCGATCTGCGGGCTGGCGTCCTGAGGCGGACTGTGGACTGGGTCTCGCCGGCGAGCACGCGGGTGCGGGTGACGACGACCCGCCTCGTCTCCTTCTCACAGCGGGCAGTGGCGGCGATCGAATACGTCGTCGAGCCGGTCGAGGAGGCCCTGCGCGTCGTCGTCCAGTCGCAGCTTGAGGCGAACGAGCCGCTGCCGACGCAGCCGGAGGACCCGCGCGCCGCCGAAGCGCTCGAGAAGCCCCTCGAATACCAGATGGCAGTCGCGCAGGATCTCGCGGCGATCATGGTCCATCGGACGCGCACCAGTGGTCTGCTGCTGGCTGCAGCGATGGACCACGAGGTCGACGGGCCGGCGGACACCGACGCGACCTGCATCGCCGTCGAGGTGGAAGCCAGCATGACCGCGGCCACGGACCTCGAGCCCGGGCAGCGGCTGCGGGTGGTCAAGTACTTCACCTATGGCTGGTCGAGCCAGCGCTCGCTGCCCGCGGTCCGCGACCAGGTGTGGGCCGCGATGGCCGAGGCGCGACATACCGGCTGGGACGATCTCGTCAAAGCCCAGCGCGAGTTCCTGGACGACTACTGGGGGCGCGCGGAAGTGGAGATCGACGGCGACGCCGAGCTTCAGCTGGCGGTGCGCTTCTCGATGTTCCACTGCCTGCAGGCGGCGGCGCGCGCCGAACAGCGCGCGACCCCGGCCAAGGGGCTCACTGGGCCCGGCTATGACGGCCACACTTTCTGGGACACCGATACGTTCGTCCTTCCGGTCCTCACTTACACGCTTCCCAGCGCCGTTCGCGACGCGCTCGCGTGGCGCCACTCGATCCTCGACCTTGCTCGCGCTCGGGCTCGGGAGCTCGGGCTGCGCGGCGCCGCCTTTCCGTGGCGGACGATCGCCGGGCAGGAGTGCTCGGCGTACTGGCCGGCGGGCACCGCGGCCTTCCACATCAACGCCGACGTGGCCGACGCGGTTACCCGCTACCAGCACGCCGTCGACGACCCCCCGTTCGAGCGCTCGTGCGGTGTCGAGATCCTGGTCGCCACGGCGCGCCTCTGGCGCTCGCTCGGCCACCACGACAAGGACGGGAACTTCCGCATTGACGGCGTCACGGGCCCCGACGAGTACAGCGCGATCGCCGACAACAACGTCTACACGAACCTGATGGCCCAGCGGAACCTGCGGGAGGCCGCCGACGCGGTCGTCCGCCACCCCGACGTCGCGTCCAAGCTCGACGCGGATGTCGAGGAGGCCGCGTCGTGGCGGGACGCCGCCGACAACATGGTCATCCCATACGACCCCGCCATGAGCGTTCACTGCCAATCCGAGGGCTTCACCCGCCACGACCGCTGGGACTTCGAGCACACCCCGCCGGAGCATTACCCCCTGCTGCTCCACTACCCCTACTTCGACCTGTACCGAAAGCAGGTCGTGAAGCAGTCCGACCTCGTCCAGGCGATGCACCTGCGCGGCGACGCTTTCACCGACGAGGAGAAGTTGCGCAACTTCGACTACTACGAGCGCGTCACGGTCCGCGACTCATCGCTCTCGGCCTGCACACAGGCGGTTCTGGCCGCCGAGGTCGGCCACATGGAGCTCGCCTACGACTATTTCGGCGAGGCGGCGCTGATCGACCTCGACGATCTTCAGCACAACACCCGCGACGGCCTCCACATCGCCTCGCTGGCCGGCAGCTGGATCGCGGCGGTGAACGGCTTCGGCGGCATGCGCGACCATGACGGGCAGCTCTCGTTCAAGCCTCGCCTGCCCCCCGCGCTCATGCGCCTCACCTTCGGCCTCTCCTTCCAGCGCCGCTGCCTCCGGGTCGAGGTGAACCACAAGGACGCGACTTACAAACTGACGAGCGGCGACCCGCTGGAGATCACCCACTACGGGGAGACGCTCACCGTCGCCGGCGACGAGCCGGCGACGCGACCGATACCGCAGATCTCACCGCCCGCCGCGCCGCAGCAGCCGCAAGGTCGCGAGCCGACGAGGCGCATGCGGGCGCGGTAGCGGTCGAGAACCGCCCTCCGGTCAGCCGCGGCCGGAGACGGTGAAGCTCGCGCTCCCGGCCGAGTTGTACTTGTCGGCCAGCAGGTAGTGGACGACGTATCGCCCGGGCGGCAGCGGCCATGGCCCCTGCGTGTCGGGCCCCAGGGTGACGTCGCCACGGGTGCTCGGCGGCACCGTGCCGGAGGCATGGAGCCCCGTGTAGGCCCAGTTCAGGTAGCTGTCCGTACGCGGATCCGCCGCCTTGGCCTTGTACACACCGAGCCAGTCCCAGCGGTTGGCGGGCCCGTCGCTCCAGCTCACCCGGATCGGCTCGCCGCGGTCGTAGGTCCGCTTGTCGGTCGAGAGCTCTAGCTTCGCCTGCGGATCGCGCAGCCAGAACGAGATCCTCGCGATCTCGGTCCCGTCGCCGTCCAGGAGCACCGCCTCGTACCCACCCGGATCCATGCTCGAGGTCTTGAGCGTCGCGGTCCCCCGGGCGCCGGGGGCGTCCAGGCGCTGGAGCGGCGCGCCGGGGTCACCGCCCTCCGGCACGATCGCGATCTCGTTGCCATCGGACCCCGGGGCGTTGTAGGTGACGGCGATCCGGTCGCCGACGGTCCGCATCCGCCCGTCCACGGCGACCATCGTCGGCATCGCCGCCGGCGTCGTCTCGAAGCTCGAAAGGACGGCGCGATGGTCCGAGGTCCACGGCGAAAAGGCGATCTGGACGTCCCGACGGCCCGGCGGCCCGACGACCTTGCTGGAGAGCGCCCTGGATGGGCCGCCCGCGTAGACATAGTCGATGCGATCCCCGTTCACGTGGGTGACCCCGGGATGCTTCACCGGGTCGGGGTGCACCTCTCGATAGGAATCGCGGAGCCCGATCCCGAGCAGCGCCCTGCTGACCGGCCACGGCACCGCTTCGTTGATCCCTTGGTGCGTCCCGATGGTCGCCTTCGTATAGTCGAGGCTCGACGGCTCGTTGAAGTCACCGGTCAGGAAGATGGGGTAGCCCTGGTCGATCAGCCCGGCCATCGCCGGAATCGGCCTGGCCAGTGCCGAGGTGCGGACCTCGTTCTCGCTCTTGATCACCGACGACACTGAGTGGCCCCTTCGCAACAGGCGCGGCCCCCACTTCACGTAGTCGAGGTGGTTGTTGAAGAACGGCACCACGTAGCCGGGCTTGACCTCGATCAGGGCGTAGAGGCCGCCCCCGCCCGAGGGCTCGAGGATCGGGTACTTCGAGAGGATCTGGAGCGAGACGTTGTAGTAGGGGTAGCCGGTCCTCTTCGCCATCCGCGGCAGGCGGTTGTAGGACTCGAGCACGCCGACGACGTCGGCGTCGACGCGCCGTATGACCCGGTCGGTCGCCGGGCCCCCGCCGTACTCGACATTGAAGACGAGCACGTCGAGGTTCATCGGCTTCGCGGCGAGACTCGCCGATTCGGCGCTGGTCGCGTCGCCACCGCCGAGGCCGAAGATGGCCAGCAGCACTGCCGCCAGCACGAGGCCCACCGCGACCACGGTTCCCGCGACCTTCCCCCGTGCACCCTTGAGCCGC
>Ga0111538_10008583_pt1 | contig 13709 bp, 13 predicted proteins | sample SoiMethybrSBSTD1_FD_79669 | JGI IMG/M metagenome (GOLD analysis project Ga0111538, IMG submission 79669) | Bulk soil microbial communities from a Populus tree surrounding site in Tennessee, USA - Soil MetaG P. TD hybrid SBSTD1 (version 2)... | ecosystem: Environmental > Terrestrial > Soil >...
ACCGTCAACAAAGTGCTGCCCGAGCTGCGCGAAAAATACGAGAACGTCGGACTGGAGATCAGCGGCGGAACAGCGGCTGAGTTCGGTTCATTTCTGAAGACGGAACGCGAGAAGTGGGCCCGGGTCGTGAAGGAGTCGGGCGCCAAGGTCGAATAGTCTGTCGCCGCATGAACGCAGTGTTGCGCGGGGCGCTGGTCGCTTCGCTTCTCCTTGCCGCACAAGGGCCGGCTCAGGCGCAGGAATACCCCGTGCGTCCGGTGCGGCTCGTGGTGCCGTTCGCGGCGGGCGGAGGAACGGACATCGCGGCGCGCGTTCTGGCCGACGGTCTGACGCAGTCGCTGCGGCAGACGTTCGTCATCGACAACCGCGGCGGGGCAGGGAGCGTCGTCGGCACCGAAATCGTCGCCAGGTCTTCGCCGGACGGCTACACGCTGCTGCTCGGCAATATCAGCCTCGCTTTCAATCCCGCGCTCTATTCGAAGCTGCCGTACGATGCGCTGCGCGACCTCGCGCCCATCTCGCTGGTCGTCGATCAGCCGAACATCGTGGTCGCGCCTCCGTCGCTGCCGGCGCAGACGCTTAACGATTTCGTCGCGCTCGCGCGTGCGTCGCCCGGCAAGTACACCTACGGATCGGCCGGGGCCGGTTCGGGCACGCACCTCGCGACCGAGCTGCTCGCGACCGAGTTGAAGCTGAAGCTCGTCCACGTACCCTACAAAGGCACCGGGCCCGCTCTGACCGCGCTTCTGGGAGGTGAGATCTCCGTCTTCGTATCGACATTCGCCTCCGCATTGCCGCACGTGAAGGCAGGGCGTCTGCGCGCCTACGGCGTCACGAGCGGGAAACGTTCGAACGCGCTGCCCGAGGTGCCGACCGTAGCCGAGTCGGGACTTCCGGGTTACGAGTACACGACGTGGTACGGTTTGCTTGCACGGGCCGGGACCTCCAAAGGTATCCTCGACAGACTCAATCGTGCGACGGTGACGCTGCTGGAGAATCCCGAAGTCCGGCAGCGCTACGTCGCGCAGGGCATGGACCCGCTGCCGAGCACGGTCGAAGCGTTCGCGGCGAAGCTAAAGTCCGAGACGGACAAGTGGACGAAAGTCATCCGGGCAACCGGCGCGCGGGTAGAGTAGGCGCTGTCAAATCTTCCGCGGCCAGGGGTCCGGAACGAACAGGGGAGGGGAGCCGATGAAACGATCAGCGCGCCGGATTTCGCTGGGGATCACAGGTCTTCTCGCCTTCGCTTGTGCCGGGGCAGGTGCTCAGGAGTGGCCCAACAAGCCGATCCGGATGCTCGTCGGCTTTCCCGCGGGCGGACCGACGGACATCGTGGCACGCCTGGTCAGCGACAAGGTGGCCGCTCAGGTGAACCAGCGCATCGTGATCGATAATCGGCCCGGCGCGTCCGGCAACATTGCGGTCGAACTTCTGGCCAAAGCGAACCCGGATGGCCACACACTGCTCTATTCCTCGAATGCGATCGCGTTATCGCCGGGGCTGTATCTGAAGCTCGGCTACGATCCGCTGAAGGACATTGCGCCGGTCACCGAGGTCGGCGCCGGCTGCCTGGTCTTTCTGGTCCATCCATCGCTGCCCGTCAAGACCGTCCAGGAGTTCGTCGACTACGCGAAGGCGCGGCCGGGGCAGCTCAACTACGCATCTTCCGGTACCGGAACGAGCACGCACCTTGCGGCCGTCCTGTTTTCACAACGCGCGGGATTGCAGACGCAGCACATTCCGTACAAAGGCACCGCACCGTCGCTGGTCGACATGATCGCCGGACGCACGCAGTTTCTCATGGGGGCGATACTGACCGCGGTGCCGCACATCAAGGAAGGCCGGCTGCGCGCGCTCGCGGTGACCGGCAGCAAACGCGTTCAGTCGCTGCCCGAGGTGCGCACGATGGAAGAAGCGGGGATGCCCGGCTTCGTCGTGACGACGTGGCAGGGCGTTTTCGCACCGGGCGGCACTCCGCCGGCGATTCTCGAGCGCGTGAATCGCGAGTTCGTCGCCGCGATCAAGAGTCCCGAACTGGGGCCGAAGATCGAGCAGCAGGACATGGATACGACCGGACTCGAGGTCGCGACGTTCACCAAGGTCTATCGTGCCGAGCTCGCACGATGGACCAAGGTTGCCAGGGACGCGGGGCTTAAACCCGAGTAGGGGAAAACCGTTCGAGCCGCATCTTCGTCACTCGTGCGGCAGGTCCTCTTCTTCCGGAGACGCAGACGGTTCGGCCTGCGGAGCGGAATCCGTCCTCGCGGGCGCGGCCCGTGATGGCTTCGCTGCGGCGGTCGATCCCGTGCCGATCGGTGCCGCCTCGATCGAGCCGGCCCCATCCAGCGCGAACGATTCCGTCACGCTCGTGTGCTCGCCCGGGAGCACGAGCTTGCGCCCCGGACGGCAGCCGATGCGTTCCCAGCGCGCCTTCTCCTTCGCTTCGGGCAACGTGATCCAGCGCATGTTGTCGGGTTGCTCGGCGCCGCCGCACGCGATGGGGATGACGCGGTCGATCACGTAGCCCGTGCACGGCCAGTGTGCCCGCCCGCTCGTGGGACACGGGTTCGCAGCGCGGAACTGATCTTCCGCCGTACGGATCGTAACGCTGACAGTTGCTGCGGGGAGGACCGAGGGTGAGAGCGCGAGCAGCGCGGCGCACGCGTGCAAGAGCGGCAGCGTGTCGGACTCGCGGCCCGACACGCGCAGAAAGGAAAGGCGGTTGCGGAAGGAAACCAACAGTTTCAAATCGGTTCCGTGGGGCGGCGCGGCCCCAGCCGAAGGCGGGCGCCACCGCCCTCAGTCTTCGTAGAAGGACTCCTTCATGTCGGCCGCGCCGCGGTCGACCAGGTATTTGAAATCGGCTTTCGATTCCATGGTGGCGCGGTCGATGTTGAACTGGATGGCACGTTCCGGGGCATTGGTGCCCTTGATCGTGAGAAGCTGCAGCGTCTCTTTCACTTCCCATTCGTGCGAGCCGCGGAGCCCCGGCGGGCCGTAGACGATGTCGCCCGGGCCGACTTCCCAGCTCCGCCCTTCGATGTCGCGAACGATGCCCTTGCCTGCCACGATGTAGTGGAACGTCTCGATCAGATGCCAGTGAAGGTGCTCGTGCGTACCGGGGCCGAACGTCGCGAGGCCCACACTGATGCGCTCGCTGGGATGCTCGGGGTCGCCCGCGAGCTTTCTGATCACGAGGCCGTCGATTACGCCGGGAGAAGTTGCAACGTCTTTCTGATTGAAAACCTGGAGAGCCGATTTGACTTGCATGAGTGTCCCCTTCGATTGCGATGGCCCGGTCGGGCCTGCCGATTTTCGGTGCCTGCGATTGAACAAAATTTCGGGCGGCCTTGTCCAGCCGCAGGGAATGGCCCTCGCCTCCGGCTCGGGCCTTGCCATCCTACGGAACGGAGGGAACCCCATGGTTTCCCTCCGTAACCTCCCTTCCTTCGTCGCGTGTCGGATGGCACGGCCGACACGCCGCGTGGCGCGGATGATTTACGCCTCGCCCTGGACCGATGCAGGCGCGCGCTTCGCCGACGAACGCGCGTCGATGATCGCGAACGCCTGGCGCAGCCGGCCGGGTCGCTCGAAGCCGTGCAGCACGTCGAACAGTTCCTGCGCGCGTTCTCCGATCACAGGCCTCGCAAGCGACAGAAATTTCGCCTTGAGGTCCGGCCACTTCATCTCGTGACCGAGACTGCCGAACGCAAGCTGTGTTTCCTCGACGAACGTCCTGCCGTCCGCGAGCGTGACCTCGACGCGGGCGCCGGTCCGTTCCACCGCGTCCGTGGGAATGGTTTCGACGCGCGCGGCCAGGCTCTGGATGCGGCTGTCGCCCAGCCGCCCCGCCATGAAATCTTCGAGCGTCGCACGATAGCCGGACAATCCGAGTGCGATCGTGTAGGCGAGGCTGAACTTGCCTTCGTTCGAGTTGGATGCGTTGGTGTGCCCCGCCATCTTGATCGCGAGCGGGTTGACGTAAGCGCGTATGTGCCTGACGTCCGCAGTGCCCACCGCCTCCTTGAGCTTCAGCGCACAGTCGATCGAGCCGTGCGTGAGCTGACACGCGGCGTACGGCTTGAAGCTGTTGCGCGTGATTTCCCAACGCTCGCCGAACTCGGCAACCTCGACCTTGACCGCCGCATCCTGAAAGAGCGTCGGCATCAGTCCCCGGTCGCTATCGAGCAGGCCCACTGCGCCATCGAAGCCGTTCGATGCCAGCTCGGCGGCGAGCACACCGTCTGCAGCGGTCCTGCCGGCGTGAAACGGCTTTGCCATCGTCCCGACGGAGGCCGTGAGACCGCCGACCTGTGTCGCGGCGATACCGAGCGCGTATTTCACCTGCATCGCGTCGAGGCCGAGCAGCGCCGCGGCGGCGGCAGCAGATGAGTAACGTCCGAGGACACAGGTCGTATGCCAGCCGCTGTGGTTCAGGCGCACGCCGATGCCGCCGTTACCGACGCGCGTTCCGACCTCGAACCCGGTGATGAACGCGGAGAGAAGGTCGCGCTCGGACGCATTGCGGGCGGCGCCGGCCGCGAGCGTTGCCGCCCAGGTGCAGCCGCTTCCGTGCAGGATGGATTCGATGTGCGTGTCGTCATAGTCCAGGCAATGGGCGAGCGTTCCGTTGACGAGAGCTGCGGCGACAGGCACGGCAAGTCCGCCCGCGACCAAACGTGCATTGCCCTGCGTCCGCCACGCGCTGACAGTGCGATGGACGGCGACCGCGGCCGGTTCGGTCAGCGCACCCAGACAGACGCCAAACCAGTCCACGAGACACTGCTTCGCGGCATCCAGCACTTCCGGCGGGTACTCGCGCGTTGCATGTTCGACGACGAAGTTCGCAATCCGATCGGCGTTGGGGGTGGCATTCATGATGGAGTGAATGAGCGGGGTGGAGTATCAGAGGTTCGATCGATTCTCCCGCACATGGTAGTGTCACGTAAACATCGTGTCTGCATTCAGGTGCCACATGCCCGCCGTTCAAAGACCAGGCAAACCGACGCTGCATTACGTCGTGGACGACCATACCGATCCGTGGAAGAACGCGCCGTATATCCTCCTCCAGCACGGCAACGGCCGTTCGTCGCAATTCTGGTACAGCTGGATACCGTATCTCAGCCGCTTCTATAAGGTGCTGCGTCCCGATGCGCGGGGACTGGGCCGTTCGCCGCCCGAGTTCGATGTTGCGGCCGGCGTGACGGTCGAAGCGCTCGTCGAGGATCTGGCTGCTGTCTGCGATGCGGCAGGCGCGGAGAAGGTGCACTTCTGCGGTGAGTCGATGGGCGGCATTCTCGGGCTCGCATTCAGTGCCATGCAGCCGCAGCGTGTCCGCACGCTCACGCTTGTCGCAACGCCCGTGTACATCAGCGACAAGATGAAAGAGACCTACTCGATGGGCCACAGCTCGCGCGTGGACGCGATGAAGGCCATGGGCCGGGACGCGTGGCTCAAGGCCACCAACCGCAGCACGCGCTTCCCGCCGGAGAGCGACCCCGGGCTCCTCGCGTGGTACGAGGCCGAGTTCGCCAAGAGCGATACGGACGTGCAGCTCGCGTATGCAACGCTCGTCAACGGCGCAAACGCGGCGGCCTTTCTGCCGCAGGTGCGGGTACCCGTGCTGGGGCTCTACCCGACCGAGGGACCGATCACGAGCGCCGAGCAGGAGCAGATGCTTCTCGAGAAGCTGAGAGATTTTACGGTCGTGCACCTGCCGACGCGCTATCACATGGTCCATCACATCGCGCCGGCCGCCTGCGCGACGCACCTGCTGCACTTCTGCGCGCGTCACGACGGCGTCGCGTGTCATGAAGCTTAGGCCGGCCGGAGACCGATGTGTAACGGGCGCATGGCCGCGCTCTTGCCGTTGGCTTGCAGCGATACTCGCAGTCTGCGGCGCTCTCGGTGCTGGTGTCGTGCCGGCACCTGCCGCCGCGGCGCAGGCTGCATATCCGATTCGCAGCGTGCGTATCATCGTGACGGCCCCGCCCGGTGGCGGCACCGACATCGTTTCGCGCACGGTCGCGCAGAGGCTGAGCGAGGCATGGCAGCAGCCCGTCGTCATAGATAACCGGCCCGGGGCGAACGGGATCATCGGCACTGATCTCGCCGCGAAATCGAAGCCCGACGGCTATACCTTCGTGGTCGTGCTGGCGACGCACGCGATCAACCCATCGCTCTACCGGAAGCTGCCGTACGATTCGACGGCCGATTTCGCGCCCGTCACGTTGATGGCGCAGTATCCGTTCATTCTCACCACGCATCCGTCGCTGCCGGTGAAATCGGTTCGCGAGTTCATCGCGCTCGCGAAGACACGGCCGGGCGAGCTGAGCTTTGCGTCATCGGGCAATGGCAGCGGGCCGCACTTGGGTTTCGAGCTGTTCAAGAGCGCGGCGAAGATCAACGTCGTGCACGTACCCTACAAAGGCGCGGGACCGGCCAACGTCGATCTCGTCGCCGGACAGGTGCATGCCATGTTCAACAACTTTCTCGCGGCGATGCCGCAGCTCAAGGCCGGCAAGCTGCGCGTCCTGGCGGTCACCAGCGCAAGGCGTTCGCAGGTCATGCCCGAGCTTGTCACCCTGGCGGAGTCGGGACTGCCTGGCTTCGATGTGACGGGCTGGTATGCGCTGCTCGCACCCGCAGGCACGTCTCACGCTTCCGTAACGAAGGTTCAGGCGGACGTGCGCGACGTGCTTAAAATGCCGGCGGTTTATTCGAGACTCTCCAGCGAAGGCGCGGAGCCGGTGGGCGGCACGCCCGAGCAGTTCACTGCCTTTCTCGCCGCGGAAATTGCGAAATGGACGAAAGTCATCAGGGACGCGAAGGTGACGCCCGAGACACTGTGAGGCGCTCACGTGAATCGATCGCTTCATCAAGGGCCGCGTCGCGCATGCCGGCGAACGCTCGCGCGCCGGCGACGGCGGTGGGCTGAACCTCCGGCAATCACGATGACCGTCACGCCCCTCGGACGTTTTGCGTTGTTCGTGATCATCTGCGTCGTGCTCGCGGGCGGCTGCACGCGCGTGCCGACGATTGCGGTGACACCGATCAAGGCGAAGAACCTGGCTGAGCTGCAGGCACACCTCGCCGAGCGAACACCGACCAATGTCGACGTGTTCCGGCTGCGAGGACCGTTCGCGGTGACGGTCCACGAAGATCGGGAATTGAGGGTATCAGCCAATCAGCGCATCGCCATGGACGTGTTCCTGTCCGCGCCGCCTGAAAAGGCACCGCTCGTCGTGATCCTGCACGGCTACGACGGCTCGAAGGGTGCGCACGCGTATCAGGCAATGCACCTCGCGTCGTGGGGCATGCATTGCATAACCGTGCAGCTGCCTGCGAAGGGACCCTGGATCGGCAACGGCCGCACCCTGGCCGCGATCGTCCGCGCCCTTCAGCGCGCACCGCAGGTGGTCGACAGCCGCATCGACCCGACGAGGATGGTCCTGGCCGGGCATTCGTTCGGGGCCTCGGCGGTCGCCGTCGCGCTCGCCGAAGGCGCGCCGGCGATGGGCGGTGTCCTGCTCGATCCCGCCGCAATCGGCAGAGACCTCCCCCAGTATCTGCGCCGCGTGACCAAACCGATGCTGGTGCTCGGGGCGGACGACGAGCTCTCGTTCGCGCGCAACCGCGACTACTTCTACGAGTATGTCCGGACGGGCATCGCCGAGGTTTCGATTCGCGATGCCACGCACGAAGACGGGCAGTTTCCCTCCGAGTTCTCCCTGCATAACTTTGGATTCGACCCGGACACGAACCAGGATTCGCAGCTCGCGTTCGTGAGTGCGTTGACGGCCGCTGCGATGAGCCTCGTCACGACCGGCACGTTCGAGCGCGCATGGATGACGTTTCGTCCCGCGGTGGAGAAAGGACAGTTCTTCAACCCGAGGAAGAAGTAATTAGTAGGCACTTTTTCCCCGACGCGACGGGGGGCCGCAGCCAAACTGCCGAGCGCGAATGCTTCGCCTGTTCTGGAACGCCGGGATTGAAGACGCCTTCCGGCGCGCCCTACAATGACGTAACGAGGAGGTCCACGCACCCAGCGTGGGCGGAAAGATAATCAGGACTACAACATGCTGTCCCTGCGCAAGTTCGTCCCCGTTTTTGCAGTGCTGTGGCTCGCTGGAGCGCATGCCGCGGAGGTTCCGCGCCCCGGATTCGACACGGAGCTGTCGAAACAGGAGAGCATTTACCACGCTCATGGCGACGACCGGAACAAGGGCTACACGGTCGATCGGCCGCTCTCGTCGTACGCCGATGCGCTTCCTTCGGACTTTGCACGGGTGTTCGGGAAGCTCGGTCCCCAGGACCGTTGGCTGGACATCGGTGCGGGCGAAGGTCGGGCCGTCCTCGACTACTACATTGCGACGTATGACAGCTCGCAGTTGAAGGGCACCGATCTCGCGCGCAAAGCCCGCGCAATCGCGATGTCGATCGAAGACCGGCGGACGCCGCTTTGGCAGCAGACGGCCGCCCGCTTGCCGGTCGATCAGATCCAGTATCTCGCCGGCAAACGCCTGCGCGAGTATTCGACCGACGAGCTCGGCCGGTTCCAGGTCATCACCGACATGCTGGGCGGGTTCTCCTATGTCAACGACCTGACGGCGTTCGTGGAGAAGGTGCTCGATCTGCTGGCCGTGAACGGTAGCTTCTTCACCGTTCTGCAGGACGTCCGGCGGGAAGACGGTGCCAGCGTGCCGTTCTATCCGGGGTCGCCGTTCCTGACCGAAATAGCGGATGCGGACGGCTCGGAACTGAAGGTCTGTTCGTGGCTCAAGCGTATTTCGTGCGTGGAAGTGGTCTGCGAACCGAGAGCGCACTGGAAGCCGCCGCTGGAAGCATTCAGCGTGCGCAAGGTCTGCAATGAAGTGAAGGTCCCCCAGCTGACGCCGGTGCATTACCAGGCGGGCACACCTCCCGAACGCCGCTATGAGGTGCAGCCGCGCGAGGCCGGGAGCACCGTCACGACCGCGCGCTGATCGAGATCGGGGGGGACAGGCCCCGAAATCGAGAGATCGGGCCTTCCCGGAACGTGCGCCGCCGAACCCTGGCAGCGCAGCCCTGCATACGAGCGCTTCAAAGCGCTGGCGCTCGTGACAGCTGACATGACGGCGGTGCGTCCGCGTTCGCACGTTTCTTGCCCCCGGGGCGTTTGTCTCCTCCCGGGTGCCGGCCATGATCAACGACCTCTGGTACAAGAACGCAATCATCTATTGCCTGTCCGTCGGCACGTACATGGATGCGAACGGCGACGGCATCGGCGACTTCCAGGGACTCATGCGCCGGCTCGACTACCTGCACGGGCTGGGCGTCACCGCCGTGTGGCTGATGCCGTTCCAGAAGTCGCCGTGTCGCGACGACGGCTACGACATCGCGGACTATTACTCCGTTGACCCACGCTACGGCACACTGGGTGACTTCGTCGAGTTCACGCACGCCGCCAAGCAGCGCGGCATACGGGTGATCATCGATCTCGTCGTCAACCACACGTCCAACGAGCACCCGTGGTTCCAGGAGGCGCGGCGCGATCCGACGTCGCGCTTCCGCGACTGGTACATCTGGTCGAAGAAGAAGCCGTCCCATGCCGGCCAGGGCATGGTTTTCCCGGGCGTGCAGAAGACCACCTGGACTTACGACAAGGAAGCGAAGCTCTATTACTTCCATCGCTTCTACGAATTTCAGCCTGACCTCAACACCTCGAATCCTCACGTGCAGGCCGAGATCCTGAAGATCATGGGCTTCTGGATCGAGCTCGGGGTTTCCGGCTTTCGCATGGACGCAGTGCCATTCGTCATCGGCACGAAAGGAGCGGGCGTCCGCAAACCCGTAGAGCAGTACGACATGCTGCGCGTGCTGCGCGAATTCCTGCAATGGCGGCTCGGCGATTCGATCATCCTCGCCGAGGCGAACGTGCTCCCCGAGACCGATATGGAGTATTTCGGCGACGACGGCGACCGCATGCAGATGATGTTCAACTTCCAGGTGAACCAGCATCTGTTCTACGCGCTCGCGGCGGCCGACCACCGGCCGCTGGTCAAGGCACTGAAGGCGACGAAGCCTCGGCCGGCGACAGCGCAGTGGGGACTGTTCCTGAGAAACCATGACGAGCTCGACCTGGGCCGGCTGACGCACGAGCAGCGGCAGACGGTGTTCGACGCGTTCGGCCCGGACGAGAACATGCAGCTCTACCATCGCGGCATCCGCCGGCGGCTTGCGCCGATGCTCGGCGGCGACCGGCGACGCCTCGAGCTCGCCTACAGCCTCATGTTCACGCTGCCGGGCACGCCGGTCATTCGTTACGGCGACGAGCTCGGGATGGGCGACGACTTGCGCCTGCCGGAACGCAACTGCGCGCGCACGCCGATGCAGTGGTCCACCGAGCCGCATGCAGGCTTCACCAAGAGCGACAAGCCGCTCGTGCCGGTCATCGACCGGGGACCGTGGGGCTACGAGCATGTGAACGCCGCGCAGCAAAGACGCGATCCGAATTCGCTGCTCAACTGGACCGAGCGCATCATCCGCATGCGCAAGGAAGTGCCCGAGATCGGCTGGGGCGACTTCACCGTGCTGAACACGCGCGTGCCCGCGGTCCTCGCCATGCGCTACGACTGGCGCAATAACTCCGTGCTGTTCGTGCACAACCTCGACTCGCAGCCGCGCGAGATCGCGTTCTCTGCGGAAGTGGAGGGCGACGCCGGCAATCGGCTGGTGAATCTCCTGACCGACGATCACAGCCATGCCGACCCCAACGGCCGCCACAACCTGCTGCTCGAACCGTACGGCTACCGGTGGTATCGGGTCGGCGGCCTCGACTATCTGCTGAAACGCAGCGACATCGATATCGAACAGCAGCGGCCGCGGGGCCGGCGCTGAAGTGGCGGCTTTCCGCTACCCTCGCGGCGCCGTATCGCCCCCGGGCCCGTTCGATGGGGCACTGCGACGCTTGACACTATATCGAGAATCATTATCATCTGTTGGATGGCCACCGACCCGCGGCAACCAAAACGTAACTACACACCGGTCAATTCCGCCGCGGCGGAGCAGCGCAGGCGGGTCACCAGCGCCACTCTGCTCGGAAACGTGCGCGAGCTCGTCATCGAGCACAACGGGCGTGAATACCGCCTGCGCGTGACATCCCAGGGAAATCTGATTCTGACGGCGTAACACCGATCGAGCGGCGCCATGCGGCGCTGCACACCCAGCCAGCCATACCCTTCCGGGTTAGCCAGCCAATCGCCAACGAGCCCGCCGCTGCGGCCCCCCATGGATGTGCGTCGGGTGGGATGCGCCGGAACAGCACGCGTCCGGGATGTGTTTTGGAAGGTCGTGGATGGAAACACAAGCAATCGGATTCAGTCATTTTCTCGGCCATGCGGACATGGTCGGGAAGGCGCTACTCGTCGCGCTGCTGTTGATGTCGCTCGTCACGTGGTGCCTGATCGTTTCGAAATCGCTGCAGGCCCTGATTCTCAAGCGTCGTGCCGTGCGCTTTCTGAACGCATTCTGGCAGGCCCCCTCGGTCGATGCCGTTGCAAAACGACTCGAACAGGACCACCCCGACGATCCGTTTTCACACCTCGCGTGGCACGGCATCGTCGCAGCGCGGCACCATCAGCAGCACGGCGCCAGCAAACTGGACGAAGCGGGTACTGCGGCCGACTTCCTGACGCGTGCGATGCGACGCGTGATCGACGAAGAGACTTCGCGCTTCGAGTCGGGACTGACCGTGCTCGCCTCGATCGGCAGCACCGCGCCGTTCGTCGGCCTCTTCGGCACGGTATGGGGCGTGTATCACGCGCTCGTCGCGATCGGGATGAGCGGGCAGGGAACGCTCGACAAAGTCGCCGGCCCGGTCGGCGAAGCGCTCATCATGACCGCGCTGGGTCTGGCAGTCGCGATTCCCGCCGTGCTCGCGTACAACGCCCTCGTGCGCTCCAACCGGGTCGTGCTCGCGAAACTGGATGCGTTCGCGCATGACCTTTTCGCAGTGCTCACGACCGGCTCGCGGGTGAGCAATCCGGGTGCGGTCCTGCCGCTGAAGGTAGCGAGTGCCACAGCGGCGACGGGAGCGTAACGATGTCGTTCGGCAGCTTCGAGCGCGGCACGAGTGCCCCAGTCAGCGACATCAACATGGTGCCGCTGATCGACGTCATGCTGGTGCTGCTCGTGATCTTTATCGTGACGGCGCCCCTGCTCACACACGCCGTTAAGATCGATCTGCCCAAGGCGTCGAGCCAGGTCAATCCGACGAAACCGCAGAACATCCAGCTCGGCATCGTCGCAAACGGGGAGGTCTTCTGGAACGGCGAGGCGGTGACGCGTTCCGCGCTCGAGGAGCGCTTCAGCGCCGCAGCCCACACGGAGCCGCAGCCCGAGCTGCACATTCGCGCCGATGGCAGGACCGAATACGGCAACGTCGCCGAAGTGATGTCGATGGCCGCGCGCGTGGGCCTCACTCGCATCGGTTTCGTAACGGACCCGTCGCCGGCGCGTCCATGAGCGTGCGAGCGCACTGGGCGAGCACCGCGTTCATCGCACTCGTCATGGCACTCGGCGCGCACGCTCACGCCGGCGAGCCGAACGCTTCGGCACAACTCGTCGTGCACCTTCTCGATTACGTAAGCGTCGATTACCCCGCGTTCGTGAAGGACGGCAAAGTCATCGACGAAAGCGAATACAAGGAGCAGCAGGAGTTCGCCGCGCAGGTGCTGACGCTGCTGGGCCAGCTTCCCGAGGTGCGCGAGCGCACCGACCTCATTGCGGAGGCCTCACGACTGAAGCGTCGCATCGACGCGCGTGCCCCCGGCGAAGAAGTCGCGAAGGCGGCGACGGACCTGCGCTGGCGCGTGATCGGCGCCTATAACATCACCGTGGTTCCGAAGCGATCGCCCGATCTGCAGCGCGGCTCCCGTCTGTATGCGACCGAGTGCGCGAGCTGCCATGGCACGAACGGCAAGGGCGACGGCGTTCTGGCCAAGGGTCTGGATCCCGTACCTGCGGATTTCCATGACCACGAGCGTGTCGCGCAACGCAGCGTGTACGGCTTCTACAACGCGATAACGCTGGGCGTCGCAGGCACCGCCATGAAGGGTTTCGGCGAGCTTCCTGAGGACGACCGCTGGGCGCTCGCTTTCTACGTGGCTGCACTGGGAGCGGACAGCGCGCGAATGGCGGCGGGAGACCGGCTGTGGAATGCCGGCCGCGGCAAGAGCGAGACCGGCAACCTGCGCGCCCTTGCGACGCTCAGCGAAAACGAGGTGACGCAGCGTTACGGCGACGACATTGCGGCGGTCTTCACGTGGCTCAGAGCGAATCCGGCGGTACTCGAATCGGCCCAACCTTCTCCGATCGCGTATGCGCGCTCGGTGCTCGCGGACAGCGTCGGCGCCTATCGCGCGGGAAGGCGGGAAGAGGCGCAGCGGCTTGCGCTCGGCGCCTATCTGGAGGGCTTCGAACTCGCGGAAGCCAGCCTCGACACCGTCGACCGCAAGCTGCGCCAGGACGTGGAAGCGCAGATGCTCTCCTATCGCGAGCTCATTCGACAGAGCGTACCCGTCGAGCAGATCGAGAGCGCGGCACAACGCATCGACGACCTGCTCGAGGCGAGTGCCAAGGCGCTGGGACACGAAAGCCTGACGCCCTCCACGGCTGCGACCTCCGCGTTCTTCATCCTCGTGCGCGAGGGGCTCGAAGCGCTGCTCGTG
>Ga0111538_10008585_pt1 | contig 13706 bp, 10 predicted proteins | sample SoiMethybrSBSTD1_FD_79669 | JGI IMG/M metagenome (GOLD analysis project Ga0111538, IMG submission 79669) | Bulk soil microbial communities from a Populus tree surrounding site in Tennessee, USA - Soil MetaG P. TD hybrid SBSTD1 (version 2)... | ecosystem: Environmental > Terrestrial > Soil >...
CAGACAGTTGTTTGCAAATGAAGCTTTACCTGGGGTAGTCCCGTACAATTCATGGATATAAGCTGGCTCGTTATTGATATTCATTACTTCAGGCACAGAAATCTGCATTCGAAACGCCATTTCATACTGAGCGATCCTGGTAAGTGTTTCCGGATCATTAAATTCGGCATAATGCTCCTGGTTCACAGCGTTGATCGCGTCAATCGTTTTCTTTTTCATGCTACGATCCATGCCTTCCGGATCACTCAAAAACAAAACAGGTTCACCTTCCGAACGACACTGGACACCTTGATAAACCGAAGGAAGAAATCCGCTGCCCCAAACACTTTTGCCCGCGTCTGGTGTTTTGCCACCGGAGGTAAGTACCACGAACCCAGGCAAATTTCTATTTTCAGTGCCTAGCCCATACGTGATCCAGGAACCCATGCTGGGTCTTCCAAGACGCGGGGATCCGGAGTGAACGAACAGCTGCGCGGGGGCATGATTAAACTGATCCGTGTAGACGCCCTTTAGAAAAGATACTTCGTCGGCTACACCAGCAAAGTGTGGGAGGTTTTCTGATACCAGTGCCCCTGATTGTCCATGCTGCTTAAAGAGAGCCTGCGGGCCTAACATGCGCGGTACGCCGCGTATAAATGCAAATCTTTTTCCCTCGAGCAAAGAAGGAGGACAAAGTTGATTGTCGAGTTTCTTAAGTTCTGGTTTAAAATCAAAAAGTTCCAACTGAGACGGAGCACCTGCCATATGAAGGTAAATCACCTGCTTGGCCTTTCCCGGAAAATGCGGGGGTTTAGGAAACATCGGGTCTACATTCGATACTAAATAATTGTCTGACGGCCCCGTTTTTGACGTGCAACCTGCCATGAGTGAACCAAGGGCAACAGCGCCCAATCCAGCCGCACTCTCGCGCAAGAAATGCCGCCGGGAAATATTTTTTAATGCTTCAAGTCCAAAATTATTTAGATCCATAGGTGCACAATTAAGGTCTCATTCTTTTGTCAACACTTCATCCAGGTTTAACATCGCGTTAGCCACCACAGTCATTGCTGCGAGCTGCGGGGAGTTTGATTTATCTGCTGTGAATTTTATAGTAGCGTCCTTATTTGATTCATAATCCTTTAAAGCGTTTTTATACAAGTCGTAAAGGATATCCAGTTTCTTTTGAGGTATCTCATGTACCAGCAACCTTTTATAACCTGCTTTTATTTGTTCGGGCGGGTCTTTTTCACTCTTCATCATGAATCCAGCAAAATTTCTCGACGCGACGACAAATGAAGAATCATTCAATGTGACAAGCGCTTGCAGTGGTGTATTGGTTCGAATACGCCGACTGACACATACCTCGCGTGCAGACGCATCAAACATCATCATCGAGGGGTATCCGCTGGTTCGTTTGATATAAGTGTAGACGGATCTTCGATACCGATCTTCGCCTGGACTTTCCTTCCAACGCTCATTGCTGTAAACTGAATTCCAAACTCCGGCCGGTTGATAAGGCATCACGCTTTTGCCAAACATCTTATTACTTAATAGCCCGCTGACGGCAAGTGCCTGATCGCGTACCTGTTCCGCTGACAATCTAACCCTTGGGCCACGCGCCAGTAGCCTGTTGCCTGGATCTCTTTCTTTCAGTTCATCAGAGATATGCGAATCCTGTCGATACGTCGCCGACATCACCATCTCTTTGATCAATTTCTTCATGCTCCACCCATACTCGTTCATGAATCGCAGTGCTAGCCAATCAAGGAGATCCTGATGTGTAGGCGCTGCGCCTTGCGTTCCGAAGTCTTCCAACGTTTCCACTATGCCCAATCCAAAAAGCTGTTCCCAAAATCGATTTACGGCGGCACGAGCCGTCAATGGATTGTCCGGACTCACCAACCACTTAGCAAAACCAAGTCGATTAAGCGGCTGATCTTTCGGAAAATCATTTAAAGTGTTTGGAACGCCCGGGGTTACGGTCTGCCCTTTTGCCATCCAATTCCCACGTTCAAAAACATGAGTGGTTCGAAACTGATCCGAAGTACTCTCCACCAGGATCGGCGTAGTCTCTACGTCAGCATTGACCAATTCCATAAAAGATGCTTTTAATCGCGTGTACTCCTGACCATTTCCTTCAGGAAGAACTTCCAGGAACGCAAGCCACTCCACACTGCATACCGCCCTGTCCGATGGAATAGATTTATTCCAAAAAACAAAAAACAAGTCGTGCTTGCCTGCGACCGACTTCAAGGGGTAGACCAGCGTCTTGTTTGTCTTCTCCACGTTGCCTTTTCCGATCACCTGGCCGTCCAGTCGATCAAGTCTAATTTCAAATGATCCACCAGTATGATTGGTAAAGTAGTTCAGCAAAAGGTCTGTTTTCCCATCAAGATTAATATTTTTAATCCGCGCACTTCCACCCGATTGAATTCCCAGCCATTTGTTATCCTGAAGCGCCCCACTGATGAACTGATCAAAATTGTGTGGATGGTATTTAGGTTCAAGGGTTCGTAAAAAGTTATTTAGTTCTTTTGCTCTCTCCTGCCCTGCATTTTCCTGAACCCAGGATTTTATTGCCTCCAGTTTCTTTTGATCATCGGGCTTGTACATCCTAAGCGTTGGATGTTCGCCTGGCGTATCTTCGTCGCGGGTATTATTGAAGAAGGCCATCGACTTGTAGTATTCTTCGTGGACAAAAGGATCATAAGGATGGGTATGACATTGAACACATCCCAGCGTTGTACTTTGCCATACTTCCCAGGTCGTATTGACCCTGTCGATCAAAGCGGCGACGCGAAACTCCTCGTCGTCGGTGCCACCTTCATCATTGTTCATTGTATTACGATGGAATGCAGTTGCAATAAGTTGATCATCTGTAGGGTTCGGAAGCAAGTCGCCGGCTAATTGTTCGGTCGTAAATTGATCAAAAGGCATGTCTTCATTAAAGGCCTTAATAACCCAATCGCGATATCGCCAGATCATCCGGCCTTCATCCTTCTCGTATCCTTTTGTATCAGAATAGCGCGCCATATCAAGCCACCAGGAGGCCCACTTTTCGCCAAAATGTTTGGAAGCCAGAAGTTCATCCACCATCCGTTCATATGCATCAGGGCTCGCATCTTTTAAGAATGACTCTGCCTGTTGCATGGTTGGCGGCAAGCCGATAATATCCAGATAGACTCTACGGATCAAGGTAGCTTTGTCGGCGGGTTCAGACGGTGCTAGCTCGTCTTCTTCTAGTTTCTTTAGAATAAAATAGTCGACTTCATTTTTTGGAGCCCCCTCGGAATTGCTGAAAAAGCCTGACTGTAATTCGTCTTGTGGTATCTCAGTGGGTTTAGGGGGAAGGTAAGCCCAATGATCGCCCCATTCGGCACCCTCTTTGATCCATTGGGTAAGAATATCTATTTCTGCCTGGGTCAACGGCTCTTCCTTGTATGGCATCCGCTCCTCAGGGTCCTTTGCGTTAATTCTTCGGACCAGCTCGCTGTGTCCCGGATCACCGGGTACTATGGCAAATTTACCTGACTCTGCGGTATCCAATGCTTCCTGCCGGAACAGCAAACTGAGCTTGGCATTTCGTTTAACACCGCCATGGCAGCTGATGCACCGCTTGTTGATGATGGGTTTTACCTGGGCGCTAAAATCAATTTTTTTTTCGTTACATCCTGTAAACCAGATACATAGAACAATCCCAACCAAAAATATTTTACACTTTTTCCTCATCTAACTTAAAGTTACACGAATTCAAGCTTAAACTCATTAGAATCACTCCAGAAGCGGGATTTTTGAACCTTAAAAGGTAGCCTTTGGATCTTCCTTTTCTATTTCCATCACGCAGTTGGTAAATCAACCTCATTTTTATACTTTTGCAGGCTCAAAAATTAAAAAGTAAACATGAACAATTACGAGACAGTATTCATTTTAAATCCCGTTTTGTCTGAAGATCAGGCAAAGGATACTGTCGAAAAATTCGTAAAAGTGTTGAAGAAAGCCAAAGCCGAAATTCTCAATAATGAGCAATGGGGCTTAAAGAAGATGGCTTATCCTATCAACAAGAAGTCGACAGGCTTCTACAATCTCATCGAATTTTCGGCAGACTCCGGCGTTATCAACACACTCGAAACCGAGTACAGACGCGACGAATCAGTAATGCGTTTTTTAACCACCGTGCTTGACAAACATGCATTGGTGTACAATGAAAGAAGACGCAAAGGCGAATTCAAAAACAAAGAAAACCGGAAACCTGTAAAAAAAGCTGAGGAGGGCGCCAACCGATGACATTAATGAACGAACCGATCAAGCGTGCAGAGATCAAACCAAAGTACTGTCGCTTTAAAAAGAATGGGATCAAATACATTGACTACAAAGATCCTGACTTCCTGCTGAAGTTTATCAATGAGCAAGGCAAGATCCTTCCTCGCAGACTTACTGGTACGAGTTTGAAATTCCAGAAAAAAGTGGCTCAAGCTGTAAAACGCGCCCGTCACCTGGCATTACTTCCGTACGTTGGTGATTCTTTAAAATAATAGTTGAACTGATTAAAGAAAGACGATCATGGAAGTGATTTTGAAACAAGACGTAAGCGGAGTTGGCTATAAAAACGACATCGTAAAAGTAAAAGCTGGATTTGGTAACAATTACCTCATCCCGAATGGCTTTGCGCTGATCGCCAACGATTCTAATAAAAGACTAGTAAAAGAAAACGTTCGCCAAGCTGCCCACAAGGCTGCCAAGGTTAAACAAGATGCAGAAGCACTTGCTGCCAGGATTGGTGAACTTACCATCGAAATCGGAACAAAAGCCGGCGAAAGCGGAAAGATCTTTGGTGCGATAACCGCCCTGCAGATAGCTGATTCTTTGAAGGCAAAAGGTTTTGATATCGACCGTAAGAAAGTACAATTAAAGGAAAACCCTAAGCAACTGGGAACCTACAATATAACGCTGGATCTTCACAAAGAAGTGAAGCATGAAATTCAGGTGAAGGTAGTAGCAGAATAGTTACGACTACATTCAGATATGCTGAAAGCCGTTCCGTGAAATCGGAGCGGCTTTTGTTTTTATATGATAATCATTCGATTGCGTAAATAATTATATAATGCTCGTTACCAAATCGATTGTAACATGGTATTTTAGGTTGATCTAACCCTGGCCTGCCAATGCTGACGACGCCTCTCTTTCATCATTATGCTCTCTCTCCCCGAACGTGGGATGAAATGTACGACGATGAAAAAGTGAGATTTCAATATCGAAACGTCTTTGATTTTTTACAGCGGATACCGGCCGACGAACTCAGTAAAAAGGAAGAGTTAGCCAAAAAACTGTTCATGAGTCAAGGCATTACCTTCACTGTATATTCCAGCGGTGAGGGAATAGAAAAAATATTTCCGTTTGATATTATTCCCCGAATCATCACAGCAAGTGAATGGAATTTCATCGAAAAGGGAATAAAACAACGATTGCGCGCCCTTAACCTTTTTTTGAAAGATGTATACCATCATCAATTCATTCTTAAGGATGGCATCGTACCGGTCGAGTTGGTTTACTCATGCCCGCACTACTTACGCGAAATGCAAGGCATCAATATCCCCCATGACATTTATGTTCATATTGCAGGGATCGATTTAATACGTGATCATGACGGAACATTTTACGTTCTGGAAGATAATCTTAGAACGCCTTCCGGAGTTTCGTACATGATTGAAAACCGGGAGATAACAAAAAGAATATTTCCGGATCTCATACCTCAAAATTTCGTACGGCCGGTAACGCAGTATCCTAATATACTATACAAGAATCTTTTAGCGCTTTCCCCCCGACAGATTTCATCACCCACTGTCGTGGTATTGACGCCGGGAATTTATAACTCCGCCTACTTTGAACATGCAACCCTTGCCCGCCTCATGGGGATTGAGTTGGTAGAAGGGCGCGACCTCGTCGTTGAAAATCACATCGTTTACATGAAAACAACGTCCGGGCTACAACAAGTTGATGTCATCTACCGGCGTGTAGACGATGAATACCTCGATCCTTTGGTTTTCGAACCTTCCAGTGTTCTCGGGGTTTCGGGACTATTGTCAGCCTATCGAAAGGGCAACGTTGCCATAGTCAATTCCATTGGCAATGGTGTTGCTGATGATAAGGCAACCTATGTTTATGTACCCGAAATGATCCGGTATTATTTGAACGAAGAACCGATACTGAAGAATGTACCGACCTATCAATTGAGCAACGTTGAAGAACGGGAGCACGTGTTGAAAAATATTAACCAGATGGTCGTTAAGAAAACCAATGAATCGGGTGGTTATGGCATGCTGATGGGACATGCTGCATCAGACGAAGAGATCGCGGCCTATCAAAAACAAATCATCAAGAATCCAAGGCAGTTTATCGCGCAGCCGATTATCAGTCTGTCGAATGCACCTTGTTACATCAATGGCAAGGTACAACCTCGCAGGGTAGATTTAAGGCCCTTTGCGCTTTGTGGTCCGACAGGAATAGAAATAGTGGCAGGAGGTTTGACGCGAGTTGCATTGAAGGAAGGATCTCTCGTGGTAAATTCCTCCCAAGGCGGCGGGAGTAAAGATACGTGGGTACTGGCAAAATAATTTTTAACATGAAAAATTTGATTTTTAATGCTTAGCCGTGTTGCCGATTCCTTGTATTGGATGGCGCGTTATATGGAACGCACCGATAGCATCTTGCGCATGCTTAAAATTAATTACGCATCTTCACAGGACAACAGTGAGGACTTTTCTTGGCAACCCGTACTCAGAATTTTCGGTCATTTGGAACAAGCGGAAGCCGCAGAGTTGGAACCAAACGGCCGGAAGATCATTCAGTACATGGTGCTCGATCGGGAAAATCCCAACTCTGTTTTTACGATGATAAGAAAGGCTCGGGAAAATGCGCGGGGCGTTCAGGATAATATAACCACGGAACTTTGGCGGTGTTTGAATGAGTTTTACCACGTCGTTCATGAAGAACGCCTGACGTATTTACTCCAGCACGAAGATCCCATCACTGTTTTGGACGCGCTCATCAAAGAGTGTATGCTATATTTCGGCGTTTCCGACAATACGATGTTTCGGGGAGAGGGGCTTTGCTTCATGAATGTTGGAAAGTATATGGAACGGGCGATTCAAACTTCTGACATCCTTGATGTAAAGCTCAGCAACCTTGCATACGACTTGGACAAGCCCGCCGATACTACCTATTGGAAATACCTGCTCATGTCTATCTCGGGATATTCATTATACCTGAAGCGATATCGGTCGGGGTTTGAGGCCCGCAATATCATTGACCAGGTGTTGTTCAATGTGGATTTTCCAAGGTCGGTCCTATATTCATTGAATCAACTTCAACGTTATTTTAAACGGCTTCAAAGTGATCAGAATACTGAAGGATTTTCCAAAGTTGATTTTATGATCGGAAAGCTTCGGAGTAAATTACAGTATTCGGATGTACAGAGTGTCTCGCAAACGGGGCTACACCACTATTTGAATTCGATTGGAACTGACATTTCAAGTATTGGTACCACATTAAATCATTACTATTTCGCTTACAGTTAAACCACCACCATGTCAAAATTTAAGATCAGACATATCACCAAATATAACTATGACGATACCGTCAGGGATAGTGCCAACCAAATCATGCTGTATCCTTTGAAGGACCAATACCAGGAAATCCTTCAACATCAAATTATCATTTCCGGAAATCCTATTGTCAGCGTTCATCGTGATTATTATGGAAATGAAGTTGGAACATTCACGCATGCCCAACCTCATAAAGAATTATTCATTGATTCAAGGTTGGTGGTAGAGACATCTCATCGCCCGACGCCCGAGGATACCGTGGGTCAAGAAATCCAATGGAAAGAATTTGAGAATCTAAAATATCAACTCGAGTTTATTGATTTTTTAAAGCAGGAAAAGTTTGAAGCACTACCCGACGTAAAGGCCGTGCTTGAAGAAGAACAGTGCAAGCATTGTACGCCCCTTCAATCAGCGAAAGATTTATGCGCATACATTTACAAGAACTTCTCCTATCAAAAAGGAATAACCACCGTGGAAACCACGATCGATGAGATATGGAAAATCCGTTCTGGTGTATGCCAGGACTTCGCCCATATACTTTTAGTGATGCTTCGCCTCATGAACATGCCTGCCCGTTATGTGAGTGGGTACGTTTGCCCTAGTCGTGAAGGTATGCGGGGTGAAGGTGCAACGCATGCTTGGGTAGAGGCTTACATTCCATTTTATGGTTGGCTTGGACTCGACCCGACCAATAATTGCATTGCAAATGAAACGCACGTCAGGCTTGCAGTAGGTAAAAACTTTTCAGATTGCTCTCCCGTGAAAGGAACTTATAGAGGTACGTCGGATCATACATTAGAAGTAACGGTAAAAGTTTCTTACGAAGATGGCAGAAATACGGAGCCTGAAAAAGAAATCGTCAAGCCGGAGAAATCAACTTCATTCTCAAAAAATTCTTTCCGCCGGCACCAGGAGATGCAGATGCAACAATAGTAGGTACGAGTTACAAGGTACGAGGAACGAATGTGCTTCGCGATGTTTTGTACGTTGTCACTTAGTGAATATGACGTATGAGCTACAAGATGCGAAGTATGAGGCGCGGGAAGCAGACCCTCGTACCTCGTAAATCTTACCTAGAACTTATGTCTCACGAAGGCCTCCATGGCTTCATACTCGGCAAGGCCAAGTTCGTTGTATGCTTTAGCCGTAGCGTGATTTCGATCTTCCGCGCGCATCCAGAATTCACGTTTATCACTTCCTGGAAACATAGCGCTGTCTTTCTGAGATTGGTGTTTAAATACTGCTCTTCGTTTTCTCATTAACTCTTCCGGACTGAGTGGCACTGCCATTTCGATCTGATCGATATCCCACTCCTGCCAGGCACCACGATATAACCAAACCCAGCAATCCTTCGCCCATGGCTTTTTCTTCAACCTGCGAAGGGCTTCGAAGATGGCAGCCAGACAGACACGATGCGTTCCATGTGGATCCGAAAGGTCGCCCGCTGCATAGACTTGATGGGGTTTTACTTTCTCTAAGATCTCGATGATGAGTTGAATATCGGCCTCACTTAATGGTTTTTTCTTCACAGCACCGGTTTCGTAGAAAGGCATATCCAAAAAGTGCATTTGCTCATCCGGAATTCCCACATACCTGCCTCCTGCTTTTGCTTCTCCCCTTCTGACGAGTCCTTTGATCTTCAAAACTTCCTCACTATCAATTTGTCCCGGACCTTTTTTCTGAAGTGCCTGAACAACTTTTTTGTAAAATTTTGCACCGTCGGTTTTGCTCAATCCAAACTGATCATTAAAATCCCGAACGAAATCCGCAAAACGAATCGCATCGTCATCAAACACTGCGATATTTCCAGAGGTTTGGTACGCAACATGTACTTCATGCCCCTGATCTACCAACCGGATAAAGGTTCCTCCCATAGAAATTACATCATCGTCAGGATGAGGCGAGAAAATAACCACACGTTTTGGAAATGGCTTTGCTCTTTCCGGACGATGAGAATCATCGGCATTCGGTTTACCCCCAGGCCAACCGGTAATAGTATGTTGTAAAAAGTTAAATACCTTGATGTTGACTTGATAAGCCGATCCAAACTCCGTGATGATATCGCCCATACCGTGTTCCATGTAATCATGATTGGTAAGTTTCAAGACAGGCTTCTTAATCTTTTGTGATAACCAGACGACGGCTTTACGAATAAGTTTCTCATTCCAATCGACACTGTCAAGAATCCAGGGCGTTTTAACCCTTGTGAGTGCCGATGATGCCGCATCATCCAAAACCACCGTGCAATCAGAATGACGTTGAAGAAATGAGGATGGTATTTGGTCTGTAACTGCACCTTCCACTGCCTTGCGTATGATGGCTGACTTTCCCTCACCCCACGCCATCATGTAAACCTTGGCGGCCTTCATGATAGACCCCACCCCCATCGTTATCGCTTTTCGTGGAACATTTTCTTCCCCAAAAAAATCACTGGCAGCATCAATACGAGTGACCTGATCTAACGAAACAAGCCTTGTAAGAGATCGTTCAGAAGAACCCGGCTCATTAAATCCTATGTGACCCGTCCTACCGATCCCCAACACCTGAATATCGAGTCCGCCAAGCTTATCTATTTTTTCCTCGTACGTTTTACAGAACTCAGATATCTCATCTTTTTTTAACGTGCCGTCAGGAATATTGATATTCTTCGTAGGAATGTCAAGGTGATCAAAAAGATGCTCCCGCATAAACCGTACATAGCTTTGAAGGGCCTCCGGCTGCATCGGATAATACTCATCCAGATTGAAGGTGTGAACATTCTTGAAACTCAAGCCCTCCTTTTGATGCATCCTTACCAATTCCGAATATAACCGTGTCGGTGTGGAACCCGTCGCCAAGCCCAGTATGCATGGCTTTCCTTCTTTCTGACGCAATTTGATCAGCGATGCAATCTCATTAGCAACAAACACTGAACCTTGCTCGGAGGTGTTAAAGATTTTTACCGGGATCTTTTCAAAAGCGGTAAGGTCGTTATTCATAATTTTAATTGTTTTTTGATTTTAGTGAATCAAACGTCAAAGTAGCTTAAAAAGCTTCAAATTTTCAACTGTTTGCGGAAACATAATATGAACTCCTTCAGAACATCTTTTCAGGTCAAGCCTGCTCCAAAACGTATAAGCCTATCAGACAGGATTTTGACCCTCGGCTCATGCTTCTCCGATGCCATCGGGTCACAGTTTGTCCGCAACAAAGTTAACTGCCAGGCAAATCCATTTGGGGTAATTTACAACCCCGCTTCAATTCACAAGGTTGTCCAATACTCGATCACTAATCAATCTATTCCGGAAGATACATTCTTGCACCGTGATGATGTATTTTTCAATTATGACTTTCATTCCGAATTCTCTTCCATGAATTTAAGTCATTTGCAAGAGCAATTAAAAACGATTATAGCTAAAACCCATTCTTTCCTGCAGGGCACGCACTGGCTGATCATAACCTACGGCACGGCATGGGTATACGAGCGAAATGAAACAAGCACCGTTGTAGCAAATTGTCATAAAATGCCACAGACGATGTTTACCAAATCTTTAATGACGCAAAAGAAAGTGTTAGACTCCTTTGATTTCATGTACCAGGCACTTAAGTCAGTTAACCCAGACCTTAACATCCTGCTTACTGTTAGCCCCGTGCGCCACATAAAAGATACACTTGAACTCAACAGCGTCAGTAAATCTGTTCTCCGAGTTGCGTGTCACACCATCACCGAACAGTATCGTGACGTTTATTATTTTCCTGCGTACGAAATTATGATGGATGATCTTCGTGATTACCGCTTTTACAAAGCCGATATGATTCATCCCTCTCAAGTCGCAGAGCAATACATTTGGCAAAAATTTGCTGAACGATATTTCGATGAAGCGCTAACAACATTCTTGAAGAAATGGGAAGAAATCCAATCTGCGTTGGCACATAAACCATTTCATCCAGTTTCGTCGGCGCATCAACATTTTGTAAAGGAAATGCTAAAAAAATTGCAGGAACTAAAGGGCGTTGTGAATGTTGATGAGGAAGCAGCTTTCTTAAGCAAACAGCTTAAAGCAGAAAGCTGACAATTAATACCTTAAATTTTGACCAATGGCGAACAGATTAATACATTCAACGTCACCTTATCTACTTCAACATTCCCACAACCCAGTGGATTGGTACGAATGGGGAACGGACGCATTGGATAAAGCGGCCAAAGAAGATAAACCAATTTTGGTAAGCATCGGCTACTCTTCTTGTCATTGGTGCCATGTGATGGAACGCGAATCTTTTGAAAAGGAAAACATCGCCGAGGTGATGAACAAATTTTTTGTGTGTATCAAAGTGGATCGCGAAGAGCGTCCCGACATTGACCAGATCTACATGGAGGCTGTTCAAATATTAGGAGTTAATGGAGGCTGGCCATTAAATGTATTTCTCACGCCTGATCAAAAACCATTTTTCGGAGGAACTTACTTTGCACCACAAATCTGGGTCGAAGTTTTAAGCAACATTAACAGCGCTTACCAGCGAAATCGAAAACAGATTGAAGACACGGCAGAGGAACTCCGTTTGCATTTGCTGACTTCCGAGGTGGAACGTTATAAACAGAAGCCGGCCGATTCGGAACTGATTCACGATATGCAAGAAATTTTTGATCGAATCGAACCGAAGTTTGACAAAAAATGGGGTGGCTTAGATAAGGAGCCTAAATTTATTATGCCCTCAATCTGGCTATACCTGCTACGGCTAGCACACCTCACGAAAAATTCAGAAGCGCTCAATCACGTTGTCTTTACATTGCAAAAGATCTCGATGGGTGGAATTTATGATCAAGTCGGTGGTGGATTCTCCCGATACTCAGTGGATCGTTATTGGTTTGCACCTCACTTTGAAAAAATGCTATATGACAATGCACAATTGTTAAGCCTATACAGTGAAGCTTATGCGATCACAAAAGATGACTCCTTCAAGGATGTAGTGTATCAAACTTTTCAATGGCTTGAGCGCGAAATGGCCCATCCGAACGGGGGGTTTTATTCAGCATTGGATGCGGATAGTGAAGGGGTTGAAGGCAAGTTTTACACCTGGGGTAAAACTGAGCTTCAGGAAAAATTAGGTGACGACGCTCCCCTTGTGTCCGCTTATTATGGAATTAAAGATCAAGGCAACTGGGAACACAACAGCAACATACTGATGCGCACGAAGGTGGACCAGGAATTTTTAAGCGAGCATTCTTTGACGGCCGAGCGGTGGAAAGGCATCCTGGAAAAATCTAAATCAGTGTTATTGAAGACACGCGAACCACGCGTACGTCCGGGGTTGGATGATAAAATGATCACAGCGTGGAATGCCATGATGGTGGGTGGATTGGTTGATGCCTACCGGGTTTTTAATGATGAAATTTTTCTAAAAGCAGCCTTGAAAAATGTTCAGTTCATTGGAAAAGAATTGATGGAAGGAAATAAGCTTTATCGATCGTACAAGAACAAACGTTCCACCACCGCGGGCTTTCTCGATGACTACGCATTTTACATTCAAGCTTTAATTAAACTGTACCAGGTGACATTTGACGAACAATGGCTTCGTCGCGCAGCTGAAATGATGCAGTACAGCCTTGAACAATTTTTTGACCCGGGCGATGGCTTCTTTTTTTATACTTCATCTCAAGGGGAACGACTCATCAGTCGCAAAAAGGAAATCTTTGACAATGTAATCCCGTCCTCCAATGCGATTATGGCGCAAAACCTGCATCACCTAAGCGTATTTTTTGATCGCGACGATTGGAGAAAAATTGGAAAATCGATGGCTGAATCGCTGAGTCATATTATTAAGAGCGAACCCGCCTATATGTCGCATTGGGCAATTGTTTTTACGGAAATCAAAAAAGGGTTAGCCGAAATTGTTTTGACCGGGAAAAATATAACCGGTTTACGGTCGGATTTTCTTCAACAGTATTTTCCATTTTCCATCATACAAGGAACAGAAGATAAAAGTGACCTTCCGTTACTGAAAGACAAACGATCCATTAATGGAAAGCCTACCATTTATGTCTGTTATCACAAGACCTGTAAGTTACCCGTTCACACTTTAGATGAGGCCAAACTACAACTTATATAATTTTGTCTCGGGTAAGCCCGCTACTTAGTATATTCGTCG
>Ga0111538_10008586_pt1 | contig 13705 bp, 8 predicted proteins | sample SoiMethybrSBSTD1_FD_79669 | JGI IMG/M metagenome (GOLD analysis project Ga0111538, IMG submission 79669) | Bulk soil microbial communities from a Populus tree surrounding site in Tennessee, USA - Soil MetaG P. TD hybrid SBSTD1 (version 2)... | ecosystem: Environmental > Terrestrial > Soil > Tree...
CGCGGGCGCCCCCTCCCGAACCGATGACCGCCGCGGTGCGTCCGACCGCGTCGAGCGCGCGCAGCTCATCCGCGAGCCCTGGTGCGTCGGTGTTGTACGCCACCACGCGCCCGCGGCTGCGGACCAAAGTGTTGGCCGCGCCCACGTGGTGGGCGCTGGGGTCGACCCTTTCGACCAGATCGAGCACGGCGCGCTTGTACGGCACCGTGACGTTGGCCCCCGCGTACGTACCTTGACGCACGCCGTCGACCACCTGCGACAGGTGCTCGAGATCGTCGATGTCGACGGCCTCGTACGTGTGGGGGAGACCGAGCGCGCGAAACACCGCCTTGTGCATGGCCGGCGAAATCGACTGCGCGATGGGGTGCCCGAAAACCGCGAAACGGAGTTTGGACGTCACGTTCGGCGTCGTCACGAGTGCTCCTCTAACGGTGAATTCTGGACCGGGGCGTCGGCGAGCGCGTCTTCGACTCTTGCCGTAAACGATCCTTTATGCACACGAATCGATAGCTTTTGTCCAGGGACGACTTCGCTCGCGTCGCGAATGGCCTTATCCGCGACGCCCCCCGATTCGGCCCGCACAATGGCATAACCGCGGGCCAAGACCCCGAGGGGGGACATCGCGTCGAGGCTCGCCAGCCGCTCGGAAAGGCGCGCTCGCGCTTTGCCGACCCGAGCGCGTGCTGCGCTTTTCAGCCGCACCTCGAGAGGGCCAAGCGCCCCCCGTGAGCCCGCGAGAACCGCGCGAGGGTGCCGGGCAGAGAGGCGTCGATGGAGCCGCTCCGTCTCCGCGCGGCGGCGCGCCGCTCCCCGTACCATCGCCTGCTCGAGCCGCTGCCCCAACTCGTCCAGCTTTTGCTCCTGCTCGGCAATCGTCAATCGAAAGTGCGTGAAAGCGTTGCGAAGGGCTCCGAGCGCCGCGCGATCTTCGGCCAACTGGCCGCGTACGGCGCGCAGCATGCGCCCTCGCAGCTGAAAAAGAGCCTGCCGCTGGACATGGGCGTCGGGGACGAGCATCTCCGCCGCCTGCGACGGGGTCGCGGCGCGGGCGTCCGCCGCGAGGTCCGTCAGCGTCACGTCGATCTCGTGCCCCACGGCGCTCACCACGGGGACGCGACACGCCGCGATGCGGCGCACCACGATCTCCTCGTTGAAGACCATGAGATCCTCGGCCGAGCCTCCGCCGCGCCCCACGATGATCGCGTCGAGCTCGGTGAGCTGTTCGAGCCGATCGAGGGCGTCGATGACCCGCAGCGCGGCACCGGGCCCCTGCACCAGCGTGGGGGATAGTACGATGCGCACGCTTCCTCGCCGAAACGCGACCCGAGCAATGTCGTGAATCGCCGCGCCCGCAGGGCTGGTGACCACGCCGATCAGCGCGGCGTGCGTAGGGAGCGGACGTTTTCGATCAGGCGCGAAAAGCCCCTCGGCGAGCAGCCGATTCTTCAGGTTCTCGAGCGCCTCGAGCAGCGCGCCACGACCGGCGGGGCGCGCCATGTCCCCCACGAATTGCAGACGGCCGCGCGGCGCGAAAATCGTCGCACGTCCCCGCAGTTGCAGCCGCGCGCCATCGGCGATGAGACGGCGTGCGCGCACCGAGGAGGACCTGTACATCACGCAGTCGATGGCCGCGTCCTCGCGCTCGTCCTTCAGCAAGAAATAGACATGGCCGCTGGGCGCCGTCTTGGCGCCCGAGACTTCCCCCTCGACCCACACGTCGGGCGTTGCCCCCTCCACGGCCCGTTTGAGCCGGCGGTCGAGATCGGCCACCGAATAAATCTGGGGTTCCCGCGATCCGACCATCGAGGCGCAGAGTAGCCGATGTTTACGGCCTAGGGCGCGGCGCAATGGCGATTCGCGCGCCGTCCGAGCGGTCCCGAGCGTGACGCGGAATGTCGAAGTGCCGCGCCAGTCTTCCCGCCCTTTAGCACGACTGCGTCAGTGCCTCGCCGCAACGTTACGTGGGTACTCGCCAAACTGGCCGATCGAGATCCGGTATGGCGAAGACTGACGCAATAGGGTTTAGGACCGCACCGCCCGTCCGTACCTCTTTCTAAGTCCACTCGGCGACTGGACGCACATCCAACCACCTGACGGACATTTCCATGCTCTGGAAGCGAAACTCGAAACCGTCGCCGGCGGCTGCTCCCGAGAGCGCGCCCCCGCGCGACGCCGTCAGTGTGTCCCCCCCGCTCGACCCCGAGCGCGAGCTCGACAGCGCGCTCGACGCCATCGGCGGGATCCTGCGCGCGATCGGCAGGTTTGCCTTCGACATCCCCGAAACGGAGGCGAAGACGACCGCCGAAACATGCGAGCGCTGGGCGACGCATCTCATTTTGCGCACGCCGGCCCCCGACGGGCGGTGGGCGGAGGGCGACCCGCGGCCGACCGTCGTGCGGCGCGAATGGGTTACGGCGCTGCACTACGTCACGAACCTGCGCAAGAACGAGCTCGGGTACATCACCAAGACGCTGCAAGACCTCAGGCAGACGGTGTGGGCCTTCGTGCACGGCTTGAACCAGGCGTTGACGGGGGAAGGCGAAGCCAACGCGCAGGTGAAGGCGCAGCTCGTGCGACTCGAGCGCGCTGCGAAGTCGCCGTCGACCGAAGAGTTGAAGCGCGAAGCGATGTCCGTCGCGCAGAGCATCGGCGTCATCTTCGAAGAGCGCAAACGCCGTCAGGTGTCACAAGTGACCGAGCTCGGCGAACGGATGGCGGCGCTCGGGCGCGCCCTCGAAGAAGCGCGGCGCGAAGTGGGTCTCGACTCGCTCACCCGGTTGGCCAATCGCAAGACCTTCGACGAAGAGCTCGGAAGGGTCGCCGACGTGTCGAGCCTTTTCCGACAACCGGCGTGCCTTTTGATCGTCGATGCTGACCACTTCAAGTCGATCAACGACAACTACGGCCATTCCGCGGGGGATGAAGTGCTGCGCCAGCTCACGGGGTGCCTAGTGCGAACGTTCCGGCGCCGCGATGACGTGGTGGCGCGCTACGGGGGCGAGGAGTTCGGGATTATCCTGCGCGAGACTGTCATGCGTGAGGCGATGCTGCTCGCCGAACGGCTTCTCGAAAGCGTGCGCGATCTGAGCGTCGATCACGCCGGGCGACAGATCAAGCTCACGGTGTCGGTCGGCGTCGCCGAGGTGCAGCCGGGAGAAACGGCGGAAGTGTGGCTCCAGCGCACCGATCAAGCGCTCTACGACGCGAAGAACAAAGGCCGCGATCGCGCCGCGTCGGCGCGATCGCCCGAGCCGCCCCCCGTCGCGGCGGCGTAGAAACCTGCGGTGATGCGCGGAAAGCGCGCATCACTTCTCCCGGACGTAGCCCCAGCGCTCGAGCGCGCGTTTGAGCTCGGGCAGAGCGGCCGATCCTGCGTTTTTTACAGCGGTCTGGCTCACGAGCTCGGCTTGAAATAGGGCTTCCCCTCGTGCCGGACGCGCTTTCACCGAGGTTCCTACGCAGTTGGTGCGCGCGACGGCGAGATTGAGGCGCGGATGCTCGGTGTCGAGGCGCGCCAACGGGAGACCACTCGCCGCGCAGCGAACGAGGAGCCCCGAAGCGACGGCCGCGCCCGACAGATCGACGACGCCGAGCGGAACGGTATCGTCCGCTAGCCGCACCCTTCGGGCGACGATGGCGGCGTGCGCGGGGGCGCGCTGTGCCGCCTTGTCGTCCGTGCTCAGCGCGAAATCCCGCGGCGCATCGATCTCGAGCGCGGCCGCGCGCTCGAGATCGAGCGTATACGCGTAGCGCTCGTGCGCCGGTGAATCACCGTATTCGGCGAGCCAGCTCGACATGCGCGCGCGCATGTCGAGCAGCTCGCCGAACCGAGCCGCCGCGAGGTTGTCTTTCTCGCGCGGATCGCGCTCGACGTCATAAAGCTCTTCGGCGGGTATTCCGCCCGCCGCGGCGGGCGATCCGCGAAGCAACAAAGCGACGCGCGAATCTTGCTCCCATGCCGGCGCCGCGCGGGGAGCGGGCTGTACCGCATGGTACGAGAGCCCTCCACGGCGGGCGAAGAGGGATCCGCTGTTACCCACCGACACGACGATGCCATCGTCGAAACGCCCGTCTGTGCCATCAGGCAGGGAGAACGCGCTCGTCCGCGGAAGATCGAGATCGACGCCGAAGCGACGTTCGATGGCGCGCCATGCAGAAAGGGTGGAGATCGGATCTTGCGACGTCTTCCCCGATCGTAGGGGCGTCGTTCCCCCTGGACCCTCCTCGATGATGGCGAGCGGCGTACGCGCTTCTTGCTGCGTCGCGAGGCAGCAGTGCATGTGGTGATCGGCGACGAGCTCCTTCGTGAGGCGCCACGGGCGAGCGCGCGCGTCCAGCGTGAACGTGTGCCCGTGATCGGCGGTGAGAACCCAGATGTGCTCTGCGCCTTCGCGCCCGGCTTGGGCCCGCTTGACGATGGCGCGCAGCGATTCGACGGCGTCGAAGAGGTTTCTCCAGATCGGCTCCAGCACGTCGAGATCGACTTCGTCGCGCGCGAAACCTTTGAGCTCGAGGGGCGGCGCATCGCGCCGCCCCTCGAGCCACGGGAAATGCGTGTTCGCGTACCACACGACGAAGAGCGCATCGTCTTCGCCGTGCGCCTCGAGCTCCGCGGCGAATCGCGACGCCAGCACCGGGGGATGAATCTGCAGCTCTTCGGTCGGCTCGATGTTGTAGTCGGCGTCGAAACCGATGCGCGAGAGGATGGGCGACAGATAGAGGTTCGCGCCGATCGCCTCGGTGAAAAAGCCTTGCTCGGCGAGTCGCGCCACCGGCCCCGACGCGCGCGCAGGGGGCGTCTCGTCGAAGCCCTGCCCGGCCAACGACGGGTCCCCCTCCAGTCGATAGTAGTCGCCGCGAAAAAAACGACGCACGAACGAACCGGTGAGCTGCCCCGGTGAAACGGCCTGCGTGAACAACGTCCCTTTGGCGACGAACGCGGAGATCCAGCGCGCGCTCTCATCGCGCGTCACGTAGAGCTGCTCGAAGAGCGGAAACGGCACCGCATCGAACACCACGACGAAGGCCTGACGCGGACCCCTCCCTTCCACGCGCCGAAGCACGACCGGTGCTCCGATGCCGAGCGGGGTCGCCCCTTCGTTACGCACGACGACCGTGATGGGCGCAGTGCGCGCCGGCAGCGCCTGGCGCACGTGCGTGAAGTACCGCTCTTCGCGGCCGAGGAGCTCTGGATCGCGGGTGGAGACGTACGGCGCGGTCGTCCCCACGAACACCTGCGCCGCACCTTGCACCTCGAGCACCGCGCGAAAAGCGCCTCCCCCCGCGTTCGCTGCCGCGAGGCTCATGTCGATGATCGACGGCTCCGCGCGCGCCGGCAACGTGAACCGGAGCTCACGCGACGGTGAGAGCACCATCCCTCGTTTGGCAAAGAGCTCGTCCCGATCGGTCCCGATGGCGACGTAGGCGCCATCCCCCTCGGCCCGCGGCGATTCCGATGCGCGACCGAAGGTCCGGCGTCCATCGATGCGACAGTCGGGCGGAGAACAGGCGTCCGCCGCTCGATACTCGACGACGTACGCGTACGGCGCCGCCATCAGTAGTACTCCTCGGGCATCGCCGGAGGGCGCGTGAGAAAGAAATCCCCCGCCGGAAGCATGTGCGAGAACCTGAGCACCGAGTGGCGCAGCGCCGCGCGTAGACGCTCGGCCACCTCGGGGTACCGATCACTGACGTCGTGCTCGTCGAACGGGTCTTTCTCGACGTCGTAGAGACGCCACTCGACCGCACTCGGTGTTGGCACATAGAGCAATTTGAACGGTGGCCAGATGGCAGCGCGATGTTTGGCCGCGCGGATCGCGGGGAGGTGCGACTCGTCGATCACGATGCGCCCTTCTTCGATGCGAGCGAGCGCGGTGATGGGTGGATACTCGATGCGCGCCGCCGGAACCGCCGGCGTTGGCCAGAGCCATTCGCCTGATTCCGCGAAGAAGATGCGGTCGCGAGGCAGCGCTACAGGCGCGCCGTCGTGCGCGAGAAGGGCTATTCCCTCTTGCACGGGCGGCCGCGCTACGTCGAGCAGCGCGAGGAGCGTGGGGTAGGCGTCGAGCTGGGAAACGTGCGCGGGGACCACCGCCGGCGCAGCGTTCGAAAAGCGCCGACGCGGAAGGCGAAACGCGAGCGGCACGCGCAGCGACATCATGCCGCGCAGGTTGTCGCCGTGGCCGACGCAGGTGGGGCATTCGTACAGCCCCTCGCCGTGATCGGCGGTGAGCACGACGATGGTGTCCTCGAGCTGCCCCGTCGACTCGAGACGCGCCAAGAGGTCGCCAATCGCAGCGTCCGTTTCGGCGAGCGCTGCGCGGTAAAGCGCGTCGATCTGGGCGCGGTCAGCATCGGAGCGCACGTCGCCATGGGTCACGTCTTTACCGAAGCGCAGCGCGTAGTCTGCCCCCGCCACCGTGCGAGCTTCGTAGAAAGGGCTCGACGACGTGTAGGGGAAATGGGGTTGCGAATAGAACACCAGGCCGAGCCACGGTCGCGTGACGTCGATCGCTCCTTCGAGATCGCCGGCGAGAACGCTCGGATGCGAGAAGGACGCGAGCCCGCGCATGAGCTCCGGCAGCGGCGTCGGCAATGCGCGCCCGAGCGACCCAGGGCTCGTGTAGAGCAAACCCGCCAGACCGAGCGCGAGCGGCTGACGCCCGACGAGCCCCTGGCCGAGGATCTGTTCGAGCTCGACGCGCGGCACCGCTTGCTTCGCGAAGCCGAAGCTCACACGCCCGAACGATTCTCCCGCGTATTCGGAGACGACCGCAGTCGCATAGCCGAGCGCAGCGAGATGCGCCGGGAGCGCCAGCTCGTCGAGATGCGAACGCGCCGCCGTTGGAAACATCGTCTCCACACCGTTGGCGAGCGGCGGTAGCGACGTAAGAAGCGCCGCCCAAGAAGGCGCAGTCCGCGGCAGCGTCACGAGCGCATTCGGAAAGTACACCGACTCCCGGCAAAGGCGCGCGAGTGCCGGCGTCCCCTGGGGATCGATCTTGTCCGGCCGGAGCGAATCGATCCCCAGCAAAAGGACGTTCGGATAGCGCCGCAAAACCGCGTCGCGCGCGCTCGGAGCCGACCCCACTGCCGCTGCATGCAGCGCTGAGTCGGCCCCCGCCCACTCACGCAGCTCGAACACTGAGAGCCACGCCGCAGCCAAAATGGCCCCAAGTGCGCTCAACAAAGCATCGCCCCCCCGCGCCGCGCGCGTCGCCACGCGCCCCCACCCGATCGCCGACGCAACCAGAATCGCGGGCCAGAGCCACCGCGAAACCAGAAGCCACACCTCGGCCACCGAGCTCGCACTGAGTATCGGCAAGAAGAGCCCGGGATGTCGCCGCGCCTCAGCCCCCCAAAAAACGAGATGCACGACCACCGCAATCGCCCACCAACGCACCAAGCGAATACCCAGTGCCGCCGCGCTGCGAACACCCTCTTTCTGAATTCCCGCCTCCCCGCCTCCCCGCCTCCCTGTGAATCCGATCCAAGCGACGAGTCCCGAAGTCGTCGCGAACAGCACCAGCACTTCCGCGATACCTACGAGGACCACGGCCTGGGTTACTCTCCGCAGGTAATCGGGGAATGCCGCGACGCCGGCCTCCACGGCACCTTCGTCGGTGACGCCGGCGTAGCTGGTGCGCACCAGCGCGAACGAAACGGCATTCAGGACCAGCGCACCTACAAAGAGCGCCAACAGGTAAAGAAGTGCATCCCGCCAAGTCTTTTGCATGCGGACCGAAAGCGGCAGCGCCAACGGACGGCCGACCTTACCACCATGCGCTGCGAGCGCGGATGCCCTGGCGCCTCCAACATTCGTGCTTATCGTTCGCGGGTGGCGCTTTCCCCCTTCCTTGACCCGGCCCCATTGCCATCCCCCGTTCCCCCCGAGGACCCCGAGAAAGCCGCCCTTGGCCCCGTGAATCGGCTCGGCCAGCTGCGCGAGTGGACCCTCGTGCTCTCGTCCATGGGGATTGCCCACGCCGTCCGCGACCTCGGCAACGCGTGGGTCATCCTGGTCGCCGAAGAGGACCAGGCGCGCGCGACCGAAGCCATCCGCCTCTACGAAGCCGAAAATCGCAATTGGCCGCCGCGCCGGCAACGGGAGCTGCTCCCCTACGCGCGGTCACTGGTCGCGCCGCTGCTCATGCTCCTCTTGGTCCTCTTCTTCTCGGTGACGGGACCCGCCGACCGCTCGTCGGAATGGTTCGCGCGCGGCACGGCCTCGAGCGACCGCATTCTTCACGGCGAGCTCTGGCGCACGGTGACGGCGCTGACGCTGCACGCCGACACGTTGCACGTCCTCGGCAACGCGCTCACGGGGAGCATCTTCTTGTCGGCGGTGAACCGCCGTCTCGGCGATGGCCGCGGGCCGTTGGTGGTTCTTTTGGCGGGCGCGCTCGGCAACTGGATGAACGCCGTCTGGCACCGAGGGGCACACCTCTCGATCGGAGCTTCCACGGCGGTGTTCGGCGCGGTAGGGGTCCTCGCGGCCACACAACTCGCGCTCGACCACCGTGAGAAAGGGCGGCCGTGGCTCGAGCGTGTCGCTCCAGTCGTCGGCGGCCTCGCGCTGCTCGGCATGCTTGGGGCAAGCCCCCACAGCGATCTACTCGCGCACCTCTTCGGGCTCGGAGCGGGGCTCGTGGTCGGCATCGGCACGGCCGTCCTGATGGCAGTCACGCGACGGCGCGCCCGCGCCGCGGAAGGATCGGGAGCGACGGCGGAACCGACGGCACGTGCGGGGTCACTCGCGGCGCAAATCGCGTCGGCGCTCGTCGCAGCCGCCATCGTCTTGGGTTCGTGGGCGCTCGCCTTTCACGCTTCCGGATAGCGCCGCGCGGCGGGTTCTGGGCAACGACTCAGGGAGAGAGGCGCCCCCTGTTGCAGCGATATCACGTGGATCCGCGGTGCAGCTTGGCTAAGCTGGGGCCGTGTCCGCGGTGCCCGACAAGAAAGGTCACGCCGTAGCGTTCGGCGCGACCTGGCTCGCGTACGCAACCTACTACCTCGGGCGCAAAGGCTTCAGCGTCAGCAAGGCGCGCATCGTCAAGGAGCTAGGCGTCGGCGAAGGCACGCTGGCCACCATCGATACCGGGTATCTCGGCGCGTACGCCGTCGGACAATTCGTCAGCGGTCTCATCGGCGATCGCATCGGCGCGCGCCGGCTCGTCTCCATCGGCATGCTCTTCGCCGCGTTCACCTGCGCCGCATTCGGTGCGGCGAGCAGCGGCGCCGTCTTGCTCTTGGCCTTCACGCTGAACGGGTTTGCGCAATCCACGGGGTGGCCCGGCACGACCAAAGGCATGGCGGAATGGACGCCCCCGGAGCGACGCGGCGCGATCATGGGGCTCTGGTGCACGTCGTACCAGGTCGGCGGAATCGTCGCGTCGTGGTTTTGCACGCTCATGCTCGGAAGGTACGGCTGGCGCGCCGCCTTCTTCGGCCCCGCGGTCTGCATCGCCGCCGTGGGTCTGCTCGTCTTTCTCACGCTGCGCCCGGGGCCGTACGCGGTCGCTGTCATGCCGCAGACCGGGAGCCTCGCCGCGCGCGCCGGCATCGACCGCGAGATCTTCCGCAACCCGACGCTCTGGTGCTACGGAGCCGCGTATTTTTTCATCAAGCTCATTCGCTACAGCGTGCTCTTTTGGCTGCCGTACTATCTTCATACTTCGCTCGGCCTGAGCGAAACGGACGCCGGCTATCTTTCGATCTCCTTCGAAGTGGGGGGCGTGATCGGAGCGGTCACCATTGGCTTCATCTCCGATCGACTGACGCACCTCTCGCGGTCGGTCATCGCCGCCGTGGGTCTCGTGGGACTCTCCGCGGCGCTGCTCGTTTACGCGAGCCTCGCGCCATCGTCGGCCCTTCTCCAATTCTTGCTGATGGCGCTCGTCGGGGGGTTGCTCTTCGGCCCCGATTCGCTCGTCTCTGCGTCGGCGGCACAGGATGCCGGTGGGCGCGCGGCAGCCGCGCGCGCGACTGGCTTCGTGAACGGCATCGGATCGCTGGGGGCGCTTTTTCAAGGTTACGTGACGATCGGCATCCGAAAAGCGTACGGGTGGTCGGCGGTCTTCTACGTCTTCGTCGCGTTCGCGCTCTTGTCGGCCCTCGCGCTCGCGCCGACGTTTCGCCGCAAAGCCAAACCCGCCGCGGCGTAGCGACATCCGCCTTTCGTCGCAACCGTCGCGCTCGAGGGTTTTGCTCGCACGCATGTCGCTCCCGCGTCGGAAACTCCTCGTGAAAGCTCGCACCGCGGCGGCGAAAACGCGCACGTTGCCCTACGTTTCCCGACCGAATTAGCCACGCCTCGATAGGCCATCGCCTCACCCTTTTCTGTTACCTTGGAGGGTGGATCACGATGATCGAACGCGCGCAGCGAGCGCTTTCACCAACGCGTGGACCGTCGCGCGTGCACCGCGCTCGGGCGAGGGCGTGATGCGTCGGGAGCTCACCGGCAAGGACCGCTGGGAGCGTGAGCGCGAGGCGTTGCGCAAGCTCGCGCAGGTGTTCGCCGAGGAGGCGCGCGGGGGGCTTTTGGGCGAAGCGCTGGAGACGGTGCTCACCACCTGCCGCTTGGAAGCGGGGGCGGCGTTCTCCTTCGACGGTACGTCACTCGACCTCGTGGCCGAGCGCAGCGGCGCTCTCAAGTCCGGGGAACGCGCTCCCCCGCCCGCTGCGCGCGATCGGTTCCGCGATGCCCTCACGGCTGCCGCCAGGCGCGCGTGCGACGATCGCAAGCGCGTGAGCTACGCCGATCTCAAGCGATCCGATCTGCCCGCCGAGCCGCGCGAGGAGCTCGTCCAGCGCGGGGTGCGCGGGCTTTTGGCGCAGCCCGTGCGCCACCAGCGCGAGGTGCTGGGGGTGCTCGTCGTCTTGTCCAACGATGCACCTGATCCGTCGTGGTCGGGGTTCCTCGAAACGGTGGCGCACGTCGTCGCGCTCGCCGCCGAACGCGACCGCCGCGTGGAGCGCGAGGTCGGTTACCGCGCTGAGCTCGCCGAGGCCGGGCAACTGGCGTCGCTAGGGCTGCTCACCGCAACCGTCGCCCACGAGCTGCGCGGACCGGTGCAAGCGCTGGGTGTCCAAGTCGCGGAGCAAGAGCACATCGTTGCGCAGCTGCGCGAGGCTGGCACCGACTGGGCGCAACCGATGCTCGCCGAGCTTTCCGAGCTCTTCTCGGACATGAAAGCGGCGACCAAACAGATGACCACGGTCATCGCGCAGCTGTCGTCGATCAGCCGGCGCGACACGGCCCCCGAAAAGGTGGACCTCGGGGACGTCGCGCGTCAGAGCCTCGGCATTGCACGCAGCGAGCTGCGGCGCCGCGGCATCGAGCTCGTCGAGGACTACGCCAAGCGCTGCTACACGAGCGGGCGTCGCGACAACTTGGTGCAGGTGCTGCTCAACCTGGTCTTCAATGCCGCCGACGCGTGCGCGAACGTCGAAAGGCCGGACCCCAAGATCGTCGTGCGCACGCGTGTGGATGGGCCGCGCGTCATCCTCTCCGTCGACGACACCGGACCGGGTGTGCCGCCCGAGGACGTTCACGCCATTTTTCAGCCGTTCTTCACGACCAAAGAGCGTGGTCAGGGGACGGGCCTCGGGCTCAAGATCTGCAGCGACGTAGTGGCGGCGCATCACGGGCATATCGAGGTCGTGAACCTCGACGGCGGCGGCGCGTCGTTTCGCGTCATCCTGCCGCGGCTTTCCGTGACCGGCATTTCCAGCGGCGCGCGCCAGGCTCCCACGTTGCCGCCACCCGACGAGGAGCAGGTCGAAGCTAAACACGTCTTCGTCGTGGACGACGACGAGCTCTTCACGCGCACCGTCAAACGCGCGCTCAAGCCGCACGAGGTACGCATCGCCTCGACGGCGTCCGAGGCAGAGATCGCACTGCTCGATCCGATGTACGCGCCGCACGTCGTGCTCTGCGATCTGGGGCTCCCCGGGATGACCGGCGACGTGCTCCATTCACGCATCAACGCGCACCGCCCGCTCATCGCCGCGCATTTCATCTTCGTCACGGGGGGCGCGTGCTCCAAGCGCGAAGCCGATTACCTGCGCGCGTCCGGTTGTCCGACGCTGATCAAGCCCATCGACATGAAGGAAATCTGGGGCGCCCTTCAGACCTTTCCGCGAGCCACCCCATCGGCCGAGGGGGTGGCGACGCTGCGCCCCGACATCGAGCACCAGCGCCCCTCGGACATGCCCACCGAGCCCCCCGAGAAGTTCGAACCGAACCCCTGACGGTGCGCCCGCTCGGGAGCGCGGGCCGCACGGTCGAGCGTGGTAGCCTCGCGGCATGCGGATTCTTCTTCTTGGCGCGCGGGGACAGGTGGGCTTCGAGCTGGGCGGGGCGCTCGCGTCGTTCGCCGAGGTCATCGGCTCTTCGCGCGCGGAAACGAGTCTCGATGCGGACGCTGTACGGCCTCTCTTGGAAAGCGCGCGGCCGGACGTCATCGTCAATGCCAGCGCCTATACCGATGTCGACGGCGCCGAGCGCGAGCCGGAGGTCGCGCACGCCGTCAACGCGCGTTTGGTCGCGGCGCTCGGCGAAGAGACCAAGCGAAGGGGGGCCGCGCTCGTGCACATTTCGACCGACTTCGTGTTCGACGGCGAGAAGGGCGCGCCTTACGTGGAAGAAGACACGCCTGCACCGCTCGGTGAATACGGGCGATCGAAGCTCGCCGGGGAACGCCTGCTCGCGGAAATGGACGCTCCCGCCGTCGTGCTTCGCACCGCATGGGTCTACAGCCTCCGGCGCAAGAGCTTCGTCACCACCATGTTGCGCCTCTTCCGCGAGCGGGAGACTCTCTCGGTCGTCACCGATCAAATCGGGAGCCCGACCTTCTGCCGCGATCTCGCCCAGGGCATCGCGCTCATCCTTTATGGGTGCCGCGCGAACGTCGCAAAGTCGCTCGCCGAGGCGCGCGGCGTATATCACCTCGCGGGCGCCGGCAGTGTCAGCCGCTACGACTGGACGCGGGCCATCCTCGAGCTCGACCCGCGCGCGGCCGAGCACCGCGTGAAAGAGCTGGTTCGCATCGAGGCCGCCCAATTCCCCCTCCCCGCGCGCCGCCCGCGAGCCACCCCCCTCGACACGCGCAAAGCGTTCGAGCGGTGGGGCGTGCGACTACCCCCCTGGCGCGACGCGCTGGCCAGATCGCTGTCGAGCGACGGAGAGCGCCGCGCGGGTTGACGGAGGCGGCGCGTCGGTACTTGGTGGTCTTGGTTTCGTCGACTAGAGTAGTCCCCACCGTGACTCTCCCCCTCTATCGTCGAAAAACATGGGCCTGACCTATTTCATCACCGGTGGCGCAGGTTTCATCGGATCCAACCTCGTCCACTATCTGCTGGACAAGGAACCGGCGGCGAAGGTCGTCGTGTACGACCGCCTCACGTACGCCGGCAATCTGGACAACCTGACGGACGCCGCCGACAACCCGCGCTACCGCTTCGTGCGCGGCGACATCTGCGACCGCGAAGCGGTGCGCCGCTTGCTGGCGGAGACCAAGCCTGATGTCATCTACAACCTCGCCGCCGAGTCGCACGTCGACCGTTCCATCGACGGCCCCGGCGAGTTCGTGCGCACCAACGTGACGGGGACCTTCGAGATGCTCGACGCGGCGCGCGCGCTCGTCGCCAGCGAAGGCGACGCCTTCCGCCGCCGATTTCGGTTCGTGCACGTCTCGACGGACGA
>Ga0111538_10008588_pt1 | contig 13702 bp, 10 predicted proteins | sample SoiMethybrSBSTD1_FD_79669 | JGI IMG/M metagenome (GOLD analysis project Ga0111538, IMG submission 79669) | Bulk soil microbial communities from a Populus tree surrounding site in Tennessee, USA - Soil MetaG P. TD hybrid SBSTD1 (version 2)... | ecosystem: Environmental > Terrestrial > Soil >...
GTCCTTGAGCTTCACTTCCTGCGCACGCCCCGCCTCGAGCTGGTCGAGCTGGTTCTGCGTGTCCAGAAAGAATCCGGCAACCGGGATCAGGATCAGGATCGCGATCAGCACGACGATCTTCGGCACCAGTGGCCACGTGCCCGGGTCCTTCGGATTGAGCTGACGGAATTCTTCGAGGTACTGATTGAAATTGATCGCCATCGCTCAGCCCTTTTTCGCCGCCGGGGCCGGGGCCTTCGGCGCGTCCTTGCCCGCCGCACCCGCCTTGTCCGCAGGTGCCTGCGCGCGCTTCAGCGAAAAGTTCATGTTGAACTCCGAGACGCGCTTGTTCGCGACCTGCGCCGCCCGGATCTCGACGAGCTCGGCCTTCTCCAGCCACGGCGATGCGTCGATGTTGCGCATCAGGGTCGATACGCGCGCGTTCGATTGCGAGTAGCCGACCAGGTTCACCCGCAGACCGCGCTGCCGGAACGACCGAACATAGACGCCCTCGGGCATCACGCTCACGAGCTCATCAAGCAAATGCACGGTCTGCGCACGATCGGCCTGGAGCGTCTCGATGACCTGCTTGCGCGCAAGCAGCGCCGCGATCTCGTCGCGCAGCTTCTTGATCTCGTCGATCTGCTTGTCGAGCTTCGCGATCTCGCCCTTCAGGAACGCGTTTCGATTCGACTGGTCGTCGATTCGCTGGGAGTTCACAAAATGCACGGCGCCGACGATCGCGATGCCGATGACCGCCGCAAGGCCGGCAAGGATGCCGAAATGCTGGCGCGCGCGCTTGCGCCGCTCCTCGCGGTGCGGCAATAGGTTGATGCGAACGCTCATACCGGGTCGAACCTCCGCATGGCAAGCCCGCAGGCCACGATCAGCGACGGAGCGTCCTGCATCAGCCGCTTGAGCTGCACCCGCGGCGAGGTCGTCATCGCCGCGAACGGATTCGCCACCATCGCGGGAACGTGCGTGCGGGTGTGCACCACCTCGTCGAGGCCCGGGATCACCGCCGAGCCGCCTGCGAGCAGGATGTGATCCACCTGGTTGTACGAGGTGGAGGTGAAGAAGAACTGCAGCGCGCGCTGCACCTCCATCGACAGGTTGTCCATGAAGGGCCGCAGCACTTCGGTCTCGAAGTCATCGGGCAGCCCGCCGGAGCGCTTGGCGTTCTCGGCTTCCTCCGGGCTCATGCCGTAGCGGCTGACGATGTCGGTCGTCAGCTGATTGCCGCCGAAAGCCTGCTCGCGCGTGTAGACCGACTGCTCGTTGCGCAGCACGGTGACGTTCATGACGTTGGCGCCGACGTCGACGACCGCTATGTTCTGGTCGCGCCCCTGGTTCGGCAGTTGCTTGACGACCAGCCCGAGCGCGGCCATCTGCGCATAGGACTCGACGTCCATCACGATCGCCTTCAGGCCCGCCGAGTCGGCAACCGCGACGCGGTCCTCGACTTTTTCCTTGCGGGTCGCGGCGATCAGCACTTCCTGGTCCTCGGGCTTGCCGGCGGGCGAGCCGATCACCTGGAAGTCGAGGTTGACTTCCTCGAGCGCGAACGGGATGTACTGGTTCGCTTCAGTCTGCACCTGGACCTCGAGGTCTTCCTCGCGCAGCGCCGAGGAGACGACGATCTTCTTGGTGATGACGGCCCCGGACGGCACGGCCATCGCGACGTGCTTGGTGCGCGTGCCCAGGCGCTTGTGGCCGCGCTTGACCGCATCGGCCACCGCCTCGAGGTTGTTGATGTTGCCGTCGACTACCGCGTCCTTGGGCAACGGCTCGATCGCGTGGCGCTCGACCACGAACCCTTTCCCGGACTCGACGATTTCCAGCATCTTGACCGAGGACGAGCTGATATCCAGCCCGAACAGCGGCGGCGTCTTAGGCTTGAAGATATCGAAGTTCATCCCCTCGTCCCTTACCCCTTTTTTCCTTAGGTATCGGCCCTTTAGGAGCGATACGTAGAATTCCGGTTAAATGCTAGCAACAACTCCCAAGCTATGTCTAGCAAAATGTTCTTGCCCGGGGGAGGGCTATAATGCGCCCGATTTCCCGCGCCGCGCAACTTCTGCCGCCCCTCCCCCCCGCTAAGGTGCAACAGCCTTGAAGTGGCTGCGTTTTTTGCTTTATCCGCTCGCGCTGCTCGGGGGCCTGGCAGTGGTCGCGGCGAGCCTTGCGCTGCTGGTTGTCCTTCTCGCCTATCCGAACCTGCCCTCGCTCGACGCCCTGACCGATTACCAGCCGAAGATCCCCCTGCGGGTCTACACCACCGAAGGCCTTTTGATCGGCGAATTTGGCGAGGAGCGGCGCTCCGTCATCTCCGTGAAGGACATCCCGGCGCAACTGAAGGACGCGATCCTCGCCGCGGAGGACGAGCGCTTCTACCAGCACACCGGCATCGACTATCTCGGCGTGCTGCGCGCCGCGTACGCGAATCTCACGCAGGGTGGGCGACGCCAGGGCGCGAGCACGATCACGATGCAGGTGGCACGCAACTTTTTCCTGACGACGGAAAAGACGCTGACGCGCAAGCTCTACGAAGCGTTGCTCGCGTTCAAGATCGAGCACAGCCTGTCCAAGGATCAGATCCTCGAGCTGTACGTCAACCAGATCTATCTCGGCCAGCGGGCGTACGGGTTTGCCGCGGCCTCGCAGGTCTACTACGGCAAGTCGGTCAAGCAGTTGACGCTCCCCGAGGCAGCCATGCTCGCCGGCCTGCCAAAAGCGCCTTCCGCCTACAACCCTGTTGCGAATCCGCAACGCGCCAAGGTCCGCCAGCAGTACGTGCTGCGGCGCATGAGGGAGTTGGGACAGATCTCGGAGCCTGAATACGACGAGGCCTTGAAGGCGAATCTGCAGATCCGGCGCGAGTTGGACGAATTTCCCGTGCACGCCGAATTTGTCGCCGAAATGGTGCGCCAGGCCGTGTACGAGCACTACCCGGAGGAGGTGTACACGAGGGGATTCCGTGTCTACACGACCATTCGGGCCGCCGACCAGGAGGCTGCCAATGCCGCCCTGCGGCGTGGGGTGCTCGAGTACGACCGCCGGCACGGATACCGGGGCCCGGAAGCGCACGCCGAACTGCCCGCGTCGGCGAGCGCGGACGACTACGACGAGGCGCTCGCCGAATACGCCGACATCCTCGACATGCGGGCGGCGGTCGTCCTCGAGGCGACGCCGACCGGCGTCAGCGCCTCGCTGCGTACCGGCGAAGTTGTCACCGTGCGCGGCGACGCGCTGAAATTCGTGGCGCGCGCGCTGGACGCGAAAACGGCGGCACAGAAGCGCATCACGCGCGGCGCGATCATTCGCGTGCAGCGCGACGAGAAGAACATCTGGCAGATCGCACAGTTGCCCGACGTCGAGGCGGCGTTCGTCTCGCTCGACCCGGAGAACGGCGCGGTGCGCGCGCTGGTCGGCGGCTTCGACTTCGGCCGCAACAAGTTCAATCACGTGACGCAGGCCTGGCGCCAGCCGGGATCCTCGTTCAAGCCGTTCATCTACTCCGCCTCGCTCGAAAAAGGCTTTACGCCGGCCACGGTGGTGGTCGACGAGCCGGTCGTGGTCGAGGCCGACGTCACCGGCAGCCACCGCTGGGAGCCGAAGAACTACGACGGCAAGTTCGAGGGACCGATGCGACTGCGCACCGCGCTCGCGAAATCCAAGAACATGGTGTCGATCAAGTTGCTGCAGGACATCACGCCGAAGTACGCGCAGGACTACGTCACGCGCTTCGGATTCGAGGCCGACAAGCATCCGCCGTATCTGACGATGGCGCTCGGCGCCGGGTCGGTGACGCCGATGCAGATGGCGCGCGCCTACGCGGTGTTCGCCAACGGCGGCTACCTCATCCAGCCCTACGTGATCCAGCGGATCGTCGACGATCGCGGCGAGCCGCTCGGCCTGGCAAAGCCCGCGCGGGCGGGCGATGAGAGCCTGCGCGTAATCGATGCGCGCAATGCGTTCATCATGGATTCGATGATGCAGGACGTGACCCGCTACGGCACCGCCGCGCGCGCATCGAAGCTCGGCCGCAAAGACCTGGCGGGCAAAACCGGTACCACCAACGACTTCGTCGACGGCTGGTTTTGCGGCTACATGCCTTCGCTCGTCGGCGTGGCATGGCTCGGGTTCGACCAGCCCAGGACGCTCGGGCGCAACCAGACGGGAGGCACGGTGGCGCTGCCGATCTGGATCGAATACATGGGAAAAGTGCTGAAGGGTGTTCCGGAAGTGCCCCGGGCCGTTCCCGCGGGCGTGGTCAGCGCTTCGGTCGAGGCCGACCCGGCTTCACCCGCGCCACTGCGCCCCGGTTCGGACTTCTTCTACAAGGAGTTCCTGCCGGTCGAGCGTCCGGCACCCGCCGCGCCGACCGGTGTACCGGCGCCTCCGCCGCCACCCGGGCAGGAGTCCCCAAAGCCCCCGGCGGCGATGCGGCCGGTACCGTCCGCGTATTAGGGGCTCACCCCGGCGCGAGAATCACCGGCGTGCCCGACTGCGCCGAGCACAGGCGCGAGAGAGCAGCGAAAAGCTCCGTGGCATCACGGGTATCAACCCACTTCGCGCCGTCATAGCGGAAGTGAAAACCGCCTGAGCGGGCGGCGACCCAGATCTCGCGCGCGGCGGTGTGCCGGTTCACGACGATCTTCCCGCCGTCGGCGAATTCGAGCTCGAGCACGCCCGAGCCCTTGCTCTCCAGGTCTACGTCCAGGGCGCTTGCCTCGAGGGCGCGCTCCAGCGCCGCGATCGCGGCGTCGGCCTGCGCTTCGAATTGGCTCTCGGTCACGTTCAGGGTTCCTGCTAACATCAAGATTTTATTCCTCTTCGCGCATGCGCTTCGGCTTCACGGCTGCCATCGTCCTGACGCTGACGCTCGGCTGCGGGCAAAAGGGAAGTCTCTATCTGCGCGACAACCCGCCGCCCGGCATGCGCCCTGCGAAAACCGAACCCTACAAACCGGTGCCGTATCCCAACGAGCCGCGGGACGAGACGGAAGCAGACAAGAAGTAACGCTGGAATGCACGCCTTTTCGTACCGCAGCCGGGTGCTGCATGCCGAGGCGATCCCGCTGCCCGACATCGCGCAGCGTTTCGGCACACCCTGCTTCGTGTACTCGCGAGCCGAGATCGAGGCGAACTACCGTGCATTCGCGCGTGCGCTTGCCGGGCACGGCGGCCTCGTGTGCTACTCGGTCAAAGCCAATTCGAATCTGGCGGTGCTCGCTGTGCTGGCGCGCCTGGGCGCGGGCTTCGACATCGTCTCGGGCGGCGAGCTGGCGCGCGTGCGCGCGGCCGGGGGCGACGTGCGCAAGGTCGTGTTCTCGGGGGTCGGCAAGTCGCGCGCCGAGATCGAGCAGGCGCTGCGCGCGCGCATCCTGTGCCTGAACCTGGAGTCCGAGGAAGAGCTCGATCGCGTTGCCGAGATTGCCTCCCGGCTCAAGACGCGCGCTCCGGTCGCTTTCCGCGTGAACCCGGACATCGACGCGCAGACGCATCCGTACATCTCGACCGGGCTGCGCTCGACGAAGTTCGGCGTCCCGTACGGCCGCGCCGCGCGGCTGTATCGCGAGGCGGCGCGCCTGCGCAGCATCGAAGTCGTCGGGTTGGGCTGTCACATCGGCTCGCAGATGCGCAGCCCGGCGCCGCTCGCTGCGGCGATGCGCCGGATCGCGTCGCTCGCCGGGACCCTGCAGGCGCAGGGCATCGCGCTGCGCCACATCGACATCGGCGGCGGGATCGGCATTCGCTATCGCAACGAGCGGATCGTGCCGATCGGACGCTTCGTCGCGCGCTGCCTGCGCGCGCTCGGCAACCGCACCGAGCAGGTGATTTTCGATCCGGGACGCTCGATCGTCGGCAATGCGGGCGTATTGCTTACCCGCGTGGAGTACGTGAAGGCGGCCGGCGCGAAGAAATTTCTCATCGTCGACGCGGCGATGAACGACCTCATCCGCCCCGCGCTGTACGACGCGTGGCACGACGTCGTGCCGGCGAGGAAGAAAGCCGGCAAGGCGCGTGTTTACGACATCGTCGGCCCGGTGTGCGAGTCGGCCGATTTCCTCGCGCGACGCCGCCCGCTGGTCGCATCCTCGGGCGACGTGCTCGCGATCCTGTCCGCCGGAGCCTATGGCATGGTGCAGAGCTCGAACTACAACTCGCGGCCGCGCGCCGCCGAAGTGCTGGTCGACCGCGGCCGTGCCCACCTCGTGCGTGCGCGCGAGCGGGTCGGGCAGTTGTTCGCGAACGAATCGATGGGCGGGCTATGAGCGGCAGGGGCAAGGCGATCTCGATCGTGCTGGTGCTGGCGGTTCTCGGTGCCGCGACCGCCGTGTATTTCATCAACGACAGCCGCGCGAAGGAGAGCAAGAAAGGCGGGCGCGGCCCGGCCGCGGTGCCGGTATCGGTAACGCCCGCGCTGCAGCAGAGCGTTCCGGTGCGGCTGCAGGCGATCGGCAACGTCGAGGCCTACTCGACCGTCTCGGTCAAGGCGCGGGTCGATGGCCAGATCGTCGCGCTGAACTTCAAGGAAGGGCAGGAGATCAAGAAGGGCGACGTGCTCTTTCGCATCGATGCGCGGCCCTACGAGGCCACGCTGAAGCAGGCCGAGGCGAATGCGCTGCGCGACGCCGCGGCGCGCAACCAGGCCCAATCCCAGGAACGCCGCTACAAGGAACTGCTGGAGAAGAATTTCATCTCCAAGGAGGCGTACGCGCAGATCGCGACCAACGCGCAGACCGCGGAGGCGACGGCAGGCGCGAGCCAGGCAGCGCTGGAAAACGCGCGCCTCAACGTCGAGTACTGCACGATCATCTCCCCGCTCGATGGCTACGTCGGCAAGGTGCTGTTGCAGGTGGGTAACCTCGTCAAGGCGAACGATGTGTCGCCGCTCGTCGTAATCAACCAGGTGCGGCCCATCTACGTGAACTTCGCAGTGCCGGAGCAGTCGCTCACCGCGCTGCGCGGTTACATGGCTGCGGGACCTCTTGCCGTCGAAGTCTCGCCCTCGGGCGAAACCAAGATGCTCGCCGAGGGACGCCTGATCTTCGTCGACAACGCGGTCGACCCGAGCACTGGGACCATCCGGCTGCGGGGCCAGTTCGACAACAAGGACATCGCGCTGTGGCCCGGGCAGTTCGTCAACGTGCGCGTGCGGCTCTTCGATCAGACCAACGCAATCCTGATTCCCGCGCGCTCGGTCCAGACCGGCCCTGAAGGCCAGTACGTCTACGTGGTCAAGGCCGACAAGACCGCGGAGCTGCGCAAGATCACGGTCGAGCGCAGCGAGGGTGAGCAAGTCGTAGTCAAAGGCCTCGCCAAGGACGAGCAGGTGGTCACGCGCGGTGCATTACGGCTCGCGCCGGGCGTGCGCGTCGAAATCCGTACGAGCGCGGAGGCTGCGTCGTGAACATCTCCGAACCTTTCGTTCGCCGGCCCGTGATGACAGTGCTCGTCATGGCGGGCATCCTGATCTTCGGTCTCGCGGCGTATCGCCTGCTGCCGGTGTCTACGCTGCCCAACGTCGATTTCCCGACGATCCAGGTAACCGCCGAGCTGCCCGGCGCAAGCCCCGAGACGATGGCTTCGGCGGTGGCGACCCCGTTGGAGAAGCAGTTCTCGACGATCGCCGGCATCGACCAGATGACGTCGATCAGCGGCCAGGGCACGACGCAGATCACGATCCAGTTCAACCTCGACCGCGACATCGACGCCGCGGCGCAGGACGTCAATTCTGCGATCGCGTCGGCCGCGCGCCAGTTGCCCGCGACGATGCCCGCGCCGCCTTCGTTCCGCAAGGTCAACCCGGCGGATTTCCCGGTGTACTACCTCGCGCTGACGTCGGACACGCTCCCCCTGTCGATGGTCAACGAGTACGCCGAGACGAACCTCGCGCAACGCATCTCGACGATCAATGGCGTCGCCCAAGTGCTGATCTACGGCCAGCAGAAGTACGCCGTCCGGGTCCAGGTGGACCCGAACGCGCTCGCCGCCCGCGGCGTCGGCATCAACGAGGTGCAGCAGGCAATCGCCAGCGCCAACGTCAACCTGCCGACCGGGACGCTGTACGGCAAGGACCGCATGTTCGCGGTGCAGGCGAGCGGCCAGCTCTACGATGCGGCGGCGTTCCGGCCGATCATCGTGACCTACCGCAACGGCTCGCCGATCCGCCTCGGCGAGCTCGGCCAGGTCATCGACAGCGTGCAGAACGACAAGGTGGCGGCGTGGTTCAAGGAAAAGCGCGGCATCGTGCTCGCGATCCAGCGCCAGCCCGGCGTAAACACGATCGAGGTGGTCGATTCGGTCAAGAAGCTGCTGCCGACGTTCCGCGCCGAAGTGCCGGCCGGCATCAACATCGACGTGCTGTTTGACCGCTCGGTTTCGATCCGCGCGTCGGTCGCGGAAGTGGAGTTCACGCTGTATCTCGCGCTGATGCTGGTCGTGCTGGTGATCTTCATCTTCCTGCGCAACATCCCGGCGACGATCATCCCGAGCATCGCCCTGCCGATGTCGATCATCGGCACGTTCTCGGTGATGTACGTGTTCGGCTACAGCCTCGACAACATCTCGCTGATGGCGCTGACGCTGTGCGTCGGCTTCGTCGTCGACGACGCGATCGTGATGCTGGAGAACATCAGCCGGCACATGGAGATGGGCAAGAGCCGCTGGCAGGCGACGCTCGACGGCTCGAAGGAGATCGCGTTCACGATCGTGTCGATGACGATCTCGCTCGCGGCGGTGTTCATCCCGGTGCTCTTCATGGGCGGGATTCTCGGCCGCCTGCTGCACGAGTTCGCCGTCACGATCATGGCCGCGGTGCTGATCTCGGGGATCGTGTCGCTGACCCTCACGCCGATGATGTGCAGCCGGATCCTGAAGGAGCATCCGGGCAGGGAGCAGCACGGGCGCGTCTACATGTGGTTCGAGCGCGCGTTCGATGCGGTGCGCGACACCTACGACGTGACGCTGCGCTTCACCCTCGGTCACCGCCTCGCCACGATGATCGTGTTCCTGCTGATCTGCGTCGTCACGGTGGTGCTCTTCGCCCGCGCGCCGAAGGGATTCCTGCCGAGCGAGGACTCCGGGCAGCTCTTCTGCTTCGTCGAGGGACCGCAGGACGTCTCGTTCGAGGCGATGGCGGCCTTGCAGCGCCAGGTCGTGGACATCATCCGCAAGGATCCCAACGTCGAGGCGGCGATGGCGTTCATCGGCGCGGGCGGCAACAACGCGTCGCTCAACGTCGGCCGGATCACGATCACGCTCAAGCCATTCAAGCAGCGCAAGCCCGCCGACCAGATCGTCCGCGAGTTGCGCCCGAAGCTCGCGAACCTGGTCGGGGTCAAGGCATTCCTGCAGAACGTGCCGGCCATCCGCATCGGCGGCCAGCTGACGAAGAGCCCGTACCAGTTCGTGATCCAGAGCTCGAACACCGAGACGCTCTACGGCTGGGCGCCCCGCATCGAGCAGAAGCTGCGCGGGCTGCCCGGGCTCATCGACCTGTCGAGCGACCTGCAGATCGCACGGCCGCAGGTCACCGTCGACATCGACCGGCCCAAGGCATCGGCGCTCGGCGTCAACGCCGAGCAGGTCGAGCAGGCGCTCAACAATGCGTTCGGCGCGCGCCAGGTGTCGACGATCTATACGGCGACGAACCAATACTGGGTCATTCTCGAGCTCGACCCGAAATACCAGCGCGATCCGTCTTCGCTGCCGCTGCTCTATATCCGTTCGTCGACCGGCGCGCTGGTTCCGCTGAATGCGGTCGCCAACCTCACCTACGGCGTCGGGCCGCTGTCGGTCACCCATCTCGGGCAGTTGCCGTCGGTCACCTTCTCGTTCGACTTGCGCCCGGGCGTGGCGCTGTCGCAGGCGATCGACCAGATCCGCGCCGGGATGCGCGAGCTGCAGACGCCGCAGACGCTGAATACGCAGTTCTCCGGAACCGCGCAGGCGTTCCAGGCGTCCCTGCAGGGGATGGGAATCCTGCTGCTACTGTCGATCGTCGTGATCTACCTCGTGCTCGGCATCCTGTACGAGAGCTTCATCCACCCGCTGACGATCCTCTCGGGGCTGCCGACCGCGGGTCTTGGCGCGCTGCTGACGCTGATGGCGTTCGACATCGAGCTCAACATGTACGCCTTCGTCGGCATCATCATGCTGATCGGCATCGTCAAGAAGAACGCCATCATGATGATCGACTTCGCGATCGAGGCGCAGCGCACGCGCGGCATGAAGCCCGACGAGGCGATCTACCAGGCGGGAATCATCCGCTTCCGCCCGATCATGATGACGACGATGGCCGCGCTGATGGGCAGCCTGCCGATCGCAATCGGCTTCGGCGCCGGGGGCGGCGCACGCATGCCGCTCGGCCTCGCGGTCGTGGGCGGGCTGATGCTGTCTCAAGTCCTGACGCTCTACATCACGCCCGTGATCTACCTGTACTTCGAGCAGCTGCAGCAGTGGCTGCAGCAGCGCAAGGCGGTCGGCCAGGCTCCGGTTTTGCCGGCGAGCGGAGTCGCGGCTCCCGCCGGACCGCACGCCCCGGAGCGCGGCGCCTAGATCGAGAATTCGATCAGGAACGGGCCGCGCCGCGCAGTCGCGGCCCGGAACGCATCCGCGAAGGTTTCCAGCGTCTCGACCCGCACGGCTTCCACGCCCATCCCCTCGGCAAGCTTCGTCCAGCGGATTTCCGGTCGCGCGAGGTCGAACAATTCGAGCGACGCCGGGCCGGGCTGCGCGCCGACCGCGGCCAGCTCGCCCTGCAGGATCGCGTAGCGCCGGTTTGCAAACACCACGTTCACGACATCGAGCTTCTCGCGCGCCTGCGTCCATAGCGACTGCAGCGAATACATTCCGGCACCGTCGGCCTGCAGGCAGACCACTTTGCGATCCGGGCATGCGACCGCAGCGCCGGTGGCCGCGGGAAACGCATGGCCGATCGCGCCGCCGGTGATCTGGATCCAGTCGTGCGGCGCGGCCGCCCAGGTCTGCGGGAAGAGCGCGCGCCCTGAGGTCACCGCGTCTTCCGCGACGATCGAGTTCTCCGGCAGCAGCGCGGCCAGCGTCCGGCCGAAAGGCTCCGGCTTGAACGGCCCGCCGTAGAGCTCGGGCCTGGGCACATCGTCGCGAACCGGCACCTGCCGCGGCGCCGAAAGCTCGTCGGCGAGCGCTTCCAGCGCAGTAACGACATCGTCTTCGACTCGCGCGAGCACATGCACTTCGCAATCGCGCGGCCACAGCTTTCCCGGCTTCCCCGGGTATGCGAAGAAGCCCACCGGCGCCTTTGCGCCCGCGAGCACGAGATGGCGCATGCCCTCGAGCACCTTGAGCGCCGAGTCGACGACGTACGGAATCCGGTCGACCGGGACGCGCCCGGCGCCGCGCGCCATGCGCGGCACCTGAGTCGGCGTACGCAGCTGCGCACCGCTCGCGTGCGCCACGCGCTGCGCGGCGCGCAGGCCGCGTTCGGTCAGCGCCGCGCCCGAAAGCACCAGCATCGCCGGCGAACCCGAACGCAGCGCGCGAGCAATCGACGCAATCGTCTGCGGAGGAACTGCCGCCGGCGCCGCGATGGCCGGCGCCTCGCCCGGCTGCGCGCCCTCATCCCACGCGCAATCGGCGGGCAGGATCAGCGTCGCGATTCCGCCCGGCGGCCGGCGCGCGGCCTGGACCGCGGCCGCCGCATCGGTTCCGACGCTCGCTGCGCTCTCGCACGTATGCACCCAGGTCGATACGCTGCGCGCGAGCGCCTCGGTATCCGTGGTGAGCGGCGCGTCGAGCGGCCGGTGATACGTCGCCTGGTCGCCGACGATGCTGACGATCGGCGTGTTCGCGCGCCGGGCGTTATGGAAATTGGCGAGGCCGTTGGCGAGTCCGGGGCCGCAGTGCAAGAGCGTCGCCGCGGGCTTTTCCGCCATGCGCGCGTAGCCATCGGCGCAGCCCGACACCACGGTCTCGGCGAGCCCCAGCACGCAACGCAACCCGGCCACGCGGTCGAGCGCGGACACGAAATGCATCTCGGAAGTGCCGGGGTTGGCGAAGCAGACGTCGACGCCCGCGACGGCGAGTGTCCTGGCGAGCGCTTCTGCGCCGTTCATGGCGCGATGCTAGCATGCGGCTACAAGGGGAAAACGGATGGCCGTGAACCAGGACACGCGCAGCATGGCGCTTTTCTGCGACTTCGAGAACGTCGCGCTCGGCGTGCGCGAGGCGAAGTACGCGCAGTTCGACATCGGCAAGGTGCTCGAGCGGCTGTTGTTGAAGGGCACGATCGTCGTCAAGAAGGCCTACTGCGACTGGGACCGCTACAAGGATTTCAAGCCGGCGATGCACTCGGCGGCGTTCGAGCTGATCGAGATCCCGCACGTGCGCCAGTCCGGCAAGAACTCGGCCGACATCCGCATGGTCGTCGACGCGCTCGACCTGTGCTACACCAAGTCCCACGTCGACACGTTCGTGATCCTTTCGGGCGACTCCGACTTCTCGCCGCTCGTGTCGAAGCTGCGCGAGAACGCGAAGACGGTGATCGGCGTCGGCGTCAAGAACTCGAGCTCGGACCTGCTGATCGCGAATTGCGACGAGTTCATCTACTACGACGACCTGGTGCGCGAGGACGAGGCCAAGCGCCGCGCGACGCGCAAGCGCCGGGAGGCGCGCCCCGCAGGCACGGCGAAGGAGGCCGCGCCCACCGGGGACAAGCAGCAGGAGGCGCTCGACCTTGCGCTCGAGACGCTGGATGCGCTGATCGCAGAGCGCGGCGAAGACGAGCGGATCTGGGGCTCGATGGTGAAGCAGGCGCTCAAGCGCCGCAGCCCGGGCTTCAACGAGTCGTATTACGGCTTCCGCGCGTTCTCGGACCTGCTCGAGGAGGCGCAGAAGCGCGGCCTGCTCGCGCTCGAGCGCGACGAGAAATCGGGTGGCTACCTCATCCGCCGCGCCGCAGCGGGGTGACTTTCAGGGATTGAGCTGCGCGTAGGCGGTGTTGGCGACCTTGAAGAGCACGTCCTTGTCGATGTCGGCGGACGACACCGCATAGCCGAACGTCCGGTCGATCCAGTAGAACACCCGCACATTGCCTTCGTCCGAATAGCGGAATGCCGTCTGCTCGTGGTCCGCGCCTTCGGTCCGCACGTACAGCGTGACCCGCGTTCCCTGCTTGCACTGGTACATGAACTGCGCGACCGGGCCGCTTTCCCCCGGCAGAAGCCGGCCGCCGACGAGGCTATAGCCAGCAGCTTCCAGGTTCGGCGCTCTTACCTTCGCTCCCAGCCGCTTCGAGAGCCAGGCGACAAGGTGTGATTCCTGGTCCGCGCCGACTTCCACCGGGTGGCGCACTTCGGGCGAGTAGGTGACGTGCGCGATTGCCGCGGTGCGCGCGATCGGCGTTTCGCCAAGGGCCGGAATGCGCGACGCATAGAAAGTGTGCAGCTGCCAGCCGACCGCCGCGCCGACGACGATCCAGGCAAGCGCAGCTGCGACCCGGGCAAAGCGCGAACGCCGCGGTGTGAACGCCAGCACAAGGCGCTGCGGCACCTCTTCGTCGAGCACCGGTGCGAACACTGCGCGCAGTTCGTCGGCTTGCGCGCGGTAGGCCGCGACGCGCGCCGCTTCGTCCGGGTGCGCGGCGAAGTAGGCCTCGAGCTCCGCGCGCCGCCGCTCGGGCAGCCGCCCGTCGGCGAACGCATGCAACTCGGCTTCGGTGAACGCGGGTTCGCTCA
>Ga0111538_10008590_pt1 | contig 13702 bp, 6 predicted proteins | sample SoiMethybrSBSTD1_FD_79669 | JGI IMG/M metagenome (GOLD analysis project Ga0111538, IMG submission 79669) | Bulk soil microbial communities from a Populus tree surrounding site in Tennessee, USA - Soil MetaG P. TD hybrid SBSTD1 (version 2)... | ecosystem: Environmental > Terrestrial > Soil > Tree...
ACCCACGTTCAGATGGGGCTTCATTTCAGGTATTCCATAGTCATTATAATATGCATATATTTTTTGGCTTCCGGAGTCAAAGTATATTGATCTGAAATCAGCTGAAGTGCTGGAGCCATCAGGTAAAGTAATGTCTAGTGAGGGAATATCCAAATTGGTAAGCTCAAGCGATCCCGAGGGAACAGTACCTTCAGCTGTAGAATTATCTGCACCTTGTGCAAATACGACGTACGTCCCACCTATAATAGGCAAAAAGATAACAAACAGCATGCCCAAAAACACAGACGACATGAAGGCCTTTGATGACAAAAGTTGGTTAATCATGTATTATTCAATTGTTGATAATTTCTGGATTACTTAAGCATTTCTTCTAACTAATATATTATCTAACATACCATCGCATTTTGACCTCAATATTACACTGTCAAAGGTTTATCTAGGGTGATAAGAAACTCAAAATCCACATAATAATGACTATTGCCGTCATCACCGGAACAAGGCCGGAAATAATCAAGATGTACCCTATTATGAGACTCTTTGAGTCAAGGTCGATTGACTACAAGTATATCCATACAGGACAGCATTATGATTACAATCTCTTTGTAAAGTTCATTGAGGAGTTTGGAATTAGGGAGCCAGATATTTGCATCTCTGCTGATATTTCTAGTCCCGTAAAACAGGTGTCATCCATAATGGATAAGATAGGTACTATCATAAGTCAAATACGTCCTTCCTTAGTGCTGGTTGAAGGTGACACTAATAGCGTTCTTGCCAGTGCTCTGGCTGCCTTAAAATTAGGTATTCCGATAGCACATGTCGAATCTGGGCTGCGTAGTAACGATTGGAAGACAGTGGAAGAACACAATAGAAAGATAGTAGACCATATTTCAGATATTTTATTCTCACCAACTGATATCTCCACCCAGAATCTTCAAGGAGAACATGTCCACGGAGAAATTCATACAGTTGGAAACACTGTAATGGATGCAATTAATCTTTCTTTATCGCAGGAGAAAAATGACCCTAGTCGTGGTACTGGTCCTCAAAAGCAAAACAAAGTTTCAAATTCTAAAATTAATAGAGAGAGAAAAATCCAATTTAACAATCATAAACACGACGATGACTATATTCTTGTTACTCTGCACAGGTCAGAAAACGTAGACCAGGAGGACATACTAAAACAAGTATTGGGAGTACTTTCTGAATCCAACCACAATTATATATTCCCGATGCATCCTCACACAATGAAAAGGGTTCAGCAGTTTGGATTGACTCAATCTATTGGTAACAATATAAAAATAATTGAACCTGTTGGCTACTCTGACTTTATACGACTATTGAAAAATTGCAAGTTTGTGATCACAGATTCTGGGGGCATTCAAGAGGAAATAACATCATCTCATATAAATAAAAGGGCAATCGTTTTGAGAGACTTCACTGAAAGGCCTGAGTCCGTTCTCTCAAACCATTCAGTTCTGTGCAAGATAAAGTATGATACCATCTTAAGTGAGATTGAAAAATTCAGCACAGAACAGAAGACCTTTCCAAGACACTCGCCATATGGCAAGGGAGACTCTGCAACCAAAATTGTGGATATTCTGCAAGATAAATTTACCTAACCTAGTGCTTCTCATGAATAATGATTCGGTTGCTATAATATGAACGCAAGGAATTGAGGCCGCTAAACGAAATAATCCATCCACCTTCTCATCGCAGACATCAAATGTTCTCTCTTCGACTGGGCTATGCCCGAATAAAGTAACCCTTTTACATTCGAAGAGATAACCGACTCAGAAACCTGTTTACTTTAGCAGTGCTATTAGAATTTTTTTGATTAATAATGTCTCTGTGCAAAGCGTCATTCGTAATTGGCATTGTCTATCTTAATTCTCATTTGCCGACGGCTTTGAGTCTGTATATGGCACCATCGGCAATTGATGATGCTAGTTCATCATGGTAAGGCTTACCTACAATACTAAAGTAAACATATCCATCATCTCCTGCTTCGATATCGGTAATAGGACCAAGTCCACTTAATAGTACATCGGGCTTTATCTCGGTGTCTCCATTTACAAACCTGTCTGACAAAGTAGGACTTAAGACCAACTGAGCCCTTTTTTTGTCCAAGTCAAATTTGTATAAGCTCCCATTAACCGCATCACCAACGAGGAAGTCATTTTGATATTGTTTTCCTAATCTGCTGGAGTTAATAAAACTTATTGCAGATGGCCCGATGTTTTTATTCCAAGTTAATTTAGCTATACCATCTCTTGTAATATCAGTTCCAGCGACTTCATTGGCTCTCAAACTCTCCAAATAGGTTACTTCGCTATTCGATGGCGAATTTTGTAGAAGTCTTGATTCGTTCAAGTCTGCCTTATTACTTTGTTTTCGATTCCCAGCGAGCCATATATCTCCGGTGAGTGGATCAAAATCCATGCTGTAGCTGTCACTCACAGAATAAGTATAGAATTTTTGTCCCAGGCTTGTGATTGTATTGTTTGCATCATTAACTTGTATACTGATAGGTAACGATTTTCCATCTCGTGTAATCCTGATAATCTTACTTGTTTCATCAAGCAATTGGCTTTTGGTGTCAGGTTTATTTGAAATTTTAATTTGTCCATCTTGCAAATTAATCACAGGGTTTCCCTTAAGTGTATCATTTGTGTTAATTCGAGAAGATGGCACATCTCCGATATTATTAACAAGAACGTAGATGTTATTGTCTGGCCCTACAAGAACTTTACCTTCAGTCTTGACATTTGCAGGTCCAATCGGGAGATCGAGTAATAAGCGTGGATTTACCAGCTTTTCATTAACTAGTTCATATCGGTATAATCGATTACCAAGTGGCTCCCTATACCCTTGAACATCGTCACCGTCTTCGGAGGATGATTGAGTGAAATATAAAAAGACGTATGTAGAGTTACCTACTTCATTCTTTACAGAAGCCATCCCAAGCACCCCTCTATCTCCTTTCGTTGCAACGTTTACATCCAGAACCGGATGGGGCGACATTTTACCCTCTACAATCCTGTGAATTACTCCTGTCTTCTTTTCAGCGAAAAGGATATCATCCTTTCCTAATATCGCTATATTCGAAGGGAATTTCAGATGCTCTGAGAACTTTTCCATAACTAAATCCTTTCGTTCGTTTTTAAGTAACATAAAATTGGGGTTTTGATAAACAATACTAACAGATGATAATAATGATTTACCAACCGGTTGAAAAGGACTCATAAGATCTTGCAGATTGTTATTCCAGTAAATTATATTCTCTCTAATAGGATCGTAATATTCTGATTGATTAATATGAATACCATTTGTATAATCTACAGGTTTCTGTAAGATAGCATAGTCAACGTGAGTCCATGGTTCAAATTCTGAATCCTTCCAGTAGTCTTTGTTGTTGACATCAATGAAATACTTCAGTGGAATTCCACTGTACAGTTGAATAATTGGAGAAGATTTGGATAATGCAAAATCTGCGATATTTCCTCCACTGTATATCCTTTTTAGGGCGTTGCCCATATCAATTGCATAAGGTACGTCACCACGATAAGGCATCAATTTACCATCAGAAAGCGCAGTGGCAGAGCCAACTGCTAAAGGATTCATTATCAAAGAGGCAACATAAAAAGAGAGAACGAGTACAGCAGCAGAACCTATCAGTACCTTTTTTCTTAGTGTTGCCACAAACGCAACGAGTGCCGTACTACAAAAAGCAAAAAGTGGTGCGATAAAAATTAGGTATCGGCCATTAAACCACCCCGTCACTATATGCCTGTAGATCTCACCTGAACCTTGAATCATGGCCGCCAAATCTAAAGCGATAGGAAAAGCCAGTATTGCCAAAGTAACCAAGGAAAATAGCAACGACTTTTTGCGTTTCATATAAATGAAGATCGATGCTCCCACTAAAGAGAGAAGAACTATATGCAACCCATACATATCTGACGCAACGCTAATAATAGTCGCTATAGCATTTCCGGGCTGTAGAAAAAGATGTTGGCGATATGGTCTTGATAGTGATTGTGCTTGCGCAGAGTAAGGGCCTGCAAAAAAGAGAATTGGGTTTCTAAATATAAGCCCGTTAAACACCGTCCACACGATGATTCCTATAAGAGAATAAGGTAGTGCTATGAAGACGAATGCCTCTATCTTGCGTTTCCATAATTCTCTTTTACCAAGCAATAATACTATTAGAATTAGGAGAACAAGTCCAGCTGGAAAGAACCATGCCTCATAACGTGTAAGCGTGGCTGCTGAAATTGCAACGGCGCATTTCAATAAACTTCTATACTGAAGCCAAATATCGTTACCATTATTATATAATGTACACCAATTTAGTGCATAATATGATGCCATCATAAAGAACATCAAAAACGGGGCTTCCATCATTGGAACAAGGCCCATGTAAATGACAGATGTGTTCATTAAAAACAACGAGGCAGCCAAAAACCCATAATTTGAAGAAAAGTGAAGTCTTACAATCCTAAATAGAAACACTGCAGCGACTGCGGTTGAAATTCCACTGACCGCCGTTCCTGCCAATCCCGTTTGGAACAGAAAATTGTTAGCCGTGAAGGGCAATAGCATTACATGTGTCATGGGCAGCCATACGGAGCCGAATTGCGCTAGTCCAGGTGTCATTGAATCAATTACTCGCCTGGCTATTACCAAATGCGATATAGCATCATCATAATAAAGTAAAGAGTTGGGATCGATTGATAACATCCAATACGAAGAGAAAAAAATCAAAGCCATAGAAAAGACAAAGATTATGACTTCGGGATGGCGTAAAAAAAACTTAATTGAAAGATATCTGCTAATAGATCTTTTGACTCTTGTATTTGACTCCCATAATGTCAATCATTGAGTAACCTCTTTTGGCTTTATTGAGAATCCATGAGGAGTCTTGTGCCATGTTTTTGGTTTTCTTACAAACTCGTAAATAGCCAGCGTCGATGGTATTATTTGTAGATATATGTAAAATGTCATAAGGAATGAATACTTTACTTTTTTTAATGCATAATCGTCGCCGTGTCTCATCAATGCTTCTACGGCAACTAGCGGCATATACGAGAAACTGAATAGAAAAGTGAAGACTGAAAGGTAAAAGAGCCATCCATTACCCTCAAAAGCCTCCAGCATATATGGCACTACAGGCATTGGTATACCAGACCAGTTTACCCAATAAAGACCGAACATTATCCAACCAGGTATGGACACGGCAAAGATTATGGGAGCTATGAGTATATACAAAAGAAAAATGGTCCTGCTAAGACCGATGTCTTTTATCAATCTTAACGGTTCTTTAAAATGGAAGTAAAGTGAGTAGACAAAGCCTTTGTTCCACCTTGCTCTCTGTTTTATCCAAGGCTTTAGCTTCGGTGGCGCTTCTTCCCATGTGGTACTATTGATAGGAACTACAATGTGGCCTTTGCGAGCCAGACGAATACCTAAGTCTGCATCTTCGGAGACATTCAAAACGTCCCATCCATCAAGTGTTCTTAATACTTCGGTTCTGAAGTAATTGCTTGTACCTCCCAAGAGTATCACTCTTTTCAGCGCATAATAGGCCGGCAGAAGAACCAAAAAATGCTGCAAGTATTCTATACTAAAGAATTTTGTCAACAGTGACTGGTTGTCATTATAGTAAGCTAGGCGGGCTTGGACACAGGCAACCTTCGGATGTTTCAAGAGATAAACTACTGCTTTCTTCAACTGATTTGGGTCTGGCCTGTCTTCTGCGTCGTAAATTGTCAGAATGGAGCCCTTGGCGCCTGATAATCCCTTGTTGAGAGCATTAGGTTTTGTTCGTGCTCCCTTGGGATGGAGATAAATATAATCAATACTAACCTCAAGATCTTCCCAAACTTTGATTACTTTGGGAAAACCGTATTTAGTGTATTTTATTGCATTTAGCTTTCTAGCATGGCGAGGAAGGGTTAGAACAGATCGCAAGGTCCGCTGGTCATCGGGCTCGATTAATATTCTAATGTCGAGCTTATCTTTCGGATAATTAATTTTTCCGATACTTTTGAAAAGATATGGGAGAGTCAGCTCTTCTTTATATACTGGCAGAAGTATCGTTACTATTGGCAGTAAGTGATCTGGTATAGTGTTTGATTCTCTTTCCGTAACCTCGGTTATTTTTGGGTCTTTGATAAAAACTCTGGCCAGAACAATGAATGCCAGAATATCTGCGAACACGTACATCATAGTTGTTATCAGGATGTAGATCAGAATGACCAGGCTGGGAATTTCCAATTAATTATTCTCCGCCATTTTTAATAACATCGCTTCGAACATCTCGTGCAGTTATACAAAAGTTGGTCCTGTCTGTTTTTTGGGAAACATCAGTCGGACAGTATGACTTCCTTCAAGGTTTCTAAAAGTAGTTTTGAATCATTCCCGGATATGAGAGTAATACCGTATTCTCTAGATAGCAAACTTAGAGATTCGGCGGATTCGGGTACGGCTATTAAAATTGCCTTAGAAGGTTTACAATCATAGACAGCACCAAACATCTTGACAAGGGCTGAATCAGTAACTATAACATCAGAATAAACTATATTCACAAGAACAGACTTGTCGTCTTTGGTCGCTACTATATCAAACATATATTCTATACCACTCTTACCTGAAAGGTTTCCTGGACTATTGAGTTGGTAACCTAGTTGTCTAAATAACTCTCGGTATGGCTCTTGCAGAATAACTGTATCTGAATTAAAGCTCTTGCTCAGGCTGTATGAATAGAGATTGACAAACTTAATATCTGAAATAGATATAAGTCTCTCGCACATTCTACAGAAGTAGAAAGTAACTGGATCCCGTGACACCTTTGAGCAATCACTGCATATGAACCAGCCCTCGTTCATTCTGACATCGGGCCCTCCATTTAAGTCCAGAATTAAACCGCATCGGGGGCAATGTTTTGATTGTCCATCACTGCTTTGCACGAGTTGGTCTTCAGGACAAACATATCCGCATGTTGAATGTTCTATAGTCCTCGTTTGTGAAATGTTTGTTGATTTACAATGAGAGCACAAAAATCTTGAAGCCACGTTAGGCGAAGAACATTTGTTACAAATAATGACTTTTTCATGAAAGTGCGCCTCAAGTACCTTGTACCTAGTCAAACGTTCCAAAAGCCCAGGAATTTCATTTGGTTTCAGTTCAGTTACGCGCTCTATCTCATGATATCTGCAATAATATTTCAGATCGAATGACGGATTTAATTCCTTTACATCGTTAATCAGAAGATTAAGAATTCTCTGGACGTCCGGTATGCTATATAAACCTCTCTCCTCTTCCTCAGTTACAATATGATAAGAAGGGTTTAGGGCATTTTGAATATAGAACGGTTCGAGTGATCCGGGTCTGTCTACTCTGCCTTCGATAGATTTTAACTCTTTTAGATTTGCCTGACCTTCAGACTTTTTCCTAAACAACCTAAAATTTTTTAGTTTTCACTCCTATATGAAGTTTACAATATAATTTTTGTAGTAAAATTACCTAAATTTAATATGAAAATCTTAAATTGCGATTGAAACTCCATTTGCAGTAAGTATACTTTTAATCAAGGCATTTTCATAATGTTTCAGAATCAGAATCAGCTTGATCTCGGCAAAAATCTTAATTTGTGCGAAATAAGTGAAAACAGCAGCTGATGTTCAAAACAGAGTGCCTATTTAGCTTGAACCGACAAAACTATTTTATTAACGTTATTAGTTCTCTAATAGTTTTATTTCCATGATATCAAGAAAAACACAAAATGAGCGAAGTTTTCTAGTTGCGTTGACTATTACGATAATTATTTCCTCTTTTTTATCAGGATTAGCACATACGAGCAATCACGATTTAAGAGCCCAGTCTAGTCAAAATACTACAAAAAGCTTTCAATATCAGCACCCAATGCCTGTACTTAGAGACCCTAAACTAAAGGTAGAGATAGTCGCCGATGGTTTGACGGTACCTACGGGCATCTTGTTCTTAGATAAGAATAATATTTTAGTTTTGCAAAGATATACAAGCAGTTTTCCTTTGGGTGGGATTACTTCTGTGAACCTTGTAACAAATGGCCATTTACGGAGTGATCCTGCATTGGTCGTGCTTAGCGGAATATGCGACAGAAAAAATCCCAAACCTGGCTGCGGGATGTTTAACGAGAGAGGATTACTTGGAATAACTGCAAGAAAAATTAATCCAAATAATGAATCATTAGTTAAAAATCTCGAGGTGTTTCTTTACTACACGGAGATAACTCTAACAGGAGAAATTCTTGGAAACAGAGTTTACAAATACTTGTGGGATGGAGAACATTTGATTAATCCTGTCTTGATATTGGACCTTCCTGGAGGTCCCGGAGCAGACCATAATGCGGGAAAGATACTGATCGGCCCGGATGGTTACCTGTACGCTGCGATTGGTGATAAGACTATAGCTACGAAGGGCTTTCCCGTACATGAAGATCCGATGCTTGTTCGCGAAATGATAGGGGATGAGATTGGCCACAGAGGTCAGGTTCAAAATATAATTAGCGGAGGGCCACCTGATAACACCTCCGCAATATTCCGAGTTAATCCAGAAACGGGTATGCCAGCCTATGATAACCCCTTCGTTCATACAGACAATGATAAACTCAATTTCACTTCTGAATTAAGCAACTATACTAAAAATTATAAAGACAAAAATCAGAGCTTTGTGGAAGGTACTGACAATGCACTAGGCAGATACTACGGATACGGTATCAGGAATATCTTTGGACTTACTTTTGATCCTGTAAGTGGGAATCTGTGGGATACTGAGAACGGAGAGTTTCAATATGATGAGATTAATTTAGTAAAACCTGGATTTAATAGCGGGTGGGTAAAAATCATGGGCCCGATGGAAAGAGTCAATGCAACAATTGCGGATTTGCGTGCATACAAGTTTGACCAATTCAAACTTTTGAAGTTAGATAATAAAAGTAAGATAAGCGAGGAGGATTTGGTTAATTTCCCAGGATCAAATTATTCCGATCCTGAATTCAGCTGGAAAAATGCTATTGGGGTAACTGCTCTAGCCTTTCTAAACTCATCTAAGTTAGGAGAAAAATACACAAATAATCTTTTTGTTGGGGACTATGTATATGGCAATTTATACTTCTTTAGATTAAATAAAGAAAGGAATGGACTCGAGTTCAATGACGTGCAAAAAAGTTTGTCTGACAAAGTAGCTGACAACTCCAAGGAGGTTTCACAAATTACGCTAGGTTCGGGCTTCGATGTTATTACTGATATAAAGACCGGGCCAGATGGTTACCTTTACATTCTCTCATATAGTGAATACTCTCCACTCCATCCAGCGAACGTATCTAGAATTTACAGGATTGTACCTGCTACCTAGTATATACAGGAGTCAATATTTGATTTTTCTCACTATTAATATTTTATGAACTAGTTTTTCATAAATTAATCCGATAAGTTTTGTTTTTATTTTATCTGTTTGTTTGCGATATTGTGTTATCGACAATGGATATACGACTTGCCCCCAGATTAGACTCGGTTATTTCATTCCTTGTGTTGTTAGCTAGGGTATTATTCTTAAAAATGTTATTGTCAGTGCCTGCGTTTTGTACCAGCACCGCAAAACCAGAAGTATTAATAATTCTATTAGAATTAATCTCATTGTACGAAGCTCCTTTAAGAAGGTATATTCCATAGTCTGTATCAGCAATGGAATTATTATTTATTAGATTATGTGACGAATTACTAATAATTCTAATGCCCACCTTACCTCCAATTATGGTATTATTATAGACCTTGTTATTATTAGTGGAGTCATATAGCGCAATTTGTTCTCTATTATAAGAAAGAATGTTATTTTTTACAGTAGAATTTGACACATTTCGATACAGCATAATACCTTCATATCTGTTTTCATATACATTATTTGATTCGATAAGAATATTATAACAATCGGTAGAGCAGATAATACCATGTTTACCATTTCCAAAGACATGATTATTTTTTATCAGGAGATCGTGAGAAGCGCTATGTGGATCTAACCCATACAATGTGTTGTTGTATATAGTGTTATTTTCTATTATTATATTGTGTGCGCTTGCATCCGAAGAATAGAAACCATAGAACAAATCATGTATCTTGTTGTTCTTTAAAACGCTCCCTGCACCAGTATAGTAAGTAAGACCGAAACTCGAGTCCGCATTGTATCCAAGATATGCGATTTCCGAATCCGTGATGTTTGTTGTTCCTGTGCCGTGATTGACGAGAATATAGCTCCTTGAAATGGTACCGTTCTTGTCGGTTCTCGCAAAATCATTACTTGTCGTATTCCACCCGGTTATTCTAACTGAGTTTATATTCAAATTACCATGAACTTTGATGCTATGGGGAACCCCTGTTGAATTAATCTTTAACCAGCTGGTATCAGTAGAATTAATATAGAAATTCGAACCATTTTCTATTACAAGGTTTGCATTGAGTAACCAGGATTTTAAAGGGAGCTTACTTAAAAGATCAGTACGATTTAAACTACTATATAAGTCGATCAGATTTATCGACTTGCATCGTATGGAGAGGGTCGTAGTCCTCGAGTCATATTCAACACAGTTAGGGGCTCCGAGATGCTTTTTGGAGAATATAGTGTAATAGTCGTTATCATAAACTTTGTTATAAAACTGTTCCAAACGTAGATCATTATTTTTCCAGAATTTTACGGCGTTATTAATATCGCCTTGAGGTTCTTTTGATATGACAAAATAGTTTGAATAGAGCCAAGGCGCACGAAATTTAGTACTGCCAGCATCGGAATCTCTTATTACCTGAAAATTCTTTAGGGGTAAACCGCTTTCGATGGCAATTACTCCTTGTTGCCCTCCAGTTGCAACTATGAATATTTTACCATCATAGTCATAAATCGATGAAAGAAATCGTGCTGTCTCAAGTGAAGGAACTACATAGTCACGTGAATAATCCTCAAATGCATCGGTATACGTTACCACTGTAAAGAATGGCGAAATCGTTTGATAGGCAAATAGCGATATTATTACTAATCCAATTATTATAGTACTTTGTTTTCTAATCCTTATTTTTTCTGAAACATGGGATAGAAACATGCAAGTTAGTACAATTATTAGCGGAGCGGAAAGAATTAAGAAGCGTGAGTTATACCAATCCCCGAGGTTCATCTCACCAACTCCGATCAACAAAGAAATAATAGTAAAGATTGGAGCAATTAGTAAAAATAGATATAATATTATACGTTTGTGGACATCACTATCCTTTCTAAAAATGGTGCTAGAAAGGAATCCAAGCAACGCAATTATTAAAATTGCTGGTCCAAATACATATAGCAGAACTGTTCCGTATACAAGTAATACATTTATTGGTTGCAAAAACAAGATATCACGGTTGTCGTTTCTGGCTGCGTGCGCTTTTGCAGAATATATAGGATTAGCAGAGAACTCTAATGGATCTCCATAGATATACCAATTCCACGTGATCCAAAAAACTATTCCAGAGAGTGAAATTATAGAGAATCCGATAATAGTCAAAATAGCGTTCCTTTTTACTACACGATAACCAACTTTTTTGTGACCTATTGCGAATATAATAACTAAAACAAATACCATAGAAATAGCGATGGACCAACCTTCGTATCTAGATAAAGTTGCAAAGGAAATAAGGGCAGCGGATTTTATCAAATTCAGCCATCTCAAGGGATTATTGACCAGAATACTTTTTGTCTTCAATGTACTCGGAGAGTCATGGAATTTTACTTCCATACTTGAAATAAATACACTCGAATCAAATAACCATCTTTGAAAGTAATATGCTGATGCAACAAAAAATAACATGAAAGGGGCTTCCGTCATAGGTGTTAATGCCAGATACATGAAATTTGGATTGAATGCATATAGGGCCGCCCCTACAAGAGGGATGTATGGGTTACTGACGTGTCTTCGGACAATTTTGTACAGTATTAAAGACGTCGCAGCGTGGAATGGCAAACTAATTGCTAACCCTGCAAACCCGCTTCTAAAAAGAGGATCAATCAAACTAAACGGTAGTATTAAAAGATGGGGTATTGGAAGCCAAACTGTTCCCAAGTGTTCAAATAGACCTGGTCGATCAGAATCGACATATTGTCTTGACTGAAGCGCATGTGTAGTTGAATCACTATAGAAATATAGTGAATGATAGTCAAGATGGTACAGATAAAATGCAACTGCTCCACCCAGAATAATAATCGATGTAAAAATTATTGAGCCATAGTATCGATTAAATTCACTTTGGATTTTTCTTGTTTTGTTGTCTGTCTTTCCATTATTCAAGTTAGGATTAGCCTATAGTTCTGTGGGATTTAAGAACTTTCTTTAGCATGTGGTTTGGTCTGGCCACGTATTTAAGCCGCTGGACAGCGAATTTTCAGGATTCTGATATAGATGTCTCTTTAAAATCTAGACTTTACCCCTCGTTGTGTTTAATAAATTAGTAATACGTAGCGTATTTTCTGCTATCCATAACAGTAGTTACCACTGTTTAGAAGAGAATTTATACTGAGCAAATGAATGTTGTTAACGGATTCATCGCATGAACATGAGAAATTTGATGATAGCTTTCATCGGATTTGTATTTCTCATCTTTTCATCGATTTTTCCAATAAACGTGTACCCTCAAGATCCAAACTCCCTTGAGGATGCTACCCCGTTCGAGCACCCTTTGCCCACGCTTTATGATTCCCACTTGAAAATTGAATTGGTAGCAGACGGATTATCTGTCCCTACAGGGATGATATTCCTTGACAAATCCAATATTTTAGTCTTGCAGAGATATACAAGCGGTTTTTCTTTGGGTGGACTTACAACCGTCAATCTTATTGCAAATGGTAGTTTACAGGCTGAACCAGTGGTCATTGTTCCTAGCGGTCTGTGTGACACAAAAAGTTCTGCAGTTTGTGGTCAATTTAATGAACGTGGATTACTTGGCATAACTGCGAGAAAAATTAATGCTAACAATGCCTCCCTAGCAGCAAATCTAGAGGTTTTTCTTTATTACTCTGAAATAACACTAAACGGTGAAGTTCTTGGAAACAGAGTTTACAAATATCTTTGGGACGGAAGTAAACTCATTAATCCAACATTGATTCTAGATTTGCCGGCTTCCCCCGGGCAAAATAACGATGGCGGAAAAATATTGATCGGACCCGATGACTATTTGTATGTTGTTATAGGCGATGTGACCCTTTCGAACAGAACCGTTCCAATCCATGAGGCCACTTCGCAGGTAAAGCAGGCATTGTGTTGTCCCATAGGACATCGTGGACAACTTCAAAATCTAAAATATACAACCGCTCCTGACAACACGTCCGTTATTTTAAGAGTGAATCCAGAAAATGGCTTGTCTGCACCAAATAATCCATTTATCTCAGTTGCGAGAACTTACTATGGAATTAATGAAACCAGTAGTATTGAAAGCAATATCAGTACTAGCACAATGATCTATAATACGAGTTTATTGAGTAGGTATTACGCCTATGGTATAAGGAACAGTTTTGGATTAGCGTTTGATCCTATAACAGGGAACTTGTGGGACACTGAAAATGGAGAGAATCACTATGATGAATTAAATTTGGTAACGCCTGGTTTTAATAGCGGTTGGGCTAAGATTATGGGTCCGATGAATCGTAT
>Ga0111538_10008591_pt1 | contig 13701 bp, 17 predicted proteins | sample SoiMethybrSBSTD1_FD_79669 | JGI IMG/M metagenome (GOLD analysis project Ga0111538, IMG submission 79669) | Bulk soil microbial communities from a Populus tree surrounding site in Tennessee, USA - Soil MetaG P. TD hybrid SBSTD1 (version 2)... | ecosystem: Environmental > Terrestrial > Soil >...
ACGTGCACGTTCCGCTGCATCGATGCCTAACGCGAAGCCATCCGTCTGGCTGTTGCAGCGCCCCATCGACCAACTGTTGCAGCACTCGCTCGCAGCCAGCCGGATGATCGGAGCTCTTGGTGCCGTCGCAGCAGGTCTCGCTGCATTCGGAATCTTCGGACTGCTGGCTTTTGCCGTCCGGGAACGCACACGCGAACTCGCGGTGCGTCGAGCGCTGGGAGCTCACGCGCGCACGATCGCGTTATTGCTGCTACGGCAATACCTGACCCCCTTAGCCGCCGGAGTGGGAGCGGGTGCAGTGCTGGCGACGCTCGTCGCAAAGGCGATGATCGGTGTCAACGCCGGGCTGGGCCTGGATACGTCGCTTGATGGCGTCGGATATCTGCTCGGTCTTGCGACGTTTGGTCTCGCGCTGCTCGCGGCAGTGCTTCCGGCGGTGCGTGGTGCCACACGTATTGATCCGGTTTTCGCGTTGCGCGCCGAGTAACGGCGAGCCCGAAGATAGGATGAAGCGGCTGGTCTCCTCAGTGAGGTGGTAGCGTGCGCTCCCACACTTGCTGAACGCGCTCTTGAGGCGCAAGGAGAAGACCAGCCATGGAGTATGGTGCCATCGACCTTCACAAGAAGGAAAGTCAGATTCGGATCGTGACAGAGGAGGGTGCAGTCATCGATCGACGGATCGCGACCACCGTGAGCGTTTGACGGCCGTGTTCTGGGGCCGGCCGCGCCTGCGCATTTTGCTCGAGGCGGCGACGGAGAGTGAGTGGGTCGCGCAACACCTGGAAACGCTCGGCCATGAGGTGATCGTGGCCGATCCGAATTTCACCGCGATGTATGGGCACCGCAGCCGCCGCATCAAGACCGATCGGCGGGACGTGGCGGCCTTGGCGGAGGCCTGCCAACGGGGCTGCTATCGCGTCGCGCATCGGCGATCGGCCGCGCGGCGGACCGTCCAGGCGCAGTTGAACATTCGTCGCGAGCTGACGGAGGCCCGGACGCGGGCGATCTCGCTGACCCGGGCCCTCGTGCGCGGCGGCGGCTTTCGGATCCGGAGTGGGAGCACCGACAGCTTCCTCACGCGCGTGGCCGCGCTCGACCTGCCCCCGTCCATGACCGACACGCTCGCGCCCGTGCGGCGCGTGATCGAGCTGCTGAATACGGAGCTCACCAAGGCGGATGAAACATTTGCCACCCACGTGGGCGAGGACCACGTCGTCCGCCGCCTGACGACGCTGCCGGGCATCGGGCCGATTACCGCGAGCGCGTAGTCGCTGCGCTGGATGACGCGGCGCGCTTCGGCGGGGCGGCGCAGGTGGCGAGCTATCTCGGTCTGGTCCCACGCGAGTACAGCTCGGGCGAGCAGCAACGGCGCGGGCACGTGCTGCGCAGTGCGCATCCCTATGTGCAAGCCTTGCTGGTGCAGGCGGCATGGCGCATCGTGCGAGTCAAGGACCCGCGGACGGCCGCGTTACGCACATGGGACGACGCGATTGCGCGACGGCGAGGAAAGAAGATTGCCATCGTCGCCTTGGCACGACGCCTGGCGCGGGTGCTCTTTGCCATGTGGCGCGATGAGGTCGCGTATGACCCCGCCCGGATTCGGTCGTCGCCGCGGACGTTAGTGGTCGCGAGTGATGACAGTGTCACGGAATCAGCCGTGAACGGCTAACGAGTGGGAGGTCGTCAAGCTGGAGGAGTCAGCGCGTTGGGACAGGTGGCCGCTCCTGAGAGCCGTCCCGTAGACTGCGCGACTCCTCCATCGGATTCGTATCGTGCGCCGGCACGAGCCCGTGCCTAGCCGAGCGCGCATAAAAGGTTGAGCCACCTCGCCACGGCGGGGTGAGGAACGATGCTTGACGACGAGGCTGACGACGTGTGACCCGTTCGCGCGCCCACCCTCTTCGCTGGTGAGAGGGCTGTGCGCGCTCACTGGAGGTTTGTCTCTAAAGACGAGTGCTGCTTCGACCCACCGGGTAACTTGACAAAGCCGCTTCATAAAACTGTCCCACAACTGGATCTGCGAACGATGCCAGGAATCTGCGCTCCCAAGCGGACGCTCGCGGAGCGACGTTGCCGTTTTCTTGCCCTTTTGATGCAACAAGGACCAGCAAACGACAGCAAGGGTCGGCACAAAGCGAAGGTCGAAAATCGTCGAAATCTACGAAAGAGAAGGCCCTATCGGCAACACTCGGCAAAGCGCCGCAAAGAGCGGCTAACGTTTCTTTTTCCGCCTGTTAACCGGAGGGTTGCTGGTTCGAGTCCAGCCCGAGGAGCCAATTCCTCAACGAGTTACGGTCGCGACCTCGGGCGCGTTGTGATCAATTGTGATCAATCGGGTTCCGACGCGTTCAGCCGCCTCGCGAACGGAGCCGTCGAGCACTTGTGCGTAGACACTGAGCGTCGTATCGACCTTGGCGTGGCCCATCAGCTGCGCGATCACCTTTCCCGGCATATCGTGCTTGTGGTCGGCGCGCTCGTCGATAATCCGGTGTCAATCGAGCGCTGAGGCACGCACTGGCGCGAGCGCGCCTGGGCTCATCCGGCCCTCCGAAAGTAGACACGTGCCGACTTGTCAGGGATTATCTGCGTCCCCTGCTGCTGGCTGGATTGGTCGTCGCCTGCGGGTTCGGTTTATGACGCACGCTGCGACGCTTTGTGGCCATACACGGCCGTGCATAGGCCCTGCGCGACATTCTCATTCAATTAAGCGGGGTTCGTGCACTTCCCTGGCTAATCCTTCCTATGGTCTTTCAAGGGCGTCGTGACTCTAAACTCAGACATCCAATGCGTTCGGTTTGCCCTTCTTCTTCGTTTGCGCAAGAAGGCAGATTACTGAGTGGCTCCCGGGCACGACAGCCGTGCTCGCGTCACTGAAATGCGTATCCGGCCGAAGGCGAGCGATGGCCAGCAACGTATACGGGAATTGGCGAGTCGGATGCCTCTTCGCCACAGGTGCGGTGGTGTGGTTCCTGCTGCTGGTGCGAACCTTCGGCTGGGACCTAGCCTTCCGCGTTAACGTTGTTTTGTACATTCTGTTGGAACTCCGGAAGCTTCGATGGATGGCACATCAGAGTGGCACTCGTGCCGGCGCGTTCACCATCGTGACGGCACTGGTCGCGGCTCTGGTGTTCGCGTGGTCGATGCTTGTCTGGGACGTGCGCTGGTGGATCAGGTGGCTGCTGGCCCCTTGCCTGGCCGCGCCGCTGTATTCGATGGCGAACGCCTCATACCGCGCAGACGTGCGGCGGGCACAACAGCTTCGGGATGCTCATGCCGCACGCCTCACAGAGAGGGTCCTCGCAGGTGAGCGTGTTGAACCGTTCATCCTGTACTTACGCCCGTTTGTGACCGCAAATCGCCTGCCGGCGGTGGCGCAGCCTCAAGACCACACGGAAGTCCAAGTTCACCTCGACCTGGAGACACTGTTCGCCCGCGCCTTCCGCGCCACGATGCCCGTGATCGCCCTGGGGCCTGTGGGCGACATGATGGAGAGGACCGCCCGGAGCGTCGTCAGCGACGACAAGTGGCGCGAAGCAGTGCAGGCATTGTCGCGCCAGGCCGAGTTCATCACGATGGTGCCCCTTCCCAGTCAGGGCACGATGTGGGAGCTGGAGTGGGTGAAACAGCAAGATCTGGTCGGTAAGGTTCTCTTCGTCATGCCCGAGACTCCTTACCAGACGCCGCGTGGAGTCGTGCCTGTGCGGCACGCCGATCGACCGTTCGACTCTGGCGTTTGGCTATCCAACGCCGCACTGCACGAAATCGACCTGACAACGGCATGGCTGGAAGCCGAGCGCGCGACTCGGGGGCTTGGCCTCGAGTTCCCACCGCTCGCTTCAGTCGGTGCCCTGTACACGATCGCGCCGACCGGAACGGTGAAGGGCATCATTCCCCTTGGGTTGACGACGTCGAGGCTCCCGCTGCATTACCTTCACGCAAGCGTCGCGCGACTTGGGCTTCTGCCGGCCCCCGCGGCGCCGACGAGCCCACTTGGGCTTTTGCCGACCCCCGCGGCGCCGACGAGCCTGATCGAAGCCCTCGAGAAATTCACCACCTACGATGCCCGGACGCGTGATTTTGCGCTTACGCGCGCCGCGGACGGTTTCGCGGCCTGGGGCGATGTCACCGTGGCGATGACACTCATTCACCGGGCGCTCGAAATTGGGCGACCTGGCGGGCGATTCGTGACGTACTTCATCGAGCAGCTTCCGCACCTGATCGACCAACGAGTCGCAACGGGCGATGCCCGCGCCGCGTCGAACTATCGAGTGCTTGCTCGTCTCGTCTTGGCGGATTCCGAGCTCGCAAAATGGGCGTCGATCGGCGAACTCAGTCGCAGGCTTGCTGGCGGGCCGTCATCCACCGGTTTGACGAACACCCGGAACTCGTCGTTTACGGCGACGGCCTGACGAAGTCACACTCACCGAGCGGTGGGGGGCATTAGGCATCGCCCACGAGGATCCGTGCGCGCGTAGTATCTCAAAACTAGATCAACGATGTGGGTGACGTAGACTGGCGCAGTGATTCCGTTGCATCTCTTTGTCGCAGCGCTCTTCGGCTGGATGGAACGGCAAGAGCGGGACGTGATCGAGTTCCTGCGCGAGGAGAATCGGATTCTCAAGCGACAACTGCACGGGCGACGTCTGCAGTTGTGTGACGACGAACGGCGGCGTCTCGCCGTCTTCGGCGAGCGCCTGGGCCGTCGCGTGCTCGCGGAGGTCACGTCGTTGGTCACACCGGATACGATCCTCCGGTGGCACCGCGAGTTGATTGCGCGCAAATGGACGTACGGATCCCTGCCCTGTGGACGCCCGGGGGTGCAGGGTGAGATCCGGCAGCTCGTGGTCCGGATGGCGATGGAGAATCCCAGTTGGGCCAGACGCGCATCCAAGGGGCGCTCAAGAACCTCGGTCATCGTGTGGCGCGAGCGACGGTCGCGCGAATCCTGAGGCGCCAAGGCATTCCGCCAAGCCGGGAGAGGCCGCTGCAGTGGCGCACGTTTCTGCGTGCACACTGGAGCGCGCTGCTGGCCGCGGGCTTTTCACGACCGAGGTCTGGACTGTCCGTGGCCTGGTTACCTACTACACGGTGTTTGTCATCGAACTGCAGACGCGTCGCGTCCACGTCCTCGGGTCAACGCGGTACCCGGATGAAGCGTTCGTCATCCAGACGATGCGCCACCTGACTGACCCCGTTGACGGAGCGCTCCGCACGCGTGCCATCCTGATCTGCGACCGGGATCGGAAGTGGAGTGCCGCCGTTCAGCACTTTCTCACGACGGCTGGCGTTCGACTCGTGCAGACGCCGTTCCGTGCACCAAACTGCAATGCGTATGCAGAGCGCTTTGTCCGCGCGATCATGAAGGAATGCCTGAACAAGATGATCCCGCTCGGTGAACGCCATCTCCGTCGGACCGTGGCCGACTTCGTCGCCCACTATCACGGGGAACGCATTCATCAAGGTCTCGGCAACGAGCTTATCGACCGATTGCGGCGACAGCCTGCCTGCGGTCTCGTTCGTCGCCGGCAGCGACTCGGCGGACTTCTGAGCTTCTACTACCGTGCGGCATAGGCTCATCGCCAGCAGTCTGTTGGGCCGAGTTTTGAGACATTACGGCCTCGACCACCACCGGAGGCAGCGACCGTCCTCGGAGACTTGCAACTCGTCGAACTGCGCTTACTTCGAACGGCGGAAGGTGAACTCGATGGATCCCTCGTTCCAACTCCGTCCGCCGTCGTTGGACGTATCCAACCGATAGACCCAGTTGTCGTCGTCCGGCACCAGGTAACGCTCGCGGACAACGATGCCTGGCGATTCCGAGGTGACCGTGACGTTGCGGCCGCTCGTGGCGACAGATCCGGTGCCGTGATGCACTTGCCGCCGCAGGAATGACTCGGAGACGTTCATAAACTCGACGACCCACGTACCGCGGCTCGGGTCGTACTGCCGGAAGCTAATCCCCAGAGCTGGAGTGCCGTCGGGGTAAGGCGCGTGCCCCTCGTCGGCGATCGCCATCCCATCCAGGATGTAGCGACCGACCCATGAGACCGGGTACTCGGCCACCGTCCCGTCCGGAAGCCTGGTCCTGCCCCTGCCCTCCCATCTACCGATGAGGAACGCGAAGATGTCCAGCTCGCGCGGGGCGCGAGGGCTCCGCTCGCCATAGATGGTCTTCGACGGATCGGTCACAAACCGTGCCTCCTGCGCGTTCGCGTTGCTGGTGACCATGAGCAAGGCCAGGACGCACCCCGTCATGGCCCCGTGACTACTGAAACGAAACGTACGTTTAGTTTCACTCCGCGACTTCGTACGATCGTTCATGCCGCTGTCCTTCGCGCCCGCGAGAGCAGTGCGCCAAGTACGGCTGCACACGGCCCGATGGTCAGGAAAGCGACGATGAAGGGCGCGGACATCGCTTCCGTGCTGAGCGTGGTGATCGATATCGCGGCGAGCAGCATCATCGCACCCAGCAGCAACGGTGCTCGGCGATCGAAGCGCCCTGCGATGTACGAGATGAGCGCAATCCCCGGCAGTTCGCCAACGATACGTAGGGCGCTGGCCGGCTGTGCGGCCTCCGGCCAACCCCGTGATAGCAGCAATCTCATCGTCACTTCGAGCACGGCCACGAGCATGTACGCACAGATGGCGATGCTCCACGGGGCGGACCGGGCCGCCTCGGCCAGTCGTAGACGACCTGCTGCGGCGAGTGATCTACAGATTTCGGACCGGTACCAACTCGCGGCCAGGTGCGGACCGTCGATCGCGACACGGCGCGCGCGTTCTTCTGAGAGATCGCCCATCAACGAGACCCAGTAATCCTCAGCCAGGAGGTAGGACAAGAACCGACCGATCAGGTTCAGCGGCGCCATCTACGATTTCGCCCGAGCGTCCCGCCATGCGGCGGTCATCGCTTCGAAGGCGTCCTGCGAGCGCCGCACCGCCCGCCGACCGTCTGCGGTGATCTTGAAGAACCGCTTCGCCCGTCCTCCGCGCTCTGGCGTCGGTGCACCCATCGAAGCGGTCACCATGCCTTTGGCCTCGAGCCGCTGGAGCGTGACGTAGATGGTGCCAAACGATAAGTCGCGGCCCGTACGCGAGTGGATCTCGTCACGGATAGTCATCCCGTACGCGTCGGTGCCGAGCGCTAGCACCGCCAGCAGGATGAGGTGTTCGAGTGTGCCAAGCAGAGTGCCGTCGCGCTCAGTCATTTGTTAGACAATGTCAACACAGACTATGCTGATTTCCTTGACATTGTCAAATGGAGTCCTGCGCCTTCACCTGGTTAGAAGCGGTTGCATTCGGCACGTATTGTTTCTACGATGTCTAAGAAATTGTGGAACAGGTCACTCCTACACTATCGAGAGACGGTTTATGAAGAACGCATCACTCGCTGCGGCGGCAGCGTTGCTGGCCCTTGCGTTGGCCCCGACGGTATCCTCTCAGGAACGGCCGGGGAGTGGCGCGTCCACGCCACCATCGGTCATCACCACGCTTGCTGGGGATGTGCAAGCTGACTGGGCGGTGCAGAAGGAATTAGTGGTGAATGCCGCCGATGCGATGCCGAATGACAAGTTCGGCTACAAGGCCACGCCTGGGCAGCGGAGCTACGCCGAGCAGATCATGCACGTCGTACAGGGCAACGCGGTCGTCTTCGGGATGCTTGGCGGCAAGACCCCGGCACCCGTCATCAACATGAAGGCCGCCACGAAGGCCGAGGTGATGACCGAGCTACGCCAGTCGATGGACTACGGCGAGGCCGTGCTGAAGGAGTTCACCGACCAGCAGATGAACGAACGCGTCGCAGGTCCGCGCTACATGGGCCCTTCCGCCAGCCGCCTCCGTCTCGTCTACTCGTCCCTGCAGCACACGATGGACATCTACGGACAGATGGTGGTGTACCTCCGCCTCAACGGCATCGTGCCGCCTGCCAGCCGTCGCGGCGGCATATAGACAGCCACAGCGAGCCGCCAGTCATGCGCGGCGGCCATCAAGCTTCGGATCCTCTTAGCGTCGTGACCTGACGACGTTGGAGTTGGACGCCGGCCGGTTTAAGGAGATGACGTGCGAACGATGCGCAATTAGATACTGGCGCAGGAGTGCTGACTGCTACCTGCGCCATGGCTTCCCAGCATGTCGGCGCGGCGCAGACCTGTGCCGAGACCATGATCGCGACAAACCGCAGTGCGCGCTTCGAGCGCCCTGTCTGCGCCTGGCCGAAACTCCCGTACTACCGTAGCGCTGATCCGGCGATGGCCGCGAGTTTGTCTGTCGATGAGCGCCTCCGACTTTCTCGCTTCGCGAATGCTTGCCACCATAGCGTCGGCGCCGGCGGCTTCTTAAGCGATGGTGTCCCCAGCTTCAGGAGCTCGCCGTGAATCCGAGGGGCACCCCACAAGGGATTCGCGGTGGACATGTCGTGAATGAGCGCGCGCACGTCAGGTGGCAGCGCTGGGCGGCCGGTGCGGTGTCGGCTTCTCCAGGTCCCGAAAAGGCGAAACCCGCAGCGATGCCACGCGATCACCGTCTCCGGCTTGATGACGTGAACCGCCGGGCGCCAGCCGCGCCAGGCGTGCGAGAGCCACGCCCACAGGATTCGATCGGCCGACGTGAAGTGAAGACGGGGACGTCGCGATCGATGGAGGACGGCCAGTTGGTGGCGGAGCGCGATGATTTCCAGGTGCAGCGAGGCGCGCGACTGGACGAGAAATCGAAACGAATGGAGCAGCGACACGGCGACAGACGGCACAAACTGCAGGCTATCGGAGAATGCCCAGAACCTCAATCGCCGCAACACGTACGAAGTTCTCGGTAGCCACAGGTCGCCTCCTTCACTTCGTCTTCGCGCGAAAAGTGGTTCTGTTCAGGACTCCGGTACGAATCGTCGCTGGGAGAGATCAGACGAACCTGCCCCAACCACGTGACTCGTCTCGTTTTGCGTGCGCGAGCGTGGGAGAGTTCGATGCCTCTCCGGCTCGCAACGGTACGACTGGACGACCCACCAGGCCGGCTACCCGACGCGCTCCTCGCGCGGTCGGAGCTCGACGGGGCCAGGAGCGCTCGTCCCAGGCTTGTATGGCTTGGCTTTCGAGTCGCTCTTGAGCGTCTCGAATCGGTCGCGGAAACCGGCTGCGACTTCCTTGGTGACCTCAATCCAGAAACCGCCTTCGGATCCCGCCGGTCCGACGGAGCGAGCAAGCGGCAGCTCCAGGAACACGCGAAGCTCCGACTCGGGGTTGATCACGACATAGTCGGTCACCGCCGCCTCATGGAAAGGACTGTCGTCGCTCTCGACCACGGTGACGTTGCTCTGGGCGAGGTCCAACAGTTCCTTCTTCGCGCTATTGCGCGTCTGGGCGTTGACAATGAAGGTGTATTTTGAGTTCTGGGCACGTTTTCGGATCTCATCCTTCACTTCAGGGCGCAGCACGTACGCGTAGGGGTCCGGTGTAATCCACCACACGGTGCTGGCGTTTCCGCATTGCGCGGCGAGCAGATCCTCGAAGGCGTAGAGCCACGGGTAAGTTGTATGGGTCGCGCCGTCACGAAGGGGGGCGATCTCCTTGAACTTCGTCTGTAGGTCAGGCCACCACCTGTCGAATTCTTCTCTCAATAGTGCGTCTGTCAGGCGCAATTCCGGATGGAGCTGCTGGTTAATGCTGCCGACCAGACTTCGAATCTCGTGCTCGCCATGGCTTGCGTTGAAGTCATCGCTCGAGTACGTCGTCATCTGGAACTGCCGGAAGGGGCCGTCGATGTCGGATGGCTGCACGTCGAAGAGCAGCGGCGACACCGAGGACTTGCCTAAGGCCCGCGAGATTGCCCCCGCCTCAAAATGCAGCCACGGCGAGTGGCAGTTATACCGAGTCAGGCAGACAATGCCATAGTCGGACTCGCTCAGCTCACCCGCGATTACGTCGTTCCATCGTTTGCCCTTCTCGATGTCGCCGGTCGAGAGGAACGGTTTTGCGTTCTGGAGCACGCGGGGTATCCAATCGTGCAGTGCTTCGGCGACTAAGCGGCTCGTGGTTCCGGACCAGCTGATGAACACCTTCATGGACGTGCCTCGTGGCGCCAAACGCTCCCGTCTACACCTTTAACGTCTGTCGAAGGGTTTTCGAACGGGCGCTATCGACGGAGTTGGCTCGCACCGGGAGACCATATACCTCTTCACACGCTGTGCCTATCGAAAAGTCCGTTTGAGGATAAGGCACTCCATTTCGAAGTCCGTCATCAAGGTGTCAGTCCTCGCCGTACGCGTGACCATGCTCTGAAGACCGAGGACATCGACAGTAATTCAGGGCAACACAGAGGTGTTAAAGGGACGGGTAGTGCGGCCGGCCGTAGCTAGGATCGCCGCCGGGGCGGAAGCCTACGCCGCGATGCGGTCGTATCGGTGATGCAAACCGCCGACTTGACGAATGGCGACGATGCGACCGGCTGACGGCGGTGTGACCGGTCGCGAGCGTGGCGTGTCCTTGGCGAGCGCGAGATGGGTTCGGGAGCGCGTGTAGTAGGCGACGTACGCGGTAACGATCTGGTGAAGCCCTGCTGCATTGAGCACGATCACGTGATCGAGGCACTCGCGTCGAATCGAGCCGATCACGCGCTCAACGTACGCGTTCTGCCACGGCGAGCGTGGGGCAGTACGAGCCGCGTGGGTGTTCATCCCCGCGCTGGGTGGTCGCCACGCCCGCAAAGATCGAATCGCGATCGTGCAGTAAATATCTAGGTGCTCGTTCTCCGAAAAAGGCGTTGCGAAGCTGTTGTGCCGTCCAGGCCGCGGTCGGATGATCGGTGACCGCGACGTGAACGATCCGTCGACGCTCGTGCGCGAGAATCACGAGTAAGAGGAGCCGAAACGTGGCCGTCGGCGCGACGAACAGGTCAGCGGCTATGATCTGGCTTGCATGAGTGGTGAGAAACATTCGCCACGTTTGCGATGGCGGCCGTCGCGACCTGTGCATGTATTTGGCAACGGTCGACTGACTCACCGAGATTCCCAACTTCTGGAGCTCTCCGTGAATGCGAGGTGCGCCCCACAGGGGGTTCGCTGTGGACATTTCCCGAATCAATGCGCGGCCGTCGGCTGGTACGCCTGGCCGTCCCGTGTGAGGTCGGCTCTTTCACGTCCACAACAGGCGAAAGCCGCGACGAGGCCAGGCGAGCACCGTCGCTGGCTGCACGACATGGAGTGCCGCGCGCCAGCCGGGCCATCGGTGCGACAGCCATGCCCACAGCAGACGATCAACAGTGGTAAAGCGAAGTCGTGGGCGGCGGGAGCGATTCGCAATTGCCAGCTGATGTCGAAGCGCGAGGATCTCCAAATGCAGAGCCGCGCGTGAACGGACCAACAACCGGAGCGAGTGGAGGACCGAAACGACGACGGACACGATGGATCGAGCCTATTCCGAGCGCTCACAAGCTCAATCGTCACAAGGCGTACCGCGTTTTGGCAGGCACAGGTACACGCGGATACAAGGCGCGCTGAAGAACGTCGGCCATCGCGTCGCTCGTTCAACGATCGCCGCCATTCTCAAAGCCGAAGGCATCCCTCCCAGTCGTGAGCGGCCGACCACTTGGCGCACATTTCTTCGCGCGCATTGGCCCGCCCTCGTCGCGGCCGACTTCTTCACAACCGAAGTCTGGACGGCTCGAGGGTTAGTGACGTACTTCTATGAGGGCGTTGGTTGTCAAGCCTAGGGCTGCCTTCTTTCCTTGGACGCCTTTCGTTCTTCTCATTAACGCAGACCTCCATCGAGGCCGCCGCGCAGCCGCGCCTCGGAGAGCGCAGGCGGCGCAGGCGGCCGAGCCACGGACGTGACGCGCTCACGTCATCCAGCCAATCGGATCACCGACGAGAGCTGGCGGCTTGCTGTTCGTAGGAGCTGTGGCTCCCACGGCTACTTCTATCCGTGTCGGTGGTCATGCACCGATCACCAGAGACTCTTCGTGAAGCCTGGAAGCGAGCGCCCCCTCTACACTGCGGTTCATAGGCACGAACCCAGTACGTATCAACGGGCGCTCGCACCAGCTCCGAGGCCAGCGATCCGTGGCCGGCCCTTACGTCTCCATCGATTTCAGTTGGGCGCCGTCAGGCACCACCCCGGTCTCCAGATACCGCCACAACGCGATTAAGAGCTTGCGCGCGAGCGCGACCGCCCCAATTTTCCGAACCCGCCTGCTCCCGTTACCAAAACGGCGCTGATACCACTGCGAGAGCGCACTCGTCGGCTGGTAGTGCAACCAGCCCCATGCCAGTTGCACGATGATTCGACGGACGTGTGCATTGCCCGCATGCGTGATCCCTTGGTCATGCTCGGTCTCGCCGCTCTTGTAGGGCGCCGGCGCCAACCCGACCAGCGCCCCCAATTGGCGACGATTGCGCATCTGACGCCAGCCGAAGATTTCTGTGGCCAGCACCCATGCGCCGATCGGCCCAATCGCTCGCAACGTCTGCAACTGCGCGATCGCGTTCCGGGTCGGCGTCGCGAGGTCCCGTTCGTGCGTGGTCCGCGTCGCTTTCAGATGACGCAGTTGCTCCTCGACGTGCTGGAGCTGCGCCCAGCTCCGTGTCACTCGCTCCTGCAATCCCGGCGGCACCGGCGTCCCATCCCAGAGGCGCGTGGTCCGTAGCTCGTCCAGGAAGTCCGCGTCGATGCGCACGTGCCCCCCTTGGGTGGCCAACAGGCCTTTCAAGCGATTGATCAGCCGCGTGCGCTCCTGCGTCAACGTCTCCCACGTGCGCGGGAGATGGCGCGCATCTTCCTCCGCCACCGTCGGCACGCGCACGACGCGCCAAGCGCGCTGATCTCCCTGGACGAATCGGGCGAGCAGGCTGAGTAACCCTACCAGATCCAACCGATCGCTCTTCGCGCGTCGCGCCCGACGATTGACCTCGATGCTCGAGGAGTCGATCACGTGATTCACGATCCCCTGGGCGGTCAGATAGCGGTGCAACCAGAAACCATCGCGGCCCGCCTCATAACAACTGATCACCGGAGCGTCGGACGGTAACGCCAGACGAGCCTTGGCCCGGGCAATCTCGTTCGGCACGACACCGACCGCGCCCGCGGGAATTTGCCGCAGCCGCGGACGCTGGCCGAGCCCCACCGAAAACCCCAACTTCCACGACCGTTGACCCAATTCGAACGCCAGCAGCAACGGTGTCTGTGCAGGAGACTCATATGTGCGGGTCTTCGTGATCATGGCTACGCTCCTCCTTGAAACCTTTGCTGGAGCGTAGCAACCATGACCCGTCTGTCCAACGCTCTGCATAGTATCTACACGATGTTCATCATCGAGTTGCAGTCGCGGCAAGTCCACGTGGCCGGCTCAACGCGATACCCGGATGAGGCCTTCGTGATGCAAGCCATCCGCGGCTTGGCGAATCCGGTTGACGGCATTCTGGTAAATGGGTGCGTGCTGGTTTGCGATCAGGACCGCAAGTGGAGTCGTGCCGTGCTGGAGTTCCTCGAACACGAGGGCATTCGAATCATTCGGACGCCGTTCTGGGCACCGAACTGCACCGCGTATGCGGAGCGCTTCGTTCGCTCGATCAAGGAGGAGTGTCTTGATCGCGTGATCCCATTGGGCGAGGGACATCTTCGGCGCACAATCGCCGAGTACATCGTCCACTATCATCGCGAGCGGAACCATCAAGGTCTCTCAAACGAGTTAATTCGGCCGCTCGCGCGACCTGAT
>Ga0111538_10008592_pt1 | contig 13697 bp, 12 predicted proteins | sample SoiMethybrSBSTD1_FD_79669 | JGI IMG/M metagenome (GOLD analysis project Ga0111538, IMG submission 79669) | Bulk soil microbial communities from a Populus tree surrounding site in Tennessee, USA - Soil MetaG P. TD hybrid SBSTD1 (version 2)... | ecosystem: Environmental > Terrestrial > Soil >...
GAGGCGCAGGCTACGCATCGCGTACCAGGCGCGGCTCTTGATGGTCCCTATCGGCAAGTCCTTGGATTCCGCGATCTCGCGAATGGTCATGCCCTCGTAGTGGGCCAGGAACACGACGTCGCGGTGCTGGGGCGTCAGCCGCGCCAGCGCCGCCGCCAGCTGGTATCGCAACGGGGTCTGCTCGATCGACTCGTCGTGCGCTGCGGGCTCGTGGGCGAGGTGGTCGGGGCGCCTGGGTAGTCCGGGACGCACGGACGAGCGACGGCGGCGATCGATCACTGCGTTGCGTGCGATTCGGTACATCCAAGTCCGAAAGCTGCCGCGCTGCTGATCGAAGGTCTGGGCATGGCGCCACACCGAGGTAAAGACGTCCTGGACGACCTCCTCCGCGGCCGCGCGGTCACCGAGCGCCTGGTGGACGAAGCCGTACAGTTCGTTGGCGTAGCGCCGGTAGAGCGTGCGCAAGCTGTCGCCGGTGCGGTCGTCCGGGAGGCGAGCGAGCAGCTCGGCGTCGGACGGCGACGGGCGGAGAATTCGACGTTCTACGCGGTCGGGCGGTGCCGGCTTGGCTAGGACCTCGAGATGGTTCATGTGCCTCGTCCTGGTTGGGGGCGTGGGGTGGAGCGGCCATCGTCCGCCTGCCGCGCGCGTTGCACATCGGGCAGGTCCCCTGACATCGACCCCCGACATTGGATGCCGGGGAGCCGGGGCTCCGCCAGGACCCTCGAGGCGGGAAGACCAAGCGGGCGCCGCGTAGTAGACGCGGCGCCCGCCGCTCGAAGCGGGTCTGGCGAACTCCGACCGCAGAACGCTTCCGGTCAAGGCCGCACGGTCGCCCGGCCGGCCAGCCCCCCGATCAGGAGCTGAAATGCACCGTCGCCGACCCACAGCCGACGCCCTGGATCCAGACATTCTGAACGCCGGTGACATCCCGGTCGATGTCGGTATCCGAGACGATCATGTTGGCGTTGAAGGATTCGTCATTGCCGTCGCCGGCGCGGTAGAAGTCGGCCGCCAGAACCGCGGTGTTGTCGCCGGTGAGCGCCATCTTCGGCGAATCCACCGCCGTGCACTTGAACACCGTGCTGGCCAGGAGCCCGGCGGTATCCCATCGGACTCCCTGGCCGGTCAGGCACCCACTCAGGAGACCCGTCCCCCCGACGTCGCTGGTGCAGCGAAACCCACCGCCCGAGTGGACGAACTGGTCCGCCGAGCCGGCGCTGTCCGGGCTGTACGCGCCGCCGCCGGTCAGCGTGACGGCGCCCGAAATGCCCGAAATGTCAGTTGCATTGAAGCCGAAGCCGACGTTGTCGCGAGCTGCCGGGGCCGACGCGGGGGTCGAGACGGCGGGGTCGGACGTAGCCGCCGTGCGGATCGTGGGCGCCGCGCTGGCAGCCGCGGGAAAGGCGAACGCCGCCATCGCAATAGCGGCAAGTCCCATGAGGGGACGTCTCATGCTGTACGACCTCCAGGTAGAGGGGTTGGCTGCCCCTGGAGACACCGACGTCGCCGGATCCTTCCCGAGCGACCTGGACGAGCGGCCTGTCGCCTCCGGTCGGGGCGTTGGGTTCGGCCAATGGTCCGGGCGATCTGCGCCGCGCGCATCGGGGACAGTCCCCGACACCGATCCCCGAACATTGCCCGCCGGCAGCGCCCACGCAACGAATCGATCGGCGGACGTATCCCCTCGCCGCTGGCCAAACCTGCGTCCCGCTCGAGCCCCGTACGGGCCATCAACCCCGAACATTGCGCGGTGCTCGGCTGGCGACTTACGATCGACCGGCCGCATGGACCCGTCCGACCTTCCCGAGCCGGCCGCGCTGCTCGAGCGCGAGCACGAGGTCGAGCGCATACGCGCGGCGCTGCGCGCCGCGGGACGGCGAGTCGGGGGACTGCTCGTGATCGAAGGCGCCGCAGGGATCGGAAAGTCGCGGTTGCTGGCGGAAGCACGCGTCCGGGCGGCGGATCTCGGCGTTCGCGTCCTCAGCGCGCGGGCGACCGAGCTCGAGCAGGGGTTTCCGTTCGGGGTGGTGCGCCAGCTCTTCGAGCGCGCGCTGTTGGAGGCCGACACCGACGAGCGCGACCGTTGGCTCGCGGGGGCGGCAGCGTTGGCGGCCGACGTCGTCACCGGAGCGCCGGCGACGCGCCCCAGGACGTCGGGGGCTGGTCCAACCGCGGACGATCCCGGCTATGCATTGCAACACGGCCTGTACTGGTTGGCGTCGAATCTCTCCGCCGAGTCACCGCTCGCGCTTGTTGTCGACGACCTGCAATGGTGCGACGGGCCGTCGGCGAGCGCGCTTGGTTTCATCGCCCGTCGGCTCGAGGGGCAAGCGCTCGCGCTCATCGTCGCCACTCGCCCGATCGACCCCGCCCTGATGCCCGAGGCGGCCGCGCTCGTCGGAGATCCCACGGTGGAGATGCTTCGCCCGCCGCCCCTTACGCAGGCGGCCGTTGCCGCACTGGTGGCCACCCGGCTTTCCGCCGAGCCCGACGATCGCTTCGTCCGCGCGTGCCTAGACGTCACGGGCGGAAACCCGTTCTTCGTCGGTGAGCTCATGAGCGAAGCGGCGGCCCGGGGCGTCGATCCCACGGCGGCGGCCGCTGTCGAGGTCGCCGCCATCGTCCCGCGCGGCGTCGCGAATGCGGTGCTGCTACGGCTCGCACGGTTCACGCCGACAGCCGCTTCGCTCGCTCGCGCGCTCAGCGTGCTCGGCGACGGCGCGCAGGTGGGCGACGCCGCGCGACTCTCGGGCGTGGACGGCCCCGACTTGGAGGCGGGGATGGCGGCGCTGGTATCAGCCGGCGTTGTCGAAGCCGGCGGCGCGGTCCGCTTCACCCACCCGATCCTGCGCACGACGATCTACGGCGACCTTTCCGCCGCCGAGGGCGAGCGGCTGCATCGCGCCGCCGCAACGATCCTCGGTGCGCGCGGGGCCCCCGCGGGCCAGATCGCGGCCCATGTCCTCCAGACCGAGCCGGCGGCCGACCCCGCCGCCGTGGCGCTGCTGCGAGACGCCGCCGGCGACGCCCTGGCTCTCGGCGACGCAGCCGCCGCGTCCGCCCTGCTCTCCCGGGCCGTCGACGAGCCTCCGCGTGACGGCGACCGGCCCGCGGTCGTGCTCGAACTCGGGCTGGCGCTGGCTCGCGCAGGGGCGCGGGAGGCAGTCGACCCGCTCACGGAGATCGTCGAGCACGGCGAGGACGCGAGCGCGATCGCCACGGCGGCAATCGAGCTCAGCGGGATGCTCTTCTTTGCCGGGCGCGGCGCCGAAGGGGCGGCGATCCTGCGTCGCGCCCAGGAGCGGCTCCGTGCCACCGAGCCCGCGCGTGAGCAGCTCGAGGTCGCGTTGCTGGGCCTCAGCTCCACCTCGGCGTCGGCGCGGCGCGAAGCCGAAGCGACGATCGCCGCCATGCGCGACCCGGGCGGGCCGGCGCGCGACGTGCTGGAGGCGACCACCCTCGCCACGCTGGCGATGAACGAAGTGCTCTATCTGGGCTCGGCGTCCACCGCCATCGATCTCGCCAAACGTGCGATCGCGGCGGGCCTTCCGCTCGAACCCCACCGCGGCGAGAACTGGGCGAACTTGGCCCTGGCCGCCCTCGGGGTTGCCGACGGTCTTGACGCGGCCCGGCGGGGCGCGGACGAAATCCTCGCGCAGGCGCGCCGGCGAGGTGCGGCACTGACGGTCGTGACGATGTCGGCGCTTCGAGGGCTCATCGTCCTCCGCGAGGGAGACCTTGCCGGGGCCCAAGCAGATGCGCACACCGCGATCGAGCTCGCTCCTGAGCTGCTCGGCGCCAGGTTCCTCGTCCTGGCGGTATCGGCGGCCGTGCTCGCGGGACTCGAGCGAGATGAAACCCCCGCCTCCCTGCGCCGGCTCATCGACCGCACCGGCGTTCGCTACGACAGCGAGTTCACGTCGAGCTCGCAGCTTCGCTATGCGTCCGGCGTGCTTCGGGCCGCGGCCGGCAACCACGAAGCTGCGATCGACGAGCTGCGCGGCTGTGGAGTCGACGACCCGGCCTTCGGCGGCGAGAACCCGGCCATGCTCCCGTGGCGCTCAGCGGCAGCACTGTCGCTGGCCCAGCTCGGCCGGCACACCGATGCCCGCGTCCTGGCCGCCGACGAGGTGCGCCGGGCGCGGTCGTTCGGCGCGTCCCGCGCGCTCGGCATTGCGCTGCGGGCGCACGCGCTCGTGGGCCCCGCAGCGGAACGCCGCGAGCGGCTGGAGCAGGCGCTCGCCGTGCTGGCGCCCTCGCCGGCACGGCTCGAGCACGCGCGCGTGCTGATCGACCTCGGCGCGACGTTCCGTGTCGCCGGACAGCGCACGGCGGCCCGCGAGCCGCTGCACGACGGCCTTGCACTGGCGTCGCGGTGCGGCGCACGAACGCTCGAAGGCCGCGCCCGCGCCGAGCTCGCGGGCATCGGCATCCGCGCCCGGACGACCGACCGCACCGGCGCCAACTCGCTCACGCCGAGCGAGCGGCGCGTGGTTGACCTCGCCGCGTCGGGTGGAACGAACAGAGAGATCGCACAAACGCTGTTCGTCACCGAAAAGACCGTGGAGACGCACCTGGGACGGTCCTTCCGAAAGCTCGACATCTCGTCTCGGCGTCAGCTTCCAGAGGTGCTCGCGCGCGCGGCGGGCTGACGGGGCAACTGCCCCGGCACGCCGTCAGGAGGCGTAGAGCGCGTGGATGCGCTCGGCGTACTTCGCTGCGATCGGCTTGCGCTTTAGCTTCATCGTGGGGGTGAGCTCGTCGCCGCCGGGCTGCCACTCCTCCTCGAGGAGCGTGTAGCGCTTGACCTGCTCGACCCGCGCCAGGCGCTCGTTGGCGCGCGCGATGGCTGCATCGACCTGGCCGGCGACCGCCGCATCGTCTGCGCTGCGGCCGTCGAGATGCTCGGGATCGAGCACGAGCAGCGCGACGTTGTACGGGCGCCGGTCGCCGATCACGACGGCTTGGCCGATGAGCGGGCTCGCGGCCTTGAGCGTCTGCTCGATGTTGGCCGGCGACATGTTCTTGCCGGCGGCGTTGATGATGAGCTCCTTCTTCCGATCGACGATGCGCACGTACCCGTCGTCGTCGATCGTGGCGACGTCGCCGGTGTGCAGCCAGCCGTCGGCGATGGCCTCCGCGGTCCCGGCTGCGTCGCCGCGGTACCCCTTCATGACCGTCGGCCCGCGCACGAGCAGCTCGCGGTCGGCGGCGAGCCGCAGCTCGACCCCGGGCAGCGCGGTGCCCACCGTACCGATGCGGATGTCGTCCTGCGGGTTGATCGTCGCGCAGCACGAGAGCTCCGACATACCCCACAACTCGCGGATCGGCAGGCCCAAAGCGAGGAAGTACTCGAGCACCTCGACCGGGATGGGCGCCGCGCCCGAGACCAGCCAGCGAACCTGGTCGAGACCGATCCTCGCGCGCACGGCCGCCCTGGCCTCCTCCGGCAGCGCGGCCGGATCGCCGAACCCCGCCGCCTCGAGCGCGCTCTTGATCTTCTCCCATACGCGCGGCACGCCGCCCCATACCGTCGGGCGCACCTCCGGCAGGGCCGCCGCGATGGCGCGCATGTCCGCGACGAAAGTGACCTCGTAGCCGGCCCCCATTTGCTGGTAGTGCGACATCCACCGGTCGGCAATGTGCGCGGAAGGCAGGTAGGAGGTCGTTCGGTCCTCCGCGCGGACCGGCAGCACCGCGCCCGTCGCGCGCAGCTCGGCGAGCACGTTCGCGTGCGTGAGTTCGACGCCCTTGGGCGGCCCGGTGGTGCCCGAGGTGTAGATCAGCGTCGCGACGTCGCCGGGCTCCGCGGCGCGCCAAGCGGCTTCGAAATCGAAAGCCGGGTCGTCCTCCAGGGCGTCAACGTCCTCGACGTCGAGCACCTCGAGCGCCGGATCGGCCGCGCGCAGGCGCTCGTGGTACTGGCGCTCGGCGATCGCCCGCCGGCTGCCGGCGTTGGCGAGCACCCGCGCCACCTGCTCGGGCGCGAAGGAGGTGTAGATCGAGAACGGGGTCGCGCCGAGGTGCAGCGCCGCCGTGTCGCAGAGCGCGAACTCAGGCCGGTTGCCCATCATCAGGGCGAGCGTCTCGCCCCGCTGCAGGCCTCGCGTCGCGAGCCCAGCGGCGAGTGACCGCACGCGACGGGCGTACTCGCACCAGGTGACTTCGACCCCGCCGCCGACCGTCCGTAGCGCCACCCGCTTCGGGTGTGCCTGCGCCGTTCGCTGGAACGTGCTGCACAGCGTCTCGGTCATGCGCCGCGCCACATCCTAATTTTCGCCGAGGCCAGCGAGTTGTGGGGAAAGTCGCACCAGTCGCTCGCCTGCTCTCGGTCGGGGATGAGGCGGCTCCTCGAGCCGCTTCCCGACCGGCGGATGTCCATGCGGCCGTGTGAACCGATCCGGTGTCCTCTGCGCACAGACCCATAGCCATGAGCAAGATCACGGCATCGTTGCAGTCAGACCGGGTTGCTCTCCCTGGCGGCCGACACACCGGCCGCGTGCGCGTGTGGGTCGTCGCGTGCCTCGCGACAAGTGCGTTGATCGCCGGCGTGGGCGCCATCGGGCCTCTGAACGATGTTCCCGCCAGCGGGCGACCGAACGACCGAGCCGCCGAGGTCGACGTGTCGGGGGACAAGGCGGTGCTCGTCAGCGCCGAGCCCATGGGCGGTTCGTCCGAGCCGACCAGTTCGCCCGTCCTCGCCGCCCGGATGACCTGACACGGTTCCCGTCCTTCGGGTTCCCGCAGGCTAGACCCGTTTGATGGTCGCGAACCAGGCCGGCGCGCCGTCTTCGTGGAATCTCGTCTGAAGCCGGTCCGGTTCGATGGTGCCGACACTCCATCCGATGCTGGGGGCGAACGCCGCTCTCAGCTCTTCCTCGCCGATGGGGTGCGGGCCGGTATCGGGACCATGGTCACTGAAGCACAACACGTACAGGGTTCCACCGTGCTCGGTTACCGACGCCAGGCTCGCCACATACTCTGGTCGCTCGTCGCCGTCGAAGGTATGGAAAAGCCCGCAGTCCAGCACCGTCTCAAACCTGCGCCCCAGGCGCTCGAGCTGGAACGCGTCAGCCGCCGCGAACTCGACCTCGATCCCACGGTCGGCGGCCTTCGCTCGCGCGATCGCCAGTGCCGTCTCAGCGACGTCGACGCCCAGAACCGACAACCCCAGCGCTGCGACTTCAAGCGCGTTCTCGCCGGTCCCGCAGCCCGCATCCAGCACGGCCCCGGCGAATCCGCCTTCGGATGCCAGACGCACGATTGCGGGCTGCGGCCGGCCAATGTCCCATGGCGCGGGGCCGTCCTGGTAGGACGCATCCCAGGGGCGTCCGCTGAGCCATTCGTGACTGGTTGGCTTGCCCTGCAACATCTCGCCTCCTCATCGTGCCACGCCCCGGCACCCGATCGATGCAAGAAGGGACGAACCGATGCGCATACTCGCCCTGGGCGGAAGCCTCCGCGAGAACTCGCGGAACCGGACATTGCTCAACGAGGCCGCCGTCCTGGCTCCGCCCCGGACCGAGTTGGACCTCACCGCATCGGCGGTCATAGGCTCGCTGCCGCTCTTCAACCAAGACATCATTGAGCGCGACGGCGTCCCACCCGAAGCCGTCGCGCTCAAGGCTGCGCTGCGAGCGGCGGACGGGCTGCTCCTGGCCACCCCCGAGTACAACTGGGGCATCCCCGGCTTCCTGAAGAACGCGATCGACTGGGCGTCGCGCCCGGCCGCCGACATAGGGCACGTCTTCGGCGACTTGCCGGTCGCGCTGATCGGCGCGGGCGGCGGGTCGGGCACGCGCTACGCGCAGACGGCCTGGATCTCGGTGTTCCGCTACCTGAAGATGCGTCCGTGGTTCGGCGAGTCGCTCTTCGTCGAGCGCTCCGCGGAGCGGTTCGACCAGGACTACCGGCTGACAGACGAGGCGACTCGGGAGCAGCTTCGCACGGTGGTCACGGGCTTCGCGACCTACTGCGACCAGCTCCCTCGCGTGCGCGCGGCCTGATCCTCGGGGCGAGTCACGGTTCGCCCGAGTGTTTCCGGTCCAGGGCTTCGGGTAGCGAGCGTCGGCATGACTTCAATCACTCTTGAACAGGCCAAGGCCGTCGTGGCGGCGGCCGAGGAGAAGGCGGTCGACATCGGCGTGCCGATGAACATCGCCGTGGTGGACGCCGGCAACAATCTGACGGCGTTCGTGCGCCAGAACGGCGCGTGGCTGGGTTCGATCGAGATCGCCAAGGACAAGGCGTTCACCGCTCGGGCCTTCGACATCTCCACCGCGGAGCTGGCGGACGTGGCGCAGCCCGGGGGTCCGCTGTATGGCATCGCCGTGTCCAACGAGGGGCGCGTCATCGTCTTCCCGGGTGGAATCCCACTCAAGCAAGGACAAGAGATCGTCGGAGCGATCGGCGTCAGCGGCGGCGAGGTCGATCAAGACAACGCAGTCGCGGAGGCCGGCGCGGCCGCGCTCGCCGGGGTGGCAGCCTGACGCGGTCGGGCCGAACGCATCACGTCAGCGCAAGCGTATGCGCAACGTGCGGCGGGAGGCGTTCCCTGCGCTGTCGTGAGCCGTGACCTTGACCCGAGCGACCACGCGATCGCCGCGCTTGAGTGCCCGCTGTACGTGACGAACAAGCGCGGTCGAGAGCTTGAGCCGAAGCGTTACGCGGTGTCCGGCGGTGGTGAGCTTGCGGGTTCCTCGCAGTCGCGCCGTGGTAGCGCTTCGTAGTCGCACTGTGCCGGATGCGAGCAGCATGCAGTTCTCGTCACAGGTGACACCGACGCGAATCTGCTTCGTCTGACCGATCCGCTCGACGTGGTGGGCCGTAAGGCGCAGCCGCGGTGGGGTGACGTCGTCGGTGTCGACTGGCGTGGCGCTGTTCACGCTCGGCCCAGTGCTCGGACTACTCGGCGGACCGGTCACGGCGTTCGATTCCGCCCCAGCGGACGTGGCTGACGTTGCCAGCGGACGCCCGCACGCGAAGGGGGCCTCGGCCGTGGCGGTGATCCGGTAGACCGTGTTGTCGGCGAGCGCGTAGAAGCAGCCGCGCGCGTCGGTGCCGAAGGAGTCAAGGGTCACTGTCGAAAAGGCGGCGAGGCCCGTGGGACGGGGATCACCGCCGGGTGCGCTCAAGTCGAGCGTACGAAGTGCCGACGCGCAATGGTCGCCGTAAAGGTAACGGCCGTCCAGGTGGGGCAGCGTCGGGTCACGGATGACGTAGCCGCCAATGACGGCGCAGTTGGCGCCATCGTGGTGATACTCGAAGATTGGCGGAATCTGGGTCGGCAGGTCGGTGCAGCCGACCGACTCCGTCCCCGTGTTGTGGTTTCCCTCGCACACGCCCCATCCGTAGTTGCCGCCCATGCGGACGAGATCGACCTCTTCCCAGGTGTGCTCGCCAACGTCGCCGACAACCAAGTCACCCGTCGGCCCATCGAAGGATGCGCGAAACGGATTGCGAAAGCCGTACGCGTAGATTTCCGGGCAGGGGGCGGTTCCCTCGTCCGGACCGCACCGTGGATCGGCGGCGAAGGGGTTCGCGGCCGGGATGCCATAGGCGGCCCCGTCCCCTTGAAGCCGCGGGTCGATCCGCAGGATCTTTCCGAGCAGCGTGTTGGTGTCCTGGCTGCTGATCACATGACCGCTGCCATCCGTGGCTTGGCCGTCGCCGACGGTGACGTAGAGGTAGCCGTCCGGGCCAAACATGAGCTGGCCGGCGTAGTGTTCGTCGCCCCTCGGGCGGTGCTGGAGGATGACCAGCCGCTTGGACGTCGGGTCGGCGAGGTCGGGGTCCGATGCCGATCGTCGGTACTCGAGCAGCTCGAAGTGGCCGTCCGTGCTGACCGGCGTCACGAACACGTAAAAAAGGCCGCTGCTGGCGTAGTCGGGGGCAAACGCGATCGAGCTCAACCCGCGCTCGCCCGCTGTGTCCACGTTCGGTATGACCAGGAAGGGCCTCGGCTCGAGGACGCCGCCGCTGACGACGCGAATCGCCCCGCCGCGCTCGACCACGAACAGCCGCGGGTCGTCTGGCGGGGCGGTTGTGTAAACCGGCGTCGAGCCAAACGACCCGTCGATCGCCACCAGGGCCTCGCCCTTGGCCGTGCCGCTCAGCACGCCGATGACGAGCGCGACGACAAGCGGAGCCAGGGCGGCGTGGCGGATGGCGCCGAGCGTAGACATCACGGACACATAACGCCCGCGGAGCTCCGGGACGTCCGCCGCTCAACGCCCGGGGGGCGCCAACCGCGCTCGTCGCGCCACCCACTCCTCCGCCAGGATCGCCCAGCGCTCGTGGTCCCGCCATCGACCGCCGACCTTCAGGTACCGCGGAGAGAACCCCTCGCAGCGGAACTCCAGTCGGGTGAGCAGTGCGCGCGAGGGGGCGTTGCCGGGCTGGACGTTTGCCTCGACGCGGTGCAGGCCGAGTGAGCGAAACGCCACGCGGAGCACGGCGTCGACGCCCTCCGTCATATAGCCCCGGCCGGCGTGCGGCGCGAACGCGTGGAAGCCGAGGTAGGCGCTCTTCAGCGGTTCACCCACGAGCTGGCTGAGGTTCGCCATCCCCACGAACGCGCCATCGGAGCGCCTCACGAAGAGGCAGGCCTGAAAGTCGGAACGAGCGTTGCGTGCGACGTACGCGTCAAACGCCTCGGCCGTGCGCGGGGGATACACCCATGGGCGGTGGAGCCGGGTACTCGCCCGAACGAGCTGAAGAAACTCCCGCGCGTCGGCGGGCTCAGGCTCGCGAACCGCGATGCGTCCCTCTACCGCGAGGACCGCCATCAGCCCCTCGCGGCGCACGCAACGAAGCCCGGCGCCGGTTCGAGGTGGACACGCATCCGGAGTGCATTCTGCCCACCGCCGAGCCCCCGCCGGAACGGAGGATCGTACTTGACAATTTTTTTTGTCAATGCTGAACTGCAGACCGATGGTCGACGTCGAAGTGATCGATGAACCTGCGGCCGCCGTCGTCGCGCTCGATCCCGTGCGGACGCGGCTGCTCGCCGAGCTGGCCGAGCCCGGCTCGGCAGCGACGTTGGCGAACCGCCTCGGGCTCCCCCGCCAGAAGGTCAACTACCACCTGCGCACGCTCGAGGAGCACGGGCTGGTCCGGTTGGCGGAGGAGCGCCGCTGGGGCGGCCTGACCGAGCGCCTGCTCATCGCCACCGCCACGTCGTACGTCGTCTCTCCGGCGGCGCTCGGCGAGGCCGCGACCGATCCGGCCAAGAGCCGGGATCGCCTGTCGGCGCGCTATCTGATCGCGGTCGCCGCTCGCATGGTGCGCGAGGTCGGCCTGCTCGCGCGCCGCGCCGAATCGGGCCGCCAGCGCCTCGCGACGCTCGCCCTCGACAGCGAGATCAGCTTCCGCTCAGCGGCCGAGCGGGCCGCGTTCACGGAGGAGCTCACCGTGGCGGTCACGCGTCTGGTGGCGCGCTATCACGACGCTTCGGCGCCGGGATCGCGCGCGCACCGCCTGGTCGTCGCCGCCCATCCAGTCCCCGACCCGAAGGACACGCCATGACCAACGCGAACGACAACACGCCTGACCTGCACACCGTCGAGGCGCAGATCGAAGTGCCCGGAACGCCGCAGCAGGTCTGGGAGGCGATCGCCACGAGTGCCGGTGTCTCGGCCTGGTTCGTCCCCTGCCGAGATCGAGGAACGCCAGGGAGGCAGGATCGCGCTCGACTTCGGCGGCGGGATGGAGGGCAGCGGCGCCATCACCGCCTGGGACCCGCCCCACCGCTTTGTCGGCGAGGACGAGTGGGGCGCCGGCCGCCTGGCCACCGAGTACCTCGTCGAGGCGCGCTCGGGCGACACGTGCGTCGTCCGCATCGTGAGCAGCCTCTTCGGCACCGCCGCGGACTGGGAGCGCGAGCTCGGCAGCATGCAGGAGGGCTGGGGCATCTTCCTGCGCAACCTGCGGCGATACCTCGCCGACTTCGCGGGCCGGCCGGCAGCGACCGTCATGGCCAACGGCACCACCGCCGGGCCGCGCACCGCCGCCTGGGCCGACCTGGCCGATGCGGTCGGCCTCGGGAGCGTCGCCGTCGGCGAGCGCGCGCAGGTCGCCATCCCCGGCGCCGCGCCGGTCGCCGGCGTGGTGGAGTGGGTCGCCGACGGCCAGTACCACGACGGCGTGATGCTGCACATCGACCAGCCGGCGCCGGGAACGGCGACCATCTTCGTCAACTCGTGGCGCGACAGGGTGTTCACGACCTCCACGCGCACCTGTACGGCGACGACGCGGCTGCGGTCGCGGCACGGGAGCAAGCCGCCTGGCGGGCGTGGATGGAGGAGCGCTTTCCCGTCGCGGTCGGCTCCGGCTGATGGCGACGAGCGGGGCGGTCGTGGGATGCTGCACTCGATGAGCCAGCCCGGCCGTCTGTCGGTCTACCGGTTCGAGCCCGGCGCCGTGTTCGAGGGCGGTCTCATCGCTGCCGTGGAGCGGATGCAGCTCCTCGGCGACACGAAGCTCGTCGATGCACTGTTCGTCGGGCGCGACCCCGAGAGTGGCACGCTTCAGGCCATCGACCTGGGCAGCGCGGGCGCCGAGGCCTCGTTCGCGTCGTTGCTCGACTTCCGCCTCGACCCCGCCAGTCGCGAAGCGATGACCGAACGCACGCTCGCCGACCACCCTGGCGGCGTTCCGGCAGCGCTGATCGAGGCGATCGCAACGACGCTCGGGCCGGGCACTGCGCTCCTCGCCGTGCTCTACACCGGTCCCACCGCGACGGTGCTCGAGGAGGCGGTCGCCCGGTCGGGTGGGCGCGCGGTGATCGACGAGCCGAGCGACGCTCGTGCCCTTGCCGACGCCGGCCCGCAGCTGCGGGCGGCCGCCGGCGCGCCGGACTGAGCGGCGCGCGCGAAAATCTGCACGGTCCCAGCTAACGACGAGGAGAGACCCATGAGCGTCGAAGAGATCCTCAAGGCCCACCCGCGGCCGCCGATCGCCGACCTGCCGGTGCTGGTGCGATGCATCGAGGAGTGCGACGTCTGCCAGACGACGTGCACGATCTGCGCGGACGCGTCCTTGGCCGAGGAGGACGTCGGCAGCATGGTCCGCTGCATCCGGCTCTGCCTCGACTGCGCCGACGCGTGCAACGCCACCCTGCGCATCCTCAGCCGCCAGACCGAGCCCGACCGCATCACGCAGCGCACCACGCTCGAGGCTTGCCTGGCGGCGTGCCGCGCCTGTGCCGTGGAGTGCGAACGCCACGCCCAACACCACGAGCACTGCCGCCTGTCCGCCGAGGAGTGCCGACGCTGCGAGCGGGTCTGCGAGGAGCTGCTCGCCGCACTCCCCGCCACCGACGGGTAAGCGAGATCAGGAGGGCGGCAGGCTGAACCGTTGCGTCGCCCGCGTGTCGCCGGTCGACACCGCGTGGAGCTGGTGCAGCTCCTTGAGGAGCTGCAGTGCGACGAAGAACGCTCCTCCCTGGCCCTCGCCTGGAGCGCTCTGCAGCTCCGGCGCGTTCGTCACGGCGTCGATGAGCTCGCTCATCGTTGCGCCTTGGGACCCGGCCGCCTCGAGCCGGCTGCGCACAACGCCGGCGAAAGCATCGTAGGCGTCGAGCAATGCGCGAATGTTGTCACGAATCCGCGCGGGTCCCCGGAGGACCGAGAACGTATGCCCGTCCGTGAAGACCCGAACGGCGTTGCCGCTCGCGGCCTCGAGCAGGCGGACAA
>Ga0111538_10008593_pt1 | contig 13696 bp, 10 predicted proteins | sample SoiMethybrSBSTD1_FD_79669 | JGI IMG/M metagenome (GOLD analysis project Ga0111538, IMG submission 79669) | Bulk soil microbial communities from a Populus tree surrounding site in Tennessee, USA - Soil MetaG P. TD hybrid SBSTD1 (version 2)... | ecosystem: Environmental > Terrestrial > Soil >...
ATCTGATCGGGGGCGAGTCGTGATCGCTCGGGGCAAGCAGGTCTGGACGATTGCCAAGATCGAGCTGCGGCGCGTCTTCTTCGCGAAGCGCTCTTTCTGGGTCTACGGGCTGGCGCTCCTCCCCTCGCTGATCTTCTTCGGGCACGGTCTCGAGACCAAGATCCGGAGCGAGCGGCTAGCCAGGCGCGGCGTGATTACACCGGCTCTGATGGACAGCGTCCGGGAGGAAGAATCGGCCGAGGACGTGAAGAAGCGCTTGGGAAGGCCGGCCGAGGAGCGCTGGTCAACGCGGAGCCGGCGCGTCCGGCAAAGCGTCGGGAATGCGGGGGCGACGACCCACGTGATCGAGCCGACGATCGACGCGCGCTTCGTCCGCCTGAATGTGATCCGTCCTTCCTACAGCGGGGAACCGGTGGCCAGGATCTACGAGTTCGAGGTCTACGGACCGGATGGCCGGTCGAACCTGGCGCTTCACCGTCCCGCCACAGGAAGTCTGCCGTGCAATCAGGATCAAGGGCCGGAGAAAGCGGTGAACGGCAGCGTGACGGGAGGTCAGGCCGACAAGTGGTGCGGTTTCGACTTCCCCTTGTTCCTGCAGGTGGATCTGGGAGCGGTTCACCCGCTGACGCGCTTTATCGTGAAGCACGCTAGTGCTGGAGGCGAGAACGAGGAGGCCGACACCCGCGAGTTCAACATCCAACTGAGTAACGACGGAAAGACCTTCACCACGGTCGCCTCGTCCACGGGCGCGGGATTCGTCGAGCAGCGGACCGAGTATCGCGACATCATCTACTTCGACGGGCGGCGGGAGGGCCGGCTCCTGTTCGTCGACGGCAAGCTGGAGCGCAGGGACATCCACCGTGTGCTCGATTTCGAAGAGGACCGAGCGATCTTCGCGGGCATCTTTCAGTACTTCTACCTGCGGCTGGCGATCTTCTTCGGCTGTTTGGGCATCTTCATGTATCTCTTCCGCGGCGAGATGAGCAACCGGACGCTCCACTTCTGGTTTCTCGCGCCGGCGCGGCGTGAGGTGCTGCTCGCGGGCAAGTATGCGGCGGGGCTGATTGCGAGTGCGGCGATCTTCGGCGGCGGTGCTCTGCTGATGCTTGCCGCCATGATCTGGCCGCACGATCCGGTCGAAGTCCAGACCTACTGGAATGCCGGGGGCATGGGCCAGATGTTCTGGTATGCGGCGGCTGCTGCGCTTGGCTGCGTTGGCTACGGGAGCGTCTTTCTCGCCGTCGGTTTGTATGTCCGCAATCCCATAATCCCGGCGGCCGTGCTGCTCGCCTGGGAAGGGGCCGCCGGCATCCTTCCGCATGTGTTGCAGAAGATGAGCATCCTGCATTACCTGCAGTCCCTTTGTCCCGTCCCGGCGCCAATCGAGGATGACGTGCCCGCGTTGATCAGGCTGCTGGCGGCGCCCGCCGCTCCCGCCTCGCGTCCAGGAGCGATTCTCGGGCTGCTGCTCCTGACTGCCTTCGTCCTGTGGATCGCCAGTCTCGCCGTCCGGCGCATGCAGATCTCGTACGGCGCCGAAGCGTGAGGTCCTGTGCCCTGAATGCAAAATTCAAAATTTAAAATGCAAAACGAATGCAAACATCTGACATCACTCCCAAGGAGTATCGTTTTTGCATTTTGAATTTTGCATTTTGAATTACACGTTTACTTCGTCTTCACCGGCACGGCCCTGTACACCGTGTTGACGGTGCCTCCCGGGAACCATGTGGCCGTGCCCTCGGGAACTGACGAAGTGTAGGTGAGCGTCCACGTCGATCCTTCAGTCACCGTCTCGGCGAAGGTGGGCCCGGAACGGCCCGAGCCAAGACACGTGTTGCACGGCCCACCGGCGTTGAAGGCGAACTGCACGACGATCGCCGGCCCGCTGGCTGGCGTCACCGTTGCGATTCGCGTCGTCGGATTGACTTTGCTGATCACACCCGTGATCGTCTTCTCGTCGCCCGCGGCGCGGGCGACCGCAGCGATCACGAACAGCACAACGACCACGACAGCGGCCACAGCCTTGGTTCTCATCACCTTGCTCCCGCGTGTATGATTCGACACGGAATTATAGGGAGATCCAGATTCTGTCCTCAAGACGTCGTGTCCGGCTTTGGAACGGGTTTCGATTGTCCGTAGCCGGCCTTGGGCCTTGGTTGCTTTGTTCCTTGGTCCGTTCTTCGTCCTCTGTCCATGGTCCGCGTTTGGCTCGATTCGCGAAGGACTCGGGGACCGGGGACAAAGGACGGACCTGGGACCAGGAACGGACGAAGCACCAAGGCCCAGGACCGACGCGCTACAGGATGAGAAAATGCCCTGGCCGGACGGGTCGAAGCACACCATGACGAGAATCAGTCGAATGATGATCGTCCTTGCCGTCTTGGTTGCTGCAGCTGCGTTCCCCCGTGCGGCGCGAGCGGAGTGCTCTCTCGAGAACGTCGCCAGTGCCGAAGAGATCGCGCTTGGTTGGACCATCCACGAAGATCGCCGCATCGTCAAACAAGTGGACAGCGTTCCCTACGAGCAGGGCGGCCGCGGCAATTGGTTTGTGGACCGCGAAACGACCAGGCTCCCGATGTGCAGCGTGTTTGACGACCTCGGGGCCTACAGCCTTCGGTCGTACATGCTGCAGCCGGTCGTCACCAAGTCACAGGTCAAGATCTGCCAGGCAACGGCCAACGGCGGCAGCGTGCGGTTTGTCGACGCGGACGCGAAGCCACGCCCACCCGACACGGCCCATGAGGTGTTCGAGCCGTACAATCGTCCCTACGCCGGGTCTTGTCCGCCGGCCCTACGCGCTCCCAGCGCGGCTTTCAAGTCGAAGTAGCGAGTCCGAGGACCAAGAACCGCGCGAGCCCGGAACCGCGCTCGCGCCAGGTGTCAGCGCCGCACTGTGCGTTCGATGAAATCCACCAGCTCGCGTGACACGCTCGCGTCGGGCGTGCCGACCGACAACAGCTGGGATGAATGATTGTGTCCAGGACTCTGCTTGTAGCGCGGCCGCGCTCCGTGCTTTTCGACGAGCTCTCTGTACACGGCCGCGTGTGGCCACAGATACCGTGCGTTGTCCCATTCCGCAGTCGTAAACAGTACGGGAATGTCGGCGCGGGTGACGTGACCCGGAATCACCATCTCCAGCCATCGCTTTGGATCCTCGCCGAAGTAGGCCAGCTCGCCCTTCGACGGTGACGCGAAATCGAAGGAGTAAGGGCCCGACAGAAGAATGGCTCCAGCCGGGCGAGCAGTGCCCGGGAGCAGCAGCTCCGGTCTGAAGACGTAGGTGGCGGCATGGTACGCGCCGGTCGAAATGCCTACGACAAAGATCTGCTCGGGGTCGCCACCGTACTCCGCGGCGTGGCTCTTCAGCCAGGTCACGGACGCGCCAACGTCGCGCGCGCCCTCTGGCCATTTCGACTCGGGCGCGAGACGATAGCCACCGTTGACGCCCACGTATCCCAGGCTGGCGAAGTAGTCTGCAACGTTCGTGGTCGACGCGCGGCTGCCGCCGACGAGACCGCCGCCATGAAACACGACGACCACGGGCATCGGACGATCGGACCTCCGCACAGTCGCAGTGTGAACGTCGAGCTGTTGCCGTTCGTGCGGCCCGTAGGCGAGATTCTTGACGACCTTGATTTCTCCCGGTTCGTAGACGCGAGGCTGCGAGGCATAGATCTTCGCTGTCTGGCCGGCAATCTCGCCGTCGAACTCGGTCCCGAACGCGGCAAGTTGCTTCGCAACATCGGCGGGCATGCCGCTGCGTATGACGTCGGCGGTGCTGAGCCCACGCTCGTCGGGCTGCGACCAACGGAATGACTGGCGCGCCTGCTGCGTGTCGTCACAACGTTCCAAGGTGACATCGCGTCGACGGTAGACCGGCGTGATCAGTGCTGGCGTGCCCGCGATCTCACCTTTGCCATTTGCGACCGAGAGGCAGAGATCGCGCCGCGATTCGGGGCTGAGACGGCCCCATGTCAGCGTCCAGCGTTGTGCGGGCGCCGACGTGCATGTGCGAACCACCAGCTTGGCGCCGGGCTCCAGTGCCGTGACGGCCAAGCAACGATCGTAGTGGCTGGCTTTGATCGCACCATTGGCGGTCGGCTCGAAGCGCTGATCGTCGAGTTGGCTTCCGTACTTGCAGGTGTGCGCCTGAAGCGGATCATCGAGACGAAGCGTGGCGCCGAAGCCAGCGATATCGAGGCAGTAGCCGCGCACCTCGTCGAGAGCCTGAGCCGTGCGCAGCAGCCCCACCTCGGCCCCAGTGACGGCCGGACTCGATGCCACGAACAACAGGACCAACGTTGACAGGCGTGCTTTCGTCATGTCTCCCTCCAACGATCGTCCGCCGCGCGCACGTGCGCCTCCGCTCGCGATTGACGCGACAGGCTAGGGCGCGACGTTCTTGAGAACCTTGCCGCCTTTCATGACGAACACCACGCGACGGAGGGCAGTGATGTCGGTGAGCGGGTCACCGTCGATGCCAATCAGGTCGGCCTCGAACCCTGGCGCAATCACGCCGATGGTGTCCTTCATTCCGAGCGCCTCGGCGGCGAGCGATGTTGCGCCCATGATTGCGTCCATCGCCGACTGACCGCCGGTCTGAACACGGTAGACGATCTCGCGAGCGTTCTGCCCGTGTGCGCCGGCGCCGGCGTCAGTGCCCATGATCAGTTTGAGCCCTTTGACAGCCAGCGCCCGCTTGAACATCGCCAGGCTTTGGGGCACGCCCTTTTCCATGAGAGCGAATCCGGACTCCGTGAAGTTGCCGATGCCCAGGTAGCGTTTCTTGTTCTCGAGATAGTTCTGTAACAGAAGTCCGATGTTGGGCTCGAAGAATGTCCCGCGTGCAGCCATGAGTGCCAGCGTGTTGTCAGTGACCTGCGTCCCGTGCGTGATGGCCCAACAGCCGGCGGTCGCTGCGGCCCGCACCGCGGAGTCGGCGTGGGCATGGACCCATGTGCGTTTGCCGAGTCTCTTTGCTTCGCCGCACGCCGCGTCGAGCTGCGCTTGCGTCAACGTTTGGCCCCCGCCCTCGCGGATGCTCTTCGAGGCGAATATCTTCACCAGGTCAGCGCCGTCTTTGACGATCTGCCGGACGAATTGACGGATTTGATCCGGTGGGCCTGTGGTTTCGTCGACGGGAGCGATCGACGTCAGAAGACGCGGTCCCGGCAACACGCCTCGCGAGATGGCGGCGCGCAAGGGCACGTCAAGGCGCGCGCCGATGCTCTGGGCGGTGGTGAAACCGTTGACGAGCATGGCATACGCGTTCTCCGCCTCGTACAAGATGGATTCTTCCGGGGCCTCGCCTTCACTGGTTGCGCGGCCGTTCTTTCCGAAATGAGTGGCGATGTGAACGTGGGTGTCGATGAGGCCCGGCAACACGGTGAGCCGGGACAGGTCGTACGAGACGCGCGTCCCGGAGGGCGGTCCAACGCTCTTGATTTTCGAGCCCTCCACGATCACGCTCGCCGACCGTGACACACGCCCCTGTCCGTCGATGAGTGTTCCTGCTCGAAGAACCGTTTCCTGCGTCTGCGCCTGCGCCAGCGCGGTGACGATCAGCAGGAGCGCAGCCGCCGCGCATGCGCCCATCGCGTTCATCGGGATTCTTTGGACTCCGCTTCCGGTTCGTAGATCTGCGTGGTGCCGGTGAACAACGGCTTGCCGTTGTCATCCCTGATACTGTTCGCGATGGCGATGGTCGGAAAGTTCTTGGCTGGAGCGCCCGACACTTTGATGCGGTCACCGGCTTTCAACGAATCGCGGGTCCATCCCCGGCGCATCAAGGTCACGGGGCTGGGCAGCTCGAAGCTCCAGTTCACCTTTTCGCCCTTGTTGTTGGTGACGTCCACATAGACCCAGACGTGCGGGCTTCTCCATTCCACCTTGGTGACGGCACCCTCGACGTCCACCTTGGAACGCAGGTCGTACTCCGATTGCGAATGATGGGCCGAGGCCGCTGGCGCGAGCGCGAAGGAGAGGCCGACACAGACGGCGAGGCGAGACAGACGGTTCGTCATTTCTTAAACAGCTTGGTGTCCTTTTCGTTGTCCAGGCAAATCTCTTCGAGCATCTGCGTGTCCACCTGCACGGCCATTTCGATCGTGACCGACCACGGCCTGGTGTAGGCCTTGGGATCGTTGACGGCAATCTCGATCTGCAGGAGGCCGAAATTGACGCGCCTCAGTCGCTCGGTGATGCGGGCCGATTCAGTCACTGGACTGCCTTGGATATCGAGCCACATGTCATCGCGGATGCCGTTGGTTTCGATGACCAGAGTGTCGCCTTCCCAGTGCCCCGTTGAATACCCGTTCCATGTCGGATTGGGATTGACGGGCAGCGGCCGCCCGTCGAGGTACACTTCGCGGTAGGCCGCGTTGAATTCATGCAGTACGACCATCATGCTGGGCGTCTGCACGATCCGGCTGTGCTGCGGCAGTGTCCACGCGCGCGGGAAGTTTGGCGGCATGCAGTACGCGTGCGGGTCTTCGCGGCCGCCATTCGCGCGTCGTGTTTTCATCTGCTCCTTGGACCACTCGGTGTAGGGCAGGCCGTCCTTCAGTTTGATACCCAGGTTGATCTGCTCGCGCGCCATGCGCTCTTCCTGGATGCAGTCTTTTTCCTTGCAGTAATCCCTGGATGGCACGTTGGCGAACCACATGCCGGAAAAATCCGGCTTGCCTTCGGGTGTGCGCGGGGCCGGTGCCTTCAGGTTCGGAGCGCCGTTGGCGAGGCGCGGAATTCCCGGAGTGCGATAGGTCAGCCACTGGGCCCCGGCAACGACGGGACCCGTGACCAACACGAACAACAACACCGCCGGCCATACCGCTCTCGCCACGGCGCGGATGATGGCGCGGACGACGGCCGGCGTCAAGAACGCGGAATTCGCCGATCAATCCTGAGGCTTGAAGCTGAATGTCCCGTCCCACGCCCAGTTGGGACCGCCCAAGTACGACACAGCGGCACTCGCCTGGAACCCGGTGAACTTGCCGGTGCCGCCATCGAAGGTGCAGCGGCCGCTGAGGGTCGCAAAATCGAGCGCGCAATGACCAAACGCCCGGTTGTTGCCCGGACCCGGCGTATCGAGCACGACATCGCTGTCGAGCGAGGTCGCGCCGCCCGCCTGAGCGTAGATCACCCTCGAACCCGCTTCGATGGCTTTGACGTTCGAAGAGGTGATGGTGCAGAAGGCGCCTGGGGCGCCGGTGTATTCAGAGCACTCCTTGGTGACGCGGAGATCGCCGCTTCGGGGCGCGGACGCGGTCAGCGCCGAGATCTGGTTTCCGGTCGCCGACGCGCTGGGTCCGGTGAGCCCTCCCGGTCCGTCGGCACACGCGGATGCCACCAGCGCCGCGGCACACATCGCTCCCGCAGCAGCCCATGTTGCGAAAAGACTCGTGAGTCTCATCTTGTCCTCCTGATCGGTGACGCGAGAACCGCGGCCAAACGTGCTCATCGGACGAGCGGCGCCTTGACTCGAACCATGCCGAGGGCCAAGATCGCCCCACCCTGAGGACCAATTGAGCGGCTCGGACCACGACGTGACGAGGCTCTTGCACGCATGGCGCAGCGGGGATGCGAGCGCACGGGATCAACTGCTCGCGATCGTCCATGAGGAACTTCGCGCCCGGGCGGCCGCCCGGCTCCGTCGCGAACGTCCGGGCCACGTCCTGCAGCCGACGGCGCTGGTCAACGAGGCCTACCTGCGGCTCGTCGGCCAGCGGCAGACCGAATGGCAGAATCGGGCGCACTTCCTGGCGGTCGCGTCGGAGATGATGCGCCGCATCCTGGTGGACCACGCCCGGCGCCGGAAGATGGGCAAGCGATCCGGCGGGTGGGCTAGGGTGACGCTGGGAGAAGCCGCGGTGCAGATCGACCCACGCGACGTCGATCTGCTCGACCTGGACGCCGCGCTCGACGAGCTCGCATCGATCGACGTTCGTCGGAGCCGCGTCGCCGAGCTGCGTTTCTTCGGCGGGCTGTCGCTCGAGGACGTGGCGCACACCGAGGGACGCTCGCGGGCGACGGTGGAGCGCGACTGGCTGCTCGCCCGTGCCTGGCTCTATCGTCGCCTCACCGATCGACGGGACGGCGATGACGCCTGAGCGCTGGCGCCGCGTCAGCGCGATGTTCCACCTGGCGTTGGCGCGCACGAGCGTCGATCGCGAGGCCTTCATTGCCGACGCATGTGGCGGCGATCCGGCCTTGCAGCGGGAGGTCGCAGGGCTGCTGAGCGCCCATGACCAGGGCCGCGGCTTTGGCGACACGCCGGTGGGCGGGCCGGCGCCTCCGCTCGCGCGCGGCACCGTGCTGGGCCCCTATGTCATCGAGTCCTGGATCGGCGCCGGCGGGATGGGCGAGGTGTACAAAGCCCGCGATCCCCGGCTCGATCGCACCGTGGCGATCAAGATGTTGTCGAGCGGCATCGTCAACGACGTCGCGTCCCGCGAGGGGTTCGTGCACGAGGCGCGGGCGATCGCCGCGTTGAATCATCCGAACATCTGCACGCTGCACGACGTCGGCGACAACTATCTGGTCATGGAGCTGGTCGCCGGCGCGACGTTGCGGGAGTGCCTGCAACGCCCGCTGCCACTGGCGCGCGGCCTTGGCATCGCGCGTCAGGTCTTGGCGGCGCTCGCCGCGGCCCATCGGGGCGGCGTCGTCCACGGCGACTTGAAGCCGGACAACGTCATGGTGCGGGCCGATGGCTACGTCAAGGTGCTCGACTTCGGCCTTGCGAGCTGGCTGCCGACGGCGGGTCGGATTGATGCGAGCCTCGCGACGGCCGCGACCGATCGCAGCCCGATCCTCGGAACCATTGCCTACATGTCGCCGGAGCAGATCGAGGGCCAGGCGGTCGATCAGCGAAGCGACCTCTTCGCATTCGGGATCACGCTGTACGAAATTCTGTCGGGCCAGCACCCGTGGCCTCGCGCGTCACCGTCCGAGACGCTGCTGGCGATCCTGGGTGACGACCCGGCGCCGCTCGACACCGGGCCCGACGGAAGCGCCGAGCTCGCCGGCGTGGTGCGGACGCTGCTGCGCAAGGACCCTGCGGAGCGGTACGCGACGGCCGAGATCGCGCTGCGCGCGCTCACGACTGCCGCGGCTCATCGCGGTTCCTTCGCGGCTCCGGCCGAGACGCTCCCGTTGACGTCGATCGCGGTGCTGCCATTTGCCTGTCCCACCGACGGCGAAGACAGTCGAACGCTCTCTTTGGGATTTGCAGACGCGCTGGTCACGATCTTCGGAAACCTGCAGGACATCGTGGTCTCGCCGACCGCGGCGATTCTGGCCTATGCCGCCGACAGCGATCCTGCCCGCGTGTGCCGTGAGCTGGGTGTGCACTACAGCTTGCAGGGCACGGTCCAGAAGCTCGAAGCCGGCTGGCGTGTCTCGATTCGCCTGTTCGAGGCGGTGACCCAGACGACGGCGCTGTCCGAAGACTACGAATTCGACCTCGCACAGGTGTTCGAAATCCAGGACGACATCGGCGGTGACGTCGTCGAATTACTGAAAGGCCGATTCGCCTCCGCCGCGCTGAAATCGCGCGATCGATACAGCAGAAACGCCGAGGCCTATGGTGCCTTCATGGCCGGCCTTCGCGACAGCTCCTCCGACCGGCTGGACACGCTGCAACATGCGGCCGGCCATCTGACGAAGGCCGTCGAGCACGATCCGGAGTTTGCGCTGGCCCACGCGACGCTGTCCTTCGTGTCGATGAACATCCACTTTCAATTCGATCCGCAGAACACCTGGGTACAGCAGGCCGAGTACCACTGCCGCCGCGCGCTGGCGCTCGCGCCCGACCTTCCAGAAGTGCATCTGGCGCGATCGTGGATCCTCTGGAGTCCGGCGAAGGGCTTCCAGCACATCGAGGCCATCGAGGCCCTCGAACGGGTGCTGGCCACGCGCCCACACCTCGAGCGCGCGCACAACCGCATGTCGTCGATCTGCCAGCACATCGGCCGGCTCGCGGAGGCCCGGCAGGCCCACGAGCAGGCGCTTCGCTCGAATCCGAAAACCAGGACAGGCAACCTGGAATGGATCTATCTGATGAGCGGAGATTATGCGGGGGCCGAGAAGGCGACGGAAGCCTGGTACCTCGAGCGCCCCGGCAACCTGTACGCGCTGATGACCCGAGTGCTCCCGCCGCTCTGGAGTGGCGATCTCGATACCGCGGCGCAGCGTCTTGCCGTTGTGTTGACGGCCCTTCCGGACGAACCGCTGAATCACAGCATGCAGGCGATGCTGCACGCCCGCCGCGGCCAGTCCGACCTGGCGCTGCAATGTGTCCGGCGTGCCCTCGAATCACCACGGTCGTTCGGCCATACGCATCACGTCCACCACTACATCGCGTCCGCGTATGCGCTGCTGGGCGACACGGTCACGGCGATGGCGTGGCTTCAGCGAAGCGTGGCTGGCGGGTGGGCCTGCTGGCCGTTCTTCCGGATCGATCCGTTTCTCGAGAATCTGCGCGAGGAGCGCGAATTCACGCGGCTGATGGCTGAACTCGAGCAGACCTACAGCACATTCGAGATCACTCGCCTGTAGGGCCCGGCGCTGGGCTATATTCGTCGCTGGCTTATGTGAGGCATTTGCGCCATGGCGACAAGACATTTCTCGATTCTGACGTTGATCGGCATCGCGTGTCTGGGCCTCGTGTCGAGTGCTCAGGGACCTCAACACACGGCGTCTGCATCGCACCCGTACACCGCTCCGAGAAACGCGTTTGGGCAACCCGATCTCGAAGGCAGGTGGGAGAACAACAGCATCACGCCGCTGCAACGGCCTGCGGAGTGGGCGGGTAAAACCACGCTGACCGAGACCGAGGTCAGACAGTTGCAAGCAGCCAGCCGACGCCTCGAAGAGAGCGGCGACGCCCTGTTCGGAGACGAGCTCGTTCTCGACGTGATCAAGGGGCAGCAGGAGTCGGCGTCCCACGACACCGAGACCGGCAACTACAACGCCTTCTGGCTGCCGAGCCGAGACATCGACAACCGGACGTCGCTCATCATCGACCCGGCGGACGGACGGATTCCACCGCTGACGCCGCAGGCGCAGGCACGGCGCGCCGCCGTGGCCGAACAGCGTCGCCTTCACCCGGCAGATGGACCGGAGAGCCGAGGCCTGAGCGAACGGTGCATTACCTTCGGCGTGCCGCGGTTCGGCGCCGCGTACAGCAGCGTCTACGAGATCGTGCAAGCGCCGGATGCCGCGGTCTTCAGGATGGAGACGATCCACGACGCACGCGTGATCCCGCTGGACGCACGTCCCCACTTGCCAGGTGCGATGCAGCAGTGGATGGGCAACTCTCGCGGGCACTGGGAAGGTGAGACGCTGGTCGTCGAAACGAAAGGCTTCACGGACAAGGGCGGCTTCATCGGTTCCTCGACCGGCCATCTGGTCGAGCGTTTCACGCGCGTTGCTGAAAACGTGTTGCAGTACGACGCCACGATGACCGATCCGGGGACCTGGACCCGCCCGTGGACGGTCCGGATCCTGTTCAAGAAGATCGAGGGGCCGTTGCTCGAATACGCCTGCCACGAAGGGAATACCGGGATGTCCGGGATTCTCTCCGGCGCGCGCCACCAGGAAGCCGCGGAGATCGCCAAGCGCTAGCAAACGCCTAGCAATGGTGATGCATGGATCAATGTGTCTTCTGTCGAATCCTCGCCGGCGAGGTCCCGTCGAGTCAGGTCCTCGACAACGACCTCATCGTGGCATTTCTCGACATCCGTCCTGCGAATCCGGGCCACACGCTTGTGTTGCCGCGCCGCCATGTTGAGTCGTTCACGGAACTGAGCCCGATGGAGGTCGAGCAGCTGGCACTCTGCGGTCAGCGGATAGCGGCAGCGTTGAAGCAGGGATTCGATGGGTGCGAAGCCGTCACGTTCTCATTGGCCGACGGTGCCGCCGCGGGACAAGATGTGCCCCACACGCACTTGCACGTGGTCCCGCGACGAGCAGGGGACGGGCTCGGTTGGCGAGCGGCCGGTCAGCTCCAAGCTCGGGAGACACTGGACGCGAGCGCCTCTCAACTCAGGACGGCTCTGCGTGTCTCATTACGGACTGGCTAAAACAGCAGTCGGCCCCGACACTTTCACCTAGAGGGCGTCAGCAAGAATCGGAAGTGACACCAAAGCTGCTGATCCGATTCCAGCCTTTTCGAAAAAATCTCTTCTTCGTGCTGAAGGCGCAGCTGCGCAACCACCGCGTGCGGCTCAGCGAGGAGGAACGACGGGGCGTGGCTGCCGACGGCCCGCCTCTCGTATCATCACCTCGGTCTCTGTCTATGCGATATGTGTTCGGCCTGGTCGTCCTGCTCGCTCCAGGGGCTGCTCTGGCACAGAGCGCTCCACAAACTCCGTCGTCCTGTGAACGGCTGGCCTCGCTGTCACTGCCGAACACCACGATCACCGTCGCCGAAGTGGTGCCGGCTGGCGCCTTCACGGTGCCAGGCAACGCGCCGCGCGATGGCGGCGGATCGTCCGCGCTGGCCGGAACGATCGGACCCGTTCCGGACGTGCCCGGGAGAGTGACGGCGAACACCGCGGGGCTCGGTCTCGGCTACAACGGTGGACGCGGAATTCCGCCGTTCAGCACGTTGCCGGCCTTCTGCCGTGTCGCAGCGACGCTCAAGCCGTCGCCGGCTTCGGACGTTCGCATGGAGATGTGGCTGCCCCTCGCCGGCTGGAACGGCAACTTCCGTGGCACGAGCCCGAATGGTCTCGGCGGCGTCCTCAACTACAACGCCATGGGCGTGGGGCTCACCGATGGCTTCGCGATCGCCAGCACCGACACGGGCCATCGAGGTGGCGAGACCGCCTGGATGCGTGATCCCGAGAGAATCACTGACTTTGCCGGCCGCGCGATGCACGAGACGACGGTGGTCGGGAAGGCGCTGGCCACTGCGTACTACGGCACGCCACCGAAGTACTCGTACATGATCGAGTGCGGCGGCGGCTCCGCTGCAGCGCTGCACGAAGTTCAGAAGTATCCGGCCGACTACAACGGCATCGTCGTTGGCGGCCACGCCGCGCATCTCACACGACAGATCTTCGGACAACTATGGCCGTGGCTGGTGACGCATCCGAACGGGGTGCCGATCCTTCCGTCAGCGAAGTTGGCGATCGTTCACGATGCTGTCCTGAACGCCTGCGACCTGCTGGACGGAGTGAAGGACCGACTGCTCGAAGACCCGCTGAAGTGCACCTTCGACCCGAAGCAGATCGCGTGCAAGGCGGGGGACACCGCGAACTGCCTGACGGCGACCGAGGTCGAGGCGGTGCAGAAGATCTACGAGGGACCCACCAATCCGCGGACGCGCGAGCAGATCTGGTCGCCACTCTTTCGCGGGAGCGAACTGGACTGGAGTTTCTTTACCGAGTCCGCGGCGCCTATCGGGATCGCCACCAGCGCATTGCGCATGATTCTCGACGATCCGGCCTGGGACTATCGGACGGTCGATTTCGATCGTCACGTCGCGGCGGCCGACCGGTCTGACATGGCGCGCGTGAACGCCTCGAATCCTGACATCTCCGCATACGTGCGCGGCGGCGGAAAGCTGATTCTCTCCGGCGGCTGGAACAACGCGCTCGTGCCGGCGGGAGCGGTCCTCGACTACTACACGAGCATCGAGACGACGATCGGCCTGCAGGACACGCGATACGGGGTGCGCCTCTATATGGTG
>Ga0111538_10008594_pt1 | contig 13695 bp, 10 predicted proteins | sample SoiMethybrSBSTD1_FD_79669 | JGI IMG/M metagenome (GOLD analysis project Ga0111538, IMG submission 79669) | Bulk soil microbial communities from a Populus tree surrounding site in Tennessee, USA - Soil MetaG P. TD hybrid SBSTD1 (version 2)... | ecosystem: Environmental > Terrestrial > Soil >...
CCGATTAGAGTAAGGATCGAATCCAACCGCCGTCAACCTGAATTGATGTGCCCGTGATGTAGCTAGCGCGTTCCGAAGCGAGGAACGCAATCGTGGCAGCCAATTCGCGCGGCTCGCCCAACCGGGCCATCGGAATCTCTTTCTCCCACGTCGCACGAACTTCTTCGATCGTGATTCCCTGCTTCCGGGCCAAAAACTCCAACAGTTCCACGAGTCGTTCCGTCCGCGTGTAACCCGGCATGACGTTGTTGACTGTAATACCTTCCGCCGCGACTTCGTTGGCGAGCGTACGCGCAAATCCGGTCAGACCGGCACGCAGACTATTCGACAACAACAAACCGTCAACGGGTTGTTTCACGGCAATCGAGGTGATGTTTATTATCCGGCCCCAGCGCCTTTCTTTCATTCCCGGCAATACCTGACGAGCCAGCTCAACGGCGCTGAGCAGCGTTAATTTGATGGCCTCATCCCACTGTTCGCGAGTCAATTGATCAAAGGTTCCAGCCGGTGGACCACCTGCGTTGGTAACCAGGATATCGATCTGTCCGAAGCGCTCGATACCTGCTCCGACAAGGCGCTTAATGTCGTCAATCACGGTCACGTCGGCTGGCACAGCGAGCACGTGCGCGCCGGAACTCTCCGCGATGGCGGCTGCGGTTTCGGTCAAGGTCTCCGCATCGCGTGCACAAAGCAGCAGCGATGCACCTTCGGCTGCGAGTTCCTCGGCGACCGCGCGGCCCAGCCCACGACTGCTGGCCACAACCAGTGCCACCTTATTCTTTAGTCCGAGATCCATCTATTTATGCCTCAGGTAGTCGTCGGTTTTATCGAGCCAGTCCTGTCGTGGAGGACTGAAGATGTCGACGTCGAGCGTGTCTGCAAGTGCTTCAGCTTTGTGCTGAACGTGAGAAGGAATGTGCAACACTTCGCCGGCCATCACATCGATGACTTGTGATTCGTCCTCGCCGATCCAGAAGCGCAAACCTCCTTCGAGAATGTATGTGAGTTGCTCATTCTCATGTGAATGCCTTGGCACGATTGCACCTTTTTTAAGATAGACATGGGCCAGCATCATCCGGTCGGCAGTTACCAACTTGCGACCAATCGTTTCGCTAAGCTGCTCCTTGGGGATTTCATCCCAACGATAGAATGTCACGCTGCGTTCAGTCATAGCCGTCTCCGTTTATCGACAGATTAAGCCACAAAAGGCACACAAAGCACAAAAAGCACAAAAGAAAGCTTGGAACCTTTCAGCCCTTGTGCTTTCTTTTTTGTGCCTTATGTGCCTTATGTGCCTTATGTGCCTTATGTGCCTTTTGTGCTTCTTGTGGCTAGTTCTTGCTTGGTTCGTTGCGCGCGCGCAGAATTTTACGCAGCTTCATCCGCGCTTTGTGCAGTTGTGATTTCGATGTACCGACCGCGACGCCCAGTATCTTTGCGATCTCTTCGTGTTCGTGACCTTCAACGTCGTGCAACAAGAACACTGTGCGATATCCCGGCGGCAGTTGCGTCAGTGCATTGTCGAGTGCAATTCGATCCATCACCGGCATCGAATTCGGATTCTCTGTTCCGCTGACAATCTGAATCGGTGTCTCACCTTCCTCAGTAGTCTTTTCAAGCTTCACGCTTCGCTTCCGGAAGTGCATCAGACACTGATTGACGGTCAACCGGTGTAACCAGGTGGTAAACGCTGAATCGCCTCTAAAGCTGCCAATCTTTCGGAATAGCTGTATGAACGCCTCCTGAGCAAGATCTTCGGCCTCAGCGGCATTCTGCGTCATACGCAAACACAATGAGTACACCCGGCGGTTGTGTCGTTCGTAAAGCTTCTCAAACGCCGCCATGTCCCCTTTCCCGGCCGCCACTGCCAGCGCGAGATCGGAATTTGGCGCGGGTTCAGATTTCTTTGTGGCTACCAAGCCACCGTGCAAAATTGGGAAGACCTCAGAATTTGTCATGTCCCTTTACTCAGCAAACGCGGGGCCACTAAAAGTCGCCAAAAAGGCCCATTAATGACGAAATTGCTGCGGGAATTTTGAGGATTTTCCACGAAACCGGGTTTGGGGTACGGAAACCGTGTATTTGACGGAAACTGGCGGAAAGGACTGCAATCTAACGACAACGAATATGTCATTAGTCGCAGGCAACGGAGACACAGGAGCAGGAGGCGAACTGCCTGAACCTGCTCCTGTACGCTGCACGCGCCGCTCGATTTATGGACGGACCGGCGTAGAGGAAGAAGTCGCCGGTTGATTCAGCCCACGATTGATGATCATCTTCACTTCAACGCGCCGATTCTGTTGCCGGCCTTCAGCAGTGGTGTTGTCCGCAACTTGTTCAGTCTTGCCGTAGCCCATTGGCGTGACAAACCGTCGTAGCGGAATCTTGTGCTGAACCGCCAGATACTGCACGACAGCGTCAGCACGTGCGCGGCTCAAACGGAAATTCTTCGTATCGCTGCCGGTTGAATCAGTGTGTCCAGAAACTTCGATCATGAAAGCTCGAGCACCTCGTGTCTTGGCAGCAAGCTCATCGAGTTGCGACTTTGCTTCCGGCGAGAGCACGGCACTGTTCACACGGAATGTGACAGCCATACTCTCCTGGACATCGTAGTCGTCCAACGCTGACACGCGTTCGTTAACAGCTTTTACTTCCGCGCGTGCTTCGGCTGCAACGGCATAAAGCTCATCCATCTGACCCGCCATACGTTCCTGGTTAGCTTCGACCGGACTCACGCGTGTGTCCGAGGTGATCGCAGCACGCATGTCTGACTCGCTAAAGCGAATCTTCTCAGCCACTAGCTGCCCCTGGTTATCGCCACGTCCTTCAACTTCGACGATCAGGCCTCGCAAAATGTCTGTTACCGGATATTTCTTGCCGGAACGAAGGAAGCCTCCGTTGGTTTTAATACTGGTATTGTCTGTTATGAGAACCTGATAGTCTGCTCGGCTACGGTCACGGATTGTGAAAACGTCAGCATTGCGGCTGATAACCACGCCTCTAAACTTCATCTTCGAGCCACTCGGAACCGAGCGAACCGTCATATTGGGATTCTGTGACGACGTTGTAGTTGTAACTTGCCCAAGAACCGCAGGCGCTACCGACATCAAGACGGCCAGAACACAGCCCACGATAGATGGGTGAAACCTCTTAAAGCTCATAAGTTTTTGCTCCTTCAATACTCAATTGGGGAATGCACGGGTGCATTCCAGCAAGCGTCTTTAAGGTCGGGGCAAATTTTTTGGTGGGGGGTCTGAAAAAGAGTAGCAAAAGCGCCTGAAAAATCAAGCTTGTTTCCAAATTAGAACAATGTGCCCTGTCTTGGGTTCACAGAGCGTCTGCGCTTATCGTCGAAAACAGTGCGCCCGCCTACCGAGCGCGATATTGCTTTTTCATGATGAATCAGGGCCCTGAAGTCGGCTTCCGGCTGGAGCTTTGTCTCGACCTGGTGCACAAAACGATCGAGACGTTTGAAGCCGTCGATCTTGTCCGTATGTCCAACCTTCGCCGCATCCAGAGATTTGCGCAGGAAGTTTAACGACTCGTCGTAAGTCTTCAGTGGGACTGGATGCGGATGACCGTCCTTGCCGCCGTGCGCAAAAGCGAAACGCGCCGGGTCGTTAAAACGACTCGGTGCGCCGTGAACTACTTCGGCGACGAGCGCTAGCGACTGTAACGTTCGCGGACCGAGCTTCTCGAGAAGCAGCAACTCTGCAAAGTCGTGGAGATCTTTTTCGTAGGCGACGGCGAGCACGGCCCCGAGACGTTTCAAGTCGACGTTTCGTTCCTGAACTTCATGGTGCGCCGGCATGCGCAGGTGACGTGCTGCCTGAAGTGTCTTTTCCGGGTGTTCGTTTGCGATCTCGAGCAGTGCGGTTTGCGCAGGATCCGCTCTCGAATCGACAAGGTTCATGATCGTGCCCTGATTCTCACCAACAATTGCGGTGTGAGGCTCGGCAACAAAATCGCGTACTGTGGCGGAATGCCAGTGATACCGGCGCGCCATTCCGTTCTGGTCGTTCAAACCTTGTTGCACTACTGCCCAATCGCCCTTCGACGTCACAACAAAACTGTGAAGATAAATCTGGAAGCCGTCGCCGATTGCATTGTTGTCGACGCGTGCGGTAAGCCGGCTGGTGCGAACAAGCGAGTCGGCATCGAATCCGCGTCGTTCGGCGATGGAGCGAAGTTCGTTGGGCGTGTTTCGCGAGAACCTGCCACGGCCGCCGCAGACGTACAGACCGAGTTCATCTGCGCGTGATGCGAGCCCGCGCTTCAATGCACCCATCACTGAAGTGGTGATACCGGAGGAATGCCAATCCATTCCCATCACGGCACCGAAGGCTTGGAACCAGAATGGATCGCTTAGCCGCGAAAGAAATGTTGAAGTACCGTAGTGGTGAACTATGTTCTCGGTGATCGCTGTACCGAGCTTGGTCATACGCTCGGCAAGCCACGGCGGCACTCGCCCGCCGTGTAAAGGAAGATCCGCAACTCCAGATCGTTTCACAAGCTTATTTAGCCACAGATTAGACGGATTTACTAACTATCTCGCTTGCTCACTCGCCCAATATAAAACCCTGCTCCGAAGATCATCGTGAGCAGGAAGAACACCGGGATCATCATTACGAACGTATCCCATATCTGCTGCATCATTGCAGGCCTCCATTTGTCGCATCTGACGTGAGGTCAAGGGGCGGTGTAATCAATCTAATTGATCCGCACCGTGGGGGGCAAGATTTTTCAGACAACTTTTTCCAACTCAAGCCACCCACCTACGAAAAATCGCATCAATAGCGTTAGCCAAATACAAGGTTCTCGCGCGGTCTCCCCCGCCAGGTCCTAAGTTAGTTTTACTTTCTTGAGACCACCACGCGTTCTCGGGTCTCAACAAAAACACAACCAGCGATCACTCAGGCAGCGGCGCGCTTTTAGTCCGCCAGCATGACGGTGAAGTGTGTTCGCAGATAAGGACAAGACTATGCGTTGCAGATCAATTCTGAAATGGATTGTACTAACTGCTTTCTCCCTGACAATCGTCTTTGTGCTTTCCACTATCGCGCACGACGACGTCGCGTCCGCCGCACTGCAGAAGGCTCGCCCGCAGACTCAAGGATCGCTGGAGGCATTTGATCAAAAGGGACAATCCGCCGGGGAGTGCCCGCTGAAACACACTGAAGTAAAAGCACAGGTTAGCGGTTTCATTTCACGGGTAACCGTCACACAAGAGTTTGAAAACAAATTCGCGGAAAAGATCGAAGCGGTTTATACCTTTCCACTCCCGGAAGCCGCTGCCGTCGACGATCTCACGATGTTGATTGGAGAGCGCGTTGTTAAAGGAAAGATAATGCGCCGTGAAGAGGCAAAAGCCGCCTACGCCGCCGCTAAAGAACTCGGAAAAGTTGCAAGTCTGTTGGACCAGGAACAACCCAATATCTTCACCCAGCAGGTTGCCAACATCATGCCCGGTCAGAGCATTCGTATCGTCATCAGTTATGTTGAGACTCTCAAATACGAAAACGGTTCATATGAGTGGTCATTCCCGATGGTGGTTGGACCACGCTATATTCCCGCCCGTGTAGAACAAGACGACGCCTCACCAATCTCTCCACAACCCAGCGCTGCCGCAAGCGTGCGTGCCGGTCACGATATCTCGCTCGAAATCGATTTGGATGCAGGTATGCCGATCGTTGCTGTTAACTCAGTCACTCACGAAACTGAAGTACAGCAAATCAACGAGAAGCATTCGGTGGTGCATCTCAAGGACAACGCCACTATTCCAAACAAAGATTTCCTTCTCACTTATCGCGTTGCCGGCGACACGATCAACGATGCCGTCCTTGCCCATCGCTCCGAAAGGGGTGGCTTCTTCACTCTCATCTTACAGCCACCCCAGCGCGTCACCGCGGAAGATGTAATGCCGAAAGAGCTCGTCTTTGTTCTCGACACCTCAGGCTCGATGTCAGGCTTTCCGATCGAGACAGCCAAACAGACATTGAATCTTGCACTCAATAACCTTTACCCACACGACACATTCAATGTGATTACATTTTCCGGAGACACTGAAGTTCTGTTTCCGGAACCGGTGCCAGCCACTCCCGACAACCTGCAGCGGGCCAGGATCTTTCTCGAAAGACAGCAAGGCGCCGGCGGCACTGAAATGATGAAAGCCATCAAGGCGGCCTTGCAGCCATCCGATTCGCAGTCACACCTCCGTATTACGTGTTTCATGACTGACGGCCAGGTGGGTAACGACGCCGAGATTCTTGCCGAAGTGCAAAAGTATAAGAACGCACGTGTCTTCGCGATGGGCTTCGGCTCCGCTCCTAATCGCTATCTGCTCGACAACATGACCACCTACGGTCGTGGTGAAGTCGACTACGTTTCCGATGGAGGAGACACGTCAAGGTTGGCCCAACGATACAACGAAAGAGTTCGCAGTCCACTGTTGACGGATATCTCAATTGACTGGTCAGACCTTCCGGTTAGTGACGTTTATCCAAAACAGATTCCGGATCTGTTTGGCGTCAAGCCTGTGATTCTATCCGGGCGCTATTCGAAAGCCGCTAAAGGAACGATTCGCTTGAAAGGAAAACTTGCAGGTCAGGATTTTGTACGCGACATACCGGTCGAACTGCCCGAGTCAGAAGCTGACCATGACGTTTTGGCGAGTCTTTGGGGCCGCCGCCGCATTGATGATCTGACGCGCGAGACACTCGATAACTCGCTCGCACAAACAGTACTGTCTGAAAAGCGAGAGGAGATTGCCAAGGCCGGTTTGGACTACAAACTGATGACGCAGTACACCTCGTTTGTCGCCATCGATGAAGTGATCTTTACGGGCCCGGAAACTCCGAAGAAGGTTGAAGTTCCTGACTACTCGGTTCAGAAACTGAATCAGTTGAGTTACATGACCCCAGGCACTGTCTCGGAGACTGTTACTGTTACAAGCAGTCCTGGGTTGGAATCCGAAACCGCTTCATTTGGAACGACGATCACAGCCCGGCAGATTCAGGAGCTACCGCTTCAGGGAAGAAGCTTTGCCGGTCTCCTTACTCTTTCGCCGGGTGCTGCTCCAGCGAAACCAAGTGTCGGTCTTTACCAATTCCAGGCGAACATTTCCGTTAATGGTCAACCTCCGGGTTCGAATAACTTCACGATCGATGGCGTCAACGCAAACTTCGGTATCGCCCCGGGCGGCGAATCTCCCGGAGCTTCGGCAGCAGGTAACGCGCCCGCGCTCACTGCGAGCGGAGGAGCAAACTCGTTAGCGTCACTCGATTCAATTCAGGAAATCAACATCAAGACAGTTGCAATGCAACCTGAATACGGCCGAGTTGCCGGTGCACAGGTTGACGTGACCACTCGCTCCGGAACGAATGCGTATCACGGCACCTTGTTCCATTTCTTCGGCAACAATGCGCTCGATGCGAACGATTGGTTTGCGAATAGTCGTGGTCTCAAAGAGCCACCCCGGAGATTAAACACCTTCGGAGGCACGTTCGGTGGACCAATCAAACGCAATAACACATTTTTCTTTGCGTCGTATGAAGGACTACGTTTCCGCCAACCAATGGTGGGCATTACCGACGTGCCTTCATCGTCTTCGCGAGCTGCTGCGCCTGCTGAGCTGCGCTCGTTTCTCAGTGCGTTTCCACTTCCCAACGGTGCTGTGCGACCTGACGCCTTCGCAGAGTTTGCGTCAAGTTTTGCGAATCCCGCGCGCCATGATGTCGGCAGCATCAAGATCGACCACTCGTTGAGTAACGTGTCGATGCTCACCTTCCGTTACAACTTTGCTGATTCTGACGCAACGCAACGAGGGCCGGGTGGTTTTTCACTCAATACCACAAACCGGATCCACAGCCGATCGCAAGTGATCAGTGGATCGCTATCCCATATCTTCACGCCGGCAGTTGCTCTCGAGCTGCGTGCAAACTACAGCCGCGATCGGGTTAACAGCGCATATCTGTTGGATGAATTCGGCGGGGCAACAATTCCGGCTGTGTCGTCCTCGGCGTTTGCCTTCGATCTCAATTCGCGAAATGCCGCCTGGATGAGCGGCAGTGACGAATCGAGTCTGCAGCGTCAGTTTAATGTCGTGGGGTCAATTGCGATCGTTAACGGCAAACATGGCTTTAAGTTTGGCGGTGAATTTCGACGGCTCTCACCCGTGATCGACTTGAGAACGTCCGAAGAGAACGTGCTCTTTGACGGTATGGACCAGGCGCTCACGGGGGTTGCCGAACGGATCAGCCGGCTAACCTTCGCGGATCGTCAGAATCCGGTGTTCAAGAGTCTGTCGCTCTTCGCACAGGACGAATGGAAAACGTCGTCACGATTGACATTGACTTACGGTGTGCGATGGGAGCTCGCGCCGCCTCCGTCAATCGATGAAGCTTTCGCAGTGGACCACGTCGACGATCCGGCGACACTCAATCTGGCGCCGCGAGGTAGTTCGCTTTGGAAGACCACATTCCTGAACTTTGCACCGCGTGCAGCCGCTGCCTATCACCTTTCTACTGACAGTGAACATGAACTCGTTCTGCGTGGCGGTGTGGGCATTCTTTACGACCAGGGGCAGGATCGCTCGGGAGACATTGTTGCGAGCTCGATACCGTTTGTATCCGGCCCTGGTGTCTCGCCGTTGCTTGCGTTCGATCCGCAACTCAAGCTGCCGTACGTGCTCAATTGGAACGTGTCGTTACAGAAGAATCTCGGAGATCAATCGCTCGCAGCGACGTATCTGGGTTCGTCAGGACAGAGATTGTTTCACACGGAAACTCTTCTGAATCAGAATCCTGATTTCAACTTTCTCCGGTTAACCACAAATCGCGGCAATTCGGACTATCGTGCGTTGCAGATCAAGTTTGAGCGTCCCGCGCGGGATGGGTTGGCGGCGCTCGCGTCTTACACGTGGGCACAATCACTCGACAACGTGAGTCAGGATTCGCCGCGACGCATGATCATGACAAGCACCAATCCCGCGTTCGATCGTGGTCCATCAGACTTCGACATCCGGCACCAGTTCACCGGGTTAGTTTCCTACGACTTGCCGGCGCCTTTCTCGCAAGGCATTGGCAACAAACTGTCCCGCAATTGGGCACTTGATTCGATCTTCACGGCCCGTTCGGCAAGACCCTTGAATGTTGTGTATCTGATTCCGACGCCGTTTGGCGTTGCATATCTGCGTCCGGATGTCTCTGGTGAATCGCTGTACATTGCCGATTCGTTGGTTGCGGGCGGCAGAAGACTGAATCCGGCGGCGTTCGTCGTTCCCGAAGATTTACGGCAGGGCGATTTGTCGCGGAATAGCTTGCGAGGGTTTCCGCTTTACCAGGTTGATCTGGCGTTGCGGCGGAAGTTCAACTTCTCCGAGGCTGTCGCACTGCAAGTTCAGGTCGACGCGTTCAATGTTTTCAATCACGCAAACTTTGAGGATCCGCTGGGGAACGACCTCGTTGTTGGAAGAAATACGAATCTGGCGTTTGGTCAGTCAACCTCGATGAGCGGCCGAAGCCTCTCGGGCGGAGGCTTCCCGTCGTTCTACAGCACCGGCGGCCCACGCACCTTGAGATTCTCGCTGAAGCTATTGTTCTAAAAGTTTTATCCACAGATTACACAGATTAATCTGCGGAATCTGTGGATACGGGCTTGGGGAAACGATCGCGCACGAGGTTCAATTCGATGCCGTGTTCGAGCCACGCTTTTAGACCAGCGAGCACAAACGTAAATCCTTCCGTTGAATCGAGCGCCTTCTTAACAGCTTCATCACCCGTGCCGCCAAATCCGGAGTTGGTGATGCTGACAAACGTCGTGTTATCCGGTCGGGCCGTGAACACCCACTCAATCGTGCTGGGCGTCTCATAGGCGTCCCACTCAACCACAATGCGTTTGTTCTCTTCGATCTCTTTAACTCGCACCGGTACGGAAAAGTTATACATCTCCCAATCCCACTGAACCTGCTTCCCTGCCTCGGGCCTGGCGCTGCCCTTTGTAAACCAAAAGCGCGACGTAATCGCAGGATCGATAAACGCCTCAAAAACTTCCGCCACTGGCCTTCGAATCAACATCTCGCTCTTCGCAACTGGTTCCATAACCCACACTCCTTCACTCCTGCAATGAATTTACCCCGGCGCCGCGGTTTAGGCTAGAATACGCCCGAACACCACCCCTTAGTCGTGGGATTTGGGCGGGCAGCATGAACCGCTCGCGAGAAAACTCGTATTGGCTATTCATGACTGACTCTGACGACCCGGCAGGCAAGCTCAAGGAAGAGCAAGCCGTTAAAAAGAAGCGCGAGGAAGCATTACCGGAACGCATCCTGCGCCGCGTGCTCGAAGGCATGGGCGGCGCCGTCGACCGCAAACTCGGTCGCACCGTCGACCCGCGCAGCGGACTCACCACCTCGAAGCTCATCGAACGAATGAAGAAACTGATCGATGAGCGCGTCAGAGACGAGGGCCGGAAAGGCCGCATTGCGCCTCATCACCTGGTGCTCAAAGTGGAGTGGGGCACGCATTCCGAAGCGCCGCCTGAAATTCTTAACGATCTGAAAAACGAAGTCCTGGCCGCGGCGATCGATCACATAAACGATCATCGCTACCGGACGCTTGCGCCTGTCGCCGTCGAAGCGGAAGTCGACATTTTCACGACCGGCATCTCGGTCGATCCAAACTTCGGCGAATTCGAAGAAGATCTGCGACGACAGGACGAAGAGGCGCGTGCGGCAAAGCTCGGTGTGGCAATTCCCGGAGCGGTTCCGCCAATGCCCGACATTCAGGTGATTGCTCGTATCACCTTGCCGAGCGGTACTCGGGAAGTGCCTTTACTTTTTAAGCCCGGTGGCAAGAGGCTAAATGTCGGACGCGCCGCCGATAACGAATTGAGTCTTAACGACGCGAGCGTTTCGAAGATACATGCCGCGCTGCTGATGACTGGTGAAGGCACACTCCTCGTCGCCGACACGGGCTCAACAAATGGCACTTATCTCAACGGCCGTCGTATCTCATATGGAGAGTCGCGACTGATTGAAGACGGCGACGTCGTCGGCTTCGGAGATGTGGAAGTACGACTGCGTAAAAGTGAGTAAGTCTATTGCTAATTGCCGATTGCCAATTGTTGATTTGTCGAAGGAACAACATCAATTGGCAATCGGCAATTGGCAATCGACAATAACGAAACCTGAATGACATTACTTATTTCATTTCTCCTTCTCCTTCAAACTCCCACGCCCTCTCCTCTTCCCACTCCGCACGTCCCGGAAAGAACGCCTGCGCTGCTGACGCTGATCTACGTCGGCGGGTTTGGTTTCGTCATTCTGTTGCTGTTGCTTGGCTTGCTACGCAGCCGGCGACAGACAGCTTCACCAATCCCTGAAGATCTTCCCAAAGCTGTCAGAAAGCGACTGGGGTCGACGTCCACGAATCGTGGTCTGAAAGCGTTGCGCTGGTTGTTTGTGCTGCTCTCAATCGGACTGTTTTCGTTTCACATCTACTGGGCGCACTATGCCGCGGAACGAAATGAAAAGTTTCAGGAGCTGAGTTACAAGGATCTGCGCGGGCGACGGCTTTCAGAGTCGACACTGCGAGGCTGGATCTTCGATCGCAGCGGGCGCGTGGACCAACCACTCGCTTACTACAAACGCGACTCGAGCGGCAACATTCGCCGCGAATATCCGATGGACAAGGCCTTCGCTCATCTCTTCGGTTCGGATCGCGGCGATCCGGGACTGGAACGGGCGTTATTCGGAGTTCAGAGCGGCGCCCTTCCCGAGGCACTCGAAGTTGTCAAAGGAAAGCAGCTCGACTTCAGAGGCAATCAGGACGTACGTCTCACGATCGATCGTTCATTGCAACAGACGGCCGTGGACCAGTTGAAAGGAAAACATGGCGCGGTTGTCATTCTCAATCCACAGACCGGCGACGTGCTCGCGCTCTACAGCGAGCCTTCTTACAGCCTCGAGGAAGTTGATGACGAAGAGACGTGGATTCGTCTCGAAGCAAACCAGCGTGACAATCCGCTCGTGAGCCGCGCCCTCGGCGCTTACTACATTCCCGGTTCGACGTTCAAAACCGTGACGATGACTGCTGCTTTCCTCGCGGGCGAGCAAGACACGGAGTTTACTTGCAGCGGCGGCGGCTATTACGCGGCGCCCGGAGCAAACGTGATCTTCGACGATGGTGGACCAGGCGAAGTTCACGGGCGCATCAAGATCGACGAAGCATATGAAGTCTCGTGCAACCAGTACTTCGCGCAAATGGGAGTAAAGCTCGGTGCTGAAAAGCTGAAACGTGCGGCTCAGTTACTCGGTATCGGTGCTTACGACACGCCCTCGGAGGCTTTGCGCGGTCGAAAGTTACCGCAGATTTGGGATGCCAGCACTGATGCGATCAAACGCGCCCTGGCACCAAGAGAAGCCACGATTGTTACGGGCAAGCAAGTCACGCGATATGACCTGGCGCTGATGGGCTACGGACAAGGTTATGCGGGTCAAATGACGCCGTTTCAGATGGCTCTCGCGGCGTCGGCCATCGGCAACATGGAAGGCAAATTGATGAAGCCGCGGATCGAGTACAACGTGAAGCCTGAAATGTTCAATCAAGTCATGACCACCGCGACTGCCGCACGACTGCGTTCGATCATGGGACTAGTCACGGGTGGACCCAGCGGTACGGCGCGCGGCGTGTTTGGTCCAGTTAAAGCGGCAGGCATCAATACAGGCGGCAAGACTGGAACGGCTCAGAAGGTACAGCCGGTTTACGATCCGAAGACAGGCGAACCCAAGACGAGACACAAGGTTGAGAAGGACAACAAAGGAAACATCATTCGCGAGTATGACGAAGTGATCATGGACAACGACAATCCGCGGATTGACGGCTGGTTCCTATGCATCGCGCCGCTCGAAAGACCGCAGCTCGCGATGGCGGTGATCGTCGAGGGTGGTGGTTACGGATCCAGATCGGCGGCGCCAATCGCAGCGGCGCTCGTGTTGAAAGCGAGGGATCTCGGCTACTTTAATAAATAATCCGTGTTATCCGTGGCTAATAAAAAGTGAAAAATAGGGCGTCGTCACATTTACTAATTATCTTGATAATCCTCGGCCTCGAGATCGCCGGATACTTTGCCGTGCATCGCGCTGGTCTGCTACGCGGCTACGAAACCTCGATCATCGGCGCCGTTCGCGATCTGATGATGTTCATTCCGTTGATTGTGATCGCCCTCTGGCTTTCGCGAAGTAAGCGGTTCGCCGGGAATTGGGTTCTCTACACGACGGCAATCCTTCTCTTCTCCTTCGGCATGTTGATTCAGTATCGCCTTTACAGCGATCCCGAATACAACGCGCGTAACAAATCACAGGCGCGTGAGGAGAAAATGCAGGCACTCCGCACGCGCTACATCATGGAGAATTACGATCCCGTCAAGAAGCAATTGATGGGACTGCCGCCCACACCCGCGCAACCGATCGATATCAGTCAGCTTCCGAAAAAAGAATCGAATTATTCTCTTTGGAATGCGCTAACATCGAGCTATACCTGGATTCCAGTCTTTTCCTTCCTTGCGTTTGCGATCGCCTATTCGCTCTGCGTGCGCGACGGTTTTCTGTTATGGCTGCAACGTAACAGTTTCATTATCGTGCTCTTTACACTCGTGCCGCTCGCGATCGCAGTCGTCACGTCGAGCGCCGGTAAAGCG